>Ga0256406_1004046_pt1 | contig 17341 bp, 12 predicted proteins | sample RumenRJG_03DNA_FD_185986 | JGI IMG/M metagenome (GOLD analysis project Ga0256406, IMG submission 185986) | Bovine rumen microbial communities from Lethbridge, Alberta, Canada - RJG_03 | ecosystem: Host-associated > Mammals > Digestive system > Stomach > Rumen | place: Canada: Alberta | collected...
CCGCACCCCCTTGTAAGAGAAAATTTGCGGTATAACAAAGACACCTTCACTTAGAGAATCACAGCTCTAAAATTACACCACTTCTACGCGCGCGATCCTGAAAATGCTGATGTGAACGCCGCGCGTAACATACTAAGGGCAGGACTTGCCCGGCTCGCCTCCCAAGTGAATCACATTGGTGGTCAGCAAGAGGAACCCGCCGAAGATCTCCCAAGAGATCGGTAGGAATCCCCTCTCTTTAGAGAGGGGAGGATGTCAAGGCAATTTACTCTGGATCAGCAGAAGAATTTGCGCTCAAGCGGGATCGGTGCATCGAGATCCATTTTGGCCTTCCTGCCGAGCACATCGTGAAGCTGATACGGCTTCATCCCGCAGGCTGGGCGCACGATCCTCACGCAGTCCTCCGTGAGCACATCGCCCTTCTTGAGCTTCTTTACAAGATAAACGCTGCGCCTGCCCCCGCGGGATGCCTGCTCCTCAGGGGTGAGCCTCACGCCGTACACGCCCAGCGAGGCGGCGGCCTCGGCGGTGTCTGATGCAAGCTTTCTGAGATCGGAAGGCTCCATCGAGAAGGCCGCGTCGACGCTGCCGCGCGAGCGGTCGTCGGTGAAGTGCTTCTCTATCATGTCCGCGCCCAGGGCCGTCGCGGCGATGTCCTGCACGTCGCCTAGGGCGTGATCCGAAAGCCCGGCCTTGCAGCCGTAGCGCTCCTTCAAGTATGGAATGGTGCGCAGCGAGAACTTGGCAGGATCGGCAGGATAGCTGCTTTGGCAGACGAGCAACGTGAGATCGCGGCAGCCCGCCTGGCGCGCAGCCTCGACCGCGCGGTCTATCTCCTCCTGCGTCCCCAGCCCGGTCGAGATGACCATGGGCTTGAAGGTTCTGGCGCACTCTGAGATGAGCTGCACGTAGTTGAGCTCGAACGAGGCTATCTTGTAGCAGGGGCAGCCCGCATCCTCGAGCGCCTTGAGATCCTCAAATGAAAACGGGGTTGAGAAGAGCCTGATGCCATGCTCCCTTGCGTGCTTGAACAAAGGCTTCACCCACTCGCGCGGAGTCTTGGCCTTCTTGTAGAGCTCATAGAGGGTCTGGCCCTTCCACAAGCCTCCTGTGATCTGAAACTCCGGGCGGTCTGAATCCAGGGTAAGCGAATCTTCAGTGTAGGTCTGGATCTTGACCGCGTCGGCGCCGTTCTCATGCGCCAGATCCATGAGGCGCATGCAGCGCTCAAGCGATCCCTCGTGGTTTCCTGAAAGCTCGGCCACGATCGCGGGCCGTCCCTTGGCGAAATCCATAAAACCTCCGCAACCCCAGTCTGTGGGTACTATGCCCTGCCATAAGCCTTGCTCTAGCAGACATGCATCAAGCTTGATGCCGTCGGTTGAACAGCGGGGCGCCGGCAGGACAGGTGCTGCTGCACCCCTCTGGCCGGCGCCCCGCTTCCTTCATGCCCTGAGGTATTTCAGAGCTTCAAGCCCTTGATGAAGGCGCAGACGTCCTTGCCCACGGAAGGGTGCCTCATCGCGTACTGGATGAAGGTCTGCACGTAGCCCAGCTTGTTGCCGCAGTCGTGGCTCTCGCCCCTGATGGCGTAGGCATCGGTCTCCTCGAGCTCCATCAGGAGGTCGATGGTGTCGGTGAGCTGGAACTCGCCGCCGGCGCCCAGCGGGGTGCGCTTGAAGAGCGGCCAGATCTCGGCGGGGAGCACATAGCGTCCGACCACCGCGAAATCGGAAGGTGCTGACTCAACTTCTGGCTTCTCGACGATCGTCTTGATGGGAGCGCTCTGGCCCGGCTCAAGCTTCTTGCCGCCGAGGTCGACGATGCCGTAGGCGCTGACGCGGTCATGGGGAACCTTTTCGACCATGATCTGCGGGTTGCCGGTCTCCTCGAAGCGCTTGACCATCTCGGCGAGGTTCTCATGTGCGAGATCTGACTTGACGTCATCGATGAGCACGTCAGGCAGCAGCACCGCAAACGGGCTGCGGCCGACGATCGGTTCTGCGCAACGGATTGCGTGGGCCAGGCCCTTGGCCTCGCCCTGGCGCACCGACATGATGGTGACGTCCTTGGGAATGATGCTCTGGATCTCCTTGAGGAGCTGGCGCTTGACGCGCTTCTCGAGCGTTGCCTCAAGCTCGAACGAGGTATCGAAGTGGTTGGCGATGGCGTTCTTCGAGGAGTGGGTCACTAGGACGATGTTCTTGATCCCGGCTGCCACGGCCTCGGTTACCACGTACTGGATGAGCGGCTTGTCAACCACCGGCATCATCTCCTTTGGGATGGCCTTGGTCGCAGGCAGGAGCCTGGTGCCAAGCCCTGCAACTGGAATCACCGCATACCTAATGTTTCCAAAATTCATGTCAGGCATAAATCACCTATTCTTGTGCATTGTTGAGCCATGGACAGTCCAAGGCATGGATTAACGTTCTGGCCGCGGCAATCCTGCCGCCTGCGCCGGGCTGTCCGGCATCTGCAAGCCTTTAGATCCTTGGCAGTTGATTTTACAACAAAATCAAATCATGCGCCTTGAAAACGCCGCAATTACGTAGCGACCTGTTTTCAGCCCATTCAAAGCGCGGCCTTGTGATAGCATTTTGTTGCAGTTTGGCCGTCCAACCTAATGCCTGGAGCTTGAGGTGAAATGAGAATCACAATTTTGAAGGCAATCGATCGCTCAAGGTTCATCGCAATGTCCGGAGGGTCGATCGTGAATGCCATCGCAGGGCCGGATCTTGAGCAACATCCCATCCCAGGCGACGAGGCCGAGGCTCAAGCATCAGGCGGCGTTTTCAAGATCGCCTCGACAAGCGCGCCTGCGTACCTTGATGAAGGCGCCATCGCTGCATCGAGGAGCGGCGAAATAGAAGGCGCGGCCGTGCTCGAGTCATCCACAGCGATCAAGGCAGGAGGCGAGGGGGCAAGCCCGGAGGAGGCCTTTGAGGCCATGCTCGATGCGGCGCAATCCATCAACGCCAACGCGGTCCTGGACGTGCGCCTTGAGTGCGTGGTCAAGAAGTTTCCAAAAGCGAAAGTACTCTTCCGCTACACCGGCCGCCCTGCGGTGGCAGATGGCGGGAAGTGCCATGCGCGGCCGGGCATCCATTTGAACATCCACGCGCCTTCGAGGACCAACTCGCCAAACCGCGCGATGGCCCGCTACTTGAGGGTGCTGCTTGCAAGCGGGCTCTTCATAGTGCTGCCCATCGCCTCAAGGCTCTGCACCCTGCATGGGATGGCGCAATACAGCCTTCCGATCTGCCTGTCAATCACTCTGGCCGCGCTGATCCTGGGGCTCCTGGTTTTCCCCAGGGGCAGGAGAGCCTTCCTCCTCAGGTGATGAGAGGGCCTTGCCGTTCAAGGTGAGCTTTCCGCCTCTAAAGCCGATCCTCGTCTTGAGCAGGCTTCCGCTTCTTTCAATCAGGCCTGAGGAGACAGCCTGCGCGAGATCATCGGCATAGCCGTTTTGCGCCAACTCCTGCACCAGCGCCTCGGATGCCGACAGGTCAAATCCCGCGTCCACGTCCTTGATCTTCATCTGCGCGCGGTCGAGCGCCAGCGCGGCGCTGCCCTTGGCGCTGGCCGTGGAGCCCTCAACGTCAAATGAAAGGCCGTCCAGATGGAACTCTGGATGATCGGGCAGCGCCGCGAAGAGAGCCTTCATGCCCTCCCCGGCATCTTTTGATGCCTGCTTCACTCCAGATGAAAGCCTCTTTAGGTTGACGCTCTCAAAGCCCCCGAAGAACCTGAGGTTCTTGATCTCAGTCATCGGCTCCTCCCTGCCGTCGCGGATGCGCGGCAGGCCAAAGGAGTAGTCCCCGCCGGCGCTGAACCCAAGGTCCATGAAGCCATCCTGCCCGGAGGGGGAGAGGTCCAAGGCCAGCGAGGGGTTGCGCAGCGACAGCTGCTCGTAGAGGCTCGGGTCCTTCACCTTCTCGTCGTTGCGAAAGCCGATGAGGTAGATGGTCGATGCTCCAAGGTCGATCTTCCCGGCCCCTGCCTCGAGTTTCAGCGAGGAGATGGAATGCCCGGAGAACCTGGGCCTCACCCTCAGGCTCAGATCCTGCGCTGCAAGCGAGTACGACGGCCTGCCTGAGTAGAACTCGCTGCCCTCGCAGCGGATCGAAGGGATTGCGATCGCCGCATCGACGGCCTTGGCCGCGTTCGCGCTTGCGCTGAGCTTCAAGGGCGGGATCTCGCACCTGCCATCTTCAGGCATGAGGGCAAGGCCTGAGATCACGGCATCGGTGTTCAATGAGAGATCGTGGAACGAGGTGCTGAAGGTTCCTTCGACGGAGGGCCTTGAGCCTATGGCCTCCTCGATGATGCGCCCGAGGTTCCCGTAGGAGTTGTCAAGCGCGTAGCTGCCCCTGGCCCCGTAGATGCCAAAGCTTATGGTGTAGTCGAGTGCGAAGGTGATCTTCTGGCCAAGGGCCTTCGCGTCATAGCCGACATAGAGCTTGCCTGACTTTGACAAAAGCCCGCCGTCGCCGTCGCGGTTCTTGAGATCAAGGCCCGGGACGCGGGATGAGACTGCGGCGAGCGCGGCGTCGGTCTTCGAGCTTATGAACCAGCCTGCCGCGATGAAGGCGCCTAGGAGCAGCAGCGCCAGGATCGCCGCAACGATGGAAAGCCTCATGATCCACTTTGACATAGCAATATCTCCTCAGCGCTCGTCCTGGAGCTTGGCTAGGATCGAGGCGCTCTGCCTTAAAAAGTCGCCTGCGAGATCCCCAAAGTAGTCGCGCGCCTCGAGGAACCTCTTGGTGAAGGCGGCGCTGTCGCGCGCGAGCACCGCGTCAAGCTCGGGCTTGAGCGCCTCGACGTACTGCGAGACCAGCGAGAGGTTCTGGTCGGAGGACATGATGATGTCGGCATAGAGCCTGGGGTCCTGCGCAAAGAGCCTCCCCACCATCATGAGCTCGAGCCGGTAGATTGGAGAGCTCAACGCCATGATCTTGCGGAGATCAGGATGGATCTTCGAGAGGAAGACGCCGTAGGCGTAGGTGGTAAAGTGCCTGAGCGCCTGGATGATCCCCATGGCCTCGTCATGATCCCTAGGATCGCACTCGACCACGTTCGCCCCCCAAAGCGAGAGCTGGCGCTTCAGGAACTCCGTCTTTCCAGGATCCCTTGCGCTGCATGAGACCACGACCTGCTTTACGAGGTTGGGCACGTCCGGCCCGAACATCGGGTGCAACCCGATCACCGGCCCCTGGTGACACTCGAGCATGGCCTTCACGACGGGATCCTTCACCGAGGTGAGGTCGCAGAGGATCATGCCTGGCGTAAGGTAGGCCGAGGCCTTTTTGATGATCTCTACGGTGATGTCGATTGGCACCGTCACCATGACGATCCCCGCGCCCTTGAAGTATTCACCAGCCTTGTCCCAGCCGCGGTGCCCGAAGCAGGCCACCTCGTAGCCTGAGGACTCAAAGTACTGCGAGAAGATCCTGCCCATGCCGCCGTTACCGCCGATGATGACTACCTTGCAGTGTCCAGGAGCGAGGCAGGGATAGGATCCCCTGCCCGACTGCCCGTAGCTTTCGCGCAGCACGCGGCGCACGATGTCGGAGGCCAAGCCCTCGGGCAGCCCGGCCTTTCTTGCCATCTCCTCCCTGCTCTTGAAGAGGTACTCCTCGCGCTGCCGCGTCCACGCTGGCAGGCCGCCTGCTGCCTTGACGGAGGAGGCCTCCCTCACCAGGGCCTGCCTTTTGGCAAGCAGCCTTATGATCTCGCTGTCGGTTTCATCGATGCTGGCGCGGATGCCATCAAGAGTGCTCATTTGGATTTCCGGTTTGAATCTTGCGCAGGGCCTGGCCCTGCGGCGGGGATGATTGGTTTTTGAAAGCAATGGCAGGCCCGCAGGGCCTGCCATTGTCCATTCTCAGTTGCTGTCTATCTCGTCGAGGTAGGAGTCGTCGACCTGCTGGTCCTGCTTGCCGTTATCCTTCATCTGGGCGTTGGGATCGACCAGGCCTTGCTCATAGGAGAGGTAGAGCTGGCGCATCGTGGCGTAAGGATCCACGGCATCGTCCACGAACTTCTCCTGGGAGATGAACTTGGCGCGGGTGTTGATGCCCTTTATGAGGTAGCAGGCCACGGTGACGAAAGGCTCGCCTATGAGGTAGTAATACCAGGAATCGACGGTGCTGCCCTCGACCGAGCGCTCGGTGCCGGGGCCGTAGAAGGGGATCATGAGGTACTCGCCCTGATCGGCGCCATAGCGTCCCATCACGGTGTCAAAGGACATCGAGCGCTGCTTTATGCCAAGGTGGGTTGCCGGATCGAAGAGCCCGAGCAGGCCGATGGTGGAGTTTATGAGGAAGCGCGCAAAGCTGGTGCCGCTGTCGGCAAACTGCCCTAGAAAGAGGTTGTTCACCGTGGCGTTCACGTCGGACACGTTTGAGAAGAAGTTGTCCACCCCGTCCTGCACGAACATGGGCAGGTGCGAGTAGCCGTGCGCAAGCGGCCTCAGGAAGTACCTGTCCACGGCATAATAGTTGATGCTCCAGCCCACATAGCGGTTGAAGGGCTCGATGCCGTCTATCGAGTTGCCCGGCAGGATGGTGTAGCCGTAGCTGTAGTCGGCATTTGAAAGCTCCTTGTAGATCTGCCTGGGAGCCATGGGATTCAGGCTTGCGTGCTGCGCGTGCGATGGCAGCGCCGCTGCCATTGCAAGCAACGCGCCTGCCGCGGCGGCAAGGATTTTCTTTGCGCTCATTGATCCTCCTGCGGCGCTGCCGCACATAGAGTGCATGCGCCGCGTCATTTGCCACATGATCGCATTTTTGGAAGGCAAATGCACTTTTGCTTCATTATGATAGCTTGGAAAAACCACCCATGAAGAATGGATTCATGCCATAATTACGGCACCATGAGGCTGGAGAATGAGCAAGCCCACACCATTCAAGTCAAGACTATTCATTTGCTGTCTTGCCTTGTATGAACGGAATCATGATTACCTGTCAATCCAGATGTCTGGAAAAATCTGGCATGATTTAGATATCTTATACATCTTAAAGAAGAAAAAAATCGCATGAATAATACCAATAAAGAGAAAGCAAAAATAAACGAATCGCTCTTAATAGAAGAAATTAAGGAAAGAGGAAAATCCCATCGTTTTAATACTTTACTAATATCCGCTTTTGAAGGTTATTTATTTAATATTATATGGAAGCCTGAATTAATAAATAATCCTGAAGCCATCATAAATGATACGTATCTTCTTTGTACCGCAACAGCAGCTGTCGTACTATTTTTCTTTTTAAGTATGTTTATAAGGAAAGAGATTGAGAATTCTAAAAAGATTATAGAAAAATTGAATTTATAAAAGGTCATGGCAATGTAGCAACTTGACCTTGATAGTCACAATTGTCCACTCAAAATGCGGCGAAATAAAAAGACTGATTCAGATCACAGATTTAATTAATGTCTTTCGTTGAACTCGCGCAATTGCTCGGATCGCGTCATCGGTGCCGGATTTTAACGATATATGGACTGCCCTATGGCCCCATACGCAAAATTTGAAGGCTGGATCTTGAGGACTGCGATGGCGGTGCTGGGATTCATGCACATCAGGTCTATAAGCGAGAACACGCTCAGGCAGTTCGTGCGCTTCGGCATGGTCGGCGTCACGAACACCCTGGTCTCCTACGCCATCTACGTTGCGGTGCTGCAGGGGTTCAGGATAGCCGGAGTGCAATGCGCCTACGACTACATCGTGGCGAGCGTGACCGCCTTCGTGCTGAGCGTGCTGTGGTCCTACATGCTCAACAGCGCCTTCGTCTTCAAGAAGCAGCGCTCCTTCCTGACCGTGCTCTCCGAGATCGCCAAGAGCTACATAAGCTACGGCCTCTCAGGACTGGTCATCGCAAACCTCATCCTCTACGCGCTCGTGGACGGGCTTGGCATTTCCGCCTACCTGTCGTTCTTCCTGGTGCTGGTGGTGACGGTGCCGATGAACTTCATATTGAACAAGTTCTGGACCTTCAAGGCCTGAACCGAACCTTGACGCAGGACGCGCTCCGCGCGTCCTGCGGTGATGCCCCGCCGCCCGAATTTGCTAAACTAAATCATTGCAAGAAAAGGGTTCGGGACGCTTTCCAATGGACGCATCGGGGATAAAGGCCGCCGCCGGGGAGACAGGCGGGATCCTCAAGGCGGGGCAGGACGCAGGCGGCAGCTCCGCCAAGGAGCCTGCCCAGCTCAACGTCAAGGCCGCCTCCAAGTACCTGGGGCTGCTCTCCCGCGACCGCGCCCAGGTGTCGGACGGGCTGCAGCGGGCCTTGAACTCCGTCCACTCGACCCTCAACTCCTACATCCAGGATCCCCAGCGCATCAGGAGCGCCGCGGAGGGATCCGCGCTTGAAGGCGATGGCGAGTTCTCAAGGCTCTCATCTAGGGTCATCTCGCGCGACGCCTCGCTCTCAGAGAGCGTGGCCGAGGATCTTTCATCCAAGTCCCATTTGGTCAGATCCCGCGACGCCTCAGCAGAATTTGAAAAGACCATGGGCGATCTGCCGCCTGCGCTCAAGGAGGACACGGCCGCTGGCGCGGCGCTGTCCAAGGCCATCGCCCAGTCGCTCTTAAACCTCACCGACCACCAGACCCTGGGGGCGGGGCTTGAGCGCGATCTTGCAGTGCGCGGGGTGTATGTGCCCGAGCAGGAGCTCTCGCAGCGCTCGCGCGACGCCACCTCGAGGGTGCTCCAGGTATCGCTTGCCTTTGCAAAGAGCAACTCCCCGGAGGAGCTCAAGGAACTCCCCGCAGAGCCCGAGCCTGCGAAGGAGGCGCCTGGCAGCACCACTCCCCAGATCATGACGCGCTACTTGAGGCAGGCGCTCGACGAGTTTCCTGATGACTCGACTTATCTGGACATCTTCCGCAAGAACAAGGAGGCCGGGGCGCCGCAGCCTGACGACAAGGTGTCAATCGAGACTGCCGAGCGCATCCACAACCTCATCGCCAAGGCCGCCGAAACTGCCAGGCGCGGCAACCTGATCCCAGGCGGCAACAGCCAAGGCAGCGCCGTCGCGGGATCAAGCGCAGGCTCTTTTGCAACTAGCGCCGGCAAAGAGGCACCTCGCTCAAGCACTGCGGCGGCGCCTGATGGCGGGGATGCCCGCGAGCTCTCGCTAAGCGAGCTCTCCGAGCGCGCCTCAAGGCTGCAGCGCCAGTTCAGGCTTGAGCGGCAGAAGCTTGCAAGCGAGGGGCAGATGCCGGACCCGGCCGAGTACCCTCCAAGCAGGACTGGCGCTGCCGGGAAGCCCGGCACTGCTGATGCCGCAGTTGCAGAAGCATCCAAAGCCGATGCTGCTAAGATCGCAGAGCCGACTTCTGAAAAAAAGGCATCTGAAAATACAACTCCCAAAGCAGCGCCTGAAAGCAAGGAAGGCGCAAAGGCCGCTCAAGCAGCGCCTGCCGAGGCAACAGCCAAGGCCGGACAGGCGCCTTCCTCGCTCTCGCTTGAGGATGCTCAAGTAAGCGTCTCCTACAAGGCCGTGCAGAATCCCTTCTACGGCGGGATCTCTTCCGTCCCCGGGATGACGCTTCCCGTGAATGGATTTGACGATCAGGCGGCGTTGGGCTTTGCCGCAAGATCCATGGTGCGGGACTTCTCCACCCCCAGGACCATAAGCAGGATCTTAAAAGAACAGGAAGCCCTGGCAGGAGGAGCCCTATCCGCTCCCAAGGGCACTGCGGAGTCTTCTTTAAAAACTGCCGGGCCACAGGCTGCCGCGGCCTCCAGCGCGCAGGAAAATGTCCTGCCCGTTTTAAAAGGCGAAGCGGAAACTGCTGCTGGAAACCCTGCCACGGCACCGGCCGCGGCAGGCGGCAATGCCGCAGCTGCCTCCAGTGTTCCTGAAGAAGCTCCTTCCACCGTTTCAGAAAACGGCGCCTCAAAACAGGCCTCAGCCGCACCCGCTTCAACTGCTGCGGCAACAGCTGATGCCGTTTCAGATGAGGCATTGGCAACTGAAGAGGCCAAACCTTCTTCAGCAGTCCAAACCACCAAGTTCCAAACTCAATCAGTTGAATCAATTTCGACTGAAGAAACAGCGCCAGAAGCTGAAGCAAAGCCATCTGTCCAAGCTGAGGCAGATGAACTGGAACATGCGGCCACTGAAGATGCTGTGGATCATGCCTCAGCAGAGGATGCAACCTCATCTGAACTGAAGGCTGGGAGCACTGCGCCTGCCGCATCTGGCACCCAGGCTGCAGATGAGGCGGCAATCGAGGATGACAAGTCATCCAAGGCACAGCAGGAGGGCGCCCAGGCGCAGGCTTCATCATCCCAGGCCGCTGCGCCTGCTGAGGACGAGGCTGCAGGAACAATTGAGGAAGCCTCCCAGGAAGCTCAAAAGGCAGCTCAAAGCTCCATGCCCCAGACTGCTTTCGTAGCTGCAAGCAAGTCTGCCGAGGCATCCAGCGAAGCAGCAGCCAAAGCAGAAGATCTTGAAAGCAAGCAGGCTGCGGAGCCGACAAAGCAGGATCCTTCCAAGGCTGTTCCCGAAACATCTGCTGCAAGTGATGCCAATGCGGCCACAGCCACGTCAAAGCAAACATCTGTCAAGTCCACTGACGGGCAGGCTGTGGATGCAGGCGCGCAGACGCGCACTGCGGATGCTGCGGCAAATGAAGCCGAAACCACCGCAGAGCTGGACAGCAAGGCCGCAAACTCCGCACAAAGCTCCAAGCCCCAGGCTGCGTTCACAACCTCAGCATCATCTGCTGAAGCCGCAGCCAAGGCTGCGTCCGAGACTCCCGAGACAGTGCGGCAGCCTGCCCAGGCAGGCACTGCAAGCGCGGCTGCTGCATCAGAGGCCGAGGCTTCAGTTCCAGCATCAGAAGAAGCCCCTGTTGCGGCCTCGACTGTTGCAGATGCCGAGGCTGTCGAGGACGCTTCAACTGCCGTCCAGGATCCCGCCAAAGGCTCGGCATCGCCCAATTCAACTTCCCAGCAAATCCTGGCTCCCGCGGCCTCCGAAGAATCAAGCGCTAAAGAACCCGCAACTGAGGAACAGCCCGCCTCAGCATCAGGCAAAACCGCGAGCGCGGCCTCTGTCACATCTGGATCGGGATCTGCAGCCTCAAGCCTGCCTGAGAGCACTGCCATTTCGTCATCCGTGCAGGCAACAACTGCCCAGGCAGGAAATGCGGATGAATCCACCGACACCTTCTCAAAATCCGCAAGCGCGGCAGGGCTCAAGGCATCCGAGACTGCGCAAGCCTTCGTTGCAACCGGCATGAGCTCCACCACAGGTGAGGCTTCGACAGAGGATGCCTCATCAGAAGATGCTGACAAGGCCGGCACCGATGCTGATGCCAAGAGCGTGTCTTCGCAAGGATCCACGATAGGCGACAGCATCATGAAGGGCACGGTGCCGGCCTCCGAGCTTGACGACAGCGACACTCCTGAGGACGCCCCCGACAATGACGGGCGCAACCTGGGCCGCGAGGCGGCAGGCGCCATCGACACGGCAAAGGAGGCCTCCGGCGAGGCCGAGGCTGCAAAAGCCCCAGCCGATCCGCTAAAGGCCCCGGCAGCTGCCGCCGTCACCACCGGAGGAAGCGCTCCGGTGCCGCAGGAGAGCGTCATCACCACGCCTCAGGGCACGGTCAAGGAAGGCGGGTTCCTGCGCCGCCTGGCGTCGATCTTCTCGCCATCGAAGGCGGCGGCAAATGCCGCCGCGGCCGAGGCGGCTGCGGCGCAGCAAGGCGCCGCGCTGCAGCTCAAGCTTAGCCAGGGCAGCCCGCTTGACACTTTCGCATCCACCCTTGCCTCCCTCGGGGCCAGCAGGTTCCTGCCCCCTGAGGCGAGGAAGGAGGCCAGGGACCTCAGGGCCATGCTCATGGATCCTGTAAGGGATCTTGCAACCGTGGACAGCTGGCTTGAGTTTGTCGCGGCGCCGATGTCGCCTTCATCGCCCCGCGCGATAGCGATGCACCAGTGGGCCTTCTTCATACTGTGCCTGAGGTTCCGCGAGCTTGGAAAGAGCGTCGACAAGTTCTTAAAGAAGCTTGGCATCGACATCAGCGCCGATCTGCCGATAGACGACATGCTGCTCTCCCACCAGGACGACGAGGGGGCCGGGGAGAAGCTCTGCAGGAGCACGCTCTCGCAGCTCCAAAGGCTACAGCAGCTGGCGCCCCAGGACGCCGAGGGCTTCTTCAACCGCGCCATCCCGCTTCCCCCAGCTTATGACGGAGGCAAGGAGGGATCCTTGAGCTTAAGGCGCGAGAAGAGGAAGGACGGCCGCAAGCTCTGGCACCTGCAGTTTGCATTCGATCTTGAAAAGCTCGGCCCCGTGGAGATCCGCGCCGTGGCCTCGTTCCCCGAGGTGAGGCTCTCCTACGTGGCGCAGACCCTGGAGGGGCTGCAGGCCTTGCAGGCGAAGGTGCCGGAGCTTGAGAAGCAGCTTGGGGATCTAGGGCTTGAGCCGAGGTCCTCGAGCCCGCGCATCGGACGCGTGGACGCTATGGAACGCCGCGGCCAGGCAGCCCGTGCCCCCAAGGCTCCTGACGGCATGGTGGACGTGGACATCTGAGGCATTCATGGAAGACAAGGGCAGCAAGACGGAAAACAGGTCGGAGATCCTCGAGCCTGATGCCGAGTACCTCTCACGCCCGCCATTTGACGATGACGGCGATGAGGCGGGCTGGAGCGCCGATGGCTTTGCAGGAGGCGCCAAGGACGATGCGCTAGGCGCGGAGCAATCATCATTCCAAAAGGATGATGGAGAGCCTCATGCAGCCGGGGAAACAGCTGGCACTCCTGCCGATGAGAACAAGGCTCCCACCGAGGCTGCCGCCATCCGCTATGACGCGGGAGCGCCTGCCCCGGTGCTCTCGGAGATCGGGGAGGGCGAGCGCGCCGATGCCATCGTCGCAATGGCCAGGGAGCTTGGCGTCTACATCCACCGCGACGAGAGGCTGCTCTCCGAGCTCAAGCGCCTGCGCGAGGGCGAGGAGATCCCAAAGGAGCTCTACGCAGTCATAGCGGCAGTGCTCTCCTTCAGCTACCTCCTGCAGGGCAAAACGCCTGACTCGTACAAGCGCTCCGATGGCAGCACCGCCGTCAACACCAAGGCCTGACTTAATTCACATCATCAGGGACATAGGGAACCGGGGTGCGGACCGGGGCTGCGGCGGCCGCGCCGCCCTGCCCCTCGGCCACGCCCTGCACCACGTCGACCCCGCCGCCGCAGGAGCTGTCCACGTAGCGGATCTTGTCGGTGCGCACCGGCAGGAGATTCATGCCGCTGACGCGGCATGAATCTCCGAGGATGTTGCCGCGGCTGTCAAAGTTAACGAACTTGACGCCATCGGGGCGCTTCAATTCAAGCGAATCCACTCCCCTGTCCTGCAGGTAGGCGCCATAAACCCTCATCGCGCCTGACGATCCGAAGAGCCCGGTCGACTTGTTGTCGTCAAACCCGACCCAGGTCGAGACCACCTCGTCGTTGTCTATGCCCACCGACCAGGTGTCGCGGCTGTCGTTGGTGGTGCCGGTCTTGGTTGCGATCTTGACGCCCGGGAACATCCTGCCGATGCGGTAGCCGGTGCCGCTCGTGGTGGCCTCCTCCATCACGTAGAGCGTGAGGTAGGTGTCGCGCGGATCGAGCTTGCGCTTGCCCTTGGTCGCCGCGCGCTCGTAGACCACCTTGCCGTCCTTGACCACGGTGCGCAGCGTCGTGAGATCGGTGTAGACGCCGTCGGTTGCAAGCGAGGCGTAGATGGAGTTGACCTCGTAGGGGGTGAGCTCGACGGTGCCCAGGAGCATCGACGGATAGAGCGGCAGATCCTGCTTTATGCCGACCTTGCGCATGGTCTCGACCACGTGGTTGAGGCCCACGCGCATGCCGAGCCTCACGGTCGGCACGTTCAGGGAATGGGCCATCGCGTAGTGCACCGGGATCGGCCCGCGGAAGCGCTTGTCATCATCCTTCGGCGACCACAGCTGCCCGGTGGAGAGGCGGATGGTGAGCGGGGTGTCCTCCACGAGCGTGCCCAGGTGGATCCCGTTTTGGAAGGCCGTGAGGTAGACGAGCGGCTTTATGATCGACCCCACCTGCCGGCGGCCTTCGAGCACGCGGTTGAAGCCCTCGTACTGCGGAGTCCTCGAGCCCACGACCGCCGAGACCTCGGCGGTGCGCCACGAGCTTACGACCATCGCCGCCTCGAGCCCCGAGAGCCTGCGCTCCTTCTCGATATTGGAGAGCTCCTCCTGCACCGCCTTCTCAGCCGAGGCCTGGGCCTGGGGATCGAGCGACGTGAAGATCTTGATGCCGTTGCCCGAGAGGAAGCCGCTGCCGAACCTCGTTGCGATCTCCTGCTTGAGCACGCCCATGAACGCCGGGGTCTTGGAGTAGTTCATGCTGCCGCGGCGGATCACGCCCAGGGGCCTGGCGCTGTACTGCGAGTACTCGGCGTCCGAGAGGAAGCCGCGCTCGTGCATCACCGCTAGCACGGTGTTGCGCCGCTCAAGCGCCTGATCGGGGTGGCGCCAGGGATCGTAATAGGAGGGCCCCTTGATGATCCCGACCAAAAGCGCCATCTGATCCTGCGTGAGCTCCGAGACCGGCACGCCGAAGTAGAAATAGGAGGCAAGGCCGAAGCCGTAGATCCCCGAGCTGCCGTTCTGCCCTAAGTAGATCTCGTTTAAGTAGGCCTCGAGGATCTGATCCTTGGAGTAGCGGTGGTTCATGATCAGCGCCATGATGATCTCCTTGAACTTGCGCGAGTAGCTGCGCTCGGAGTTTAAGAAGTAGTTCTTCACCAGCTGCTGGGTGATGGTCGAGCCGCCCTGGACGACGTGACCTGCGAGAAAGTTTGCGATGGCGGCGCGGGCGATCGCCGCGAAGTTCACGCCCATGTTGGTGTAGAACGAGCGATCCTCGATCTGGATGAGCGTGTTGATGAGGGCCTTGGGCACGCCGTCTAGGTTCAGGAAAATCCGATCCTCCTTCGGGTCGATGCGGTTGATGCGGTCGAGCAGCACCGGATCCATGCGCACGTAGCCCATCTCGGATCGCGTGTCGGCGTTCACGATCTTCTGGACTCGCTGGCCCTGGAACTGGACCATGAGCGCGGCCTTGGGCTCGTCGCCGTCTGGGAACTTGAAGGGGCGCCTTATGAGCACGACGCGGCCGTTGCCGCGGCTTGCCGCGTACTCGCCGGGCTTCTGCGGGTTCTGCACCTCGCGGTACTTGAGGAGCTTGAGCTCATAGAGCATCTGCTCAAGCGAGAGCTTCTGATCTGGATATAGCTCAAGCGGCCTTGAGTAGACCACCGCCGGGAGCACCCAGCGGTCGTCGACCTCGAACTTTGAGAAGACCACCGAGTCGAAGTACACGAAGAGCACCGCGAGCACGGCGCCGCCTGCCAGCGCGAGCTTGAGCAAAAGGAGGTAGAAGCCGCGCGAAAAGCGCCCGAAGAAGCCGCGGCGCTTCTTGTCCTTGCCTGGATCACCATCCTTTGGGGCCTTGGGCGGCTCAGGCGGCATGCCGCCTGAGCTGCCAAAGCCCTCCCCTGCCTTGGGCTCCTGCCCTTGCCTTGGGGACTCGTCCTCATCGCGCGACACTCCGCCTAAGAGCTCCTGGCTCTCGCGCGGCTTGATGCCTTCTGGATCGTCTGCGGAGAAGTCGGTGAAGATGTTGCGGTCGCTGTCTTTCAATTCAGTGCCTCTTGGAGCGGATGTGCCTTGCCTTCTTTCAGGCTTTGACGATTATATACATATAGTGGTTCTTAAGCGGCCCTTAAAAGGCGCGACTTTCCTTGATGCATCAAGTCTTCCATGATGGCGCTCAATACCGATTTGGTAGTCTTGTTCATCAGCCATGCCCGCTGAGACTGGCGGTTCATCACGTAGTTCTCCTTGTTGATCGCGAGCTTGCCCACCGCCTCCTTAAGTCCGCCAGGATCGCGCTTGAACATGGCGTCCAGATATAGGCCATGCCATCTGCCGGTGCTGATCTCGATCTTGTAGAGCGATGGATCGGCATCGATCAGCCTGCCCACGGCGTTGGCCGCAAGGAGCTTGAGCAGGTACGCGCATAGGGAGCGGCGATCTCGGCGCATATGATGTTCGGGACGACTGTATTTGACGAGCGCAAGTTGCATCCGCTCTTGAGATCCTTGTAGAGCTCCTCGCACTTCCAGCGGATGCGGTAGAGGCACGAGATTGAATGGGCGTTGAGGTGCTCTGATCCGATGTTGGCGATGAGGTGCGCGAGCCCGCCTCGCTCCTTGTTGTGGAAGCGCACGACCCTGAACACGATCCCGCCCTTGAAGGCGACCTTGGCATCGAGCATCTCGGCCGGGCAGAAGTTTCTGATCTCGGTGAGCTTCTTGCCTTGAAACCCCGGATGGGACCTGCCGCGCACGGTGCGGCTCACGATTGAGCCGGCCGTGTTCGCGCGGCCCTTGACGATGAAGAACGAGCCCTTGAGATCAATTAAGCCAAGTCGCTTGAAGTCCTGGTACCCGTTGTCCATGAGCAGGAGCACCGGCCAGTCCTTGTCGACGTCCATGAAGTCCTTCTCGTTGGCGCGGGCCGAAGTCACCGGCGCCTCAACGATGCAGCGCGACACGACCGAGGTGCGGAACTGGATCCCGATCTGGGCGCATTCCGGCTTCTCCATGATCTGGCCGCCGTCCTCGCCATAGGCGTCCGGCACGGCCGCAGCCTTGGCCGCAGTCCTCGATCCAGGGCAGAGCCAGGCCAGCCCGGAGTTGACCTTCCAGCAGGTTCCGTCCTGGCACTGCACGTCGCGAACGTCAAGCCCGGCCGTGTGTGCATGGCGAGCAGCTGCCTCCCGTCGTTGAGGGACGACACCCTCATCACGTGCTCCTGGAGCCTGGCCGTGTTGCACATCATGAAGTCCACGAACTCATCCTGGCGGATGCGGTTGTGGAATGGCTTGCAGCGGATGTCATCGCCCGACAGCTCGCCATGGCGGCGCTGGATCCCGGCGATGCTGAACTCGCCTCCTGCGCCGGCGGTCTCAACCATGGCCTGGAAGAGCTTGACAGGCTTAAGCGTGGAAGCCCTTTTGACAAAGCCGGACTTGCGGGCGGAGATCCCTATCCCCTGGCAGGAGAGCGGCATGGCCCTGCGGACGATTTCGCGGGTGATGTAACGGCGCGCCGGGTGCCTGATGTTGGATAATGCGTGTGTAATGGGCCTCTCCTTTCGTTTTTTTTGACCATATTTATCAAAAAAGCGCCGTAAAACCCCGGGCTTCAGCCCGGGGATATAAGGCGCCTAATCGGGGGTATTCTGGTTTTCAATGTATTGTCTGATGATAGAGATGGGAGCTCCGCCACAGGACGCCGC
>Ga0256406_1004047_pt1 | contig 17336 bp, 12 predicted proteins | sample RumenRJG_03DNA_FD_185986 | JGI IMG/M metagenome (GOLD analysis project Ga0256406, IMG submission 185986) | Bovine rumen microbial communities from Lethbridge, Alberta, Canada - RJG_03 | ecosystem: Host-associated > Mammals > Digestive system > Stomach > Rumen | place: Canada: Alberta | collected...
TACGGGGTAAGGGGAAGGTGTCTGCATACAAGTCATGTCAAGCGTTTCTAAGCCTAGAGTCAGACACAATCGTCACAAGCAAGGGCTAAATCTGACACTCGAAAAATTATCTGCGGATTTTAGGGATTATTTTTTCATATAAAAAGAAATCGCACCTGAATTGAGATGCGATTTCTTTTTTGTTTTATTGCATTGCTGTTTCCCAGATTATTTCACTAAGTGTAGGGTGGGTGTGCACCATGTCGCGCAGTTGCGCCACTGTGGTGTCGCGTGCTATCAGACAGCTGACCTCCTGTATGAGGTCGGCAGCGTGTGCACCGAAAGCGTGGCATGCAATGATGCGGTCGTCGGCATCAGACAGCAACTTGACAAAACCTTCTGTCTCGTTCATGGCAAGCGCCTTACCGTTGGAACGATAGTAGCCCTTGCGACATTTGTATTCCATGGCATCAGCCTTGCACTGGTCTTCCGTCGGACCGACACATGCAGCCTCCGGATGTGTGAATATGGCTGACGGAATGAGCGACAGACGAATGTCGTCTTTCTTTCCGAGAATGTGGTTTACGGCGCGGAATCCCTGGAATGTTGCTGCGTGGGCAAGCATCATGCGTGCGTTGACGTCGCCAATGGCATATACGCCCTTCTGCGATGTCTGCATATTGTCGTCAACGACAATGGCACCACGATTTGTCTCTATGCCTACGGCTTCGAGATTCAGTCCTTCGCTGTTGGCTGCACGTCCCGTAGCTATGAGTACGAGGTCGGCTTCCACCGTTTCCTCCTTGCCCTTGCGCTCGAAGACAACGCCATCGGCTGTTATTGCCTTAACGCCCGACTGCATCGAGAAGTTTACTCCCCGCTTGCTGATGGTCTGACGCAGACGCTTTGCGATGTCGCTGTCGAGTGCCGGCAGACATTCCTTCAGGAACTCAACAACGGTTACCTCGCTGCCGAAACTGTTGAAAATGCTTGCAAACTCCATGCCGATGACACCTGCACCAACGATGACGAGCTTCTTTGGCACTGCCTGCAAGTTGAGCATCTCTGTAGATGTTACTACATGAGGCATGTCGATGCCAGGAATAGGCAGCATCTTGGCGCGTGAGCCTATGGCAATGATGATGTTGTCGGCTGTGTATTCTTCGCCTCCGGCAACGACAGTGTGTGCATCCTTGAACGATGCCTCTGCCTTTACGAGAGTAATGCCGGGAGCAGACATGAGGGTCTCCACACCGCTGCGCAGTGCTTCAACGACCTGCTGCTTGCGCTCAACGGCACGAGTAAAGTCGAAATCGAAAGAGCAGTTGTTTACTCCATACACTTCGGCTTCGTGCAGAGTGTCGATAACTTCAGCGTTCTTGCAGAGAGTCTTTGTAGGAATACATCCACAGTTAAGACATGTTCCTCCTGCATGCTCGCGCTCGAAGATGATGACCGTCTTGCCGTTCTTTGCAGCATACTCGGCAGCCTTATAGCCGCCGGGTCCGCTACCTATTATGATAATATCAGCTTTATTCATGATTTATCGCTATTGTAATTATTGATTGTCAGCAACCAACTGTGCGTAGGTTACGATAGGATGCTTGGCAGCCAGCACGTCGTCTACACGTCCGATAGGAGTGTTGTGAGGTGCGCTCTTGACTGTCTCAGGCTCGTTCTTAGCCTCTTCGGCAATCTTGCGCAGTATGCTGATGAAGCCGTCGATTGTCTCCTTCGACTCATTTTCCGTAGGCTCAATCATCATAGCCTCGTGGAAGAGGAGAGGGAAGTAGATGGTAGGAGCATGGTAGCCGTAGTCGAGCAGACGCTTGGCAACATCCATTGTTGTGATGCCGGTAGACTTGTCTTTCAGTCCGTCGAATACAAACTCATGCTTGCAGAGGCCGTCGATAGGCAGTTCGTAAACGTCTTTCAGCTCTTCCTTGATATAGTTGGCGTTGAGCGTTGCAAGCGGACCGACCATCTTGATGTTCTCCTTACCGAGAGTGAGGATGTATGTGTAAGCGCGCATGATAACTGCAAAGTTGCCAAAGAAAGCACCGATAGAATTGCAGTTGCTGTCGCAGTCAACGCGGAACTTGACACCTTCCTTGATAACGCGTGGTGCAGGCAGGAATTCTTCGAGTCCCTTGCGTACTCCGACAGGACCGCTGCCAGGACCGCCGCCACCGTGAGGCGTTGAGAATGTCTTGTGCAGGTTGATGTGCATCACGTCGAAGCCCATGTCGCCAGGACGGCTTGCACCGAGCATAGGATTGAGGTTGGCTCCGTCGTAGTACATCAGACCGCCACATGCGTGTACCATCTTCTCAATCTCAGGAATCTGTTGTTCGAACAGACCGAGAGTATTAGGATTGGTCATCATCATGGCAGCCACGTTCTCACCTTCCTTCTCCAAGAGAGCTTTCAGGTCGTCGACATCAACAAGCCCCTTGTCTGTACTCTTTACTTCAAGGACGTCGAGTCCGCAAACGGCAGCAGAGGCAGGGTTGGTTCCGTGAGCAGAGTCTGGAACGATAACCTTTGTGCGCTTTGCATCGCCACGCTTCTCGTGGTAAGCACGTATAATCATAAGACCTGTCAACTCGCCATGAGCACCGGCAAACGGATTGAGGGTGAACTCGCTCAAACCAGCCAGAGAAGCCAGAGACTTCTGCAAACCATAATAGAGCTCAAGTGCGCCCTGCACTGTTTCTACAGGCTGCAATGGATGCAGACCGCTGAAAGATGTGTGTGCAGCTATGTCTTCGTTGATGACAGGATTGTATTTCATGGTGCAGCTACCCAGCGGATAGAATCCGTTGTTGACACCAAAGTTGTTTTCGCTGTGGTTTGTATAGTGGCGAACAACCGTCATTTCATCGCACTCAGGGAGTGGGGCGTCCTCAGCGCGTGTGCTGCCGGCTGGCAGGGAATAGTTGCCAAACTCGTTCTTAGGGAGAGTGTAGCCACGTCGTCCACTGTGAGACAATTCGAAAATCAGATTTCCATATAATCTATTATTCATATCTTTCTTCCTCCCTATTATTTAGTAAGTTCAACTAACTTGTCGATTTCTTCCTTAGTGCGCTTTTCTGTTACTGCAAACATGATGCAGTCGTCAGCAACCTTGACACCTCCGAGAATACCGTTGTCAATAAAACGCTTCTGCAACTCGTCAACGTTTCCGTTGTAACGTACGCAGAATTCATTGAAGAACGGCTGGTTGAAAGCAAGAGAGAACTTGCCTGTCTTGACAAGCTGTTCGCACATATAGTGTGCACCGTCGAAAGAACGCTGCGCAGCTTCCTTAACGCCTTCCTTACCCATGACAGACATGTAGATAGTAACGAACAGTGCCATGAGGCTCTCGTTAGAACAGATGTTCGATGTAGCCTTCTGGCGACGGATATGCTGCTCGCGTGCCTGCAATGTAAGTACGAAAGCACGCTGTCCGCGATTGTCCTTCGTCATACCGACAATACGTCCCGGCATCTTGCGTATGAGCTTTTCACTGCAACACATATAGCCTGCGTATGGACCACCGAAAGACATTGGCAGACCGAGAGACTGAACATCGCCTACAGCAATGTCGGCACCCCATTCGCCTGGAGTCTTCAGCAGTGCGAGGTCGGCAGCTATGCTGTTCATGATGAACAGTGCCTTCTGCTCATGGCAAGCTTCTGCAACGCCACTGTAATCCTCGATGACACCATAGTAGTTTGGCTGCTGTACAACAACCCCGGCAACACCACCGGCTGTCAGCTTGGCTTTCATGTCGTCCTTGTCAACTGCGCCATCCTTTTCATTGATGAGTTCTATCTCTACACCATTGTAGTGAGCGTAAGTCTTGACAACTTTCAGAACTTTAGGGTCAACAGTTGCACTTACCAATACCTTGTTTGCTTTCTTAGCGTTGGCTTTTGCCATCATCACTGCTTCGGCAGTTGCGGTAGAACCGTCGTACATAGAAGCATTAGAGATGTCAAGACCTGTAAGCGCTGTCATCATTGACTGAAATTCAAAGATATAGTGCAGTGTACCCTGTGAGATTTCAGCCTGATACGGCGTATAGCTTGTCAGGAACTCTGAACGCTCAACGATGTTTGGTACGACTGAAGGAGTGTAGTGGTCGTAGACACCAGCACCGGCAAAGCAAGTCAGCTGCTTGTTCTTGTTACCGAGACAGTCGAAGAAACGGCGTATTTCCATTTCGCTCATCTCAGAAGGCAAATCGTATTCGCCCTTGAAACGTATGCTCTCCGGCACTTCGGCATACAAGTCGTCGAGCGACTTTACACCGACTTTGGCAAGCATCTCTTTCAAATCATCCTCTGTATGAGGGAAAAATTTATATTGCATTGTATTATTGTTTTATTAAATGTTTACGCGAATCAACACAGGAAGCTACAAGCCATACTGTGTTGATTCGTGTATTGTAAAATGAGTGTAAACCAGTATTACTGCTTAGCGCAGAACTCTTCGTATGCCTTTGCATCCATCAGGTTGTCAAGCTCAGCCTTGTCTTTGAGTTCAACCTTAATGATCCAGTTAGCAAATGCATCCTGGTTGATGAGCTCAGGAGTGTCTTCGAGTGCTTCGTTAACTTCAACTACTGTACCGCTGACTGGAGATGTCAAGTCGCTTGCAGCCTTAACGCTTTCTACTGCACCGAAATCATCTTCTGCTTCAACATCGTCGTCTACCTCAGGCATATCAACATAAACGATATTGCCAAGTGCGTGCTGTGCATAGTCAGTGATACCGATGAAACCAAAGTCGCCTTCTACGCGAACATACTCGTGTGACTCTGAGTAGTAGAGTCCTTCAATTACTTTTGCCATAATTATTTTACTGTTTTAAAATTTATTGTTTTATTAAAATTATCTATAGTGAATGTTATTATTTTTTATAGTGTTTGTCGTAGAAACGCTTTTTAACGACAACAGCAGGGAATGTCTTCTTGCGAATCTGAACTTCAACTTCAGTACCGAGCTTGCCGAAGCGTGCATCTACGAGAGCCATCGCTACGCTTTTGCCTGTAGAGATGCTGTTGTAGCCAGTAGTTACTTCGCCGATTGTCTCGCCATCCTTAACGATAGCATAGCCATGACGAGGAATAGCCTTGTCCTTGAGCTCAAGACCTACGACGCGCATCTTTGGACCTTCAGCTTTCTGCTTCTGCAGTGCTTCTTTGCCAATAAATTCTTCCTTGTCGAACTTGCAGAACATGCTGAGACCTGCCATGACTGGTGTAATGTCGTTAGAAAGTTCGTCGCCGTAGAGTGGAAGACCAACTTCGAAACGCAGAGTGTCGCGGCATCCGAGTCCACATGGCTTGCAACGACCGTCAGCCATCAGCTTGTCCCAGCAGCGGATGATGAAATCGTGAGAACCATAAATCTCGAAACCATCCTCACCGGTATAGCCTGTACGGCTGAGAATAATTGTTTCGCCGTCAACATCTACGCGGCGTGCGTTGTAGAAGACGATATCCTTGCATGCAAGTCCAAGAACTTCCTCTACTATTTTCTCTCCTTCTGGTCCTTGCACTGCCAACTGTGCATAGTAGTCAGAACAGTGGTTGAACTCAACATCGAAACCTGCGAGGTTCTGCTTCATCCAGTCAACATCCTTGTCGATGTTGGCAGCGTTGATGACGAGGAAGAAATCGTTTTCTGCCATTTTATAAACGAGCAGGTCGTCAACGGTACCACCATTCTCATAGCACATCATGCCATAGAACACTTGTCCATCTGGTGCACCAGTAACGTCGTTGGTGAAGATGTGATTGACATATTTCTCTGCATCCTTACCCTTGATAGACACTTCTCCCATGTGAGAAACATCGAAGACACCGCTTGCATTACGCACTGCGTTGTGTTCTTCAATGATAGATGAGTAAACAATAGGCATGTCAAAACCTGCGAATGGAGACATCTGAGCTCCAAGTTTTACGTGTCTGTCGTGCAGACAAGTTGTTTTAATTTCCATTTTCTATTTCTTTTAAATTTATATTATGTTATCAGTTATTCTACTAACAAGTTGATGAAGTCCTCTTTTTTTAGATTGAGTATTGTGTCATCCAACTTTTCAGGTAGTGCGCTGACAAGCGTTTCACGGTCGAGTTGCTTGCCCTTTAATGTCGACAAAATGGCTTTGTCAATGTCGCCGACTATAAAGAAGTCGCCGAGCATGTTGATTTTCTTTATCTCGTTGTTCTTGAGTTCTATGCGTATGTCGAAGTCGCCGACATTCTCTATCCTGCCTTTTATATTCTTTGTGTATTTCGGATTGTTGCCGAAGATAAACTCGGTGGTAAGGTATTCTTTTTCTATTTCTTCTATCTTTTTCACGTCGTCATGGCTCAGTGCAATCTCTCTGTCGCATAGGTTCTTGCGTACAAACGCCATGAAGTCGCCAATAGAAATCGATATATAGTCTTTCAAGAGGGCAATATGCTGTCTGACGCTTTTCACACCTTTGCTGACAAGTTTAGCGTCGCTTGGCGTGATAGACCCAATCATATTTTGCATGTCGGTGTCGTAAAGCATCGTGCCATGTACAATACTTCTGCCCGGAACATGATAGAAAGCGTTGCCTGAAACTTTTTTGCCGTCGATGAGAATATCGTTCCTGCCCGTCGGCTTGGCGTCTACGCCTAACTTGCACAATACAAGGGCAACAAAATTGACATATTTATTGAACGTCATATTTACATTCTCGTCTTTTGCAATGTACGAAAACATTATGTTGTTCATGTCTGAGTAAACGCATCCGCCGCCGCTTTTACGCCGGTAGGTCTCTATGCCGTGCTGCTTACAGTATTCCAGGTTAACTTCGTTTTCTATGAGTTGGTTGCGTCCGAATATAACCGTTGGCTTACTTTGCCACATAAAAAAACACTCTTCTTCATTGATGTGTCGTGCTACGTATTCTTCCATTGCAAGATAGAATACGAGACGGCGCTCACTTATGTCTGGCAAACTGATGTAAACCATATTTTATATTTGGTATTAGACTATATGTTTTTATTTCGTGCAAATTTAGTAATTATTTATCTAACAGCAAAAAGTTTTGGAAATATCTCGGAAAATATTTGAGATATTATGTTACTTTTTTGTTTTTATTATGCAGATTAAGTGTTTTTTCGTACTTTTGTAGCACATTTTCAATATTGATTCAATGATAAAGGAAAAACAAATACGCGTATTGCCACAAGTGGCTGCCGATATCGACAATCTGAAAACATACATTTCCGAAGAAGAAGCAATAAGGCTGAACGACATAAAGCATGTCAGGATTATAAGGCGCAGCATAGACGCAAGACACAGAACGGTGTATGTCAATCTGACTGTGAGAATTTACATAAACGAACAACCTGATGAAGAACCGTTTGAGAGGATTGAATATAGAGATGTCAGCAACTGCAAGCCCGCCATTGTTGTCGGTGCCGGACCTGCCGGACTGTTTGCAGCCCTGCGACTGATTGAGTTAGGCATTAAGCCAATAGTAGTGGAAAGAGGAAAGAATGTCAGGGAGAGAAAGAATGACATTGCCAAGATAGCCCGGCAGCAGAAGGTAGACACCGAAAGCAATTACAGCTTTGGCGAGGGCGGGGCTGGAGCATATTCCGACGGAAAACTGTTCACGCGCTCAAAGAAACGAGGCTCGGTGGAGAAAATACTGCGCGTGTTCTGCCAACACGGTGCATCTACAGATATTCTCATAGATGCTCATCCACATATTGGCACAGACAGGTTGCCGGCTGTAATTGAGAACATGAGGAAAACTATTATCGGCTGCGGCGGCGAAGTGTATTTCCAGACGAAAATGACTTCATTGAAATGTAGAGGAAATAGTATAGAAGGCATTGTCGTTGAGGAACTTACGAGTGGGGATGAAAGAGAATTAGAAGGGAGAGTAATACTTGCTACCGGACATTCCGCCCGCGATGTTTACAGATATCTCCACCACAACAACATCACAATGGAAGCTAAAGGTATTGCCGTTGGTGTGCGCCTGGAGCATCCGGCACACCTGATTGACCAAATTCAGTACCACTCACATGCCGGAAGGGGAAAATATCTGCCTGCGGCGGAATACAGCTTTGTTACTCAGGTGGACGGTAGAGGCGTGTATTCTTTCTGTATGTGTCCCGGCGGCGTTGTCATTCCTGCTGCAACTGGCAATGAGCAGGTTGTCGTAAACGGTATGTCGCCATCGAACAGAAATACGGCATGGAGCAATAGCGGAATGGTTGTAGAACTGCGACCGGAAGACCTGGAAGGAGAAGACGTCCTGCGTGTCATGAAATATCAGGAGGATTTGGAAAAGAAATGCTGGATGCAGGCTAACATGAAGCAGACGGCTCCGGCACAGCGCATGGCAGACTTTGTAAACAACAAGCTCAGCTACGACCTTCCAAAAAGTTCATACCAGCCTGGACTGATATCGAGTCCGATGCATTTCTGGATGCCGGAAAGTATCTCGGGCAGGCTGCAACGGGCATTCAGACAGTTTGGGAAACAAAGTCATGGCTTCCTGACAAACGATGCAGTAATAATAGGTGTGGAGACAAGAACATCTGCACCGCTACGAATTATAAGAGATAAGGACACGCTGCAACATGTTGAAATAAACGGGCTTTATCCGTGTGGTGAAGGAGCTGGCTATGCCGGCGGAATAGTATCGGCAGCCATCGACGGAGAAAGATGTGCCGAAAAACTTGCAGAAAACATGCAAGCAATATGAATATAGAGACACTTTCTGCATAAACAATACTAATCAATTTTCTCCCGTTTACTGTCGCGAGAATGCCCGCGAAAGTCGTTTTTGAAATCAGAGGGGCAAAATACGCCCGTATTTTGGCAACTGTTGTAATCACCTGACAGTCAGTTTTTTAGCTGCGAATATATCGTTTATGCGTGTGAATTGTATATGTTAAAATTGTCAAAGAGTATGTTTGAGATTGTCAAACACACTCTTTGAGGATGTCAAACATAGTGTTTGGGGATTTCGGGCACTATGTCTGGCAAGCCAAAAAAGCGAAATAAGAGCCTCAAAGATACTCTTTGACAATTTTAACAATTAGTATCGAGCATAAAATTAACGGATTTTTACACTTTCAGAGCCTGTTTTTATTCTATTTGGAGAGTTTTTCCCTGTCAAAAATTTTCATATATTTCCGCACATAAATAAAATTCCGTTCACTTTGGCACGGTTTTTGTAGGGAGGACATAAAAAACAACCTTAACCTTAACAATTACACATAGGTACCGTCAAGGTTAATGTATTGACATATAATAAATAAGTTACGTAACAGACAACTATATATATAGTGATGTAAATCCTTTTCGGTGCTTGCGTATCTCGTCGGGAGTTCCGCAGTCAACTATTTCTCCGCCTCGTCGTCCGCCTTCGGGACCCATGTCTATGATATGGTCTGCCTGACGAATGACGTCAAGGTTGTGTTCTATTATTATAACCGTATTGCCCTTGTCAACCAGTTGCTGCAGAACGGACATCAATATGCGTATGTCGTCGAAATGCAGGCCAGTAGTAGGTTCGTCGAGGATATAAACCGTCTTTCCCGTGTCTTTTTTCGACAATTCAGTAGCCAGCTTGACACGCTGGCTCTCACCGCCGGAAAGCGTAGTTGACGGCTGACCTAACTTTATATAACCCAGACCAACGTCCTGAATAGTCTTTATCTTACGGAGAATATTCGGAACATTCTCAAAGAACTCAACAGCCTGATTTACCGTCATGTCGAGTACATCGGCAATGGACTTGCCCTTATATCTTACTTCCAGTGTTTCGTTGTTGTATCTTTTGCCATGACAAACTTCACAAGGCGTTGAAACATCAGGAAGAAAATTCATCTCTATTGTCTTATAACCATTGCCTCCACACTCTTCACAGCGTCCGCCACGAACGTTGAAGGAGAACCTGCCTGGCTTGTATCCGCGTATCTTTGCCTCAGGAAGTTCAACAAACAAGGAACGAATATCGGAGAAAACACCGGTATAAGTTGCCGGATTTGAGCGGGGAGTGCGTCCCAACGGGCTCTGGTCGACGGTAACTACTTTGTCGATATTCTCTATTCCTTCTATGCTTTCGTATGGCAGGGGCTGTTTCAATGAACGATAAAAGTGTTTTGACAATATGGGTTGCAGGGTTTCGTTTATCAATGTCGACTTGCCACTTCCGCTTACGCCGGTAACAACAATGAGCTTCCCAAGCGGAATTTCCACATCTATGTTCTTCAGATTGTTGCCTGATGCATTTCTTATCACAATCGACTTTCCGTTTCCATTTCGATTGTTTTGAGTGTCAAATACTTTTTTCTCTCCATTGAGATAGCACGACGTTAAAGTCTTTTGCTTCAACAACTTATCTACAGTACCTTGAAAAACCACTTCACCACCTTTGCGCCCAGCCTTAGGGCCAATGTCAACAATGTAATCACCTGCTTTCATCATGTCTTCGTCGTGTTCTACTACAATGACCGTATTGCCTATGTCGCGCAGTTGTTTCAGTGAATTTATCAGGCGTTGGTTGTCTCTTTGATGCAGTCCAATGCTTGGTTCGTCGAGAATGTAGAGTACGTTTACGAGCTGTGATCCGATTTGTGTTGCGAGCCGGATGCGCTGGCTCTCGCCTCCAGACAGGCTTGCAGAGGTGCGGTTAAGCGACAGGTAGTCGAGTCCTACGTTTAGCATGAAGTCAAGCCGGCTGCTTATTTCCTTTATAATCTCTGCGGCTACTTTCTTCTTTTGCTTGTCAAGATACTGGCTGCATGTTGTTATCCATTCCCGCAACTCATTCAGATCCATTGCGGTAATGTCGGAAATATTTTTGTCATCTATTCTGTATGACAATGCTTCGCGGTTTAGCCTTGCTCCCTTGCACTCGGGGCACGTGCATGTTGCAAGAAACTGCTCTGACCATTTGCGGCTGTTTGCCGAATCGTCGCTGTCGATAATCTGTCTAAGGTATTTCACTACGCCATTGAACTCAATGAAATAGTCGGTCGATGTGTGTACTATGTCTTTTGATATCTTTATGTTACCTATGGCGCCATACAGTATTTCGTCGAGCAGACTGTCGGGTATTTTGCAGACGGGCGTGCTCAGCTCAAGTCCATTGCGTTGCAATAATGCTTCTATCTGCCAGAATATCAGTTGGTTCTTATATTTCCCCAGTGGCACGATAGCACCGTCTTTTATAGATAAGTTCCTGTCTGGTATGACTTTACTTAAGTCTATTTCGTTTATAACTCCGATGCCTCTGCATCGTGGACATGCTCCTTCGGGCGAATTGAATGAGAATATGTTGGGCGCAGGGTCAGAATATGCCATACCAGTAGTAGGACACATCAATCTGCGCGAATAGTTCTTTACTATACTGCTTTCTGCATCGTATATCATCAAGACTCCATCGCCCTGCTGCATGGCTGTCTTCAGAGAATTGTCTATGCGTGTCTTTTGTTCGTTTGAGATGTCAGCCGGTATCTTCAGCTTATCTATTACAACTTCTATGTTGTGGTTCTTATATCTGTCAACTTTCATGCCGCGTGTTATCTCCAACATCTCGCCATCTACCCGTATGTTCAGATATCCCTTGCGTCGCATTTGCTCAAACAATTCTCGATAGTGTCCTTTTCTCTGTCTTACAAGAGGTGCAAGAATATAAATCTTCTTTCCATTGTATTCAGAGCATACCATGTCGAGTATCTTCTCTTCATTGTATTTCACCATCTTTTCTCTGGTAGCATAGCTGTATGCCGTTGCCACACGCGAATACAGCAAACGAAGATAGTCGTATATTTCGGTTGTCGTACCAACAGTAGAACGTGGATTCTTGTTTGTTGTTTTCTGCTCGATGCTGATAACAGGAGACAGTCCTGTTATCTTATCAACATCAGGACGTTCAAGTCCACCCAAGAAATTGCGTGCATAAGCAGAAAATGTTTCTATATATCTGCGTTGTCCTTCAGCATATATCGTGTCGAAAGCCAGCGATGATTTTCCAGAGCCTGACAGCCCAGTTATGACTGTAAGACTGTTTCTGGGGATAGTAACGTCTATGTTTTTCAGGTTGTGTACTCTTGCCCCTAATATTTCTATGTTTTTCATTTTCTTCCTATTGTTCAGAGTTGTTTCTTACTCCTCCTTCTGTGAATCCTCTCAGCAGGTTGACATCTTTTCGTATGTTGTATTTTCTGCCGTCGGCACCCTTCGCTTCCACAAGCACGAAATATACACCCTGCTTAACAGGTTTCCCGTTGAAAGTTCCGTCCCATCCTTCTGCCGGATTTGACCATTCAAACAGTTTCTGTCCCCATCTGTTGAATATATATGCATGAAACTCTGTAATACTCTGAAATCCCTCTTTTGCCTTATAAATGTCATTTATTCCGTCGTCGTTTGGCGAGAAAGCATTTGGCATGTCCAGTTTGCTTTCACTGATGGATATATTTATTGCCCCAACGTCTCCCCAGTATTCCTCTTTGTATGACACTTCCTCAGTTCCTCGTGTAAACGTGGCATAGAGAACAATATAGTGAGTGCCCGCCTGAGTAAATGTATAGTCCGTGTCTTCATCATATCTTATAAGGTATGGGGTTGTTTCTTCCTCATGCGTAAAACGCCACTCATAGTATGCGCTCCAACCGTCAGCATTCTCAGCATTTGCTTCGAATACAACTTTCAGCGGCGCAGAACCTGAATATGACGTTACAACTTCATTTCCATCTGACTTTTCTACGGTGGCAGTAGGGTTTATTGTCGGTAATTTGTCTGCAAAACATTGCAGCGAAAAAAGTAGTATAATAACTGTAAATATGCTGTTTTTTATCCTCATATTTGTAATTATATTTAAAATTTATTGCAAAAATACATAATAAAGTTGATAAACATTCTATTTTTTTGTATTTTTGCATTCAGTTTTAAATAAAATATATAATATGAAAACAGTTTTAAGATTTATTCTGTTACTTATTGCTTTCAACATTAGCCTGTCTTTATATGCGCAAGAAATCAAGATAAAGGAACGTCACAAGGTAAAGAAAAGTGAGACGTTATTTGGTATTGCAAAGAATTATGGAATAACTATTGAAGAACTTTCAGAAGTTAATCCCGAGATGAATATGCCTGGCTATAGCCTCAAAAAAGGAGATTACATAAACATACCTTACCCTAATGACAACAAGATTGTCAACAACACGACTGAACAAAAGCAGCCTACAGCACAGCAGTTGCCCATCAGTCGTCCTATAAAAGTCGGCGTCATGCTGCCACTGCATGATATAAATGGGGACGGTAAACGCATGATAGAATACTATCGCGGTTTACTTTTGTCATGCGACAGACTAAAAAAAGACAATATCTCGATAGACATAAATGCGTGGAATGTACCAATAGATGCAGACATAAGAACAACATTACTTGAAAACGAAGCTTCTAAATGCGACATTATTTTCGGTCCTTTATACACTAGCATGGTAAAGCCTTTGGCTGATTTTTGCCAGAAAAATGATATAATGATGGTCATTCCTTTCTCAATAAGCGGCAACGATGTGGCTGTCAACAGTCATATATTTCAAGTTTATCAGGCACAGGAAGATTTAAACAAGATAACGACACAGCAATTCATAGGTCAGTTTAAAGACTATCACCCGATAATTGTCGATGCCGGAGACGTAACAAGCGACAAGGGACTGTTTACCAAAGAACTCAGGCAAAGACTTGAATCTGTAGGATTAAGTTATTCCATTACACACTTAAAGGCATCGGATGCTGACTTCATGAAGTGTTTCAGCAAGAACGGACGCAATATCGTCATTATCAATACAGGCAAATCTCCGGAACTAAACACATTATTCCAGCGTTTGGACAAGTTAAAGGCTGTTGACAACAACGTACAGATTTCATTGTTCGGATACGTTGACTGGTTTTTATACACAAATGTTTATAAAGACTATTTTCATAAGTACGACACATATATTCCCACTACATTCTACTACAATCCTACGTCAAACGATACCCGCTGGGTAGAAGCCAACTATAAGAAGTGGTTTAAAAATGACATGATGTATGCCATTCCTCATTTTGGGCTGACAGGTTTCGATCATGGATGTTTCTTCATCGGCGGCTTCCACAAGTTTGGCAAGACATTCAACGGCATGAAAGGACAATCTACGTATCGTGCCGTGCAGACACCGTTGCGATTCAGGAAAGTTGGAAACAGTGGCGGTATGCAAAACGAAACTCTCATGTTCGTACACTATAAGACTGACAAAGCCATTGATGCAATAAACTTTTAGCAGACAAAATCAGTATAAACAAATACATAGCAGTACCCATGACATCCGTTCGCAGAGGAAACAGCAAACAATCAGTCAAGACGATTTCCGTCATCATGGCTTTTCTCCTCGTAAGCTTGTCGTCGTTCTCGCAGATAGGGGAGCACCGCAACGATTTGTCGATAGGTGTAAATGGTGGTTACATATTGAGCAATGTAGGGTTTACGCCTAAAGTTCCACAAAACTTTCATGGTGGCATGACAATGGGTGTAAGCGTGAAATATGTCTGTGAGAAATACTTTACAACCATCTGCTCACTACTCGGAGAAATCAATTATGCATCCATTGGCTGGAAAGAAGATATCAAAAATGCTCAGGAACAGCCGGTCATTAATACGGCAACCGGTGTTGCCGAAAAATATTCACGTACCATAAACTACATTCAGATGCCGCTTTTTGCACACCTTGCATGGGGCAAGGAAGAGCGAGGCATGCAGTTTTTTGTACAGGCAGGTCCACAGTTCGGACTTTATCTGAACGAATCTTCAGACTCAAATTTCGATATTGAGAAAATAAACATTGATGATCGTTCAAACACCATAGTAAAACAATACTCTATGAAAGTAGAACGCAAGTTCGATTATGGTATTGCTGCCGGTGCCGGAGTGGAATATTCCGTTCCTAAGGTAGGGCATTTCCTGTTGGAAGCCCGCTATTATTACGGATTGGGCAACATCTACCATGACTCAAAGCGAGACTATTTTGGAAAATCAAATATAGGAAATATAGTTATGAAAATGACATATTTGTTTGATATACTCCATTAATAAAGATAATATTATTCACTAAAACCATAAAAAAATGTTTGAAAATCAACCAAAAGGACTTTACGCGTTGGCTCTCGCCAACACTGGAGAGCGATTCGGTTACTACACCATGATCGCAGTTTTTGCATTATTCTTGAGGGAAAACTTCGGACTTACGCCAGGTACTGCCGGAGTTATCTACAGTACATTCTTGGGCTTAGTCTACTTCATGCCCCTCTTTGGCGGTATGCTTGCCGACAAGTTTGGATTCGGAAAGATGGTAACACTCGGTATCATCATTATGTTCGGAGGATATCTCTTGCTGTCGCTTCCACTCGGAGGAGAGACTTTTGCACTCATCGTCATGTTGCTGGCACTTATCTTTATCAGTGTTGGAACAGGATTGTTTAAGGGTAACCTGCAAGTAATGGTGGGTAATCTGTATGATGACCCTAAATACTCTGACATGCGCGACTCTGCTTTCTCTATCTTCTACATGGCTATCAACATCGGTGCATTGTTTGCTCCTACAGCTGCCGTTAAGATTAAGGAATATGCAGAAACTTCTCTCGGCTTCAGCGGAAACGATGCTTACCACTTCTCATTCGGCGTGGCTTGCTTGTCGCTGATTCTGTCTATTGCCATCTATTATGCTTTCCGTTCTACGTTCAAGCATGTAGAAGGTGGCGAGCGCAAGAAGGAGGCTGTTGTTTCAAATGAAGAAGAATTGTCGCCTGAAGATACAAAGGCACGCATCGTTGCACTGTGTCTGGTATTTGCAGTCGTAGTATTCTTCTGGATGGCATTCCACCAGAATGGTCTCAGCTTAACATATTTTGCAAACGAGTTTACACAGAAGAGCGCTGAAGGCGTACAGAGCATGGCGTTCGACGTAATAAACCTGTTCCTGATTATCGTCATGGTTTACGCTCTGTTCTCACTGTTCCAGAGCAAGACTTCAAAGGCTAAAGGCATTTCTGCACTTGTCATTGCAGCCGTTGTAGGTGTGCTTTACTGGAAGTACACACGCGTTAGCGGTTCCGTAGACCTTGCTGCACCAATATTCCAGCAGTTCAACCCGTTCTATGTAGTAGCACTCACTCCAGTCAGCATGGCTATCTTCGGAGCATTGGCAAAGAAGGGCAAGGAGCCTTCAGCACCACGAAAGATTGCTTACGGTATGCTTGTTGCTGCCGTTGCTTTCTGCGTGATGATTGTTGCTTCACAAGGCTTGCTCACTCCAAACGAGCAGAAGGCACTCGCTGACGCAGGACAGGACGGACCACTCGCATCTGCCAACTGGCTTATCGGTACTTATCTTATTCTTACATTTGCAGAGCTTCTGCTCTCGCCAATGGGTATCTCGTTCGTATCGAAAGTTGCACCTCCAAAATATAAGGGAATGATGATGGGCGGATGGTTTGTTGCAACAGCCATCGGTAACTTCCTCGTAGCTGTGGGCGGACTCCTCTGGGGCGACCTGCCACTGACAGTTGTCTGGGCTGTATTCCTCGTGCTCTGCATCCTCTCTGCACTATTCATGTTTGCAATGATGAAGCGACTTGAGAAAGTAAGCTAATATATTTTTATATTCCAATATCGAGAATGTATGGTAAGACGTGTACTGATACGTTTTATCATACATTCTCTTTTTTATATACACATTGCTCTATTGTCTTGTATATTCTTACCTCAACAGGGCAGGAGAGAGCAGCCTCGAACATCGCATTTGTGATTTTATTTTGACAAGGAAAAACTCTCAAAATAAAAAAGGAACAGCCCCAGAAAGTGTAAATTTGTGTTAATTCAAAGACCATTTACAAGTGTTAAAATTGTCAAAGAGTATCTTTGAGGCTTCTATTTTGCAAAATAGGCTTGCAAAACATTATGCCTGACACCCCCAAACACCATGTCTGACCTCCTCAAACACACTGTTTGACAATCTCAAACATACTCTTTGACAATTTTAACACATATATTTTTTGCACACAAGGCTAATATTTAAGTCTAACATCCTGACTGTAAGGCAGATATAAATGCACACAAAATACGGGCATATTTCGCTACTTTTTTCATTGCAACGACTTTCGCGGGCACTCACGCAGTAGTCTGCGATTAATCACAAGCAGGATTCTATATATATAATAAGGTATAGGCATTTAGTCGGAAACGTCAGAAAATCAAACTTGACTATCTGCCGTTTCCAATTAAACCATTATTTTAGTTCGCTTACGATGCCTTGC
>Ga0256406_1004048_pt1 | contig 17334 bp, 18 predicted proteins | sample RumenRJG_03DNA_FD_185986 | JGI IMG/M metagenome (GOLD analysis project Ga0256406, IMG submission 185986) | Bovine rumen microbial communities from Lethbridge, Alberta, Canada - RJG_03 | ecosystem: Host-associated > Mammals > Digestive system > Stomach > Rumen | place: Canada: Alberta | collected...
TAAGCCGGTGGTTGTGATTCTTCTATACTATTTTGCCAGTACTCCGGCGTTCTTCTTACAGCTCTTTCACCCAGAGTCCGTGCAGGTTGCAGTATTCGTATGCCGCAACCGGTTTCACGCCATCCGCGAGCTCGAACGTGAATGTCGGTTCATCGCCCGCCTTGAAATAGTGGAGCTGTCCGCCATCAGTTGTCTCCAGATAGACAAATTCGATGTGATGCTCTTCCAGCATCGGGTGTACGGTAGCGCCTACGGTAACCTTAACCGCACTGCCGGAGATTTCCACGACCGGAACGTGCTTCTCCTGCGCTGCGTCAGTGGTGTTCGCCTTCAGCTCATCCATCGGCTTACCACAGCACTGCGGCGTACATGCCGTCTTCTCTCCAAGAAACATAACGAAATTTCCGCAGCCGGAGCAGCGGTAGAACTTGGTGTTGCCCATAATATGATCCTCCTCGTGCATTTCATTATCTGAAATATCTGATGATCTGATTATACCATTCTTCTGTGAGCGCCGGATAGTGCAATAAAGAATATTCTGTTCTCATGGTATAGAAAAACACAGCCGGGTTTCCGACGCGGCTGTGTTTAATGGGTCAATTTATTACTTTGTCTTGACGCTCTTTACCTTCGACCAGGAGGAATAATACTTCTTTCCGCTAACCTTTTTATAAACGCGGACACGAACGTAGTATTTCTTCTTCGCGCTCAGTTTCTTGACGGTCTTCGAAGTCGTCTTGTAGGAGGAAACGGTGGACGTCTTCGCTTTCTTGAACGACTTGCTCTTGCTGTGCCTGCCCCTTCAGAAGTATCTGCATTGACAGCAAGCGAACCGAACATAAAGCAGCCGGTCACAGTCAGCGCCGCGGCGATAATCCACGCGCTGATTCGACGCAGTACATTGTTCATTTTGTTCTCCTTCTTGTAAAAATTGCAATAAAAAACAGCTGCTGTCAGAATCCTCCTCCACCGACACTGATAACAGTTTATTATATACCAATTAAGTCCCAGAATGCGATTGATAAAATTTATAATTAATTGTTCTTGTATTGATAATATCTGTTTTAAAGCAAGGCGTCCCGCACGGATATCTACAGCTTCTGCTCTCCTGCCGCCGCATCCCGGTCAATGCGCTGCAGGATCAGATTGATCACCAGCCCGATTGCCGATCCGGCCAGATCCAGAACGCTGAAATACTGATTGAGGAACGGGAACATCGTGCTCATCGACTGAACAATGGTTGACGGATAGCCGCGGAACTGTTCGACCTCGATCACGATCGCAATCACCAGAAGCAGCCACGGAATCCAGTGGAATCCCCGCGGTATAAACACCCGGATCAGGCAGTGGATCGCTGCGGTCAGGAAGGCAATCTCCAGAATATATCCGAGGTTCGGATCGCTCATCGGTGCCGCCACGTGCGAGATCAGCCACCAGAACACGATCATCAGGATGAAATAGATGATCCGATATATCGTATTTCCGGTGTTCGACCGTGGCGCGCGGGGAGCGCGCGGCAGCCGCGGTGCACGGCGCTTTCTCCCAGATCGTTCGCTGCTCTGGGATTCCTGTGATCTTCTCTCCGGCTCGCGATAGTCTTCTTTCGCCGGCTCCGTATTCTCCTCAGCCGGCGACGATTCCCCGCCAGCATAAGAGGCGTCGTTCATCAGCGCGTGAAAGCACTGCATCGCTGTACCTGCACCATAATATGCATTATCCGGAAGATAACTGATGCCGTAATGATCCGCGCAGTCTTCCAGAATCGTATCTCTCGAAAGTCCCATGTAGTGGCGGTATTCATTCGTCACATCAAAAGTCTTGTTCGAAGCGCTTCCGCTGAACCCCTTTGACTTCAGTAGCTGCAGCTTCCTGTCGATGTTCTCGCCGGCGACGATTCCCGCATGGCTCAGCACTTTCTGCATTTCTGCGCGCACAATATCCCATTCCGGCGCATCCTCAAGCTTGTCAGCCGGAATACCGAAACGATCTTCCACCTTATCATAATTCAGCTTCCGGTCCGGCTTGACATATGTATTTAAAAGAACCCGTCCGGTGCCGTCTATAACCGCAACCTGAAGCACACTGCTGATCGCCGGCGTGTATCCGGTTGTAATGATATCCAAAAAGAATATCCTCTCATTCGGAAATTTATTAAGAAGTGACAATTTATCGGACCCAAACCAAAGCATATATTTAACTCCTTCTATTTTTCGTAACAAATATTGTACCATAAGTTCAGAAATCATGTTACGATATACACTAAGATTTCAGAAAAGGTTCACCCTTTCCTTTGATTTGACCGCATTCCGGCAGTCCGGACAAAATCCGGCTGTCCGATTTTGCGTGCCGCCGCAAACTGACACATTCTAATCAAATTATAAGTTGTCAGTTGGCAGTTCATTGTGTATAATTATATCAAATTGAATACGAAAAGAGGCACTAATGAAAGTTACTACTACGGTTCCGCTCTATATCAAAATTTCCCACGATGTAGCCCAGCGTATTACGAACGGCGAACTGCCGGTCGGCAAGCGGCTGTACGGACGCTCAATGATGGCATCCGAATACAGCACTTCTCCTGAAACGATCCGGCGGGCACTGAAACTGCTTTCTGACATGAAAGTGGTCAGGATCGAGCCACAGCGCGGTGTCATTGTCATTTCCAAGGATAACGCCGCCCGGTATCTTCAGAATTGCAAGTCCGGAGAAAACGCGCTTCAGCTTCGTTCGGATATTCAGGGACTGATGGGGCAGATCGAGAACCTGTACCAGGATCTGACCGACAAAGTCGATGAGCTTCTGAGTCGCAGAGTTTCATATATCGCGGCGAAGGATCCGCTGCCGAACTATGAAGTCCGTGTTCCAGGCAGCTCTGCGCTGATCGGAAAGAACATCGGCCAGATGAAATTCTGGCAGCAGACGGAATGTACCATCATCGCGATCCGCCGCGGCAAGAACCGGATCATCTCACCGGGTCCGAGCGCGGAGATCTACCCTGATGATGTCCTGATCGTCGTCGGAGAGCCGGATGCAGTAGGACGTGCCCTTCTTTTCGTGGAAAGGGGCACAACCGAAGATGATAGAATTTGACCACGTTTCAAAGAGCTACGGCAAAAAACAAGTTCTCAACGACCTGAATTTTACGATTCCGGACAACACATTTGTCACGCTGATCGGTCCCTCCGGCTGCGGCAAGACGACCACGCTCCGGACGATCAACCGCCTGAACGACATCGACGAGGGTTCGATCCGGATTGACGGCGTCAACATCATGGATCGGGACAAAGTGGAACTCCGCCGCTCGATTGGCTATGTCATCCAGCAGATCGGACTTTTCCCGAACATGACCGTTGCCGAGAATATCAGTGTCGTTCCCCGGCTTTTGAAGTATGACAAAGTCCGCATTTCAAAGATCGTGGACGATATGCTCGAACTCGTCCATATGGAGGAGTACCGGGACAAATATCCATCGGAGATGTCCGGCGGCCAGCAGCAGCGGATCGGCGTGCTGCGCGCGCTCGCCGCATCCCCGGATATTCTTCTGATGGACGAACCATTCTCTGCGCTCGACCCGATGACCCGGGCATCCCTTCAGGAAGAAATCAAATCCATTCAGCAGAAGCTTCACACTACAGTCGTCTTTGTCACGCACGACATGGACGAAGCGCTGAAGCTGGCAGATATTATCATCTTTATGGTGGACGGCAAAATTGTTCAGATGGCGACACCAGAAGAGATGCTCGCGCATCCGGCAACCGAACTGGTCCGTTCTTTCCTCGGCAAACACACAAAAGACAAAAACGCACCGACCAAAGTCGAAGATTTCATGCTCACCCGTGTCCGCAAAATCACCAAAGACAAGGGCGTCCATGAGTGCGCGGAAATGATGGCCCGCTACAATGTTGACACGCTGCTGGTGGAAGACCACCATGACGGCAGATACATGGGCATTGTCTCGATCGGCGAGCTTCGTAAATACGGCCGCACGCTGAAGACGATTGAACCGATCGTCCGCAGCTCTGCGCAGACAGTCCGGGTCGGTGATGAGGCAAAAGCCAGCTTCGACCATCTGATTGATTCCGGTGACAGCTACGTAGTGGTCCTCGACGACCGGGACCGGATCGCCGGCATCGTCACAAAAACCAGCGTCGCCCGCAGCGTCGCAGACAATCTGTGGGGTGATGAACAATGAGAGAACTGATGCAAACTTACGGCGCTTCCCTTTTAAAAGCCATCGGCATACACACGGTCTATGTACTGGTGTCGGTCGCCATCGGGTTCGCACTCGGGCTGCTGCTCGGAATACTGCTTTCCCGGAAGCCGAAGTGGTCTTTTATCGTGCTCCCGATCGTTTCAATCTTTCAGACGATTCCGGGGCTGGTTTTTATCGGCGTGCTGTTCATCTGGATCGGGATGAAGCCGGTCACGGTGATTATCGCGCTGGCGGTCTATGCGATGTTCCCGGTAATGAAGAACACGTATACCGGAATACTGGAAATCGATCCGAAGTACATCGATACCGCAAACGGCTGCGGGATGACGTCAATGCAGCGTCTCATCCATGTGGAACTGCCGCTCGCGATGCCGACGATCATCGCCGGGCTTCGCATGGCGACAGTCTACACCGTATCCTGGGCGGTTCTCGCGGCGATGATCGGTCTCGGCGGACTCGGTGATTTCATCTATCTTGGAACCTACACGAACAATAACACGCTGATCCTCCTCGGTGCGATTCCGGCGGCGATCCTTGCAGTAGTCCTGACTTCGATCATCGATCACCTCCAGAAGAAGGTGACCCCTCGCGGGCTGCAGAAAGGAGGCAGATCATGAGTTCCCAGATCATCATAGAGCATCTGTTTATGGTACTGGTTGCCTCGTTTTTCTCGATACTGATCGGCGTGCCGCTCGGCATCCTGTCCTATCAGTACCCGAAGCCGGGCAAAGTGATCCTGAAAGCCGTCGATATTCTCCAGACAATACCAGCGCTGGCGCTCCTCGGCATCATCATGGTATTTGCCGGCGCCGGCAAAGTGACGGTCATCATCGGCATCACGCTGTACTCTCTGCTCCCGATCGTGCAGAACACATGCATCGGGCTGAAGCAGGTCGATCCCGGCGTCAAAGATGCTGCCGAAGGCATGGGGATGACATCGGCTGGGCGGCTTTTTAAAGTCGAACTGCCGCTGGCCTTCCCGACGATGTTCACAGGGATCCGCATTGCCGTTGTCAATGCGATCGGCACAGCGGTCTTCGCCGCTTATGTCGGTGGCGGCGGAATCGGCGGGACGCTGACACAGGCGATCCGCAGCCGGGATATGGGCATGCTGATGAAAGGCACTGCGTGCCTGATGATCATCGCCGTTGTGCTGGATCTTCTGATGGGCTGGTTTGAGACGCGCGTCAAGAAATCCCACAGCGATACGAAACACATGGTGATCGCGGTCATCGGGCTCGGGATTGCACTGGCAATTATTCTGCCGCTTGGGCTCGGCGCTTCCTCCGACAACGACGAGATCGTTCTGTACAATGGCGATTACAGCGAGACGCAGATCATGCACCACATGGTAAAGTATCTGGTGGAAGATCAGACAGACTACAAGGTCACGATCAAAGACCAGATGACGCAGGTCAACAACTTCAAGTGCCTGACCAGCAGCAGCCCGTCCTGCGATCTGATGCTGAGCTACGACGGTACGGTGCTGACCACATTCCTTCATCAGGATACCACAGATATTCCGAAAGGCATGACGATGTGGGATTACGTCAACCAGCAGGCGGAGAATCGGTATCAGGTGCATCTCATCGGAAAAGTCGGCTTCGATAACACGTATGCGATCGCGGTCACTCAGGAAGTCGCGAAGAAGTACAATCTGAAGAAAGTCAGTGATCTGAAGGAGGTCGCACCGAAACTCCGGTTCGGTGCCGAGTCTGATTTCTTCAGTCAGGAAGGCAGTATGAAATATGACCCGTTTGTCAAGTTCTACGGTCTCAAGTTCAAATCGACGGTTTCTGTAGATAACAGCCTGAAATACAACGCGATCATGAACGGCAGCTTCGATGTCACCGAAGTATATGCCACAGACGGATTGAACAAAAAAGCAAATCTGGTTATCCTGAAGGACGACCGGCACTTCTTCCCGGACTACTACGGATCGTACCTCGTCCGGGATGATACGCTGACCCGCTTTCCAAAGCTGGAAGGCGTACTGAAAGAACTGGACGGTCAGATCTCGAATGAAGATATGGTCAATATGACCTACGCAGTCGACGTGAAGAAACAGTCCGTCGAAAGCGTCACTAAGGACTTTTTGAAAAAGAAAGGGCTGCTCAAAAACAGCAATTGACGACCCGGATAAGCGGACTTTCCCCTTAATATACAGAGCTGCTTCTGCGCTGATCCCGGCTTTCCTTACCGGTTATCCGGTAAGGAAAGTGCAGATCAGCGCTGAAGTAGCTCTTTTTTAATACCCTGATCGGTTCTCTTTTAAATTACATATCTTACACGTTACGCGATGCTTCAATACTGGATGACCATCACTGCTTTTGCATCCGCGTTTTCTTCATTCCGATACTCATGCGGCGATGATGCCTCGAAGCTGAGCGCGTCGTCTTTGCCGAGATGATACTCGGCATCTTCCACACGAAGTGTCATCCTCCCGCCAATCACCATGATGTACTCCTCACTGCCGGCCGGATGGCCGACCGAAGCGTGGACGCATCCCGGTTCCATCACAATCTGGTATATCTCAAAATCCCGCTGATTCCCCTGCGTGTAGTACGGAAGAATATGGTATTTCTCCTCGACCAGCTCTGCAATGTCCTCTTTATGAACCAGTTCCACCGAGGATACCGGCGTCTCCAGCAGGCTGGTATACGGCAGCCCCAGCGCCTCCGTGATCTTCCAGATCGTGTTGATCGTCGGGTTCGAATCGCCTTTCTCAATCTGGGATAAAACGACCTTACTGACGCCGGCCATTCCGGCCAGCTGGCTCAGACTTAGATTCCGCTCCATCCGGACTTTCTTCAAATTATATGCAATGATCTCTCCGACTTTCATAATACCGCCTTAAGTAAATTATATCTTCCGACTTGTAATTTATATAGCACAGTGCTATACTCAGTGTTGTTAGTTATATTGTACATTTTGTTTGAAATAATTTCAACCGAATTGTTAACGAAAGGAAAGAGATGAAAAGAAAAGCATTCAAGGCCGCTTTCCCTTATACCATCCCGATTTTTGCAGGGTTCTGGTTTCTGGGACTGGCCTATGGAATCTATATGAATGTATCTGGATTCAGCTTCGTCTACCCGATGCTGATGAGCATGACGATCTTCGGCGGGTCGCTGGAGTTCATCGTTGTCTCGATGCTGCTCTCGCCGTTCGCGCCGGTTCAGTCATTCGTCATGGCGCTGCTTGTGCAGGCACGCCATCTGTTCTACGGGATCTCGATGCTGGACAAATATAAAGGTGTCGGACGTAAAAAATTTTTCCTGATCTTCGGTATGTGTGACGAATCTTTCTCGATCAATTTCACCGCAGACATCCCGGAAGGTGTAGACCGCGGCTGGTTTATGTTTTTTGTAACGCTTCTGAATTATCTCTACTGGACCACCGGCGCGACGATCGGCGGACTTGTCGGGTCGCTGCTGACGTTTAACACGAAAGGGCTGGATTTTGTGATGACCGCCATGTTCGTCGTGATCTTCCTGGAACAGTGGCGAAAGGAAAAGCATCATTTCACTGCGTACATCGGCCTCGGTGCGTCCATCATCTGCCTGCTGATCTTCGGCGCGGACAATTTCATGGTTCCGACGATGATCTGTATTCTCGTGACACTGACGATTTTACGCAAACCGTTTGAAGAAAAGAAGGTAGTCGAATGACAATGACACTGACACAGCAAATCATCACAATCGCGGTCTGCGTGGCGGCCACCATGCTGACGCGGTTTCTGCCGTTCCTCGTGTTCTCATCGAAAAAACCGACTCCGGCCTACATTCAGTATCTCGGCAAAGCGCTGCCGAGCGCAGTCTTCGGCATGCTGGTCATTTACTGTCTCCGGAATGTCAGCTTCGTCAGCGGCAGCCACGGACTGCCGGAATTGATCGCGATTGCGGTGACTATCGTTCTGCACCTCTGGAAAAAACAGATGCTCCTGTCGATCGCAGGCGGCACGGCCTGCTATATGCTGTTGATTCAGCTGGTATTCTGATAATCCGGTATTCTGACAAGCAGACCAGGCGCGTCAAAGCATCGATACGGCCTTTTCCAGCACCTCGCCGATCGAATCGTGGATCACCAGGTCTGCATCGGCATCGTACCGGGTCCGGCTCTTATTGATCAGGACGAGATCCTCCCCTTGAAAATACCGGATCAATCCTGCAGCCGGATAGACGGCAAGAGAGGTCCCGCCGACAATCAGCATATCAGCCGCAGCGATCGCCATCACAGCACCCTCAACCACTGCGTCATCAAGCGCTTCTTCATACAGAACCACGTCAGGCTTTACAATGCCCCCGCACTGGCGGCACTTCGGGATCTGCCCGTCGCAGTTCGATGCATCCATGATGTACGGCAAGTCGTACTCCGTGCCGCACTCCATACAGTAATTGCGGGCGCCGGATCCGTGCAGATCGTATACCACACGGCTTCCCGCCTTCTGATGCAGCCCGTCGACATTCTGCGTGACGACCGCCTTCAGCTTGCCCATCTTTTCCAGCCGGGCCAGCGCGCGGTGCGCAGCGTTCGGCTCCGCATCCGGATACACCAGGTTGTTCTTGTAATAATCGAAGAAGGTCTCCGGATCGCGGATAAAGAAGCTGTGCGACAGCAATTCTTCCGGCGGAATGCCATACTTCTGCTTCGCATGGTACAGCCCTGTCTCGGATCGAAAATCCGGAATCCCGCTTTCCGTCGACACGCCAGCGCCGCCGAAAAATACGATGTTATTGCTTTTTCTGATAATATCTGCCAGTTCGCTATATACGTCCATAACCGCTCCTCTTATACATGCTGTCCAAAAGCCGGCACCCGGTCTCCGTCCGGAACACGCGCCGCTTAAAGTTCTTAATCGCTTCCCCTCCCAATCCGGATTCGTCCGCGTTCACGAGAAAATCCGCCTCGAGCATAATCTGCCAGTCCAGTCCGTCCACACCGTCATATGTGTGATGATGCGCCACGATATAGCAGATGCGGTCGAGCTGCTCCGCAGGAAGAGAAAATTCTTTATAAAAATCCAGGGTGAGCGCACCACCCTCCCGCTCCTGCGCTTTACCGTCCGCATTTCCGTATTTTCTGCGGCAGAGCGGGCACGCGATATCATGCGCTATGGCCGCGAGTTCCAGCGTCTCCTGCGTCATCGGATCCAGTCCCTCTGCCGTACCGATCGTCCGGGCGAACCCCCAGACTTTCATAAAATGATTGACATCATGGATCACCACATCACTCTCTTCTTTGTAGAAGCGGATCATCTTTATCACCGCCTGCGCCACACGATCATTCATATGCTTTACCTTTCTCTTATTTCTTCAATTCATATATCGTTTCACAGCGCCGAATAATCCAGATACAGCGCCCTCGTGTCATTCACATCATCGACGTACGTATTCTCATGGGCCTTCCCGGTAAAAACAAGCCGGCTTCCCCCGAATGCTTCGAGTGTGTCCAAATAGTTCACACACTGCTTCGCACCTTCCTCATGTTCATCGCCATGTTCATCGCCGCCGCGGCTCTTTATCACATATTCTGATACCGTGTCCGCCGACGTTTCTTCATTATATCGCATCCGCGCGGTGATTGATATACAGATTGACGATCAACCGGTATAGACTGACCTTATAATTTTACATGGAAATGCTCACCGTATCGGTTAAATCAATTTTTCTCTTGCATTCCTGCCGCTTTTTTGTTTTAATTAACATTGTTAATTATCATTGTTAATATTTTTGAGGTAATGCTCTTATGAATACTATATTGACGCGAAAGCTAATGGATTCTTTTCATGAAGCGGCTTTAAGTCCCGGCCTCATGCCGCCGCTGCCGGACGGGATGACGAGCCAGTATGTTCATATCATCGACGCGATCTCTCAGATCGGGAAGAAGAACAATTCGGTACGCCTGTCTGACGTCGCGTCTTTTATGAACGTCACACTTCCGGGAATTACGAGATCGGTCAACGCGCTGGAGCGGCTGGGCGCTGTCAGGAAGCTCAAAGATCCGGAAGACCGGCGCGCCATTCGTCTGGAATTAACGGACAAAGGAAGAACCTGGGTTTCTGTGTATGTGGAGGAATATCACTCCCGCCTTGCGGATCTGCTGGAATCCGTTCCGGAGAAAGACGCGCTCACGACAATCCGGACGATCGATATCGTGATCCGTCAGATGCAGAATCACCCGATCACGCTCCATGAAGAGCATGATCAGCAGAAACAAACCACGAGAGCAAATCATCAGATATGAAAGGGACAGAGATAAAGTTGCAGGAAGAAGTTCAGTCAGAACAAGTAAAAACGAAAGACAGCAATGATTTTACAAAAGGCAGCATCCCGAAGAAGATGCTGCGCTTTATGCTGCCGATCTTCGGCGCGTTGGTGCTGCAGGCGATGTACGGCGCAGTAGATCTGTTCGTCGTCGGCCGCTTCGGCACGACGGCGGGTTTGTCCGGCGTGTCGACAGGAAGCAACGTGCTCAACATGGTGACTTTTACCGTAACGGGTTTCGCGATGGCAGTCACAATTCTGATCGGCAACTACCTCGGCGCAAAGCGCAATGAGAAGATCGGGCCGCTGCTCGGCGCAGCGATCTGCCTTTTCCTGATTCTCAGCGGAATTCTCTGCGCGGTCATGGTGATTTTTGCCAGACCGATCGCGGTTCTGATGCAGTCACCGGAAGAAGCGCTCGAACTCACCGCGACCTACATCCGCGTCTGCGGAGCCGGCATCGTCTTCATTGTGGCGTACAACGTAATATCCGCTGTTTTCCGGGGACTCGGAGATTCGAAGACGCCGCTGTTCTTTGTTTTTATCGCATGCATGGCCAACATCATCGGCGACTTGCTCTTTGTCGCCGTATTCCATATGAATGTCGCCGGCGCGGCGCTGGCGACGGTACTGGCGCAGGCGCTCAGCGTCATCCTTTCGCTGATCGTCATGAAGAGGAAAGCCCTGCCGTTCACGATGAAGCGTTCCGACATCCGCTTCAACGCTGAAACGGTTCACATTCTAAAGGTCGGCGCGCCGCTCGCGCTGCAGGAATTCCTGACGCAGTTCTCCTTCATGTGCCTCTGCGCTTTCGTCAATGCGCTGGGACTGGAGGCATCGTCCGGATACGGCGTGGCCAGCAAGCTGATTTCCTTCATCATGCTGGTGCCGTCCTCGCTGGCGCAGTCGATGAGCTCGTTCGTCTCGCAGAATGTCGGCGCGCACAACGAGCATCGCGCCAAGAAAGCGATGACTTTCGGCATGGCTTTCGCATTTTGCGTCGGCATCGTAATCTTCACGCTCATCCAGCTGAAAGGCGACATCGCCTGTGCCCTGTTCAGCACAGATCAGGCTGTAATTGCAGACGCGTGGGACTACCTCAAAGGCTTCGGCGCCGAAACGCTCGTCACGCCGTTCCTGTTCAGCTTCATGGGTTACTTCACCGGACACGAGCGCTCCCTGTTCGTCATGGTACAGAGCATCGCGCAGACTTTCATCGTGCGCCTGCCGGTCGCATACTTCATGAGTATTCAGGCGAATGCGTCCCTCGTCCGTATCGGTCTCGCCGCGCCGCTGGCGACCTCATTCGGCATCGTGCTGAACGTCATCTATTTCATTTATTACAACAGAAAATACATACGTTCTGAAGAAACAGCATAAGGAGGAAAAAATAATGGATTTAAAGGAAGCAATGAAGGACAGACATTCCGTCAGGAAATTTACTGCAAAGCCTCTGGATCAGGACGCCATTATCGCGCTGACCGCGGAAACGGAGCGGATCAATCAGGAGAGCGGACTGCACATTCAGCTGATCACGGACGAACCGGAAGCATTTGAGGCAGAAAAACCATCTTACGGCAGTTTTCAGGGATGCCGGAATTACTTCACGATGGTCGGTCCGAAGGGCAGAGACGAAGAAATCGGCTACTACGGCGAGCATCTCGTGCTTTTCGCGCAGGCACTCGGCATCAACTCCTGCTGGGTCGCACTGACCTACAAGAAAGGGAAATCGCACGGAGATATCGCTTCCGGCGAAAAGCGCTACATGGTGATTGCTCTCGGTTACGGACAGACGTCCGGCGAGGCCCACAGAGGTAAGACGCTGACCGACATAAGCGACTATCAGGCAGGTGATCCGGACTGGTACCGGGCCGGTCTCGAAGCCGCGCTTCTCGCGCCGACTGCAGTCAATCAGCAGAAGTTCAAGTTCACTCGGAATGGCGACAAGGTCACCGCAAAGGCAGGACTGGGATTTTATTCAAAGACCGACCTCGGCATCGTGAAATATCATTTTGAGCTCGGCTCCGGAAAAGGCCGCGAAGTCTGGGCTTAAACAGGCAAAAATAACAGGCAGACTCCGGTCTCACGGATCCCGGAAGCTCGTTCGATGCTTTCGGCGTGAATCGGAATCTGCCTGTTTTCTTTTTTATGACTCAGGAAACCTCGGATTCGTTATTTCAGCGGATGCAGGTTTTTCAGGCTCAGATCCAGGATCGGCGCGGAATGCGTCAGCGCTCCGCTCGAGATGTAATCAACCTTCAGATCTTTGATCTTTTCGATGTTCTCCTTCGTTACGTTGCCGGAGACCTCGACTTCTGCTCTTCCGTGAATCAGTTCCAGCGCCTTCTGCATCATCTCATGGTCCATGTTGTCCAGCATGATGATATCGGCACCGGCATCGGCCGCCTCCCGGACCTGCTCCAGCGTCTCCACTTCCACTTCAATCTTCCGGACAAACGGCGCATAATCTCTCGCGCGCTGAATCGCCTCTTTTACTCCGCCCGCGGCGCCGATATGATTATCCTTCAGAAGGACACCGTCGGACAGGTTATATCGGTGATTCTTTCCTCCTCCGACACGCACCGCGTACTTCTGAAACACCCTCATATTAGGAGCAGTCTTCCGGGTATCGAGCAGCCGGATTCCGGTTCCCGCAAGGAGCGTCACCATCTTCGCTGTATAAGTCGCGACGCCGCTCATCCGCTGAAGATAGTTCAGAGCGGTTCTCTCTCCGCTCAGAATCACTCGCATATCGCCGCGAACCGTACCGAGCTTCTGCCCGCGTTTGACCTTCTCTCCGTCCTGCACGGTGAAGCGGACCTCGATTGTGCCGTCCAGAATCAGAAACGTCTGGCGAAAGACATCCAGCCCGCAGACCATCCCGTCTTCTTTGCAGATCAGATCGGCTTCACCGGTGCTTCCGGCAGGGATCACACTGTTCGCCGATACATCCTCCGAAGTCAGATCCTCCTTCAGAGCACTGAAAATCAGCGGCTCCATATTTACTTTCATCATCACCGGATCGATCATGATATTCCGTCCTCCTCATACTGTCCGTTTCAAACCGCTTTCGAAAGCATTTTCTCCGCATTCCGGTAAGAGATCGGCAGCTGATGGCCTTTGTTCTCCCGCTTGATCTCTTCCTTGACAAAATGTATGTTCTCTTCTCTCCATTTCTTCAAATCACGGTACCGGGAAAGCGGTGCGCTTTCGACCAGCTCCGGATCGCGTCGGATTTCCGGATTCCGCCGGATATCTTCCGCCGCGCGTTTTGCCCAGACCAGGCTCTCGAGGAGCGAGTTGGACGCCAGCCGGTTCCGGCCGTGCACGCCGTTGCACGCGGTTTCTCCCGCAGCGTAGAGCTGCCGCATCGATGTCCTTCCGTCAGAATCGACTTTGACACCGCCCATGAAATAGTGCTGCGCCGGCACCACCGGGATCGGTTCCCTGAACACATCGTATCCCATCTTTGCGCAGTGCTCCACGATATTCGGGAAATGCTTCATCAGCTGGTCTTTACCGATCGGTCTCAGATCTTCCCACACGTAATCAGTGCCGTCCTTCTTCATCTGTTTCCGGATCTGTTCGGAAAGCAAATCTCTCGGAAGCAGTTCATTGGTGAAGCGCTGCATATTTTTATCATAGAGCTTCGCGCCTTCGCCGCGAACTGATTCCGAAATCAGGAAGCTCCGCTCTTCCGGCTGCTCCGAATACAGTGTCGTCGGGTGGATCTGGATATAGTTCAGATGCTCGAGCTCGATGTGATGGCGGATGGCGAGCGCCAGCGAATCTCCGGTCAGACTGCTGAAATTCGTGGAATGTTCATACAGGCCGCCGATCCCGCCGGTCGCCAGTACTACACTTCCGGCCTCCACCTTCTCAAACGAACCGTCCTCCGTCCTGAGCACGGCACCATAGCAGGTATTGTCCGAACAGACGAGATCGATCATCTCTGTATGCTCAGAGATATGAACGTTCGGCTTCTGCAGCACCTGATTCACCAGATGCGTCGTGATCTCCTCACCGGTAATATCCTTATGATAAAGAATCCGCTTGTCCGAATGGGCGCCTTCCCTCGTGTAATCCAGAGACCCGTCCAGATTTCTAGCAAAGCGCACGCCATAAGAGATCAGATCGCGGATGATTTCCGGTGAAGTCCGGATCATCAGCTCGACCGACTCCGGATTGTTCTCATAATGTCCGGCGCGCATCGTATCCTCATAATAGCTGTCATAATCCGATTCGTCTTTCAGCACGCAGTAAAGGCCTGCAACGCCGGCTCCCACAATCAATACGTCTGTCTTCATTCTTCCCCGTCCTTTGTCCGATTCCCAGATCGTTTTTACGTTTCCGAAGTAGTATAGCACTCTTTTAATTATATGACAAGACACATGTAATACATTTGTAAATCTTTATCTTGACATATCTTGGACAGGTGATTATAATTCGAAACAGTGCGGTCGGAGAGACGGCCCGCTTCGGAACGGACACCCTCTGGCAGAACAGACCCGTTTAATATTCATTATTTATATATACAGGAGCATGAAATGACCACGAGAGAATTACAGGATAAAATCATCCAGCTGAAAAAAGAGAAAGATATATGCATCCTCGCGCATGCCTATCAGAGTCAGGACATCTGGGAAATCGCAGATTACATCGGGGATTCCTACGGATTGAGCCTGCAGGCCGAAAAAGCGTCACAGAAGAACATTCTGATGTGCGGAGTCCGCTTCATGGCAGAGACAGTGAAGCTGCTGAACCCGGAGAAGAATGTATTCCTGACCCAGCCGCTTGCGTCCTGTCCGATGGCCATGCAGATCACGAGAGAGACAGTTGAAAAGCTCCGGGAAGAGAATCCGGATCACGCTGTCGTTGCCTACATCAATACGACTGCCGACCTCAAATGCGCCGTGGACGTCGTTGTCACCTCCTCGTCCGCCGTCCGCATCATACAGAACATGCCTCAGAAAAAGATCCTCTTCGTTCCTGACTGCAATCTCGGCCGCTGGATCGAAAGCCAGTGTCCGGACAAGGAATTCAAATTCTTTGAAGGCGGATGTCCAACGCACCTCCGGAACACCATCGACGACGTGCTTTTCGCAAAAGCACTGCATCCGAACGCGCAGCTCCTGGTTCACCCGGAGTGCCGGCCGGAAGTGACCGAAATGGCGGATTACGCCGGCAGCACGACCGGAATCATGAAGTATGCGGAGCAGTCCGAAGCCGGCGAATTCATTATCGGAACAGAAAACAGCATCGTCCAGCATCTGCAGTTCGCGTGCCCGGACAAAAAGTTCTATCCGCTTTCGATCCGGACAATCTGCCCGAACATGCGCGTCACAACACTGCCGGATGTCTACCGGGTGATCGCAGGAGAAGACGGAGAAGAGATCCGGCTCTCCGATGAAGTCATGGAACAGGCCGTCCGCCCGATCCGGGAAATGATCCGTCTCGGCGACTGATTGACGGATTAAGGCAGCGAAGAGGTTCACATCCTGCACTGCCGCTGGCTGCAGCTTTAAGACATTTTACATGCCTTACACTTTGTTCGAGATAGAAAACGGCATTCTATGATGATACAATTTCATCATAGAATGCCGTTTTCTGCTGACCTGCCGGGTTCATTTCACCCCCTGCCGGTCTTCTCCTTCCTGCTGATTATTCAGCGTTTTGTCTTCTTTTCCTGCTGATCAGGAAGAGGATGAGTCCCAGTGAAGCAGCAAGGATTCCTCCGTAAAGCAGAAGACTGCCGCTGTCTCCCGTACCCGGCGTATTGGATGGTTTCTCTGGCGTATCCTTGGTGTTCGTAATCACGAAGCCGCTCTTGGCGTCGCCATTGATCGCGGTAGTGTAACCGGACACTTTCTCTTCTTTGATGGTATAGGTGATTTCCTTCCCATCCTTATACTGGTCAAGATCTTTGAATGTATATTGCCAGTGATTATCCTTGGACAGCTTCTGTGTATCGACTTTCCTGCCATCCGCATAGAGATTGACTGTAACGCTGTCTGCTGCGCTGCCGACCCATTTTTTCGTCACCGGCACGGATACTTTTCCGGTGATCGTATTGGTGATGGTAAAGCCGTCTTCTGCAGTGCCGGATATACCGGTTGTATAACCATCCACTTTCACTTCAGCAATTGTGTAAACGATCTCGTGACCATCCGTTTCATCATATTTCGGAAGGTTTTCGAATGTATGCTTCCAGTTTCCGGCGGCTGTCAGGGTGGCAGTATCCTTCTCGACATTATCCGCCAGAAGCTTCACTTTGACCTGACCGGTTTCCCTGCCGACCCACTGCTTGGTTACCGGCACGGATACCTTTTCCGTATTTGTGTTTTTTACAAAAAATCCGGAAGACGCATCGCCGATGATTTCCGATTTGTAATTTTCAATGGAATCTTCCCGGATGGTATACTGAATTTCTTCCCCATCTTTATACTTCTCGAGATTGGTGAAAGTATGCTGCCAGTTATTGGACTGATCCAGCGTAACGGAATCGACTTCGGTGCCGTCTGCATACAGATGAATCCTGGCGGAATCGCCTTCCCTGCCGACCCATGTCTTTGTGACCGGTACCGAAACTTTTCCGGTGATCGTATTGGTTACAGTAAATCCGGTTTCTGCGGTTCCACAGACAACGCTGTTGTAGCCAACCACCGGGACTTCCTCGATGGTGTAATCGATCTTGTGCCCGTCTTTGCTGTCATATACCGGGAGGTTATCAAAACTGCCTTTCCATTGTCCGGCCTCATTCAGGGTAATCGACTTTCCGGTATCCTTCTGATCCGCGAAAAGTTTTACTGTAACAGAACGCCGATTGTAAAATGAAGTTGGACATCTGAATAAAAT
>Ga0256406_1004049_pt1 | contig 17332 bp, 16 predicted proteins | sample RumenRJG_03DNA_FD_185986 | JGI IMG/M metagenome (GOLD analysis project Ga0256406, IMG submission 185986) | Bovine rumen microbial communities from Lethbridge, Alberta, Canada - RJG_03 | ecosystem: Host-associated > Mammals > Digestive system > Stomach > Rumen | place: Canada: Alberta | collected...
CGAAGTTGAGGGGCGCGCCAACGCGGCCATTCGCGAGGACGTGAGCGTCGAGGCCCTTCTTCCCTCTCCTGCCGAGCTTGCAGCGATGGACTACCGTAGCAAGAAGGACCACGATGGCCAGATTCGCGTAGTAAGGATTAACGGCGTGGACTTCTGCGCCTGCTGTGGCACACATGTGTCCTCAACCGGTCAGGTGGGGCTCATCAAGATCTTGCGCATGACTACCAAGAAGAAGCGGACCCGCCTTGAGCTTCTTTGTGGGCGTCGCGCGTTGGAGACATGCGAGGCTGCCATGGCGGCACTACGTGAGACCAGCAACTTCCTCACGGTTGGAGACGAGGAGGTTCCCGAAGCGGTACGTCGCCTCTCTGCCGAAAAGGATGACCTCAAGCACCAGCTCAAGCAAGCCGGTCGCAAGCAGATTGACCAGTATGTGGCAACGTTGGCACCTGAGGACTCGCTGGCAGTTTGCTGCCTTCCCGGGCTGGACGTTGAGGACCTTCGCTACCTGTGCGAGCAGGTCCTCGAGCGCACGGACGCAACAGTTTGCGCTGGTATTTCGCCCGTTGAAGATGGTGGCTCCAGGCTAGCGTACGTAATGGCATCTTCTGATGCTGACCTAAGACCAGCATGCAAGGAGCTTAATCGCAGGCTTGATGGCCGCGGAGGCGGAAAGGCCCAGATGGTTCAGGGCAGTTGGGCGTCATCCAGCGATGCAGCCCTGACTGCAATCCGCGACGTGCTGGGATAGCAGGGCCTCACCCAAAGGTGCCTGCCCAGAAAGTGCGGTTGTCAGTACTTTTTGAGCAAATGGTCGAGTACGAAAACGCTGGCTATTTTTTCGAGCCGCAGGTAGGGAATTGCCGCCTATGGCGTGATACTAAGCGGACGAGGCATACAGTGATCGCATTGAGTCGGGGATGGACGAGGAGGCTGCCGTCAATGATCTTGGGAGTGTCGATGCTGCCGCAACGTCGGTGGTAGAGAGTATGCCAACCATCCAGCGGAGCTTCTACAATCTTCGGCAAAACCACGAGAGGACGGCGCTGGTTACGGTGCTTCTCATTCTTGGCGCCCTCGCCTGGGTGCCGGTTGTGTTTGCCATAGCAATGCTGGCCGTTGCGGTGTATGTGCTCCTATGGAGCCTCATCCTTGCTGCATGGGCGTTTGTGGCAGCCTTATTGCCTGCGGCTTTGCGCCTGGCACGGTGGCTCCCCTACACACAGTCAATGCGGGGTTCCTGGGCAAGATAAGCTACACGCACCTCCCGCAGATCCTAAGTTTTACGAGGGAGGTAATCCTACATCAAAGATGGGCGCCCGGCAGCCACCTTTGGCTGTCGGGCGCCTTGCGTGAAGCTTAGGGTGCTTGTAGCGTTGTGCTGCCTTTGTGACATATGCCATAGAGCGGGTAGCATAAGTGGGAGTCCCAGCTTAAGGACTGAATCCCACTTTTCAAGACATATTTGATATAAGGAGAGCAGTATGTACGCAGATTATCACGAGCGACATGGACATGGTGGGCACTACGGTCATCATCACGGCGGCTGCCATCACGAGCACGGCTATCACCACGATTACGCCAGCGGAGAGGGCCAGCCAGATGCGAACTCTGAGCTTGTTTGCCCATGCGTAGGCGTTGCCAAGGCAGACATCGAGCAGGCCGTTGCCAACGGCGCAAGGACGCTCGAGGACGTGGAGAACGCAACCGGGGTGGGAACGCGCTGCGGACGCTGCACGGGAGCCGTCGAGGCGGTTCTCCAGGAAGCCCTGCGGCCCAAGCGTCGTAGGGTTACTACCCGAGAAGAACGCGCCCAAGCTCATCGACCGTGTCTACCACCGTTGTGGCACCAGCGCTGAGAAGCTCATCTCGGGACCCGTAGCCATAGGTGACGCCCACAAAGCCCACCGAGGTAGCCTGTGCGCCTCGCGCGTCCTGGGCTCGGTCTCCCACCATGGTGACCATGTTCTTCTCGCCACGCATTCCCAGACGAACGAGCGCCTCGTTGATGACGTCTGCCTTCGCGGTGCGCTTCTCGTCCAGCGTTGCCCCTACCACCTGGTCAAAGAGGTCTGTCATCCCAAAGTGGTCAAGGATTCTTTGCACGAATGGCTGGGGCTTGGACGAAGCCACGCAGGTGAGGATGCCCGCCGCCCTCAGCGTGCCGAGAAGCTCAATAATCCCCTGGTACGGGTGGTTCTCAAAGAGCCCAACGGTTGTGTAGCGTTCACGATAGAGTTCGAGCGCCCGCAGTGCCTCCTCGTGCGACATGCCGGAGAAGTCCATGAACTCCTGAACGAGCGGCGGACCAATGAAGACCGTGAGCGCAGAGGGATCCGGCACCTCTCGTCCCATCTTCTCGAGGGCGTACTGGACTGACTTCACAATCCCCTCGCCGGATGCGGTAAGTGTCCCGTCGAGGTCAAAGAGTACCGCCTTGGCCACGTTCCCTCCCTTGTCTGCCAGTCGTACTAAGAAGACGCGCAACGCCGCCCACCAGAGTTTAGCTCTTTTTCTTAAACGGCTCCTACGTTTGCCCAGGTCGCTGGAAACCGTTTTAAGAAATGGAGCTAAACTCCGCAGCGAGAAGTTCCGCAGCGAATGGCCCCGCAGCGAGAAGCCCTGCGTGACGAGAAGAGCACGGCGGCCCCAGGCGCAAACCCGGGGCCGCTTGCCTATACAGCCTGAATGTCCTTCACCATCACGTCTCGGCCTGTCACGAGGTAGGTGTTGTGGCCGCCGCAGACGGGACAGGCCTTCCCGTACTCGGTGGTGCGGTAGGTCTTCTTACAGTCGCGGCAGTACGAGATGCCTGCCACGATGATCATGTTGAGCTCGCACTCCTGCATGTGCTCGGTGCGGAGCTTTGCCCACTCGAAGCAGTCGCGGAAGTAGCTGGGCACGATGGTGCTGACCTCCCCCACCTCGAGGTCAACGCGCACCACCTTGCTCACGCCGTTCTTGCGAGCGGCCTCCTCGACCATGTCGATCACACGCACGACAATGCCCAGCTCGTGCATTTACGCGTTCTCCTCACGAGACTCGTCGCTTGAGTTGCCAGTGTAGGGGTGCGTGCGGTTGAACTCTTTGTGCGTGCGGTTGTACTCGCGGCGCTTCTCGCGCATGATCTTGGCCTCCTCCGAGCCGGAGTTTGCCACGATCTTCACGGCGCGCTTGATTGCGTAGCTCGCAAGGCCTGCCACCTTGTCCTCGGCCACGCGCATGTCGGTCATCTCGGGGTGGTCGCGGTAGAGGTGGATGGCGTCGAACTTGCAGCGGGTGGTGCAGATGCCGCAGCCAATGCACTTGTTGGGGTCAACAACGGACGCGCCGCAGCTCAGGCAGCGCTTGGTCTCGATGGCCACCTGCTCGGCCGTGAGCGTGCGGTGCGCGTCGCGGAAGCGGTCGACACCCTCGGGGTCCATGCCCTCCTCCTGGCGTCCTGCGTTGTCGTAGGAGTCGATGAGAAGGTCATCCTTGTCGAACTCCAGGTAGTTGTGGCGGTCGCGGCCAATGGTCATGCTCGCACCCTCCTGCACGCGGCGGTGCAGCGACTCGGCGGCATAGTGGCCGGCGGCAATGGCGTCAATCACGAACTTGGGACCAGTGAGGACGTCACCGCCCACAAAGATGTCCTTGTCTGCCGTCTGGAACGTGAGGGCGTCTGCCTGCGGGTAGTTGCCGTGATGGAAGGTGACCGAACGGCCGTCGAGAAGGCCGCCCCACTCGATAGCCTGGCCAATGGCGAAGACCACCTGGGTGCAGGGCACGGTGATGGTCTCGTCCTCGTTGTAGAGCGGCGAGAAGCGCTTGGTCTTGGGGTCGATGACCTGCGTGCAGCGCTTGAAGACGACGCCCTTCACATGACCGGACTCGTTGACGAGCACTTCCTTGGGGCCCCATCCGTTCTGAACGGTGACACCATCCTCGAGCGTCTCGGCAATCTCTGCGTTGGTGGCGGGCATCTCGTCGCGCTGCTCGAGCGAGACCATCGTGACGGTAGAGGCACCACGGCGTTTGGCGTTACGCGCGCAGTCGACGGCCACATTGCCGCCGCCAACCACCACGACGTCACCGGACATGACAGGGTTACCCTTGGCCATAGAGTCCTCGAGGTAGTGCACGGCAACGTCCGTGCCCTCGGCGGTGTCGCCGGGGACTCCGGGGCGCCTGCCACCCTGGCAGCCCACGGCCACGAAGAATGCCTGGAAGCCCTGCTCACGCAGCTGATCGAGAGTCACGTCACGGCCAACTTCGACGCCGCAGCGAATCTCGACGCCCAGACTCTTGATGATCTCGACCTCGGCGAGAAGCACGTCCTTCTCGAGCTTGTAGGACGGGATGCCGTACATCATCATGCCGCCGGGCTGCTCGTGCTTCTCGAACACGACGGGCGAGTAGCCGAGAAGGGCCAGGTAGTACGCGCAGGAGAGACCTGCGGGACCAGCACCGATGATTGCGATCTTCTGGTCGAAGTGGTCGTGGACCGAAGGCACCGCGCGGTTGGGAACGGCGTGCTGGGCCTGTGCAAGGTCGTAGTCGGCAACGAACTTCTTGACCGCGTCGATGGAGACGGGCTGGTCAATGGTGCCGCGCGTGCACGCGTCCTCGCAGCGCTTGTTGCAGATGCGGCCGCACACGGCGGGGAACGGGTTCATGGTGCGGATAAGCTCGACGGCTTCCTGATACTTGCCCTCCTTGGCCTTTTGGAGGTAGGCCTGCACGGGTACGTGCGCCGGGCAGGCGGCCTTGCAGGGGGCAGAGCCCGTGGGCCAGGTGTTGTGCATGCGGGCGGTGTCGCGGTAGTTCTCGTCCCAGGCGTACTTGCCCCAGTGGATAGCGTCGGGAAGGATGGCGCGCGGGTACTTGGGCTGCTCACCGTTTGCGCGGCAAAGCTTCTGGCCCAGCTTCACGGCGCCGGCCGGGCAGGACTCAACGCAGAGGCCGCAGGCCACGCAGTTCTCCGGCGTGACCTTGGCCGTATACGAGGAGCGTGAGAGGTTGGGCGTGTTGAAGAGCATGCTCGTGCGCAGGGCATTGCAGATCTTCACGTCGCAGTTGCAGATGTCGAAGATCTTGTTCTCGCCGTCGATGTTGGTGATCTGGTGGACAAAGCCGTTGTCCTCGGCGCGCTTGAGAATCTCAAGCGCCTCCTCGGTGGTGATGTAGTGCGCGCGGCCAGTCTCAACGGTGTAGTCGGCCATGTCGCCAACCTGGATGCACCAGTCGTCGGGGTCATCCGCACAACCCTCGCCAAGCTTCGTGCGAGAGTAGCGGCAGGAGCAAATGCCTGCTGAGATGTGGCCCTCGTACTTCTTGAGCCAGTAGGAGATGCGCTCGAGCTTGACGGCCTCGTTCTGGAAGTTGACGGCCTCCTCGACGGGGATTACGTGCATGCCGACGCCGTCGCCTCCTGGCGGGACCATCTGCGTGATGCCAGCGAGCGGGATGAAGGTCATGCGCTCGAAGAAGTTCGCGACGGCGGGGTTCTTGTCGATGCGGTCCTTGCTTGAGTTGAAGAGCTCTGCAGAGCCGGGGACAAAGAACGGCAGGCGCCAGCGCTTGATGCGCGGTGCGTCCGCTATGGGGCCGTCATCGTTGTAGTGGTCACCATAGTCGTACTCGAGGATGCCAATGACGCTCATCTGGTCGAGGAGCTCCTGCAGGTGGGCGGGCTCAATCTCGGGCGCCAGGGCCATCATCTGGTCAAAGTCGTAGAACTGGCGGAGCTTCATGCGGTTGCCAAGATCGACCATCTCGTCGGTGAGGACCTCCTTGAGGCCCCAGTACTCGGGATCGTTTGTCTTGACGCCGCCAATCTTGTGCTTCACAACGTCGGTGATCTTGCGGCCGAGCTTTGCCACGGCAGCGTTGCGCTGGGCCTCGTTCTGGTAGATGGAACGGGGCTGTTCAAACTGTTCCGGCATCTCTTACGCCCTCCAGAGGTCGATTTCGTGGCGAACCCAATCGGCGAGCTGGTCCATGCCCTCGCCCGTCTTGGCCGAGATCTTGATGAGCTGGCAGCCGGGATTGCGCTGACGCAGGTAGGTCTCAAAGGTATCGAGGTCAAAGTCGAAGTACGGCATCACGTCAATCTTGTTGAGAAGCACAACGTCGGCCTTCTCGAACATGAGGGGGTACTTGAGGGGCTTGTCATCGCCCTCGGGAACGGAGAGGATCACGGCATTCTTGGACGCGCCGGTATCGAACTCGGCGGGGCACACGAGATTGCCCACGTTCTCAAGGAAGACGAGGTCAAGCCCCGTGGCATCAAGGGAGTCGATGCCTGTGCGCGTCATTCCGGCATCCAGGTGGCACATGCCGCCAGTGTGGAGCTGGATGGCGCGGGCTCCCGTCTGGCTGATGATGTGGTCGGTGTCAACGGCTCCGTCGATGTCCGCCTCCATCACGCCTATGCGATAGGTGTCCTTGAGCAGGTTGATGAGACGTGTGAGCGTCGTGGTCTTGCCCGAACCTGGGGAGCTCATGACGTTGAGAAGAAATTGCCCGCGTGACTTGAGGTCTTCTCGCACGCGGTCTGCCTCGGCGTCATTGTCGGCAAAGACGCTCTCTTTGAGCTCGATTACCTTGACTTCCTCCATGCGCTTCCTCTCCTGTGCGCTCATTGCACGCAAGGCAGGCGCCCCTCATGCCCCTTTGCCATGAAGAACGCGACCCGCCCGTATGGACGCGTCTCTGCCATGCCGTGACATCTCCATCACATCTGAACATATCCTAACAGGTGTGTGCGGATAGACGCACGCCAATGGGAAAGGTTTCGCCTGTGCGGCGAGGTCGCCGGCCTGGCACGATGCCAGACATTGGCGTCATAAGATGGAGCAGCCCAACAGGGCAACACGAGAAAGGCTTTAAGGATGAGCGTGAAACCCCAGGACCACACGGCACTTGAGCTTGCGATGTTCGACTACGACAAGGGAGACCCCAAGCGCATCCAGCACTTTGTGAAGGTGCGCGCGCTGGCCCGCACCATCGGGCTGGCAGAGGGCCTCGACGAGACGACCCTGCATACGCTCGAGGCGGCGGCAATTGTCCACGACAGTGGAATCCACGAGTCCGAGCGTATCTACCACGACACCTCAGGCAATCACCAGGAGGAGCTTGGCCCTGACGTCGCTCGCCCGCTGCTCGAGGCTGCCGGCTATGAGCCTGACGAGATTGACCGCGTGTGCTGGCTCATAGCACACCATCACAGCTACGCGGACATCCACGACATGGACCTTCAGGTCCTTGTCGAGGCGGACTTCCTGGTGAACATCTACGAGGACGCCATGGAGAGGCCCGAGGCCAGGCGACGCATGGCGGAGTCTGCGGCGGCTAAGGTCTTCAAGACCAGGACGGGCCTCGCCATGCTCCGCGACCAGTTCCTCTCGTAGCCGGAAGCCCGCAGGTTAGGCTGCCGAGAAGCTCCAGATGGCTCGTGCCTGCTCACAGATGATCGAGAGGTCCCAGTGCCAGAGACTGCGGGCGCGGCTGTTTGAGTCGTGTACGATGGCCTTGCCCTCGTCGTCGAGACCCTCTATGGCTATGTAGTGCCCAACCTTGGTGAAGATGCCAGGTGCCATGTTGCAGATGATGGGATGACCGGCTTCGAGCTCTGCCGCGAGCGCCTTGGGGGTGTTGGCAACTGACGTGCTAGTGAGCCCGAGCTTCTCAGCACCCTCTGACATGAGGAGCCACGAAGAGCCGTCGCCATCCGTCGAGTAGCCGTTCTCGGTGGCAAAGTCGGCCATCTCGGTGGGACCGTAGGTCGTCTCGCCGGTAAGGTCGATGTAGACCATCGAGAGCGACGTGGGGCCGCAACCCTGCTTCTCCATAGTCCCATTGCTGTACGGGTAGTCCTTGTACTGCGGGTCGATCTGGTAGAGGTAGGGCATGGAACCCTGGTGCCACTCGTCTTTGGGCGTGGACTGAGGCGCCTGCGTGACCGGCACGACCTCCTCGTCGTAAGCAACGGCCCGCTGAGTGCCAGTGGTGTCGATTGCGGTTGCCTCGGCTTCTTGGGGTTGTTCTGCCTTTGGCGAGACGAGGGCGACCACCGCAGCGATCACTGCCGCGGCGGCAACCCCCAGTGCGGCGGCGAGAAGGACGTCTCGCCGCGGAAGGCGTCTGACGCGCCGGCGGAGGCGCAACGCGGCATGGCGGAGCGACCTTCTCGCGTGCCTTGGACGATATGAGTCATCCTCCTGCTGCATGGTGGCTAGAACCCCTCCGCTGCACGGGTCTTGCGAAAGATGATGCGCTTGAGGGCATCCTGGTACTCGCGGCGCTCCTCGTCTGTCTCGAGCGAGAGGCCGTACTCGACGGGTGTGGGCTTGCCCTTCTCGTCCACGCAGACCTCGGTGAGGTAGGCAACGTTGATAAGACGGCGCTCCCCGGTATGGACGTCCTCGGCGTACGAATCTACGCGCACCTCCATTGATGTGTGCCCAACGTAGGTCACCGCGGCAACGATGACCACCACGTCGTTGAGGAAGGCCGGATGCTTGAAGGTGAGCTGGTCGACGCAGGCGGTGGTGACGTCCCCGCCGCAGTGGCGGCGTGCCGCGATGCCGGCGGTCTCGTCGATCCACTCCATGAGGCGGCCGCCAAAGAGCCGGTTGACGCCGTTGATGTCCTCGTAGCGTACGGACTTGATCGACTCGGTGAGCGAGTCGGAGATGCTCTTCTTTCCCTTGGGATAGGTCCTCTCAGCCATGCGTCCCCCTAGCTGCGAGCGGGCTCGGCACCGAGTGCGGCGAGGACCTGATCAGTGGTGGCAACCTTTGTGCCAAAGCAGCGCTGCATGTGCTCGAGCGCGCCCTCTTGGGTGCCCACGAGGAAAGTGCGCGTGGCGTCTGACACCACGACGGAGTCGTAGCCCAGGTTCCAGGCATCGGCGAGGGTATGCAGGACGCAGATGTTGGTGTCCTCCCCCACCGCGATGACGGTCTTGACGCCAAGCTCGCGCAGGGTGAGGTCGAGGTCCGTCTGGAAGAAGCCAGAATAGCGCCGCTTGGGGATCACAAAGTCGCGCGGGCCGCTACCCGCTTCGAGAGCGGGGTGCGGGTGGGTCTTGCCCTTCACGCCGTGCTCGCCCCAGAGCTCAAGCTCCCGGTCCACGCCGGGGATGTGCTGGTCGCAAAGGAAGAGCACGGGAAGGCCGGCGTCTCTCGCCGCGCGCGTGACCCGCACGGCCTTGGAGACGAGTGCCTCTTCTTGGGGATCTGGGTTGTAGAGCGAGTCAGATGCGTCCGTCACGAGAATGTCAACGACAAGCAGAGCAGTCGAGGCTGCATCGATGTTCATGGTGTCCTCCGATTTCCGTTGGGGTACGTGCACATGGTACCCTTTGGGAATGGGAGTTTGACGTCCAACATGGGACGGGCACCTTTTGCATGCAGGGAGGGGCAAGGTCGAATGGGCAATGCGCCGCAGGTAGTTGGCTCGACCGAAAAGGATCGGCGCGCGTATGTGAAGGAGCGCTTCCCCTGCATTGCGGACTGCGACCAGTGCGGGTTCTGTGCCGCCTACCACGGCCTCGATCCCGAGACGGCCTACGCCGACTATATTGCAGGCAAGGCAGAGTTCCTGGAGGTCTCGCTGCGCTACCGAAGGTAGATTGAAGCGTGAGCCGCCCCCTGGGGGGGTGTTTTCCTCCTGGTCCCTATGCGTCCTTTGTTGCCACTATGTCTATTCCGGTGCCGGCAACATCGGCGAGAATGACGTCGCCAATGTGAACCGGTGCGGTTGCTGTGACGTCTGTGAGTGCCCGTACGACGTCGAAGACCCGTCCCTTGGGGACGTCGCCCGCCGTCTTGACCGAGACCATCTTCTCCGTCGCTGAGCCAACAACCGGAACCGTGGTGGTCACCACGCGGACGGGGTGCGTGACCTCGTCACGGGCGTACTTGTCACCACGCATGCAGGAGTTGCCTGTGACGCTGGTGATAGTGCCATCGTCCGCCAGGGTGACGGCTACGGTGCAGCCTCGAGGGCAGCGGATGCAAGTAAGCGTTCTAGTCTCCATTGCTATGCCTCCTCGAGCGTCACAACGATCTTCTCAAGGCCTGGCCTGGCGAGAAGGTCCTCTCGCTTGAGAGTGACGTCCTCCATCTCTCCAGGCACTAGGATGGGCCGTCTCTTGGCAATGACGCGCTCGTCGCCCAGGTATACACAGATGCGCTTGTCCTCATAGACGCCGCCTACACGGAAGCGAACTGTGAGCTTCTCGGGCATGCGCTCGGGGTCGATGGACTGCGGCACCGTGTAGCGGACGCCACCCTCAGCCACAACGGGAATGCCTGGCTCCTCGTCGTGCGCCTGGTGCTGTGCGCAGGCGTCCGCCCACGCACCCGCCGCGGCGCCGGCTGCCGTTGCCTCCTGCGAAACGTAGTCGACAAGGTCGTGCACGTGCAGGACGTTACCGCAGGCAAAGATGCCGGGCACGCTGGTCTCGAGGCTCTCGTTTACCACTGGGCCGCGCGTCACGCGCGAAAGCTCGACGCCTGCCGCGCGCGAGAGCTCGTTCTCGGGCAGGAGCCCCACCGAGAGGAGCAACGTGTCGCACGGGTAGCGCTTCTCCGTGCCCGCAACGGGGCGGCCCTTCTCGTCCACCTGAGCAATCCACACGGCCTCGACCCGGCGCTTGCCCTCGACACGCGTGACGGTATGCGAGAGCAGTAGTGGGATGCCAAAGTCATCCAGGCACTGGACGATGTTTCGCTTGAGGCCGCCCGAGTAGGGCATGAGCTCAGCCACGCATGCAACGTGGGCCCCCTCGAGAGTCATGCGACGCGCCATTATGAGTCCGATGTCACCAGAGCCGAGAATCACAACCTCGCGACCGGGCATCAGGCCCTCGATGTTCACCAGCCGCTGGGCCGTACCAGCGGTGTAGACGCCCGCCGGCCTGAAGCCGGGGATGTTGAGCGCTCCTCGCGGCCGCTCGCGGCAGCCCATCGCAAGGACGACGGCACCTGCCGAGATGCGCTGCATCCCGCGAGCCTCGCTCACGCAGGTGACCATGTGATCCGGCGAGACGTCCAGCACCATGGTGTCGAGAAGGAACTCCACGCCAGCATCGCGCGCGAGCTTCTCGTAGCGCGCGGCGTACTCGGGGCCGGTGAGCTCCTCGTTGAAGGTGATGAGGCCAAACCCATTGTGTATGCACTGGTTGAGAATGCCGCCGAGCTTCTGGTCGCGCTCGATTACCAGAACGGAGCGCTTGCCCTCACCACGTGCAGAAGTTGCCGCGGCAAGCCCAGCGGGACCACCGCCAATGACAATGACGTCGTAGTCGCTCATGCGCGGTCCTCCCTTGCGATGGAGTCCTTTGCGTGCCCCTCAATGAACTCGGAGCCAGGACCTGCCTTGGTGACGTTCTCCATGGTCACGTCGGGGAGCTCTCGAGAGAGGATTTCCATGATCTTGGGTGTACAGAAGCCGGCCTGGCAGCGGCCCATGCAGGCCCCCGTGCGCCGCTTGACGCCGTCGAGCGAGCGAGCTCCCACGGGACGATGGATGGCGTCGACGATCTGCGCCTCGGTCACATGGCAGCACCGGCAGATGACCCTGCCATAGAGGGGGTTCTCCTCGCAGAGGCTCCCCCACTGCTCGAACGAAAGGTCGTTCATATTGGGAATGCCGCGGCGCGTGTCCACAAACTCACCTGCAGGCCGCCCCTCTAGCCCCAGGATGTTGGTCACGATACCCGCGACCATGCGACCAATTGCCGGGGATGCCGTGAGCCCCGGCGACTCGATGGCGGAGCAGTCCACAAAGCCTGGTGCCGAGGGATTCTCGCCAATGAGAAACTCGTGCTCTGCCCGGTGCGCGCGAAGCCCCGAGAAGGACGTGATGACCTCGCGGAGAGGAACGTCGGCCACGGTGATGCCGCACTTCTCGGCCACCTCGGCAAGGCCGGCCGCCGTGGTGTCGGTACCTTCCTTGTCCTGGATGTCCTCGGCCGTTGGGCCAACTATGAGGTTGCCGTGTATGGTTGGCGAGACAAGCACGCCCTTGCCCATCTTGGAGGGGAGCGCAAAGACCACGTGGTGCACGTGATTGCCAGCAGTGGTGTCGAGGAGCATGTACTGGCCGCGCCTCGGGACGATTTCGAGCTTGTCCTCGCAGACCATGTTGTGGATCTGATCCGCATAGACTCCCGCAGCATTAACCAAGCAGCGAGCGAGAATGCGACCGCGCGGCGTCTCGAGGGCAAAGCCACCGTCCGGCCTGCGCTCGATAGCCGTCACCGGGGCATCAAAGAGGAACTCGACGCCGTTGGTCGCGGCATTCTCGGCAAGGGCCACGTTGAGCCCAAAGGGGTCCACGATGCCGGCTGTTGGCGCCCAGAGCGCACCGACGGCATTCGGCGAGATGTTGGGCTCCATGGAGCGAAGCGTGTCTCGGTCAACAATCTGGAGGTCAGGTACGCCGTTCGCCACGCCTCGCGCAAAGAGTTCGCGCAGACCGTCAATGTCATGCTCGCTCGTGCACACGACGAGGGAGCCAATGTTCTTGACCGTGAACTGCAGCTTCTTTGCCAGCTCGTACATGAGGGCATTGCCCTCGATGTTGAGTCGAGCCATGAGGGAGCCAGGCATGGCATCATAACCGGCGTGCACGATGGCCGAGTTGGCCTTGGACGTGCCGCAGCAGACGTCATCCTCGCGCTCGACCACGCAGACACTCGCCGTAGTCTTAGCAAGCTCGCGTGCCGTGGCACAGCCGGAGACTCCGGCTCCAATGACCACGACGTCGTAGCGGCGTTCCTTCTCCTGCATCGACCCCTCCTCGTTCCAGATGGGTGGACGTGGCAAGGCCGACGTTCGACCATCGCCGGGGCCGATTATCCACCCCGAAGGCTGCAGCGTATTTGCGCGGTGGACGGACGGTAGCACGGTCCCGTAGAACGGCAACGAGCGCCCGCGAACGGCGCTATCTGGTGACGCTGGCGTTGGCCGCGTCAACACTCATTGGCAGTGAAGCCCGAGGCCGTGTTATCGCTGCAATGGTGCACAAAGAGAGCCCCCGGCGCCAAATTCTCGCCCGAGCAGCATTTTGCACAAGCGTTGACAAAATCCCGCGCTACCGCGTTCCCTCAAACTGGCTCTCGTAGAGGCTCGCGTAGAACCCGCCCTGACGCAGCAGCTCGTCGTGCGTGCCACGCTCGATGATGTGACCGTCCTTCATCACGAGGATGCAGTCCGCATCGCGAACGGTTGAGAGGCGGTGCGCCACCACCAGGGAGGTGCGACCCTCCATCATGCGGTCGAAGGCATCCTGCACCTGCAGCTCGGTTCGGGTGTCGATGGAGCTCGTTGCCTCGTCGAGCAAGAGGATCGTAGGATCCGCAAGCATCACGCGCGCAATGCAGAGGAGCTGTCGCTGACCTTGCGAGAGGGACCCGCCGTCCTCGCCCAAGAGCGTATCGTATCCCTGAGGAAGCTGCTCGATGAACTTGTGAGCATGCGCCTGCTTGGCGGCAGCCACTACGTCGTCCATCGTCGCCCCCGGCGTCCCGTAGGCGATGTTCTCACGAACCGTGCCCCTGAAGAGCCAGGTGTCCTGAAGCACCATGCCAAAGAGGGAGCGAAGGTCCTCTCGGCGCATGTTGCTGGTGTCGTGGCCGTCAACCAGGATCTGACCGGAATCTACGTCATAGAAGCGCAGTAGCAGGTTGATAAGGGTCGTCTTTCCGCATCCCGTAGGGCCAACCAGAGCGATGGTCTGGCCGGGCTTAGCCACAAAAGAGATGTCCTGGAGCAGCGGGCGGTCGGGGACGTACGAGAAGTTAACGTGCGAGAACTCCAGTGCGCCCTCGGGGTTCTCATCCACCTCGGGCTCAGCAGGATCGTGGCTTTGTGCCGGCGCGTCAATGAGCGTGAAAAGGCGACGCGCCGAGGCGTAGGCGGTCTGGATCTGCGTGACCACGTTGGAAATCTCGTTGAAGGGCTTCATGTACTGGTTGGCATACGAGAGGAACGTCTGCACCTGGCCTATTGTGAGGACGCTCGGCCACCCGGAGATGACGCAGATGCAGCCAACAACTGCCACGACGGCATAGGTGATGTTGTTCACCACGCGCGTTGCGGGGTTGGAGAGGGAGCTCGTGAACTGGGCGTGCTCCCCCACTCCAAGCAGGCGCTGGTTAATCTCGTCAAAGCCCGCCTGAGCGCGGTCGCCATATGCAAAGGCGCAGACCAACTTCTGGCTGCCCACCATCTCCTCGACGTAGCCGCCAAGCGAGCCCTGGAGGGCCTGCTGCTCCTTGAAGCTCTTGGCCGAGTAGCGGGCGATGAGCCAGGCCACGAGCATGGAGACGGGCGTCACGATGACAACCACAAGACCCACGGGAACAGAGATGGAGAACATGAAGACAAGCGTGCCCACGATGGTCACCACGCCGGTGAAGAGCTGCGTGAGGCCCTGGAGCAGGCCGTCGCCCACCTGGTCGGCGTCGTTTACCACGCGGGAGAGCAGGTCTCCGTGCGAGTGGGCGTCGACAAACGAGAGCGGCAGGTCGCGGAAGCGCGAGAAGGCATCGATGCGCAGGTCGCGGACCGTCTCGTACGTGAGTCGGTTGGTGCAGTAGCCAGAGAGCCACTGCGTCACGGCTGCGCCCACAACCACAAGCGCAAGCTCCTGGAGAAGGGCAACCAGCGCGGCAAAGTCCACGTCTCCGGCCGAGACCATGCAATCAATCGCGCGACCAATCACGATGGGCACGTAGAGCTGGAGCACCACCGAGACGGCAGAGGCCACGAAGGAGGCAATCAGAGACACGCGATGCGGGCGGGTGTAGGCCAGCAGGCGCCGCGTGACCTCAGCCGTGGTGAGGCCCGTCTCGTCAAGGCGACCCTGGGGGTTGTCGTCGTTGTTGCCAATGTCGCCCTTGACATTGGCCATGATGGATCCGGCGCTCGCGCCGGCTGCATACGGGTTTGCCATTACGCACCCACCTCCTCAGGGCGGAGCTGCGAGAGGCAGATCTCGCGGTAGACGGGACAGCTTCTCATGAGCTCGGTGTGAGACCCCAGACCAGCCATGCGCCCGTGGTCAAGGACCAGGATCTGGTCGCAGGACATGACGGCCGAGACGCGCTGCGACACGATCACGCAAGTAAGCTCCGACCGCAGGCTGCGGAGCGACTGGCGCAGGCTTGCGTCGGTACGGAAGTCAAGCGCCGAGGCGGAGTCATCAAGCACCACAATGCGCGGGTGTCCCACGAGGGCGCGCGCAATGGTGAGACGCTGGCGCTGGCCTCCCGAGAAGTTCTTGCCGCCTGCCTCGACAACGGCATCGAGCCCCTGGTCCTTGCCCTGTACGAAGTCCGCGGCCTGCGCAAGCTCAAGCGCGCGCCAAAGTTCCTCGTCCGTTGCGTTGGAATCGCGCCAGCAGAGGTTCGAGCGGATGGTACCCGAGACCAGCGACGCCTGCTGGGGCACGGTGGAGACGAGCTCGCGCAGCTGGGTGAAGGGATACTCTCGCACGTCGTGACCAAAGACGCGAACCTCGCCCGCCGTGGCGTCGTAGAGCCTTGGGATGAGGTTCACAAGCGATGACTTGCCAGAGCCCGTGCCGCCAATGATACCGAGAGATCCGCCGGCACCCAGCCGCAGCGTCACATTGTCCACCGCAGGCCGTGGCGCGCCGTCGTAGTTAAAGCAGACGTGGTCGAGCGCGAGCGCGACGCCTGAGGTGAGGGTGCCTGGGGCAAGCTCAACCTGCGTGGTGTCCTCGTCGGAAATTTGGGGCTCGCAGTCGAGCACCTCCATGATTCGCTTGGCCGATGCCGTTCCGCGGTTGATGGTAATAACCAAGTTGGCCACGTAGACGATGGAGACAAGCATCTGCGTCATGTAGTTCACGAAGGCAATGACCTCGCCCTGCGTGAGGTTGCCCGCGTCAATACGCGCGCCGCCCATCCAGAGGATGGCAACAATGGCCAGGTCCATCACAAGCAGCGTAGCGGGGTTGAGAAGCGAGGAGAGCTTGCCGATGGTCACGGCCGTCTGCGTCTGGTCATCAGCCGCCTTGTGGAAGCGCTCGTCCTCGCGCCCCTCCTGCCTAAAGGCTCTCACCACGCGGACGCCCGAGAGGTTCTCGCGCGTGACAAGGCTTACCTCGTCAAGGCGGGCCTGGAGCTCTCCAAAGAGCGGCACTGACCTTGACATCACGAGCCAGAAGACAACCGCAATGGCGGGGATGCTGACGAGAAACACAAGGCCAAGCTGGGCATCGATGAGCATGGCGCAGACCATGGAGCCAATGGCCAGGATTGGCCACCGGATGATCTGCCGGATGCCAAGAGCCACCGTGACCTGCACCTGGTTGACGTCGTTGGTGATGCGGGTGACCAGGGAGGGCGTGCCAATACGGTCGAGGTCCGCCGGGGCGAGCTGGTTCACCTTGGCGTAGAGGTCATGACGGATGTCCGTGCCCGAGCTCTGGGAGACAACGGCGGCCATCTTCTGGCACACAAGCGTGAAGCAGAAGCCTACCAGCGCCAAGACGATGAGCACCGCGCACATGCGGACCACGTAGCCTTGGTCGCGATTGGTGACGCCCACGTCGATCATGCTTGCCACGATCACCGGGGTAATGAGGTCGAAGACAACCTCGACGGTCTTGCAGAGCGTGCCAAAGACGATCTTCCCCCGGTACTTGGGGAAGACAAACCTCCGTAGAATCTCTCCCAATAGAGCCCCTTCCTCAGACTGTCAGCCTATCCATGATAGGGCTGCCCAGTTGCGGTGCGCATACGGCTTTTGTCACGCAACCATTCGTATTGTGTATGGCGCGCCGAGGCCCTACTCGATACCCAGCTTGTCCGAGAGTTCAAGCCACTCGTCCTCGAGCGCCTCGCGCGCAGCTACGGCGTCATCGACCGCCGTCTGGGCGGCAACGAGCTTCTCGTAGTCCGTAGGATCGACCTCTGCAAGCGCGGCCCGCAGCCGGTCCGGCTCCCCCTCGGTCTTCTCCAGTTTGCGTGTAACGGCGTCAAAGCGCTTCTTGAGCTCCCTGCGCTCCTGGTTCGACAGGGGTGCATCCTGCGAACCCGTCGAATCGCTTGGCGCGGCTGGCCCTTCCGTAGCGGAGTTTCGCGAAGCGCACTCCGCGGAGGAAGGGGCTGCCGCGCTCCCGTGTGAGTCTAGGAGGTCGAGGAACTCGTCTACGCCGCCAGGGCAGTGCCGCACATGACCGTCGAGAAGCGCGTACTGGTCGTCGGTCACGCGCTCCATGAGGAAGCGGTCGTGCGAGACCATGAGGAGCGTGCCGGGCCAGGTGTCGAGAAGGTCCTCGAGGACGGCGAGCATGTCGGTGTCGA
>Ga0256406_1004050_pt1 | contig 17329 bp, 11 predicted proteins | sample RumenRJG_03DNA_FD_185986 | JGI IMG/M metagenome (GOLD analysis project Ga0256406, IMG submission 185986) | Bovine rumen microbial communities from Lethbridge, Alberta, Canada - RJG_03 | ecosystem: Host-associated > Mammals > Digestive system > Stomach > Rumen | place: Canada: Alberta | collected...
GTTGGGAGCCCTTTTTCTATGGCTAAAGAGCTTCATCTGCAAGATGAAAGCTGTAAAGTTGTAAAGGTACTGTAGTCATGCGGTGTAAAGCACGATTATCTATTATTCGATGAATAATTGAGGATTAATAGTAATATCTATACAACATGCAGATTTCTCATCCGATAGACTTCCGTAAATATTGGGCTGAATAGCTTCTGCATAAGGATTGTTAGAAACATGTTTTATTATACGCATGAAGCCAGATTTACCAGCTCCATTCAATCCGTATACAACAGTTAGACCTTGTTCTCCAAAGTCAAGACAAGTACCATCTGCTAAAGCATTTACATTTTTTACGTCGTAAATTGACTGGATAACAAGGTCTAATTTCTTTTCTGCATCACTTGTGAGATTGGGCAGAAAGCTTTGGAAAATAATATCTTTTCCTTCAGATTGATCTATGCACATTCGTGCATATGAAGCTATTCTATTTTCATCTATTGGTTGATTATTATATAGACGCCATGTAGCATCCTGTAACCAGTACGGTTGCTTTAATAGCCATTGCGAAAACTGCACATATGGATTTTTACTTGTGTCGTTTTCTTTAATTTCATTCTTTCTCACACTATTCAACCCCCAATGCCTTAAACACCGCGTCTTCCGCACTGCTATAGAAGATGATATTAAAACTTCCCATCAGCTCCGGCGGCACGGTTCCGAGGTCAACAGCGGACAGGATCGGTAACAATACTTTTTTCGCCCCGGAGTCCAGGCAGACCTGCAGTGCATCTGCAAGGTTTTCTACTTTCACCAATGTTCCGCTGATGGTTGTTTCGCCGAGTACAGCCAAGGAACTGAGGGCTGGCTTTTGCAAAGCAATAGAGCAAATGGCGATCAGTGTTGGCAATGCCAGTGTCTTCGTCATGCCGATTCCCTGCAGGTCCTGGTAATTGATGATATAGTCCTTGGTCGTTGTGCTGATGCTTCCGCTGATCCGATTGCCGTTTGCTTTCAGGAAGTTGAAAGCCGTGTCGGCTGCTTCTTTACAGTCGCGATCGGATCCAAGTCCGGTACGTTCGAACTTTCCGGATCCTGGCAGTATCTGTGATTCCAAGCGGAACACTCCAATCATCCCGTTTTTACCTCTGGAGACCGTGTAGACCTGCCCCGGGTTGCAGATTCCTTCCGGGATCAGCTTTCCGCCACCCTGTTCCGGTACGGATACATAGTGCTCGGACATATCTTCAAGGTCAATGTAAGAGAAGTTGACGTCATAGAATTCCATCCCGCCCAGCTTCTTCAGCTGTTCTTTCACGCGGCGGCGCAACTCAAGAGAAACCTTCAGAATCTCCTCGATGTCTTCCTTTGTGTAATTGCCATCCGGATACAGCAATTTCACATAACCGTCCACCATCTTGCGGACCGCTATGGTATCGCGCTGGTTCAGGTTCCGTCCAAGGCGGAAGTATTTGTCCAGAGAATCACCATACTGCTCCTTCCGCATCTCTCTCATGACTTCCGAGAGGTAGTCGGAAATGAATCCGTAATCATTCGTGAAATGTTCCGGGCGGAATTTGGGTACTTCCCAGCCTGGGTTATAGCAGTGGATTCGATCCAGAAAGGCTGTGTCTGTCCCCATCTCCGGAGGAAATGGATCAAAGAGGCTGGATGTCTTCAGGAGAACGTCCACACTCTGGTTGATGTTGCCGACAAAGACCATGGAGGCAGAAGCCGCCTTCTCTTCCTTGCCGCGTGCGAAGGATCCGGAAGCCATGTAGTCTTTCATGATTTGGATCCCATCATTGTCCTTGAACTTGATACCTGCCACTTCATCGAAGGCAACCACGTCCCACAAGCCGACCAGCCCCATGGATTTCCTGCTCATGTTGTAGAACAGGTTGGCGACCGTCGTCTGGCCGCCGGACACCAGAATACTGTTCGGAGAAATCTCTTTGTAGATGTGGGACTTTCCGGTGCTGCGCGGACCAAGCTCACAGAGATTGAAATTGTTGACCACAAATGGAAGCATCCTCGTGATCAACAGCCATTTCTGTCTATATGTCAGAGCATCTGGTTCCATACCGGTGGAGCGAAGAAGGACGTCCATCCATTCTTCTTTTGTGAACGCTTTTCTTCCCTCCCGATACTCGTCCATATCCACATGCGGCATCTGGATTGGTGTCAGCCTGCGAATAGATATTGGTGATCCCTTTTTGTCTTCTTCAATAAAATCATAGTCCAGTTGGACGATGCACCAGATTCCGCCGATCAGCAGACGGTCATACTTTTCGGGATATTCATCTACAATCGGGACGGACTTTAACCCGAGATTGGAAAACTCCGCTTCATACTGATTCGTCTTGATATTGAGGTGGACCGTAATCATATCGATGACGGTATGAGATCCATTATGACGCAGCAAGGACAAAATCTTCTGTGCTTCATCCGGACGGACATAGTTATCCGCCAGGATCTTCTTCACATTCTCCACGCCCTGCTGGATGATCTCCTCATCATCCGAGCTGCAGTACTGTCCGAGAAGGAATTCCAGAACATAGACTGGAACATTGGCCCCTTCCTTGATCTTTTTTGTCAAATCCTTGCGGACAATCTTCCCGTCATAGTTCTGCCGTAGCCGGATTCTCAGCTGGCGGCGGAGATCATTTTTCTCATCAAATTCATCCATGTCTGATGCTCCTCTGTGACATGCGATCAAAGGCCGAAGCCAAAGTCGTCGGCAAAGGCAAGATCCATTGTCACCTGATGGCGAAATGCTTCAAGTCCGCTGGCGGTATCGACTGCGATGAGATAATACTGCTCACCCCGGTCATACTTCTGATTGCGGAATGTAAACCTCAGACGGAACAGACGCTTTGCTGAATCGCTATCCCGCTTATCGGCAGCTACCATTGCTTCATTTGATATAGTCTGCCCATTTCCATCGATGAAGCAGACCTTGTAAGTTGCAGGCTTTACCACATCACTGACCGGCTCCGTCTGGATAAAGTCAAGTGTTGTGATCAGATTCGTGATCTTATGCACAAGGCTGACCAGCATGATCTGTGCCGATGTCGTCTCCGCTTTTCCCTTCTCCATCTTGACATCGATAACTGGGACAAGCATTTCCTGTGGAGAAGATCCGCCATGGACATAGTTTTGACCACCGCTTCCCTGCGTCTTGAAAACACTGGTCCCAACAGGAAATGAAACAATCTTGTTATCATCGTTACCGAGGATATAGCCGAGTGACAGACTGCGCACACCATCTTCCTGTATCGGCTGATGTGAGACAATGTACCTTCTCTTCACAACAATGCCTGCACTCAGTCCGCCGATCTTATCGCCCTCCTGCACTTTATTCCGCTTGTAGATAAAGCCATGATCCGATGTAACAATGAAATGGTGCGTGTTCGCATTATTATGGACTTTCAGGATGAATGCCTGGATTTCATCTACCGCCTCCTCACAGGCGGTAAAGACCTCATCCTCCGTATGTTCCCCTCTCACATCGATCTGATCGTGATAGACATAGACCACCCGTTTACCGGTGAAAATCTTCCGGAGGGCCGCTGTGTTCAGGTTCTTGACAGCATCAAACTGGACACAGCAGCTATCCGGCTGCCAGGACTGCAGGACCTTCTCCCGGGAAATGAGATCAATGCATGCCTTTCCATCAACCAGTTCCTGCCCGTCATCTGTCAGTTCCAATTTCTTGTGAGGAAGCAGTGCGGACATTCCCAGTCTTGTGTAGGATGGGACCGTGCTCAGCATCGGTTTGATGGAAACGGTACTCTTGGGGTCATCGGATAATTTTGCAAAGAGTTCCTGCCCCACTTCATATCGCATGGCATCGGAGATGATGACGACCACGCGATCATTCTGGCTGGCAACATTGTCCGTATAGAAATTTCGCTGGAGTGGAATGGCCCTCTGCGCGTTTTCTTCCATCATGCCGACGTTCCATTGTGGTAGAAGTCTCCCCAGGAAGTCATTCGTGTAGATGTTCTCTACCAAGACTCGAAGATTCTCAAAAGACGCACAGCTTTCGAGCCGATCCAAATGGTAGTAGAAAAAGCGATAATTCTGGTCGATTCTGTATCCATCCTTCTGATACTGATCAATCACTTTCTTAAAACCATTCTCGGGCTGGAAATGTACAACCGATACGATTTCATAGGCGCAAGCTAGCATCTCCCAGGCATGCGAATACCTGGAACCGAAATGCATCTTCTTCCGCTTCTCACAGACAGCGGGAATATCTATTTCTCCAAGCTTTGCACCGATGTCCTCGTTCTGAAGACGGTCTCTGACCCACTTAAGCAGGATTTCATCGATGACCGCAAAGCTATCGCATGAGACAAGTGCTTCCGGTGCATAACTTTTCAGCATCTCCGGGGCATGAAGGACACTCGCAGCATAGCCGGAGAGTTCATCATATTTTTCCCGGTAAAGCACGCTGTTCATTAAGCTGTCAAGGAAAGCTATGTCATTGCCCGGCTTGGATGAGAGGAATTTTTTCCATTCCTCTGAAATCGTGTCCGATATATAACGCGCTGCATAGGTGACAAAGAACGTAACCACCAGCTTCTGCAGGGACGGTTGCGGATCGGAATAACCATATTCCTGTCCGACCAAAGACCAGAAATCCGTCAGCAGATCGTATTTCTGAAATTCGACAAGATATTTGCTGTCTTCCAGCTGTCCCTCTGTAAGAAGGACCCGCAGCACCTCATCAAGAGAACAGGTCCTTGTCCGGCAGATAGCGCTAAGCATGCCGATCAGGAAATTCTCCATTGAATAATGCTCAATCTCCAGATCATAATACCGCTTTGTGCGATCCTTGTTAGCAAAGAAAGCGATATGCTTCTCCACTACCGGTTTCAAGTCCTCGCTCATATGGAGATCCACCATCAGAAGAGACGCGCGGTCCGCATAGAAGCGTTTAGAATACAGAAGAATATCTTCCAGATGATTCTGTCTTACATCCGGCTTTGGAAACGGGGCATAGATCAGGTAATTGGCCCCCGTATCCTTCCGCTCGAGAAAATACTTAACCTCAAACTGATGGCCTTCCTGCAACTTCAGGATCTTCGCATTCTCCAGCTCTAAGGAATCGATGTCTTCCAGGAATTCCGCACGGTCGTCATACCAGAAGACCAGCTTGCGATGGCCGGAGGTGGAAGCAAATTCCTCATTCAGCCTGTCTGTTATCTGTTTTAAGTTCAGTTCTGACATCACAGCACCTTCCATTCACCGGAACGATTGCTTCCCGTCCTGGTCACTCGATTTTGCTGGCGTAATTTCGAAATGACTCTTTTTACCGTACTTCTCGATATACCAAGATCTTTGGCAAGCTGATCAATGGAAATCCGGCCATTCTCCCGGATTATGAGAAGTACTCGTTCTTCCAAAGTCTCAGTTTGAACCCGATTTTGACTGTGGTCTTTGGGTTCATCGAGTTCACGATCGGGTCCATCGGGTTCATGTTTGGGTTCATTGGGTTCATGATTAGGTTCATGATCGACGTCATCAACGCCAACTTGCTCAGGATCATCGGTGTCATTAACGCCATTTTTCTGACCTTTTTCGGTCACAGCACGATACAGATTCACCCGGAATGCACTTTCTATATCAATGAATTCCGGCGCCTGCAGCTCCTGCTCCTGCATCTCCCGGATCAGCTTCGGAATCCCGCTGCCCCATTCTTCTATCATGTTCATATAAAGGAATGCATGCGCCAGTGCCTTGTTGCGGATCTTGGAAAATCCTTCCTTCATCCGGTCGATTGTGACGCCGGGCATCAGACCACCGGGGGACGTGATTTCAAGCCGGTCATCATAAATAGCCACCTGGATATGAGAAGAAGAAAGGAAGCTGCAGTTCATGACCGCATTGATGATCAGTTCCCGAATGCTGTCCGGGGGAAGCTCGTAGATGTCTTCGCGATAAATTCCATTGAGCCTGCTTCCGAGGTGAATATTCCGCAGCACGAATTGAAAAGCATCTTCCACCTGTTTCCACAGAGGACCGGTGTATTCCCGCTTATCGACAAAGACCGCCCGGGTCGTTCCCTTGAACATGCCGCACTGGATCATGGAATAGAACGGGTCCTGTCCGGTCAGATAGATATAGCCATTTGTAGGATGAATCGCGCCGTCTTCCGTTTCCGCAAGTAAGCCCCAGCTCAGCAGCTGATTCTTCGTAACATCACGGACTGACTGCTTTGCCGTCTCCGTGCTCGCATTTTTGACCGCGATTTCTTTCATGCCCCGGCAGAGCGTCTCGATCTCCTCATCGGAGACAGTCAGATCCTGTCGAATAGCCATGTCAAATGATCTGCCCTCATCTTCATAGTACATTTCCGTGGTCATGTCGCGGTCAGCATGGCGGGTCGTCCCTGCGACACGGATATAGACACCATCTGCGATGCCTTTGCTTTTCAGGTAATACGGCCGCTGACGTCCTGCGCTGACCTCCACTATAATGATGGATTTATCGTCGATCGTCTGCAGATAGATATCCGGGATGATCGCCGGCTCGCAGCTGTCCGAGATAGATTCCGTGATGGCATCCATCTCCCGGAAGATATTTTCCTTCGAAATGCCAACGACTTCATGACTCTTATCATCGATACCGAAAACCAGTATGCCGCCTTTCCCATTGGCAAATGCGACGACCGTTTTCAGGTATTTGCTGCTGTCTGCCGGACGCTGCACCTTGAATTCGACATTCTCAGACTCGCCCTTCAGCAATTCTTCCTTCGTCATCCAATGTCTCCTTCCTACTGCTTGCTCATGATATTCTTCGAGTCCGCAAGAACTTCATAGAACTTGCCGTCACTGCCGGTCTGTACCTTGCGGTAGTTGGCCTTCACGCCGTCATCCAGATCAATGGCGATCCGATCGAGTGCCAGATGAGAGATCTTCTCATCGTAATCCTTGCATTCCTTCAACTGTTTCTGAAGCTTCTCTTTTCGCTTGGATGCTGCAGATACATCATGCGCAGACTTGCTGTGGTCCATCATGTCCTGCATTCGGTCTATCTCACTCATGTAGATCTGCTCCATGCGGTGCAGGTACTTCACGCGGACCACACCGGTCGTGTCTTCATTGTACCGATGCATGTAGATCAGTGCTTTGAACCCGTTCTGCTTTCCGGAATCGTAAAGCCAATAGATTGGTCGCTTACCGGATCCGGTCACAGAATAGGTCTGGCAGTGATCCTTGAAGAAATCCGTCAGGAAATAATTCCGGATGATCTCCCGGCTAGTATTGCCCTTGTTGCCAAGTGCCTTGGCAATGAAGTCCAGGTTTTCTTCTAGCGTATCTTCTCCATATACCTTCTTCAGCCACTGAATCAGCAGACCGACAATGTCGTCATCGAAGTAATCCTCGTCGGTAATCGGAATCACGTTGTCAACATCCGGAATGAAGGTGGAGTACTTGCTGGCATCCCAGTCTCCACCGGCATAAGCAAGACCATCAACGTCAAGAGAATAGCGGCCGAACATGCAACCAACTGCATAAGAAAGTAAAGACCTTATGTCACGGTTTATATCTGCTAACCGTACCGGAATATCTCTTTCTTCAAATTCAATCTTTGATTTATCAATATGATATAGAGAGAACAAAATGTCATTTGCTTCTAATTCGTTTTCTTGAATATGAAAGAAATTCTTCTCTTGCATCTGTTTCCAATGAGAAAATGCGTCTTCGATTAGTCCAGAGCCACTGATCAGTGGGTGTTTTGCAAAATCTACACTAATCTCAAAACTATCCCAATCTCTTTTAGCGATAGCGACATTGCCCTCCGCAATTACTTTTAAAGAATTATCTGATGGTAAGATTATAGGAAGCGCCTTGATATCCTTAACCTGTAAATTGATTGACGGATTCAATACTTGAAAATATCGCTCAGCCACCTTCGAATTGAGAAGCTCTAATATTTCTAGCAACCTTCGCGTGATCGTAATAGAAGGTCCACCTTTATCAAATATACAGTTTTGAGGAAGATATCTAAATCCTGTGCCACGACTGGAAACCGCAGAATATGTTATGCCTTCTTTAAACCAAAAAGTTTCATTCAGTAAGTTTGAAGTTTTATTAGTGGAGTAAAATGTTCGAGCAGGCAACCTCCAGTCAACTAGCATCGAAAGATTGCCATAATACTTTCTATAATCTCCCCCCTTGGCATACATGACCCAATAATCTTTTCGTATATTATTAGCATTCACTTCCCAGATACATCTTAAATATTTTTCATTATTGCCAGTAATGTTCTGAGATCCTGTGAATTTTCCGAAATCTTCTATACTTATAGCGTTGTCAAAATTTTTAATAAAATTGTCCTCGCTCCAATATGAAAATACATAGCTTGGAATCTTTAAAAATTCTCTACTGTTTTTTTCAAACCTATTTGTATTACTGAAAAACTCTGTTTGCTTTAATTGATAATCCTTATAGTCGACTAACCTTATATACTGTGTTTCATAACCAGATATTTGATTCTTGCAAAACACGAATGAAACAGTTTGTACAACATCATTACCGATTTCTTCGAAAGCTTTAATACCCAAATGTACTAACGAAACTATATCGTTTCTCAATATTTCATTCCGAAGACTACTATAGCTATTCAGGAACATCCATGTATGCATTGTTATCATGGAAACATAACCATGTTTCTGTAAAAGATAATGACACACTTCTATAAATACTGAGAACAAATCAGCACACGAATTCGGATAATATTTTTTTACATATTCGTTCAATGTGGCATTAGAATTAGCCATTGCCATATATGGCGGATTTGTTATTACAACATCATATTTTCTCTGCAATAATTCGGCGATATTTACAATTTCTAATATTCTGTTGCTTGATTCAGATAATCCCAATGTCTCCATTGAAAGTTGATTATCAATTCTTGTGAAACGAAGGTATTCCCTTAGAGCATTAAAATCATATCCATTAATTTTGACGATTGATCCATAAATCTTCGCATTTCTGAACTGATCAAGAAGGCGTATTAATTCCTTTTGGCTCTTCTTCCTTGTTTGCTCATCCTGGAGATTTCCCAAAAATTTTATATGGTCCCTGTTGATGTCATTGCTCTCTTCGATGGCATAGACATGCGATTCGATGCCTCTGGTCAGGATTCGGCGATCATACTGCCTTCCTTTCATCATGACAGCAAAGTAGGCCAGCTGAAAAGCGCGTTCGTCGATGTCCAAGCCATAGAGGTTGTTCTTCAGGATAGACTGTGCAGCATCTCTCTCGGAATAGCCGACAGAGGTATAGATCTGCATAAGCACATCAAAACCATAGACAAGGATATGGCCGGAACCCATAGAGGGATCCATGAGTGTCAGATCCTCCGGACGAAGCTTTTTGTACGCTTCCCGCTCTTCCTGCAGCTTTGCTTCTACTTCCGGTTCCTGCTTTGCTTCATCAATGTAGTAGATCCAGTTTTTCTTTAATTCATCATTCGGGTGTCCGTTTAGCCAGACTCTGCCCAGGGAGTTCTCTACCATGTAGCGGACAATCCAGTCCGGTGTGAAGAGCTGAGTTGCGGATGGAATCCGTTCTTTGGTAATCTTCTTATTTTTCTTGAGAAGAGCAAATGTTTCGTCTTTCAGCTCGGCATTATAGTACTGATAAAGCCAGCCGATAATCTCTACTTGTCCAGTTGGTCTGCCATCCTCGCCGATATTGTTAATATCGAAATCTTGCTCGTCAATATCATGGACGAGGTGATAGACTACACCTTCTTTGTCCGTAACTGAGACATTGAGAAGAAGCTCAGAATAATCTGCTGTCTTCTCAAACAACCTCGGTAGGTACTGGTTCAGGGAATTGCATTCCTTGATGAACAGCATCCGGAAGAGCTGATCAACGGCATTGTCATTTTTCAATTGAATGATCTGCTGCTTCTCTTTCTCGGTGAACTCCAGTTCTGTATCGAACGGTGTAGTCACCATATCCGGTTCCAGCTTGGAGCTGTTCTCGGAAGACAGTACACGGATATGGTCTGGCATGTAGTCGTTGACTTCCATAAAACGGATTGCGATCAGACGGTTGAACCAGGTATAGGCAACTTCTTCCACGACACTGGAAAAGGCAGTAGAATAGTCGGATCCCTTTGCCTTATCTTCGATTAGCCTGGCAAGATGAGCCCTCTGGCGCACAGCATCCCCGGAAATTACATAAGGCTCTTTTGTCCCGATGTCATATGCCTCTGCTCCCGGCATTGATTGAGGGAGGGCAGATTTAATTCCCTGCTCTGTGATTCCCATCAGGCTAGCCTTGTAGGTGATATCCGCAATGAGCTTCTTCCTTGCCCACACCGCAAAGTTTTTGATTGCTGTCTTATTCATCGCATACCGTCCTTCAATTTCCAATCAGAACTCGATATTCACAACTGTGTTTTCTTCCAGCTGCCCTTTGAGGCGTATCCTCAGTTTTTCCACGAAGGCATCGACATCCGCCGCCGTCTCTATCCTCTGGGATGCAGTCCGCGTGACCTCCTTGATGGTCACATTTTTAATTTTCTTCTGAGGCACATGAGTATTGACCAAGATCGTATAATCTTTGCCTTCTTTATCAGCTTTCTCTTTTGCCTTTTTCTGTTCTTCCTCAATCCGCTTTCTTTCCAGTTCCTGGTCGAGTTTATCCATCTCATTGAGTAGGCGGATCTTCTGAGCATCTGCTTTATCGGCAAAGCTCCTAAGTGCAGAGACATTGTTGCAGCTCTTTGCGCCTTCTCTCAGATCTGCAAAGTACTGACGATATCTCATTTCCTTGCTGTCTTTATAGGGCTTTGTGGATAGAACTTCGAGCACACGGCTCTCCGCTTCATCAATTGCATCTTCCACCGGAGCTTCCTGACGGTCAAGGATCTCGCTATAGAGATTAGTGAATGTTTCAAGCAGCTCCGGGAGCCTTGGGATACTGTTATAGGGTTCCTGCTGCTTCAAGATGTCTTTGATTGCCTGAACGTTGTCTTCCAGCTTTTCATCCGCGATATAATTCTTGCTGTCCTCATAGATATTCATAAGACGAAGAGCCCGGTCGAAAATCTGCTTCTGCTCCCCTTTGAAAAAGCTCCGGATTGGCTCAAAGTAGTCCGCAAAATCAAGAAAATCGTCCTGCATGCGCTGGAGTGTCTTATAAAAATCGGCTGCGGATTCTGCGGATGATGCGGTTGTCAGAAGCCGTCTTCCATCGCTGACGACTTTCTTTCCCGGATATTTAGCATAATCATACTGGACCAGCAGACGGTCTAACTCAGATACCATGGTCTGAGCATTCCGGACAAAGGCATGCATCATCTGGTCCTCATCGTCAAAGTCGGTGGATACATGGAAAAGTTCCTTCATGATATCCCTGCAGACCTTCTTCTCCCGGTCAGAAATTCTGGTCCTTTGCTCCATCATGAGCTTTTCCTGATACTGCTTCTTCGTGATATAGGCGATGATCTCATCCTTGGTCTTATTGACCAGGCTGACTTGAACGCCATTCATGTAGAAGGACAAATCTCCCCTGCGGAAAAGTTTAGCGATCAGCCAGTCAACGTCGTCTTCCACAAACCCATATGGTGCCTTCATGAAAAAGTCCTTGACGGTCTTCATGGACGTCTTCATATGCATCTGGCTCTGCCGCTGAATGTACTGAAGGACATCATCCAGGGCATGGATATTGGCTTCGCCCTGATCACCAAGTTTCAGACTCATCTGACTGCTGGAATCAAACAACCTGCGGACGTCCATTTCACTGAAAGCAGCATCAATATAGGAAAGTTTGTGATATACAGTATCAACCAGACGCCCTACTGCCTCATTTACTCGACTTGAGACATCCTTTGCCTTGATATTGGCCCGATCACCATTGACATAGATGGCAGATTCCTTCATGGCTTCCGTCAAATAAACTCTGGCATTGGACGCACGATCCCGCATCTCCAGGCGCTTAGCTTCCTTGATGGCCTCATACTTTGTGAGCGCAGATGTCGTATTGCGACGCAAGAACTTCTCGATCTTCAGATAAGTCTGGACCTCATCCATGAAGCTGCGGTCATTTGGAAGAACCACAAGTACTTCTTTTCCCTGTCCGGACATCATGCGAAGAGTGATCTCATCCTCGATATCTGCTGCCGGTGTGATGATATGCACCCCTATATCGTAGTTCTGGTTAGCCTTATAGGGTCGGTCATCCACCGTCTGGTTGAAACGGAAAGCATAACGGCCTCCGAACTTCGGGACCTGATAGCGGTTGTCACGTAAAATCTCTTCAAAGATCATCTCGGAAATCTTGCCTATGACTTCCGTGCTGTCCACATTCTCCTCCGCAATCTCACGGTCGATCTCCTGTTCCTCATCGGTTAAGAAAATATAGACTTCGCCATTCTTCTGGATGACATGCTGACTCTGCAGAACTTTCAGGGCATCCTGTACCCGTTCCTTCAGCGTAATGCGGTCCTGATCAATGCCTGTCATCATGAGTGTGGTGATGCTGTCGAGATTGGCCTGGATGTCCTCTACATACTTGATGAGAAACAGTGTCTTCAGCACGTCGATGGCAAAGACACCACTATCTTTGTGCTCCGGATTGATTCGGCTGTTGTCATAGGCACGGATGATAACGCTCCGGTGGCTGTGATCCAGGAAGTTCTCCATGGGCGCATAGAAAGCATAAAATGGTATCAGCGTACCTTCCGGCATGCTTCCCCAGGCAGAAGCAGACTCCTTGAACATAGCCAGCATAGAGCGCTCACCTTCTGACAGGTGCTTTCCGGAAGCGCCATGGGTACGGATCGCTGTCAGGACTGATGCCAGGAGATTGAACTGATAGGGGATAAAGGGATAAACATCCGCGAAATCCTGTGCAGAAGAATAAAGTTTCCGCTCTACGGATCCGGGAAACACGATTCGATTCTCAATAATGGTCTGTTTCTGTCCATAGAGAAGACGCAGCATCTGGGCGGCTGTATCCTTCTTTTCCAGGATTCTCTTCTTGATAACAGCATCTACATTGGCGGATGACAAGGATAGTCTGGTATCGAAACGGCCTTGAATCTTGGAAAAGTCATTGCCGATAACCTTGACGACAGAGTCGATGTCCTGCTGGCTGGTCACAATGATCCATGCCTTTCCCATGCACTCTCTGCCCAGGTCTTCTTCCAGCGTCTGCAGGTTCAGCATCAGCGCACGGTTCTCACCGATATACTGGCCGACCTCATCCACGGCAAAAACGACATGATGGTTATTGCCCCTGCTGTCGATATATTTCTTTACCCGCTTCGCGAAGTCTTCGATACTGATCTGATAAGTTCCGGATGCTTTCTCGCACCAGTTCCTGGCTGCCTCCTCGCTCATGAAGCCCATATCGGAAAGAACATCCACGATATCATCCTGGATGAAGTCAAAGTCATTTCTTGCACTCGTCCAGGAATCACCGGTCGCTTCTTCAAACCTGGTTTTGAATTCTTCGTACTGGCCCTTATCAGAGAGCTGCCTCTCCAGGTCCGCCAGATAGGGAATGGATCCGCAGAATCCCTGCATCTCATTGAAGACTTTCAGAAAAACATTTACAATGGCATCCTTATTCTCTTTGCCATTCGAATCACTCTTGGAATCAATGTTGAAAAGGACCACATCCGTCGGTGTCTGTGCCGCCAGCTGCATATCTGCCAGTACAGAAGCGTCTGAGATCTTATGATCATCGATGAAATAATCAATGGCATGCTTCCCGGCAATCTCCTTGTTCTCAAGAAGATATGACAAGATCTTCAGCAAATGCGATTTACCGGATCCGAAGAAACCGGAGATCCAGACTCCAGTCTTAGTCGTATTCCCGATGATGCCCTGTTTATAGGCTGAGAAGAACTCCGAAAAATGCTTCTGCAGTTCCCTCGTAACGACATACTCCTCGAGTTCCTGCTTCACATTCGCGTTCTCATCCTGTCCGACGATAATGACGCCCTGAAGGTCACGGTCAATATTCTTCAGGAACATATCCCTGATCTGCATGCTCTCTCCCTCTTTCCCTCTCGTTATCTTGCAATACGGAATGCCCGGTAATAGTTGTCTTCCTTCTGTTCATCGAACACGACAAGTTCCTGTTCTGTATATGTCCCCGGATAGAACAGAACCATCGGCGTCGAAGCAAATTCTTTTGGCATATTGTAGAAGACCTTGTTGAATACTTCCGGTGCCTCCAGAAGCGGATAGCACTTTCCGATGCCGGTGATAAAGACCACAGCGTTCTCCGGCGTGTGCTCCACAATATACTGAACCAGGTAATTGTCCTTATCTGTAATGCGTAGTGTCCGCTGAACCGCTTTCACCACACGCTCCAGTCCGCTTCGCTCCTCCATCTTCTCCGTCTTATCAATGAAGTTTCTGGACTCGAGATAATCGATGATGATGTCATAGAGATCGAAGACGACCAGCTGGAAGCCTTCTGTTCCCTTTTCATTCCGTTTCTTCATCTGGCTAATGCGGTCACGGACCTTCAGCTCTTCTTCCGGTTCGTAGTCGAAGACCCAGTAATTTACTTCATTGGCCTTGCCATCCGCCCGACGAAAAGTCGGCCGATGAATTTTATCTTCCATCTCATCCAGTCGAACATTCAGATTCCGCCTGTTTGAATGAAGCCGGCGTGTTCTCTCTTCTTCTGCCATGCTTATGCCTCCCCGGTAAGAGCCTTGACGATCACTGCCATTTCATGATCCTGCAGCCAATGCTCTAAGGATGAATCTAGGATCGGTTTCAATATCTTCCGTTCCTTCTTACCGTCATCGGTCATACCGGCATTCTGCAAATATTGCTTATAAGTCTGTCCAAGTCTTCCGAGTGTCTGGTCTGTCCATCTGCCCACGACCTCATCCTGCACCTGTTTATTATGGAAGAAGACCCGGATATCCGCATCTGTGAAGACATTGCTGCCAATCAGCATCTTCTCCCTGATCACTTCATATACGAAGTCGAAAAACAAGGTATCGCTTGCCATAATGCCGGCCAGCACAATCAACTTCTGGGTTGCAATATCCGAGCCCAAAAACAATTCGTAGAAATCATCTCCCAAAGCCTTTATCCGCCCGCTCACAGTACTGTAAATCATCTTGGCTCTTGCCGAAGTCTGTGTACCAAATAGATTTCCCTCTTCGCTAAGCGTCTTGATCTCTTCAAAAGATTTCCCTGCTTGAAGTAATTCTACTTCTTTCCGAAATTCTAAAAACCAGAAAGCGAATTTCACTGCTCCGGCACGATATGGGTGTCTATCCATCTGCAAATATTCTCCATTTCCCATATAAACAGGAAAGGACACTGTCTCACATGGACAATGCCCTTCTCATACATAGCTAGCTGCCATCGTCTCAAAAGGCTTTACGCCGGACATCTGCCAGCTTCCTTCGATCTGCTAGTAAATATATGTTATTTTATCGCGAATATACTCTGTTGTCTATTCAAGTTGCACAAGCTTCTTCCTATATGGCTTAGTCCTCCATCCACCCGACAACTCCAAACGTAATCGCTATTCCAATCATCACGCAGAATACTACGAATGAGCAGATCACTCCGCTTTCATAGTACTTCATCCAGACCCAAATCGCTGGGAATGCGACTACGATTCCGGCCAGTCCGTAGATGGCGCTGGCGACTATTTTCAAGATCAGGTTATCGCTTCCGTCATCAAAGTCCCACTTATCGATGCTGATTCCCATTACGAATACCGCCCCGATTGAATAGAGGACCGTCATCAGGATACAGAAACAGACGGAGTCCGGATGCAGGTGATCGAGGATCGGAAATCCTACAACGCACACGAAGAAGGAGGTCGTTAATACATTGACCTCTCTGCTTACCGATGGGATGTGGAGCAGAATGATAATGATCGTTTCGACGATAAAGAGGACAACCAGATAATTGAGAAATGTATGCCCCGGCACCAGTCCTTTTGCTCCTGGTACGGTCTCGCATACCATGACACTGGCCAGTGCTCCTCCGGCAAATGGAGCGATGAACATGGATACTCCCACTACGGTGATGATCATGAAGATTGCCAGAAAGATCCCGCCGAAGAACAATATTACCAATGCAGCTGCCATACTCTCTATCCCCCTTCTGGATATTCCGAAGACCAGCCTATTTGTCTATGGCAAGTCTTCGTATTATGATGTATATTATTAGTATCTCTCCAGTTCAATAATAAATCCGGAGGGAGATACTGTAAATATACATTTTGAAATTTTTCAATTCCCCTTATCGAAACAGGGAACTGTGCCTGGAACCAGAAAACCAATAATCTGAATAGTAATAAGGAAGGAGAATGCTCGAGATGACAACCACAAGTAAAGAAAAGAATGCAACACAAAGAGAAGAAAATGGAACGATGCCAAACCTTGCGGACCGATCCAGGGAGATCCGCACGCAGCTTGGTCTGTCACAGAATGATGTGGCCAAAGCTCTTCGTGTGACAAGAGGATTTATCAGCAATGTGGAGAATGGCCGGGTCAATATGTCCATGCGGCTGATGGTCTACTACGCTCAGCTGATGCATGTATCTCTTGATGAGATTGCAGGGCTGACAGACAGGCAGTATCTCAGCACAGCGCTGGACAATGAGATCATGGAAGAAGTATCTCAGCTGTCCCTGGAGGAGAAGAATGATCTGCTGAATCAGTTAAAGACAAGCCGGAAGACAAGAAAGGTAAAAGACGAGACAAAGGAGAAGTCAGAATCCTGATCATGTCGAATGCCATCAAAATCAGTGCCGAATGAGAACTCTCTCTATTGCCGGCACCGGATTCCTGCTCTATGATGAATGCAGGTGTGATTTAAGCAATACCACTCCCAACTTCACACCCAACGGATTGGCGTCCCAGCGATGGGACGTCTTTCTTTTGGAACCCGTATGGGCACATCTTACAAACTTTCAAAATACTTTCTGTGCAGGGCTTACAAACTTTTTTCGGCTATATTTCCTTTATCACTCTATAGTGTGGTCATCCTGCACAGCAAAACACAGGGTTCATTGTTGAATATGGCAAACGCATCATTTCAGTCAATATTTTTGTTCTGGGAAAGGGGATTTTTCGATGAAAGAATGCCCGAATGAGCTCAATTGGAACGTTTCATATCGCGTCAGAACACGGCCCGGTGGAAGAAATTGAAAAAAAGTTGGACAAATGTTGGACAATGACGATTTTCAGGCCTTTTTCCGGCCTGTTTTATCCTTGATTTAAGTCAAAAAAATAACCGCAAACCCTTGATTTTCCTTGGGTTTGCGGTTAAGCTGCTGACCAGAATCGAACTGGTGACCTCCACATTACCAATGTGACGCTC
>Ga0256406_1004051_pt1 | contig 17328 bp, 13 predicted proteins | sample RumenRJG_03DNA_FD_185986 | JGI IMG/M metagenome (GOLD analysis project Ga0256406, IMG submission 185986) | Bovine rumen microbial communities from Lethbridge, Alberta, Canada - RJG_03 | ecosystem: Host-associated > Mammals > Digestive system > Stomach > Rumen | place: Canada: Alberta | collected...
CACTCGCTTCTTGTACTACTTCTCTGTTTATGTAAATCTTTTCAAAGAACTCTTTCTTTATGTTGCTTGCCGGTGTATTTCCGAAAAGCGAGTGCAAAGGTATAGACTTTTTCAATACCCTCCAAATATTTTCGAGATTATTTTTCAAAAATATTAGATAATTGATGTATGTCAAGTAGGAAGGGCCAAACACAGAAGGGCAAACGCAGCTTTTCACAGAGAAGGAAAGATCGTGACACAACTGAGGCAGGATCGTGACACAACTGAGGCAGGATCGTGACGCAACTGAGGCAGGATCGTGACGCAACTGAGGCAGGATCGTGACACAACTGAGGCAGGATCGTGACACAGACGAGGCAGGATGGCAGAGCTCAGAAATGCCAAGAATCACTATTATTAGGTATTGTCCAACCCGTCAATTAACAGTAATTTTGCACCGCAATATTGATATGGAATGAAATGAAAAGAAAAGATGTATCTTCGACGGCATTGGTTTTCATGCTCTGTCTCTTGTGGCTTGGGGCAGGCTCGACACATGCACAGGAGAAAAGCCTCGATTCGACAGCCTGGCTGTCCGGCTATCTGATGACAGAAGTCAACTATGGGCACCGTCATGGTTTGGAACACCCGACCGTCACCGACTTTCCACATATTATAATAGGTGGAACCGCTCAGCTCGGCAGGGGTTGGAGCGTCGTAGCCGAACTGGAGTATGAACGTTTCCGCATGGACGGGCAGTGGGCGAACAACTTCCGCAACAACTACACTACCAACAAGCTCTACATCAACAAGCAGTGGAGCGAGGCAGTGAACGTCAAAGCAGGTATCATCGATGTGCCTGTTGGGACGACGAACAGTGGCGGCCCCGCGCTGACCATCTACGATCCCCTCGACGAGAGCACGCTCATGCCGATGACGTGGCACGAAGGCGGCGTGGCTTTCTGGGGGCAGACGAAACTTTTCCATTATCAGGCGGGAGGCTACATCTATACGGCTTCTCCACTGAAAGACTCGCGGCTTCTCGGTCTGGCGCTGCGCGGAGGCATCACGCCGGCAGAGGGTCTCGACCTGAGCTTTTCCTATTTCTATGGCAGTTCGAAGGAAGGCATGGTGCAGCGCTTCAATCCGAACCTCGTCACTTTCAGGCACCTCTATCATGCCGCGTTCGATTTCGCCTATCAAAGTGACTGCTGGACAATCGACGGACAATACCTCATGAGCGATACGCGCCGCAACAAAGCTGTGGGCCTTGAGGCAGGCTACGACGTGGCAGAAGCGATGGGACTGAAGGCGTACTCCATCATCCCCTTTGCCCGTTACGACGGCTATTTCCATGTAGAAGGAGCATCGTGCAACAAATGGACCCTCGGCCTCAATACCTCTCTACCCTTGGGCTTCACTATCAAGGCGGAAGCCGGATGGGAGAATCCTTCCAATGCCCGCCACATGTTATCGGCTGATATCAGCATCGGCTGGCAAGGGGAGTTTTAGTTATAACAAAAAAAGAAAAACACATAATCAACTCGAATCTTCTTCGTAACTTTGCACCGTAAATAAACGATGGTGAAATGAGGAAGATATTCTCTTACTTTATATTTATAACCATGTGCATGGCGGCGCATGCCCAGATGCACAGTTATAGCACAAACTTCACATATTCGCTGAAGAACTTTGTCGACACGATCCCCATTGAGATCGCCGACAATCAAATTTTTGTCACGGGCACAGTCAACGGGCATCCGTACCGTTTTTGTATCGACACTGGCTCCAGTCAGGGCACCATCTATGACAACGCCCCATTTTCCGGCCTGCGCTCCTTGGGCAATGTCGTGAGCCAGGATGCGGCAGGACGGAGCGATACCGTAGGGGTTGTGCAGCTGCCACAGTTCACGATCGGGAAGCTCACGGTGACAGGCTATGTCGCTTCAGTCTTCCACTCCACCCTGACGCGGAGCTACGATGCAATTCTCGGCTTCGACCTGTTCAATAAAGGTCTGTGCTGTAAGATTGACACACGCCACAAACGAATGATTCTTACAGACCGCCGCGATTTCTTCGACGGGGAGAAAGGCTACGCCCTGCACTACACGCTCAAGTGGTGGGTGCCTTATGTTATGGTGAGTCCTTTCAAACGCCACTACGACGAAGCACTCTTCGACACGGGCTCTCCCATTCTCTATACGATGAACAAAGAGCGCTTCGACGAGCATGCTTACAAAAGCAAGAATGTCAACAGTCAGGTTGCGGCACGTGTCAAGGGCAACATGACCATTGGCAATATCGGAGCGGAACATACGAGCGAAGTGGCATTTCTCAAGCTGAACCGGCTCAAATGGGACGACTTCTCATTCCTCAACGTAAATGCCGTAACGACACAAGGCACGAGCCGTATCGGTGCTTCGCTGCTCAACTATGGAGCTGTCGTCATCAATGGTTTCCGTCGCTATATCCGCTTTCTTCCTTACACGGAGGGCGACAGTGTTGAAGTAAACAACAAAGCCGTAACCACGGCCTATGTCCCCACGAGTGGCGGGCGTGCGGCTGTAGGCATCATTCTCCCAGAAAGCCCCGACTATCAGGCAGGATTGCGTCAAGGTGACATCATACTCTCCATTGATGGGCATCCGATCAACACATTCACCGAGTTTCAGCAATATCCACTGACAAAAGGAATGACGCATCGGCTCATCGTATGGAGCAAGGAAGGAAGAAACAAAGAAGTTATTATTCGTCGGTGACAATACCATGGCACCGGTAAACCCAAAAAAGCAATAGAATGATCAAAGCATTATTTTTTGATATTGACGGCACACTTGTCAGTTTCAATACCCACAGAATACCTCAATCGGCTATAGACGCTCTCACTGAAGCTAAGGCTGAAGGCATCAAGGTCTACATCTCCACGGGACGTCCATTACCGTTTATCAATAACTTAGGGCAAATAGAGCACCTCATCGACGGGTACATCACGACGACTGGTGCACTGTGTATTGTAGGAAAAGACCGGTTCAATTGCCATGAGATTGACAAGACATCGGTGAAGAAGATCCTTGAAGCGGCAGACCGATGGCACAAGTCTGCGGTCGTTGTCGGGGCTGAGCATATAGCCGTTGTCAACGATTCCGAGGCCCTGACAGAGCAGTTCCGCAAGGGTCTGAACCTCGACTTCGACTTTTCTCCCTTGAAGGTCGTCATGAAAGAGCCCATACTCCAGGTCAGTCCTTTCTTCGACGAGACCCAAGAGAAAGAGATCATGAAGGAGCTGCCCGATTGCGTCAGTTCCCGCTGGCACCCAGCTTTCACGGACATCACGAATATGGAAGCCGACAAAGGCAAAGCGCTGACAGCCATGGCAGCCCATGAAGGGTTTAAGGTGGAAGAGACGATGGCTTTTGGTGACGGAGGCAATGATATTCCCATCATCCGACAGGCCGGCATCGGCGTAGCCATGGGCAATGCCCGGGACGAGGTGAAGGAAGCTGCTGATTGTGTGACAACAAGTGTGGATGAAGACGGGGTGCGCAACGCACTGCACGTGCTGCTCAAGAAGGAAAGATAAACGTAGAAGCACTGAAACAAAATTACACAGAAAAAAAAATGAAAAAAGATGCAAGATATAAACAAAAAGCATTAATTTTGCCGTAGATTTATAAAGAGAGACTGCAAATGAAAATCAATAAGAAGAAACTAACAACAGAGCTGCGCGACTATCTGATGATCACCATCGCCATGGTGTGCTACTGTATCGGCTGGACCGTGTTCCTGCTGCCCAACAATATCACAACCGGTGGCGTTCCAGGTATATCATCCGTCATCTACTGGGGTTTCGGCATTCCCGTGCAGACCACCTATTTTATTATCAACGCCATTCTCCTTTTGATAGCGTTGAAGATCTTAGGATGGCGCTTCTGTGTCAAGACCATCTATGCCGTTCTCTTGCTCACGACGCTGACGGCGTTCGCCCGGAGCAATTCGGGTGGTCTTCACCTTCTCGCTGACCAGCCGTTTATGGCAAGCCTCATCGGTGCCATCTTCTGCGGCTGTGGCGTGGGCATGGGTCTTGCCTTCAACGGATCTACAGGAGGGACAGATATCATCGCGGCTATCGTGCACAAGTACCGCGACATATCTCTTGGCCGCGTCATCATGATGTGCGATATCGTCATCATCTCGTCTTCCTATCTTGTGTTCCACAACTTCGAACAGGTCATCTATGGATATGTCGTGCTCATCGTGACAGCCTACTGTGTAGACCAGGTAGTGAACATCATGCACCGCAGCGTGCAGTTTTTTATCATCTCCGACAAATATCAGGAGATAGCCTCTCGGATCGCAGTCTTTCCTCACCGTGGCGCTACCGTCATTGAGGCTCATGGCTTCTATACGGGGCATGAGGTGAAGATGCTCTTCATCATGGCCAAGCGCCGCGAGAGCAACACGATCTTCAGGATTATCAACGAGATAGACCCCAAAGCATTCGTCACAGAGACAAATGTCATTGGAGTCTATGGGGAAGGATTCGATAAGTTCAAAGTAAGGATGCCCAAGAAGCACGAGCACCCTATTCCCGCCGAGAAGCTTGCACAATTATAATATTTCGGTTCTTATGTCACCTCTCACAAGTCTTTCTTTCCGAAGAGCCGTTGTGAGAGTGCATAAGGGAAGATGATCCAAGCGAGAAGGAGAAGGGAGGAAACAATGATGCCCCAGGCATCGCCGAGGAAGTCCTTGAACAGAGCACCGCTGTAGCCCATCATCGCTGAGGCATCCATTTTCAGAATAACCTGAAAACGTGCGAGATCGAGGGGATTGATCATAAGCAGCCCCATGAGCGGTTTCTCGATGGGATAATCGCTGAGAAGGAAAACGAAGAAGAGCAATACGGCATCATAGATCATCGTGAAGAGCAGCCACAAAAGCAATGTAGCTCCTATCCCCCGCGTCTTTTCTGTTGTGAGCATGGCCGTAAGGAAAGCCAAAGATGTGAAGACAAGCGTTACCGCACAGCCCATGAACAACTGAACCAAGGCTGTAGAGAAGTCACTATACAGTACGATCGGAATTCCGGCACCAAGGATGAAAGCAGCCAACAAACTCACGCTGCATCCTACATAGAGACTCTGCCACACACGCTTCCTCCGGAGAGGCTGACAGAGAAGCATCGTGATAAAATCGCGACTGTCGTAAAGATAGATAACCGTGTAGACCATAGACATCAGTGGTGCAATAAATAGCACGACATTGAGGATCGTCAAGGCACCTTTTGTCTCATTATCCTGAAGCATCATACTTGTCCATGACATGAGGGCAAGGAGGATAAAATAGAAGATGACAACCTTGTTCTTGAGATTGTCGAGGAGAATGATTCGAGTTATTTTTCCCATTGTCGTTCTCGTTTCAGCTGTTTTGTTTCAATAAATCGATTACCGCATCGTTTGTCGTCTGAGTGCCTGTCTCTTTCAAGAGTTCATTCACTGGTTTATAGAACATTATGCGGCCCTCCTCCATGAAGATAATATGCGTGGCAAGCCCATTAAGCTCGCTGAGAATATGACTTGTGACAAACACGAGCTTGCCTTTCTCCTTCTTTATTTTTTCTTTGAGAATATTTGCAGACAGGGGGTCGAGAGAAGCTGTCGGCTCGTCGAGAATGAGGATATCAGGATTGAAAAGGAAAGCCAAAGCCGCGTTCACCTTCTGACGCATTCCTCCCGACAATGCTCCCGTTCGTTTTCCTGCAAATTGCCCGATGCCGTAAGCTTCATAGAGCTCCATGTCAAGCTCTCCCTGGTAGCCACGCACGCTGACGAGCGTTTTGAAGACATCACGCACGCTCATGTTCTCCGGGAAGTTGCTGTTCTGCTGCATGAAACCAATCCGCTTGCGCGATTCCGGATTGGTCGCTACATTCTTACCATCGACGAGCACCGCCCCACTCTGAGGAGTGACAAGCCCAAGTATCGTTTTCATGAGTGTCGTCTTGCCACAGCCATTAGGTCCCACGAAGGCAACGCACTGGCCTTGGTCAAGCTTCAGGTTAATATCTTTCAGCACATGCTGATGAGCGAAATATTTATTGATATGATTGATTTCTATCATGAGAGACTCTATTTATATAGCCCAACGTCTGAGACGTGGCGAATGGTCTTGATATGTATCTGGGGTGACAGTAGGAATGACCTTCTCCGTCTGTTCCAACAAGTTCATTAGGAAACTGCGGAAGAAGAGTAAGGCATCCGCATTCTGCTCAGCCAACGCCGCAAAGAGGCTCAGTGGCCGATAAGGCACATCGCCTATACCATTATGGTCAATATCGTAGCCGTCGTATTTGTCCCAGTAGTTGCTCTCCACCACATTACCGTTATAGCTTTTATTCGTTGCCATGTCGAACGTATTACCAATAAAATTGTTACGCACAATGGTGTCGTTGCTACTTCCTGAGACAAGGCGGATGCCCCATCCGCAGTCGCGAATCTCATTGCGCTTGACGACCAGATCCTGCCCTCCGTCTATCATCAAGCCCACGGTGTTGCGCCGGAAAACATTGCCCTGAATACGCGCATACTGCAACTCTTTGATGAGCAGACCATAACTGCTCGTGCCTTGGTTATCTTCGAAAACATTTTTCAGCATCGTCACGTTATGCGTGTACATCACCGCCACACCGGCACGGTTACGGCGGAAGACATTGCGCATATAAATATTGTAGTGGGAGAACATAAAGTGAAGGCCATAGCGCTCACAGTCGTTGATCGTGTTACGGGCGATAAACGAATGCTCACAAAACTCGAGATAGATACCGTCGCGATGATGGCCTACCTTGTTGTCGGTGACCCTCAGTCCATAGCCTTTCCAACAATGGATTCCACTTCCCATCGTAGCGTTCTCTGTAATGTTGCTTTCGACCTTATTATGCTCTACGGCACAGAAGCTTGTCTGCTGAAGCATGATGGAGAACATGTTGTCCTTGAGGATATTGTTTACAATTTTCACCTTGCTCGCGTTCTGCACATAGATCCCGGCATAGTCGAGCCTTGAGGAGCGATTACTGTGTATCACCTTCAGGCCGGAAACCGTGACATCGTCTGACCGTACCTCAATGACATGTGTCTTAAAGCATCCATCAACGACCGGCCATCCTTTTCCAAGAATAGTCAAAGGCTTGTTGATGACAACATGTTCCCGGTAGGTCTTACCACCGAAAACCATAATCTTGTCATAGGGAGCTGCCTTCCTCACAGCCTCGTTGATGGAAGTGAAAGGATGTCCCTGCCCTACCTCAAGTACACGCGCCGAGGTGGGAAGGAATCCTCTCAATACAAAAACACAAACTATGATAATATAAACTAATGGGTTATCTTGAGTCTTTCCCATGAATCCAACACTATAGCATTATTGTCTTGAGCGAATTTCGATGCCTGTGCAGTGTTTTTGAAAGCTGCCACGCCCCCGTTCATCGGAGTCTGAAACTCACCCAAGACGAGTGAGGCACGCCGGATGTCGATGAGCGAGTCGGGCTGAGGATAGTCTGCTACATAGATCCTGGCGATTGCCGAGTCGCTGATACTATTATCATGCAGATAATGGAAAAGGCAGGTGGCATCATCGAACTTAAAGCACTTTCCCTTGTCAGAGATGTACTCGCAGGCGAACTGCTTCTTCTCGATGGTCATGCCACACTTCTCACACGCGTCTTTCCCGGCATTGATAGCCTGCGGCTTGTCATTGACAGAGCAAGCCGCAAACAACAACGCAGAGAAGGCTATCAAATAAACAGCCTTTTTCATCATCAAGCCTTTTTCTTACCGGCAAACACGCCGATCTCCTTGAACACCACGAAAGCTACTAACAGGCCCGAGACAACAAGAAGATAGCCTCCAAGGTCAGGCTGCGACATCACAGTCATGTTCAACAACTGCTTCACACCAATGATCGGTGGCTGATAGGCCATACCCGGTACTTTGATAGGAGCCGATGGGTCGAGATTGTGACCATAGACATAGGTCCAATGGTAGAAGTCGATGAAGCCTAACACGCCGAAAATACCAAAGGCTACCAGGGCGGCTATCGAAAGACCTTTCTTCCGGGCGACAGCCGCGACCAAGAAGAATACGGCAAAAGCTAAAAGTACATAAGGCAACACAGAGAACTCCCAAAAGTCTCCTGGATGAATTTGAGCCATACCGACATAGTGATTGAGCTCATTGATCTTCTCAAGGTCGATGCCATCCTCTCCTCCGTCAACGCCTTTCAGTCCACCAATGTACATCACCATACCCTCAGGATACTGCGGCGCGGCGATGTCGATGCGCCACAGCGAGGTGAAGGCTGCTATACCTGTGAGGATAGCGGCCACGATGAGCAAAATCATGCTCAGCTTGCTTATTTTTCCTTTGAAATTTAGTGTCATGGTTTTATTCTATTAAGTAGAGAAGCTATATCAGAAGTCCGGAAGCTCGAGCCTCTATTTCTGATACAGCCCCTTTACTATGTTATTTACTTTCTGTTGTGCCCTGTCTTGGCTGCGCCAGCCTGTGTCGTAGGCTTGGAAATCTTGAAGTCCTTGGGCAGCTTGTCATCGATTGTAAACTTCAGCGGCGCATTGCTTCCTGCCGGGCTCACACGGACATAACCCTGCATCTCCTGGTGGAGCGCACTGCAGAAGTCGGTACAATACATCGGAAGGATACCGACACGGTTCGGGATGTATTTCAGCGTGCAAGTCTCTCCCGGCATGACAAGGAGTTCCCCATTGTTCATACCCTTGACAGCGAAGCCATGCGGAATGTCCCACTCCTGTTCGATGTTGGTAACATGGAAGTAGACCTCATCGCCCATTTTGATACCTTCGATATTATCGGGAACAAGACGGCTGCGGATAGCTGCTATGTAGACATCCACGCGGTTGCCATGACGCTCTACACGAGCCTCCTGAGCGGAACTGATCTTATAAGGGTTTTTATTCTCTGAAAGACGTGTGAACTGGACTGAGTTGGGCTTCAGCATATCCGCTGCGATAGCTGAAGCATAGTGAGGCTCGCCTATCAATGGGAACTCAAGGATGAGCTTCATCTTCTTGCCACTGATATCATAAAGCTGTGCAGCCTGGCAGAGCTCAGGACCTGTGGGCAGGAAGCAGTCTTTCGTGATCTTGTTGTAAGCAACCATGTATTTACCATAAGGCTTCTTGGTATCAGCACCTAACACAGAGAGGTGACCGACACTGTAGTAAGTCGGAATACGGTCTTCAATCTGGCAAGTCTTGAGATTCCACTTTACAATCTCGGAAGAAATGAAGAAGCTCGTATAAGCGTTGCCATCGGCATCAAACTCGGTGTGGAGCGAACCAAGACCCGGAGAAGGCACCTCGCCATGGAGCGCTGCCTCATATTTGATGACAGGAATACCTTCTACCTCACCGTCAAACTGCTTGTTCTTGATAGCCTCCTGAATTTTGGAGAAGCTGAACACAGGAAGGTTAGCGGAAAGTTTGCCGTTACCGACGATATACTCGCCTGTCGGATCGACATCTACGCCGTGAGGCGACTTGGGGCAAGGAATGAAATAGAGAAAGTCGTGAAACTTCTTGGTGTCGATCATCTTCACCTTATTAAGAATCTCAGAGGTAGCCTGATTCTTAGAGAAGTCCATCACGTTGTGGGCATACTTAGCGTCTTTCAGCACGAAATCGCCTTTGGCAGCATGCTCGGCAGCCTTCTTCCAGTTGATAGCAAGGATATAGTCCTTATCGTTCTGACTGGCATTGACCTCAAGCATGGAGTGAGCCATCTCAGTGTTATAACAAGTAAAGAAGCTCCAGTCGGCAGAAGGACCTTTACCACTGTGACTCAAGTCATAATCGAACGGAGGCAGCGCAAGCTGAAAATCGAGACTCATGTGCCCTGTGTTCTTGTCAACCTTAATATAAGAGACGGTTCCGCGGAAGTCTTTCTTATAGTCCTTGATAGGCACATCGCCGTTCTCAAAGTCGAAAGGAACTGAGAAGCGTGATCCGGCCACAACATACTCCGTATTGCAGGTAATGAAAGGAGAGGCATGGTCGCCACCAGTATTAGGAATCTCAATGATCTCAGCCGTTTGGAAGCGCTTGAGGTCGATACGCGCGATACGCGGTGTGTTGTTTTCGTTGATGAAAGCCCAGCGGCCATCATACATTGCATCGGTCTCAGAGAGCTGCGTGTGGTGAGCGTCGCCCCAAGGCACGAAGCCAAAAGAGGTCATGAGCAGAGGTTTCGTGTTCTCGTCATAACCGTAACCGTTTTCCGCATTCTGTGAGAAGACTGGGATAACCTTGATAAGACGACCGGAGGGAAGGCCATAAACAGCTACCTGACCGGAGAAGCCACCAGAGACAAAATCATAGAATTCATCGTAGTGACCCGGAGCCACATACACTTTCTTTGCAGCGTCATCATCGACGGCAATGTGTCCACCCTTCTTCATCTTACAAGAGGTGAAGGAAGCTCCTACCGCAAGGGCACAAGCTAAGGCGACTGTGAGATTCTTGTTCATAGAATAATATTTAAAGTTACGAATATACGCGATTGCCATATAGACGTTGCAAAGTTAAGGAGGAGAGGAGAAGAGGAATGGTCACATTTGTTACCTTTTTATGTTAATATAATATAAACTCAGCAATTTGATCGGAATTCATCAACATTTCCAAAAGAAAGCAAAACTCGACCCAAACAAAGAAATTACAGATTTGTTCATACCACCGTGTGATAAGGGAGTGAGCCGGCAGTTGTTAGAAAATCGGCTGAAGGCCAGAAATAACTCCCAAAATATATATAACTTATAGATGATCAAAAAATGACAACTTATTATATTAAAAGTCGCAATGACAAGAAATAGGGCTGAGCCAAAAGTCATCACTTTTATGCCCAGCCCTGTTTGAATCAAAAAGGTATAAGAAAATTGGTTAGATAAAACAGCTACGTATTCATGGCTGCATGCACACCTATTTATAATAATCGTTCTGCTCGTCGGCCAAGCTTGGGTTGGCATTGATTTCATCCTGCGAGATGGGCAGGACGATGCCGCCGAACGTACGGTCGATGGTCTTTTTACGATGGCTGACCGGCACATTGGTCAGGTCGTCGTTGTATTCGATAGACCTGTTCATCCTGATCATATCGAAGAAGCGCTGGCCTTCGCCAAACAGTTCCTTACTGCGCTCATCAAGAATCATATCGTCGGAGACTGTCTCAGCCGTGGCAGGCGCCAGCTTTGGCGCACGGCAGCGGATAGCATTGAGATAACCGGCAGCGCTGTCACGATCACCCGTATGCAGGGCAGCCTCAGCCGCGATGAGATAGATCTCTGACAAACGGATAATCTTGATATTGACAGCCGTATAAGACTCCTTGCCGTCGCCTGGCATGCTCAGGCCGCCAAGATATTTATAGCAGGCACCCCGGTGGGTGGTGCCAGTCTCACTCCAATACTCGTCATTGTCCATTACGCCCCAGCGCACGTCGGTGTCATCCTGCCCCAAGCGATTGAGGAAATAGTTGCTGGCCAAGAACCATCCCATCGCATTGCGCCGCTGCTCAGCACGCATGTAATAGAAGCCCAAGGATGTCGTGCCAAGGTCGGTCTCTGTGTCAATGCCAAGCTCGAAGATGGATTCGGTGCCGAACTGTCGGCTCCAGGACGCAGTCCACTGCTCAGGCGTATAAAGTTTGTATTGTCCGCTCTCAATCACCTCGCGCGCAGCCGCCAAGGCACCGGCATAATCTTCCATATAGAGCTTGACGCGAGCTTGAAGGGCCACATTGCCGTAATAGTCGAGATAACCGTTGTGCGCACTCTTGTCAGAGGCCATGAGCTTCTGACCCTCAGCCAAGTCGCTGACAATCTGCTTATACACAGCCTCTACCGTTGCACGATGCGGTTGGGCATTGGCCTCAAGGGTTTTCAGAATCAAGGGAACGCCTAAAGCCGATTTATTATAATTATAAGGCATACCATAGAGACGCACAAGATCAAAATAGAACAGCGCGCGCAGGGAAAGCGCCTCACCCTTATAATAATCGAACTCCGTGGAGCCGTTGGCCTGCAGTTTCGCTATATTCTCCAACAGATTATTGGCCTGCATGATACAGTAATAACCCTGCGACCAGAATCCGGAATAGCTTCCGCTCGAAGGCGTGTGGTTGAAGGTATAGAGCGCATCATTGCCGCGGCCGTTGGCATAGATAGTCAGATCACCACCCTTGGCATCGCCGTAAAGCAGAAAATTACGGCCGTAGTAGGACGATGAAGACATAAGGTTCATGATGCCATTGATGGCCACCTGAGCGTCCGCCGTTGTCGCGATGGACGCACTGGCATTGGAAGAGTTGGTAGGTTCCTCGTCAAGAAAACTCGAGCAAGAGGAGAAAGCCATCAGCACAAGCGCCAATAGCGGCATCGCTGTTTTATGTATCGTGATATTCAAAATATTCATAGTTAGATGCCTCCCATATTAAAATGTGATGTTGATACCGAAAATAAAACTCTTGCCGATAGGTGTCTCCCACCCGCGCGTGCTGTAGCTGTTAACCTCCGGGTCGGCCTCTTTATATTTGGAGAAGGTCAGCAGGTTCTCGGCATTGAAATACACGCACACGTTGCTCATCCATACTTTGTTGACTACATCACGGGGCAAGGTATAGGCTAACGTGAGCGTCTTGAGGCGCAGATAAGTGGCACTGGAGATATGTCGGCTGCTGTATTGTATGGCATCGGTGAGGTCGGTGCCCGCCAAAGCCGGTTGCGTGCCGTCGGTATGTGTAGGTGTCCACATATTCTCGTAGTAGCTCTCAGCACGGATGCGCTCCCAGTAGTAGCCGTCGTCGGCCACATCCTTGTAGGCTCCGTCATAAAGGCTTCCGCCGAGCTTATACGTGAAGTTGAAACTCAACTCTATGCCTTTCCACGTAGCCGTGGTATTGATGCCACCCGTCACGTCGGGTATGCCATTGCCGATGATGGTATAGTTGGCGTTGTTGTAGTCGTAGGTAGCGCCACGGCCATTAAAGGTGAAGTCGCCTTTCTGCTTGTCGTCGGGATCGTTGACATAATAGACGCTCTTCCCGTTGGACGGATCCACACCGGCCCATTCATAGCCGTAGAAAGCCAAGGTCGACTCACCCTCGCGATAGATAAACTGCGCACGGTCGTCGCCGCCCGTAGGATCATACCAGATGATATCAGCTCCATGGTAGAGCTTCTTCACTTTCGAGGAGAGGAAAGTGGCGTTGAACCCGGCTGTCCAAAGGAAATCTTTCTTTCGCAGGATGTCACCTTCGAGCGTGAGCTCAATGCCGTGATTGTTGATCCTGCCGATATTCTGCAGCACCGAGCCAAAGCCTGTGGTTTCCGAGATAGGCACATCCTGCAGCAGATTTTTGGAGTTGCGGTTGAAATACTCCACCGTACCGCGCAGCCGCTGATTGAAGAAGCCGAAGTCGAGACCGATGTTCAGCGTATAGTTGGTTTCCCATGAGAGGTTGGCATTGCTCATCTGCGAGATAAGTCCGGCAGGGTTGCCCATGTACTTGGACGAGTAGGACATCAGGTTCATGTAAGCATAGTTGGACGAAGGCAAGGTGCCATTGACACCGTAGGACGCTCTCAGCTTCAAGTCGCTGAGCCAATGTACGGGTGCCATAAAAGCCTCTTGCTTGATGCGCCAGGCACCTGATACGGACCAGAAATTGCCCCATCGCTCCTCCGGGCTTAGCTTTGAGGATCCGTCGCGACGGTAAGAAGCCGACAGGAAATAGCGCTCGGCATAGTTGTAGTCGGCCTTTGAGATGACAGATGCCAAAGTGTTGCCCCACTGGTAGCCGGCTGCCGAAAGCGTTCCGGCCGTAGAGACCGTATGCAGGGTGCTGTTGGGCAGATGAGTACCCGAGGAACGGGTGTAATCGGTCTTGTTCTTCTCAGCTTCAAAGCCAACGAGCAGTCCAATGGAATGGTCGCCGAACGACTTATTGTAGGATGCCGTCGTTGAAGACACCCACTTCTCATAGTTTGTCCGCATCTCGTCGATGCTGCCGCCCGAAGACGAGCCATTGAAGTGGTTGGCACTATAATAGAGATGGTCGCGCACGTTGGTATTGTCGTAGGAGAAGATCGTACGCAGGTCGAGTCCGTCAAGAAGATGCAGCGTCACGGTTTCGACAGCCGACACACGGGTGTCCGTCGACTTGTTCTCCCACTCCTTGTCATAATAGAGACCGTTGTAGGCATAGCTGCCGTAGCGCGTTGTCCAGTCTTCGCCAGTAGCATAGTCGGTAGGCCAGTAAAGCCCCCAGAGCAGGTTGCGCGTCTGCATGAAATAGTTGTTGCCCGTAGTGCGGGTATCGTTGTAGCCACTCTTAGTGATACGCGCCAGACTGACGTTTGTCGTGAAGTCGAGAAACTTTCCGACCTTCTGCGTGAGGTTCACGCGGCCTGAATAACGCTTGAAGCTGTTCTTCTCCAAGCGTCCGTCATCCTTGGTATAAGACAATGAGGAATAGTAACTGGTATTGTCACCGCCACCGCTGACTGCAATATCGTTCGACTGATACACGGCAGTGCGGAAATAAGCGTCATCCCAGTCATAGTATTTTCCGGCGCGACCGGAATTGTCATAATCGCTGATGATAACATCCTCGTAGGCACCGGTGCCTGACGTGGAGAACGAGTAGCCATGACGGTTGAACTTGCGGTTGAGTTGGTTGAGGGCGTAAGCATTGGCCGTTGCGTCATCGGCCCCTTCCGAGGTCTTATAGTCATGAAAGACGGTATAAAGCATATCCACCTGATGCTGGGTGCTGGCAGGCTCATAGTTCTTGGTGGCCCAGGACGGCGTGAAGCCTATGGACGACTTGAACTCGACGTGTGCCCGGCCTTTCTTTCCCTGCTTCGTGGTAATGAGGATCACGCCGTTGGCGGCACGCGATCCATACAGCGAGGCGGCTGCTGCGTCTTTCAGGACTGAAACCGACTCGATGTCCTCTGGGTTGAGCGTGCTCATGACATTGTTGGTCGAATAGGTCTCACCCGACATCTGGCCGACATTGCCTGAGTTCATGGGCACGCCGTCGACGACATATAGTGGCGTACTGCCGGCATTCATGGAACCGATACCGCGAATTTGTATGGTCGGCACCGAGCCTACCTGCCCCGAAGAATTGGTAATCTGAAGGCCTGCCACCTTGCCTGTCAGCGCATTCTCGAAGCTGGAAGAAGGCAGGTCGGTCAGCTCCTTGCTGCTGACCATCGAGGCCGAACCGGCATAACTGCTCTTCTTAGCCGTTCCATACGCCACAACAAGCACATCGTTAAGGGTGTTGTTGTCCTCGGCCAACGTAATGGTCATTTTGGCACTGAGCGGTACGGTCTTGCTCTGCATGCCCAAATAGCTCACTTTTACCTTGTTGGCTTTTACAGGAATTTGACTGAGCGTGAAATGGCCGTCAACATCGGTAATCGTACCCGTCTTCGTACCCACGAGTAGTACAGAGGCGCCAACAATGGGCTGACCATCCTCAGATACGACCGTTCCGCTTGCTCTCTCTGTCTGCGCTGCTGCCGTCAATACACAGGTGACTAACAAAACCAACAGCATCATCGTCTTTCTTAGCATAAGCAATCTGATCTATTAATTATCCTGTTAATAACACAATACAATTGCAAAATTAAACAAAACATGTCACAAGAAAAGCTTTTTCGCGAAAAAATTACCAAAAAGAATGATTCTTGTGCAAACTATAAGCAATAAGTTGCAAAATCAGGCCAAAAAGAAGCCTTTTTTCGCATCATTAACAACGACTGAGCTGCAAAAGTAGGCTGACACACTCCAAACGTAGCCGCCGGGAAAACAAAAATAAACGCAAAAGCCTCCCCGCATAGGCTTATAATATTTTCGTAAGCGCTATACGAGGAGGCTTAATGTCGTGTTATGGGTTCAGCCTCCGTTTCTGGCGACTGATAGAGATCGTTTACTTGCTGCTCTCTTCCGGAGCCTTGTCAATGAGATCCATAAACTGGTCGAGCTTCGGCGTGATGATGATCTGCGTGCGGCGGTTACGCTGTCTGCCCACAGCCGTGTCGTTGCTCACGAGCGGGTTGAACTCACCACGGCCACCGGCTGTGAGGCGCTTGGGCGTGACGTTGAAGTGGTCGATGAGATACTGCACCACAGAACTGGCACGGAGCGCGGAGAGATCCCAGTTGTTGCGAATGTTCTTCATGCTCGGAGCCGATGTGTTGACAGGCACGTTATCGGTGTTACCCTCGATGAGCACGTCGTAGTCTTTATAATCGGTGATGATCTTCGCAATCTTCGACAGCGTCTCCTCGGCGCGATCGTTGATCTCATAAGATCCGCTCTTGTAGAGCATGTTGTCGGCCAAGGAGATATAGACGACTCCTTTGAGCACCTGCACATCCACTTCCTTCATCTCCTCTTTAGACAACGAACGGGTGAGATTATTGGTGAGCACGAGGTTCAGTGAGTCGCTCTTGCTCTTAACCTCCACGAGGTGACGGATATACTGGTTCGACTCGTTGATCTGGTCGACGAGCTTTGAGATGTTGATGTTGTTGGAGTTGGCGTTTGTCAGGCTCTGGCTGAGGTTCTTCTGCAGCGCCTCGTTGTCTTTCTTCTGCTGGGCGAGCTGATCCTCGAGACTTGCCACCCGCGAGTTGGCAGCAGCGAGCTTCTCCTTGGCATCCTGATAATTGTTGGTCAACTCACGGTTCTCGTTCTGGCAGTTGACCAAATCTTTCTTGCTGGCACAGCTTGTAGCAAGCAGTGCGCCGGCAACCATGACAAATAAAACTGTTTTCTTCATATTACTTAGCTTTTTGTTTCTATTTCTATTAGATTTGCGTTCTTTCCGTGTTCAAATTTACTAATAAGACGTGTGAGAAACAAGGAAGTAACAATGTTTTAGACTTATTTAACCACATGCCAGTACTGTGCGCATGAATTTAACGAAGAGACGGTCCCTCTTTGTCTGTATGTCACCATGTTAAGGACGTGACCTGATCGTGTCTCATATGTGACACGATCTTACCTCATATGTGTCACGATCCTGCCTCAGTTGTGTCACGATCCTGCCTCAGTTGTGTCACGATCCTGCCTCAAATGTGGCAAGACCGGTTCACTGCTATATGGTCAAAAAGATATTCATAAATATTGGTGTCCGCTAAAACACTGAACAGTGTGACCAAAATTAAGGCTGAATTCCTCGCTTGGAATCCAGCCTTTTTGTGTTACTTTTGTATTTGTAAAAAGACCAAGTAACTATGGGCAAAAGTACA
>Ga0256406_1004052_pt1 | contig 17326 bp, 28 predicted proteins | sample RumenRJG_03DNA_FD_185986 | JGI IMG/M metagenome (GOLD analysis project Ga0256406, IMG submission 185986) | Bovine rumen microbial communities from Lethbridge, Alberta, Canada - RJG_03 | ecosystem: Host-associated > Mammals > Digestive system > Stomach > Rumen | place: Canada: Alberta | collected...
TATTCCGGATGAACTTTGCCGCGCTCCCGTCCGTGATCTTATCCTCGGACTTGTAGCACACGCGCCCGCACTCTTCCAGGCGCTTCATGATGATGTCGCCATCTACGGGAGTGATAAACTCCACCTTTGCAGGAATTTTCTTCATGTTTGCCTCCTCACTTTCCCTGTGATACAAACAGCAGCAGAATCAGCAGATATGCTCCGTAAAGCATCAGCCAGATCGGACTATATGCCTTTGCCATCACGACCGGTATTGCCAGCACGCCCAGCGTGCAAACGGCGAATGCGGCCACGACCAGCACAGCGATCAGTCTCAGCATGAATGCGTCCCACCACTTCTTTGTAAGCAGTGGATCCTTTTTCTCTTTCTTGTCAGCGCCATCGAGTACAACAGCTTCCAGGGTCTTCTCTTTTCCTCTGCCGTAATTTCCTCCGTTCGGATAATCAATATCCATGAATCCATGCGTCATTGTTGAGCCTCCTTATTAACTCATCTCGTTTCCGGTGTAGCTCGTCCCCGTGAGCCTTGTTCACCGGCTTTTTATATTCCGTTAGTCTTTTGTGAAGAAATCGCCTACCCATCCGTCAGCTCCCAGCGGGAGATCCGGTGCCCAGGGAATCGGCCTTGTCATTAGATCTGTGACCGTCCGCAGCATGTCTTTCTCCTCAGCGAACGGCTTTATGTCGATTACCACCTCATCATGTACGTGGAACACGATAGGGAATCCGGCTGCTTCCAGATGCTCGATGGCCTCCGCCAGCGCGTCCCTTGCAATGGCCTGGACACAATTCTCTGTCAGCTTCCCGCCGTAGGTTTCTATGCGCTTCCACTTCTTCGTGCTCTGGTCCATGCCCATGTAGGTGATAGAGGTACCGCCGAACCGGTTCTCACCGATCTGCGGATTGATGTAATAGAGCTTCCTGCCGGATGGCAGCGTGATCGTCAGCGTGTTTACGCCCTGCGCGTAGTCGTATTCTCTTGCCAGCGTTACGTACCGGACGCGGACGGATCCGCCCTGTGTGATGACCTGCACGGCTGCATTGTCCATCTCCCACCAGAGGGATTTGATATTGCTGTTCGCATTCCGCCAGCGCTCCACGATCTCAGGCAGCTCCTCCTCAGTCAGTCCCATGTCCAGAGCGCCCATGTTGATCAGTGCCCCCGTGGATCCCTGATAGCCCAGCGCCAGCTCTGCGACTTTACCCTTCGCCCGCAGCGCGTATTCCGGATTGCCCTTTTTGATCAGATCAATCGGAACGCCGAACATCTGAGATGCGCTTGCCTCGTAAATCTTTCCGTGAGTACGGAACACATTCAGCCGCCACTCTTCACCAGCCAGCCATGAGATCACACGCGCCTCTATGGCGCTGAAATCAGCATCGATCAGCTTATTCCCCGGACTTGCGATAAAAGCCGTTCTGATGAGCTGTGAGAGCGTGTCAGAGACGCTTCCGTAAATCAGCCTCAGTGCATCCGTCTTCTCTTCCCGGACCAGCCTCCGCGCTACCGTGATCGCCTGCGTGTACGTCCTCGGAAGATTCTGTACCTGTACCAGGCGACCGGCCCAGCGGCCTGTCCTGTTGGCCCCGTAGAATTGCAGGAGCCCTCTCACTCTGTTATCCGGACAAACACACAGCTTTATGGCATCGTACTTCTTCGTGGATGTCTTCCCCAGTTCTTGACGGATCTGCAGCATCCTCTGTACATCCGGGCTGTTGTCCTCCCGGTTCAGGAGCTTCTTAACAATGTCCTTTGACAAACTCTGGATCTCCGGTTCCTCTTCACCGGTTCCGATCTCTTTATTCAGCCAGTCTTTCAGTTGTGAAACACTGTTCGGATTGTCAAGGTTCGTAATCTGTTCCGCCTCTTCGATCATTTCCGTCTTTACCTGGTTACCCATGATAAGAGCGCCTTCTACAAAGGGCATATCCACGGCCACGCCTCTGAAGTTTATCCTCAGATCCGTTTCCCACTGTTTCTGTACAAAGTCCGGAACCGGAAAAGAAGAAAGCCGTCTTTCAATTTCCATTTCCGTTACCACGTCCTGTACGCAGTATTCTTTGAACAGGGCCCATTTTTCCAGATCGTGCTTCGGATAGTTTCTCGTTCGCTGTCCGTTGCTCTTTGTCGGCCTGCATGGTACGCAGAAATATCGGATCAGCGCTTTGCCGGTATTCAGCTTCTGCTTGTCTTCCGGGAGCCCCAGCGCCTTGCCTGTCGCATCCAGCCCCGCCGTATATCCGCAGTACAGACCGTGGAACATTGTGCATCGCCATTGATCCGGTATCATCGGACCGTATGCTTTCGACAGACAGCCGAACTCGAACGGCGCATTGTAGGCGTGTTTGATGTACGCTGGATCCGTGAGTGCTGCTATGAGCTCTTGCGGGAGCGTTTCACCCTGTGCCAGGTCGATGATCTGTACCGGCGCATTGTCGATGCTGTAGGCGAACAGCAGGATCTCGAATGATGGATCCATGATGTACCGCTGTGCTCCTGTCTTTGCAATGGGAGCCTCTGAGTACGTTTCAAGGTCGATGCTTAAATGATGAATCACACTTTTGCCTCCTCTCTTATGTGATATGGGAGCCGCCGCGCCGCGTGCTGCTTGACGGCTCTCTGCTTGTGCACGCTACCGGCTACGGTGTTCGGAACCCGGTTAATTATGTCCGCGTGTGTCTTTTTATAGAGCTTTCCGCCGCTCTTGTTTTCTTACTGGATCGGCTGACCGGTGAGCGGATTGATCGCGCCCGGCGCAAACTGCTGTCCGTATGCACCAGGTGTAGCTGTCGCCTGAGGAGCGACACCCGGAGCAGCTGCCGGAGCCGGAGTCACGCCCAGACCAGCAAAGTCCTGAGAAGTGGACGGACCACCGGACAGAGGCTCGCCGTCTCGTGTCTTGAAAACGTTATCCAGGGAGCACGCTACCGGATTGCCCTGCGCGGGATTGTAAAAGCTCATCGTCACGCGGGCATACATGCCGCTGTAGATGTCCTGCGGGAGCAGAGGCGTGTTCGGATTGTTGATGTCACACACGCCCGGCTTTCTTCCAGAGCTTGCAGTGATAACCCAGCATCCCTTGCACTCTGCGCCGAACGGCTGACCGTTCGGACGAACGCCGTCGCCGTCATAGATCAGAGGAGATTTCATCGACGGACGTGCGCCCTTCCACTTGTTCACTACGCCGTACTCATAGGCCGCGCTCATCGCATCATCGATCTGTCTCTTTGTCTCCGTGTCGGACTTAGGGATCAGCAGTGTTACGCTGTAGCGGGGCTTTGCGCCCGGCTGCATCGGATTTGCGTATGCCTCATTCAAATGGGCATAGGACAGTCTTACTTCGCCAGTGGCTACTCTTTTGGGATCGTTGTTGTACATAGATTTTTACCTTTCCTTTCGTTGCTATCGGTTGTACCGTTCTTTGATTTCCGTCCAGGCCGTGAGCACCTTTTCGGATCGTTCATAGCTTTTTTTTGTTTGTTTGACCCTGCGGAACAGCGAATCATTCTCACGCTTGATCGCGTCCCGCTTCTCCTTTGTGGTCCCGCGCTTCGGATCTCTATACTCCTGCTGAAACTTCACCGATGCATCGTGCCATTCGCCTTTGAGAGCCTGGATCCACTCCGGGATATAAGCGTCCAGCGCCTCCACAGTCCGCTCATTCTCCGGAGAGACCCAGAGATTCTTAAACAGCCACTCAAAGACTTTCTTTCGCAGGTCCGTCATGCTGATGTTGTTTAGAGCATTCGGGAGATACAACTGATACCTGCCGGACGGCCACTTAATCGTGATGACCTGCTCTTTCATTGCAGGCCCGCTGCATCCGCAGCCATCGAACTGTACGGCTCGCGCTTGTCCGATGCCTCTACCAGCGTCGGCTTTCCCTGCGGCTTTGTTACGAACTGCCCGATCTTTTCAGCAAACGCCTTTTTGCCCATGAGCTTTTCCAGCTCTGTGAGTGTCTTCGGCTTGCGGTCGTACAGCATTGCCTCCTCGTAACCTTCCGCCTGGATTGCTTTCAGCGCTTCGTCCGTGTCCGTGAATGCCCTGTTGCTCCTGCCCTCTACAACTTTCCAGCCGGGGATCTCTTTACCGTCCAGCAGCGCATTCAGCGCGTAGGATTGCAGATCAGAGAGCCACTTTGAGAGCTCAGCGCCGCGCCTCAGCAGATCGCCTACCTCCTCATCCGTCAGAGTCGTCCGTGTGGGCTGCCCCAGGATCAGAGCTTTGTCGATCTCGAACTGTTCCTCCGGAGTGAGTCCGTTTTTCGGAACAGCGTCCTCGAATGCTTCCAGATCCATGAAATACTTCGCCCGTGCCGCACAGATCTCTCTGCCCTTACAGAATCGGCACCACTCGCCCGGAGCGAATGAGCCCGGACCGTTGTACGCCTCCTGTGCAATCGGTTTGAGACTTTCGCCCCATGCTTTCAGCTCTTCGACCGTCATCTCATCCTCGATCACGTCATCTGTGATACGCGGCTGAAATATGGCCGTCGTAACTGTTTTGAGCGATGGATACGCTGCCTCATACCTTTTCAGCACGCCCAGCGCGTAGAGCTTCATCTGCGGATTGTCGATGGCCGATACAGGAACGCCGATGCCGTGCTTGTAGTCAGTGATGTGCAGCCTGTCGCCTCCGATCAGAGCGCTGTCACATTGCCCGAATCCTCCCGGCACGTAGTCGGACAGATCCACGTTGACCTCTAACGCCAGATGCGGCTTGCTCTCGAATTCCATTGACTTCTTGAACAGGTACTCCGCATACTTCTGAGAAGTGTCCAGCATCTCCGGATCGTACAGCTCCTCCTCCTCTTGCAGCTTCTTAATGCGTGCGTTGTAGGTACGCTTTGTGATCTGCTTGAAGTTGTACTGCGCGGCCAGCTCCGCGAACTTGTGAGCCAGCGTACCGGCTCTCGCGTAGATGCTTGTCTCTCCATCCGGGAACTGCGCCTCGTATGTAGGAGCCGCCGTGCAATTCATCCACCTGTGAGCGCCGGACGGGGAGCACTTGCTATGCATTGTCGGTGCTGCCATGTCCCTACCTCCTCTCTCAGAGCTTTGCGCCCAGGGCTTTCAGATCCTCAGCGAATGCAGGATACTGTTCCGGAGTGAGCAGGTTGATCGCAGGCACGCCGTACTTGCGGATCGTCTCCATGCACGCGGCCATCTTCCCTTCGTCGATCAGCGCGGCCATCGCATTAGCGATTGCGTCCAGCGTGTACGTCTTCGCTGCGGGAGCCGGTGCCGTCGTCGCCGGTGTAGCTGTTGCCACCGGAGCGATCGGAGCAGTCGGAGTTACCGGAGCCGGAGTGACGGGCTGTGCCGGAGCTGTCTGCTGTGGCTGAGTCGCTACCGGAGCGGCCGCAGGCACGGTCTGAGCTACGGGAGCTGCGGGCTGCTGGATCTCCTGTGCGGGAGCCTGTGCAGCCGTGATGTTCTTGTCCTCAGTGCTATTGAGGGCTGTGCTGTCAATCGCCGGTGCCGCTTTGCCTGTCCCGGACAGAGCGACCGCCAGATGATTGATTGCTTCGGATAGGTCCGGAGCGGTGATTGTTACTTTGATTTCCATCATCGTGTTTTGCCTCCTTGTGTTTTTTGATGATTTGCGGGATTTTGTTTTTCGTTCCTCTTGCGCTTCCATTCCTCGAATTCCCTCACGTGTTCGGGATCTTCGTAGAAGCGCCTGACGGCTGAGAGGAATGTGTGGCTCAGATTCTCTACGTCAGCACGCGGGATCAGAGCCGGATTTATGTTACTGTTCATCTGCCGGTGTGACCTTTGCGATCAGCCGGTTCAGAGCGGCCACAATCGTGCGCTTAGTGTTCTCTTTCGCGTCCTCGCTCTCGAACTTCTTGCGCCCGTTGAGCACCTGAGAGAGATACGCAGGGGAATAACCCGTTTTGTCATAGCGCTCGCCATACGGATTATTGCATTCCTCTGCCAGCTGAACACCAGTGATCCGATACTTATGCATCTGCGCCACGCATTCAGCCGTCCAGTCTTCATTCAGGATTGTCTCCATGCCTTACCTCCTTTTCTACTTCTGCTGAAAAATATTTAACTCTATCCAGTTGAATTTCTTTAACTAATCTGCTATAATCGGAAGTGCTGACTACTACCTCTTGCAGCGGATCCATTTTGTCGCCTGCCAGCTCAATTTGTTTCCGTTAGTCAACGTTCTTTAACTGGACTACACACAATATAGCAAAAGAACTTTAACTTGTCAAGCGGTTAGTCAAAGAAATTTTTAATTTCAGTTAAATATTTTTCGAGGAGGCTGGCCATGACGTTTTTTGAACGATATTCTGAGCTCTGCCAGCAGCAGGGAATCGAACCGTGCTCACAAAAAGCAGCTGAAATGTTTAACACGACCCGCGCCACAATCTCGACCTGGGGCAAAAATAATTCGACTCCGCGCGGGGAGACTGTCGCCGCCATCGCTGACGGCCTGGGAGTGTCTACGGACTATCTGCTGGGACGTACTGACGATCCGACCGATTACACGAATCCGGATCTCGTCGCTGAGCTTGCCGGACCGGTGCTGGATCAGTTTGACGGAGACACAAAAAAAGCGGCGGCTTTTCAGATGGCCGTCGCTGATGACGTGAAAAAAGAACGGGAGCAGGAGCATAACAGGATCATGCAGCTGTACAATCGCCTGGATCAGATCGACCGTGTACGGGTAGAGTCGTACATCGAGGGCATTCTGACAGGCGACAAGTACAAAAAAGAGATGCAAAGTCTCGCATAATCCGCGTGGATGGCAACGTGATCTATGCGGACTTTACCCTATAGGCCGTGTAGCGTGGTCAAAAAAAAAAAAAAAAAAAAAATAAGCGCCGCTCATCTGAGCGACGCTGTAGGAGGCAGACTATGAAAACGAAAAAGGCACCGGGAAAAGAGCAGGCCGTCGTATACGCCCGGTACTCTTCCCATAACCAGGGCGAACAGTCCATTGACGGCCAGCTCGCCGCCGCAAAGACGTATGCAGCGGCAAAGGGCTATACCATCGTCCATGAGTATATTGACAGAGCAGTATCAGGCCGGACGGATAACCGGGATGAATTCCAGCGGATGCTGACAGACTGTGCGAAAAAACAGTTTACCGTCATCATCGTGTGGAAGGTGGACCGCTTCGGACGGAACCGTGAAGAGATCACGTTCAATAAATACCGGGCGAAAAAACACGGTGTGCGCGTGGAGTACGTGGCGGAAAACGTCGGAGAGGGCCCGGAGGGCGTAATACTGGAATCTGTCCTGGAGGGCATGGCGGAGTATTACAGCTTGCAGCTCTCGCAGAATGTCTCCCGTGGCCTGCATGAGAGCGCGAAAAAGTATCACATGCTGGGAGGCACACCGCCCATCGGATACCGGAGGGATGCAGAGAAAAAGTTTGAGATTGATCCGGATACCGCGCCCATCGTCCAGCTCATCTTTAACCAGTACAAGGCCGGAGCCACGACGCGGGAGATCGCGGACTATCTCGAAAAGAACGGATACCGGACGGCCAGAGGCACAAAGATCACGCATAACAGCATCCGGACGATCCTGAAAAATGAGAAGTACATCGGCGTGTATACGTTCAAAGACATCATCCGGGAGGAGGGAGTCATCCCGCCGATCATCGACACAGATACATTCCGGAAGGTCCAGGAAATGCTCGCACGCAATCAGAAAATGCCCTCTAACAAGTGGGTATATCTGGACTACCTGCTGACCGGAAAACTCATCTGCGGCAAATGCGGGGCCACTATGGCTGGTGAGAGCGGCATCGGAGCGAACGGACAGAAATACAGCTACTATGGATGCTATAACCGGAAGACCGGCAAAGGCTGCGACAAAGAGAACGTGAGACAGGATCTCATTGAGAACGCTGTGCTGGAAAAGATGCAGGAGATCATCCAGGACGATGAGCTCATGGACTTCATCGCGGAAAACACATGGCAATACTATCTCGATCACGACGCGGATCAGGAGCAGATCCGCATCATAGAGCAGCAGATCGCAGACGCTGACAAGGCCGTAGGCAATCTCGTAAAGTCGATAGAGGCGGGAGTGTTCAATGATGCGATCAAAGCCCGAATGGATCAGCTGGAAATGCAGAAAACGGCATTGAAAAAAGCCCTTGCAGACAAAGAGCTCGAACGCGGCTTTAAGCTGACAAGGGATCATATAACATTCTTCCTGGATCAATTCCGGAACCTCGATTATACGGATAGGGAATGCCAGAAACGGCTTATAGATGTGTTCGTGAATGCGATCTTCCTGTATGACGATGAGGCGCGGATCGCCTTTAATTTCGGCGGTTCTGACGCTGTGATCACCCTCGATGAGATCAATCAGGCGACAGCGGGTAAAAGTTTCGCCCGCTGCGCGTCATACTTAGGTATAACGCGCACAGTCGAAAAGGTACTCTGGACGCAGAACGTCTTCATCATCGACATGCAGGTCCAGGCATAAAAATAGCGGGAGAGCATCGCGTCTCTCCCGCGTTTGTGTAGCTGTTCACTCCGCCAGATATTCTTCCCATGTCCGGCGCATCGGCGGATCTCCGATCCAGCCCCATACTCTTTCCTCCCGTTCTGTCTCTCGTTTTGCCAGCTCCGCAGCCTCTTTCGGCGTAAAAAATACCGACTTGCCCAGCTCTGAGAGCTTGAAGCGGTACGGAGTCTGAAAGCCGTCCGGGCTCTTTCCGGATGTGACGATTTCCACATATCCGCCCTCGTAATAGCCCTTGACGACGGAGCTGCATACACAGTATTCCTTCACCGGACCGGCATGATCCGGGATGTAATACAGATGCTCATGCACCGACCAGAGCACCGTCCCGATCTCAGGTCTCTTGCTTTTCATCCTTTGCCCTCCATCCGCTGCATATCATATTAGCCCCTCTGAAATAGATATCCTTGCTGCCGGTATTCGTACAGTCGATGTTATGCTTTCCATTCTGTACGATGGTCATATTGCCTTTGATGATGGTACGCGGACCGTCAAAGATGTCCGCCCATGCGCATGTATCGCAGCACTTCATTCCTGATACACCCATCATTCCGCCTCCTATGGTTATCTTCATTCTTCACCTCCGAATACGAACTGTTCAGCCTCTGCCGGTGTCGCCACGCAGCCGACGTGCCTGCCGCGATCATACAGATCGAATCCGAATCCGTTATCAATCGCCGTCCTGTTTCCCTTTGTCATCATGCCGCTGCCTCCTCGCTTCCTGCTGTGCCGTCAGATATTCTTTGTCGATGATTCGCAGAGCGATCTTGCCGATCTCCTCTCTCAGGATCCTCACGCTGTCCTGCTTCTCTTTGATCCGGAACCGTGCCATGTTATACGCCTTGCCCAGGTCTCTTTCCGTGAGCAGATATATCTCCTCTGCGGATCCGTTCAGAACATAGATCTTCATGTTGCCGTAGGCTCCCAGCGCCCAGAGCTCACCGTGCGCGTCTGTATCCTTAGAGTGCAGGTTGATAGTGAAATACCGATCCTGCCAGAACTGGACGGCATAATCAGCACCGTCCAGCTCACGCTCTCTATCCGCGATCAGATCTCCCGTGGGCTCCCGCAGGATCTCCGGGCCGCTCATGCCGGATCCTCCGCGCTCAGCTCGACGGTCAGAGTCTTGCCCTCTTTCCAGCCTATCCCGCTGAGTGTAGCTTTCGGCACATACACCGTGCCGATCTTCGGAGCGTCCAGCTCGTTTTCCAGAATCTCCTCAAAGCGGATCGTATTCTTTGTCGCTCTCTCCATCTTGAATTTGACTGTCATGGTATTGTCCTCCTTCACATTCTTACTTCTGCCGCCGTGATGTTGTAGCAGCCCTGCGCCCGCATCTGCTTGATGTAGTCCTGTAGCTCTGTCCAGGATCCTTCAAACTCCTCGCGGATGTTCTTCTCTTCGTTCCCGCCGTCATCGGTATAGTCGTACATAATTTCATAAAGCTCATTCATGGTCGCTCCTCCTTTAGTCCATCGTGCCGGTTTCCAGATACTTGCGCTTGTCCTCTTCGCTGTAGTAGCAGAACACGATCCAGGATGACAGTTTCTCGAATACCTTGTACGCATCCGTGAGCTCATCGAATACCCGGCGCGTCGTGCCGCCCTCTTTGCTGTACAGGCTGACGCTGTACTTATCGCCCTGTGCCTCGATCTCTAACGTGAGCGGGCGATCTGTGCAATGCTCCTGCATTGTCGCTATTGTGTAAATCATCTTCTTACCTCCTCGAATTCTTCCGGCGGGATCTCATCCCACCAATTACCGCTGTCAAAATGCTGATTGAGATACGGGCTGTCCGGATCGTCCTCCCAGACCTCGATATTCTCCTGCCGTTCCAGGATCAGCGCCTCATAGTCGATCATGCCTCTGCCCTCCTTGCTATCATCGCTTCGAGAAATCTTCTGTAATACGCGGATCTCTCGCGCTTTGTCATGTACCGCATTGCGGTCTGATGTGCTTTCTCGAATCTCTCCTTGTCGGCGGAGAGGATCGCCCGATCCATCTCCGCCCTCAGCTCCTGTGCTCTCTTCGCGTAGTATGCTTTTTCTTTCTCCCAGCTCGCCATCTCTTCACTCCACCCAGATGATCATGTCACCCATGAACGTGATCTCCTCGCTCAGGTACTTGTACCCGTTGCCGGTGAGATCTTCCAGCGCGTTCTCATATGCTCCTCTTGCCCATGCCTCATATTTGCTAAGGATCTTTCCGTCTACTTTCCTTGCTACGATGATCATGCTGTTGCTCTCCTTTCTCTTCCTGCATAGACTCCTGAAACATTCAGGAAAATGTACCAGTATCCGTCATTCACTCCTTCGATGCCATAGCTGAATGATCCGCCTGCATAGAATTCTTTGAGCTCTTCCTGAGTGGCATTCCATCCGGGCTTGCAGCTGTCTTTGAAGCATCCGCTCTCAGCGCTTTCCTTCAAACACTCAAACCAGCCATCCAGCTCTTTGACCTCTGCGAATGCCTTTGAAAATCTGCGGATTGCTGTCTTCCAGCTCTTGCATTCCGTGAACAGATCTGTCATCACCTTAAAGCCATCGTCGATGACTACCGGGATCTGTTCGTAGTCGCTGCAATTTTCAAATTGCTCTGTCCATGCTTCGTATGCTGCAAAGCTCTCGAATCTCTTCATCTTTGTGTCCTCCTGTTTAAGTCAAATTTCTTTAACTGAGTATAATATAGCAAAAGATATTTAACTTGTCAAGCGTTTCAGTTAAATTTTTTAGCCGTGAATGTTACAGTGTTACAATGCTACGCGCACGCATATACGATATGCGCATTTGGGCGCGCAGGGCGGACATGTACCCTCTAATCTCTCTATTTTTCATCTCCTCTATGATTTTCTGTAACTCTGTAACATAGCACCGAAAAGCCTTACAAATACAGGAGATTTTCATGTTACAACGTCTGTAACATTCTGTAACACGGCGATGTTACAGGCACACAGCCCCTGTAACAGGCTGTAACATAAAAAAAAGAGCCTCAGAGGGATAGTCCTCTGAGGCTCAGTTAAACTTTATTTTCTTTTCCTCTGCCGGATGATCGGCCCGTGGCACCAGGCGATGCCCACAATCGGGACGACCACAAACACCAGGAACAGTACGGCCAGAACGCCGATGATCAGCAGAACGGTCCTCATGCTTTTTCAGTGTATGCGCTGAATGCAAGGCAGATCCAGCCTGCACCGGATTTCAGCCTGCCCCACAGACCGACGGTGCCCTTGCTATCAACCGGACCGCGTGCCTCTTCCACAATGGTGAATACACCCTTCTTCGTGTACTCTCCCGTCGTTTTGTGATTCACGCCTGCGCCGGTCCTGATGTTCAGATCGTCGATCTTCACGCGGACCTTGTACGGTACGTTCGATGTCCGGATAGGGTAGACCACGTTTCCGTTGTCATCGAACACGGAATACCCCGGATTCTGCTCTACGCAGACGCGGGCATTCTCGAACACCTTAAATGCGCCCTTCTGAGATCCCGGATTGTCCCAGGCCAGACGGACACGATACCAGCCGTCAGTCAGCGTGGCCGGGGTCTCTGTCTTTGTCTCCTCCTTCGCCGGTGCCGGAGCTGCCGCCTCTTCCTTCACATCATACTGTGTCAGATTCCATCTCTCGATGATAGAGCACAGATTCTGTACATATGTGAGGCTCGTAGCATATCCGCCGTCTTTGATGAGCTGCGCGGCCTTCTTATAGTCCGTACAGCCTTTGAGTCCGGCGTAGCGCTGTGCCTTGCCGTTCATCGCTCCCAGCAGATAGGCGGAATGATCTGCGATAGAATCCTCTACGCATGGATACTTTCGGAAATCAGCTGTGATGGTCACATAGCTGCCGTCGGTATTCTGCTCCTGAGTTTTCTTTGTATAGATGCTCTTACCGTCCCAGCTGGATCCCGCCCAGGTATTCCCGGACAGAGACTTTTTCATGCCGAAACAGTTATTTGCGTTCTGCGCCAGCTCAGACTTGCCATAGCCGGATTCGAGGATAAACTGCGCCGCCGTGATGGAGGCCAGAATGCCGCTCTTTTTCTGATCTGCCGTCGCCAGCGGTCCGATCTTCTTGACCGCCTCAGCTTCGGACAGATTTTTGAACTCCGTTGCCTGCAAGCCGGATGCCGTCTTTACTTCCTCTTTGGGCTCTTCGGTTTTGGCTTCTTCTTTTTGGGGAGACACCTGCTTTCCGATAGAGACATAAGAGGCGTTTTCAAGATAGATCCAGCCTGCGCCGGATTTCAGCTTGCCCCAGCCGTTCCTTACTTCGGTGATCGTAAATACGCCCTTGCCGGTGTATTTTCCGGTCAGATTGTCGCCTATGCCCGCGCTCTTGCGGATGTTCAGGTCGTCGATCAGGACCGTCACCGTGAACGGCCCCTCCGGGAAATTCTTGTTTGTTCCCGTCGCCGGTGTAGCTGTACCCGCCGTGCTGCCCGTACCGGATCCGCCCAGCTGCGCCGTTACCTTTGCGGCCAGATCTCCGAGGCGGCTGTAGAGCCAGTCACCCGGACAGCTCTTGTTCGCGAACCAGCGATGGACCGTGATCACCATCTCATCGGAGGCCGGAGTGTAATTGAGGCTCTTCGTCTTATCCGCAAACCACAGCAGCTTTTTCTTACCGTAGCGCTTGCAGATATCTACGCAGAGCTTGATCAGCGTCTGATAAACAGCATCGCGCATAGCATATGGATGAGTGGTATCCGAGGCACATTCAATCGTGATTGCCCTCTGATCATTCGCGTTACTGGATGTGCACCAGGAGCGGTTTTTCTCCTCTACGTACATGCCTACGCGCCCGTCTTTGTCGATGCCGTAGTTGCTGGATGCCTGCGTGCTGGATTTCGCAAACCAGTCGCCCAGTCCCTCCGCTGTACACTGCCCGACGATACAGTGCGGAGAGATCCTGTCGATGGCGTGAGTTCTCTGCCCGGAGTGATTCGGGCTGAGCTTCTTATATGCCACTAATGAGCTGTTTGTGTATGTAGCCATTATTCGTCCTCCCCTCTTCCGTTCGTGAGCTCTTCTCTTGTCTCTTCGGTTACTTCCACATCTTCACCGATATTGATCTTGTCTTTTGCCATAGGTTTATCCTCCTTCCAGTAGGCATAAAAGGACGATGAGAGAGCGGATCGCTCCGCCCTCTCACGCTGTAGTAATTATTCGCCCTTTTTCTTCGGCTCTTCGTAGGTCATCGCCTGCACGCTGTCCGACACGCCCTCAGTGGTCGGATCGGTAATGATGCCCAGGATCGCCAGCACGACGAACACCGCATTGACGACGGCGATCAGGTTCTCACCCAGATCGCCCAGCGTCAAAGTGATGCCGAACACCTGAGCTACGACCTGGATCAGCACGAGCACCGCAGGGATGATCGCCAGCCAGAAATTCTTGTTTTTGATTCTAACCTTCCAGTTAATCATGAGCTTTTACCTTCCTTTCCATGATTTAATCTACAGGCTCATTGTCGTGGGCCTTTCGATTCAGATAGTCTCTGATCTCAGCCTCTGCTGCATGAGTCACGCCATTCGCGCCAAGCTCTTGCAGTCCGCCGAGAGCTCCGAGGAGCGCACGCATAATGATCTCCCGCTCTTCCAGAGATTCCTCAGCCATGCGGCGATTTCTCCGGCTTTCGCGTTCGAGCTCATTCATTCTTGAATAGTCTCTGTTCAGTTTCTCCTCTATCGTAGCGAGCCGCTGTTCGATGCTTCCGAGCCGTTCATCCACGGACTTATCCGATGCTGCGTCCTTCTGCTCTTTGACAGCGCCGGAGCTCATGCGCTTTCTGAATTCAGGCCATTCCTTATAGATGAAAAAGCCCACCAGAAAAGCAATCACGAGCCATGTGATCAGCTGCCCGCTGGATATCAGTTCCAGTAGTTTACCTTCCATTCGTTATCTCCTTTGCTATTGATTTTTCGTATTTATGCGATGTATGGTCCATCTCTGATGTACACACGCATATCCTCCTCAGAACATTTGATAGTGCGGTTTTTCCTCGTGAAAAATCCAATAGCGCAGGAAATCATCCAGGACGATAGCCACACCGGCCAGGAAAACCCATGCACAGAAAAAGGGCAGACAGATCTGCCCCAGAATGTTGTATGGCAAGTCGCTGTAGTCCCACAGATCCAGCCCCAGCCATAGATTGAAAATCACACCGGATATGAATTCTACGGACGTGATCAGAACAGCTCCGCACAGGCACTGTACTCCCAGCGGCATATCCCAGCTGAGATGTTCATTCAGTCCGCCGCAGAGCAGGAAACAGATCCCGCCTACCATCGCCATGAGAATGTGCGAATGCCCGCGCCAGAGCATTTCTATTCCGTAGTAGATGAGTCCTCCTACCAGGAACAGGAACAGATGCTTACTCAGCCGCCTCATTCGCAAGGATCGCTTTCAGCACTTCGGACTGATATTCGACCGGGATATCATCGCCGTAGTGGATCGCGCGCAGTTCCTCCGTGGACTCTACGGACTGGATCCAGCGCCGGATCGAGTTGAAATAGGTCTCATGATAGATGACCATGTTCTCCATGATCCCGTTTACCAGGGCGATGTCATCCGGGGAGAAGAATCTGCAATCCTCTCCATCCGCGTGCCAGGGCACAGCGGTCTGTCCGGTCTGTGCTTTGTTTGCGAGCAGGGAAATCATGATCTGATCCGTCATCTCCAAAGAGAAGTGATGAGACTTCCCATCGCTCAGTGTAGCGTTGAATCCCGCCGTGATTGTCGAATTGCAGATCTGCGACATCGTGGCGATGAGCTTTTCTTTCGCCACAGCCAGCGCATCCAGGCTGTCCTTATTCGCATACAGGATCCACTTGTCGATCTGCGAGGCGATGTCCTCCTGTGTGAGGATCCCGTCATAGCGGAATTGCACCTCATCACACTGCCAGGATTCCTGTGTGATTCCATCGTCCAGTTCCTCAGTGACCTGCTCAATATTCGTCCGGATAATCACATCCGTCTGACCGGTGCCCACCGTGAACAGCTCAATTTCGTCAGGCCGTACAACATACGCTTCTTTCATGGTTGTTTTCCTCCCGTTCTTTATTTCTGATCGATACTGACCGTTTTGCAGACTTCATGATCTTGTTTACATGGTACTCGTGGATGAAATTCAGGCTGTCGCTGTTTTTCAGCCACCCGTAATATGCGATGAGCTTGTATGCTCTCCACCAGGGCACATATCCGAGCGTCCGCAGCTCCTCCCACGCCCTGATGAATTGTCGCCGTATTCTGACGAATATCTTTTTGCGGATGATGGTATAGGTACGGAATACGACGTACCCCATCATGTCGATACCGGGAGTCCGTTTATAGGATCCCGCTTTTCTTTCGGCATGGACCTTTTTCTCTTCCTCAAAAGAGGCTGGATAGGTTATTTTCCACGCACTTTTTATTTCCAGCCCAAGAGTATCACGTGCCCAGATCTCCGTTTTGTGTATGGCTTTTCGCAGGTTCGATATTCGGCCATACAGTGAGAAGTCATCAGCATAACAGACGCACGCCATGACGAGCTTCTGCTTGACTCCTCTCCGGGATTTTTCCAGGGCGAGCAGGTAGCGGAGGAAATAGGACATGACATAGTTGAACAGCCACGTAGGGAGATAGCCGCCTATAACCAGCCTCCCATTCGGATACATTTTCAGCAGCTCCTCCATAAACCACAGCAGGACCTTATTCTTTCCGATGTCCCGCCGCAGCAGAGTCATGACGCATTCCACCGTGACGGATCCGTAGGCTTGTTTGATGTCGCACTTCACCTCATCGATCTTGCCGTGGAATTTCCTTCTCAGGAGCCGTTCGATCTTTCGCTTTCCTCCCGTCTGTCCGCGTCCGGGAATGCTCCCGTACTGGATAGGCAGGATCTTTGCTTTGAACAGCGGCATGAGAGCGTCCACGGCGATGTACTCCATCGCCTGATGCTCCGGTGTGAATTGGCTCAGTGTCCTCAGCTTTCTGCTGATGCCGTCGATTCGCTGGAATTGCCGGATGGGCTGCAAATGCAGATCTCTGTTCCGTATTCTCTCTGTCAGATCCTTGCTGACTTCTATCACAGCGTCGTTTATCTTGTTGTGATTCTGCGATGCTCTTTCCTCATCGTACTCCTCCCGTGTGACCTTGCCCGTAGACAGCAGGACTTTTCGGAAATCCCGGCGGGCCAGTTTTCCGGTACCCTTAAAGCACCGGAAAACCGCCGACCGGTTAAAATCCTCATCCTCGATGTCTACGTCCTTCGGTTTACAATAGGTTTTCATGTGATACTCCTGTGCGTTACATTCTCTGGTTATCTTCAACGGCTTTCGGGTTCAGGCGGATGCCCTATGCTACTAACCGCCGTAGAGTTCCTTATCTCTACGCTATAGAATCGGTCCGTGATGCACACGTGGCCTCCTCATACAGTGCTGGTTTCAAGCAATTTTCGCGCATAAGCGAGGAATATACGATGCGATACAGAGAATCTTTTGCCGATTAGCATAACCAGTTGAGCGCCGAGCGAGCCGTTCCAGTTCGTGTTCGTGGCCGAATTGTTCGAGTTACGAGCCGCGAGGCCGCAGTTGCCACCGTTGTTCAAGTTCGCAAAGCACCACGCCGCGCGAACACCCGAAGCAGCCGGATTCACGTTGAAGCCAGCTCCACCCTTGCACCGTATATCCCTATAGATTTTTCAAAATGCTGCCTGTTTAGGCAGGTATGCAAACATATATTAAAGGGGCGCAAGCGCCCCTCTTACATCCCGGCTTGCGCCGGGATGTAATTCACCCCTTTACCCAGCCATACCGGGAGCGCCGAGCGAGCCGTACCAGTTCGTGTT
>Ga0256406_1004054_pt1 | contig 17315 bp, 14 predicted proteins | sample RumenRJG_03DNA_FD_185986 | JGI IMG/M metagenome (GOLD analysis project Ga0256406, IMG submission 185986) | Bovine rumen microbial communities from Lethbridge, Alberta, Canada - RJG_03 | ecosystem: Host-associated > Mammals > Digestive system > Stomach > Rumen | place: Canada: Alberta | collected...
TGAGGCCGAGGAGGTTGACGCGGGGGAGGCGCGGTCGCGAAGGGGCGTTCGTGGTCGCGGTCGGGCGAGGGCTGGACTGGCTTCGCGAAGGGATGATCGTCCTCCTGTTTTGTTTGGAAGATATTTCTACGAGGTGGTTTGCGAGGTGTTCGAGGGCGTATTCGATGCCTTTATCGTAGGGGTGCATGGAGTTTGTGGGGAGGGTGAAGGTTGGGATGCGGGTATCACGCTCGATGATGTGGGAGATGGCGATGAGGTCGGTGGCGATGAGGTGGGCAATCTGGGAGGGGAGGATGCAGATGAAGGCTGGGTGGAACTCGCGGGCAGCCTGTTCGATGTCGGCGATGAGTTTGTCGTCACGGCCGAGGATGGCGTCGTATTCGGTAAGGGCCGAGATGAAGAGGAGGGAGTCCTGGCTGTACCAGCGGGGTTCGTCATGGGTGGTGTAGGTGGAGTTGCAGCCGGAGGAATCGTGGATGACGATCATGCCGCCGAGTTCGAAGAGGGCGGAGCATGCGCCGAAGGTGTCGGCGGTGGGGATGGGGAGGAGGGCGTGGGATTGGGTGAAAGAAGCTTTGGATTTGTGTGTCATGGGGAGGCCTTTCGTTTTTGTTAGATGCAGGAGGGAGCTCCCCAAGCTTTTTTCTTGAGGATGGGTTCGGGGTCGGTTTCTAGGATGGCGGCGCGGGAGAGGGCGGTCTGGAGCCAGTGGATGGCTTCGAGGCCGTAGTGGCCGCCGGCTTCGATTTCGGGGAGGAAGTGATGGGTGCCGGTGAAGTAGGCGGCTTTCTGGCCGAGTGCGATGGGGAGGCGGCCGGAGGCGTCAAGGTGAAGTCGGGGCTGGGTACGCATGGCGGGGTGCTTGGTGGGGGAGAGGCGAATCTGCGGGGCGTGGGTTTGGAGCCAGCGGAAGTTTTGTTCGTCTTCCTCGGGAATGGTGTCGGCGTAGATTTCGGTGACGTTAAAATCATGGCTCACGAGGAGGTGTGCGAGGCTGAAGGGGAGAGGGGTGAAGGTGTAGTCGAGGGCGAGGGGGTGGTCGCCGATCTGGGAGTGGAGAGATTCGAAGCGGAGTTCGAGCGTGGCGATGCGTTTGCGGAGGTCGGGGGTCTCTGTTGCAAGGAAGCGGGAGAGTTGCTGGAGCTGTTCTGTGATTTTTTTGTATGTCCAGACTTGCGGCAGGTAGAGGTAGGGCTGGCTCAGGCGTTTTTCCAGGTCTTCTGCGGCATTTCTGGCAAGGGGCGTGGTAAAGAGATTGGCGGAGCTTTGAGACATGGTCTGGAAGTCGCGGTAGGTGCGCAGGGATGGAAAATCGCGCAGGAGACGTCCTGCCTTCTGCAGAAGTTTCTGGATGTCGCTTTTCGGAGCGAGGGGGAGGTTGCTGCCAATCATATTGATGGCAGCATCATGTTTTTGGGAAGGACGGAGCAGGCGGGCGATTTCGAGGCGTTCGCGTACTTCTGGCGGCATGGACTTCGTCTGTCGGATGGGATCCATGATGCATTCGGCAAACTGGACGGCAGGGAAACGATGACGAAGGGTTTGATAGACGTAGGAGAGATTGCATCCGAGAAAGTGGTGGACGCAGGCGGTGAAGACAAGGACGGCGGGGGGGAGGTGGTCGAGGCGTTGGAGGATGCTGGTAATGCCTTCAATGAGGAAGGCTTCCGGATCGCTGGCGTAGAGGTCGCGTTCGCGGAGCTCGAGGGTATGGAAGCGACGATAATAGCTTTCGCCCATTTCAGCGGCGGTGAGGATGACGCCGCGCAGGCAGCCGGAGGCGCAGATGTAGATCTGATGGGACTCTGGAAGGAGCATGCCGGTGTGGACGATGTTCCAGGTGCCGCGAGCGGCAGGAGAGTATTCGAGAATCTGCGGAAAAGGATTGGGATAGACAGCGTCGGAGATGGAGAGGGAAGGATTCGTGACAGCCGGGGGCTGGATGCGGTGAAGCATGATGGGAGACCTTCCTTCTCAGCAGATTCTCGGCAGGAGTTCGCCTGTCGGTTCGGGGAGGAGGACCTGGGTGCCGAGTTCGGTCGTGAGCGTGACGCGGCCTGGATGGGCGTCTGTGATCGTTCCGATTTTCGTAGCGCCGTGCGTATCTTCAGATGTGCGGAGTGCCGTGAGAACGTCGTTCGTCGCATCCGGTGTGCAGATGAGGACGACGCGTCCTTCGCAGGCAAGGTAGAGAGGCGAGAGGCCGAGCAGGCCGGTAAGGCCGGAAACAGCTGGATGAACGGGGAGCATGCTCTGATCGAGTTCGACACCGACGTGGCTTTCGCTGGCAATTTCATGGAGGACGGTGCCGACACCGCCGCGCGTGGCATCGCGAACAGTATGGACGGCCATGCGGTCCGGCAGTGTTTCAAACATGTGCAGGAGAGGCTTTGCAAGCGGGGCGCAGTCGCTCGTGATGTCGGCGTCGATGCCGTAGTCGCCGCGGGCGAGGAGGATGGCAGCACCATGGCGGCCGATGTCGCCGGTGACGAGGATGTCGTCGCCGGGAGCAGCAAGGGCGCCGCTGGTCTTGACACCGTCAAGAAGTTCTCCGACGCCCGTCGTGGTGATGAAGAGGTGATCGACCTGGCCTTTGCCTGCGACCTTGGTATCGCCGGCAACAAGATGGACGCCTGCTTTCTCTGCAGTTTCAGCCATGCTTTTGGCAATGGTGTCGAGGGCGGTCATCGAAAAACCTTCTTCAATCTGGAAAGCGCAGGTGAGGTAGCGGGGACGGGCACCCATGCAGACGAGGTCGTTGACCGTACCGCAGATGGAGAGCTTGCCGATATTGCCGCCGGGAAAATCCCAAGGGCTGACGATGAAGCCGTCTGTGGTCATGGCAATGCGGCCTCTTTCGATGGGGAGGACCGCGGCGTCATCAGAGGTGAGATACGGGCTCGCGAAGTGGCGGGCGAAAATGTCATGGATGAGCGCAGCAGTCTTGCGGCCGCCCGCGCCGTGGGCGAGGGTGATGGTGGTTTCAGTCATGAAATTTTCCTTTCAATGGAAGCATATTGATACCAGGCAGCGCAAGTGCCTTCTCTTGAAACCATGCAGGCACCGACGGGGTGGTCTGGTGTGCAGGTCTTGGAAAAGAGAGGGCATGCTGGTGGCGTGATGGCACCGCGCAGGATTTCTCCGCAGCGGCAAGCGGGATTGGGACGGCCGTGCAAGGAAGGGATCTCGTAGACTTTGCGGGCATCAAACTGCGCATACTGGTCGCGCAGGGCAAGCCCGCTCTGTGGCAGGATGCCGAGGCCGCGCCATTCGGCATCGACGGGCTCGAGATAGGTCGCGAGAAGCTTGCGTGCGGCAGGAGAGCCTTCTTCAGTGACGACGCGGGGATAGGCGTTGATGAAAAAAGGTGTGCCTGTGTTGCTTTTCTGGACGATGGAGGCGATGGCGGTGAGGAGTTCGGCGGCTGTGAAGCCAGCGACGACACCGGAAATGCCGGACTTTGTGAGGGCGCGGGGAACGCGGGCTCCTGTGATAGCGCAGACATGGCCGGGGTAAAGATAGGCGTCGCAGGCATCGGCCATCGCACGGTAGGCGGCATCCATGGTCTTGTTGGCAGTGAGCAGTGTGAAGTTCGAGAGCCCTTGCGCAGCAGCCTGCTCGATGGCCAGGCAGCTGGCAGGCGTCGTTGTCTCAAAGCCGACGGAAAGGAAGGCTACAGATTCTTCTGGATGTTCTTTGGCATAGGTGATGGCGTCAAGCGGGGTGTAGACGAGCTGGACACGGGCCCCATGACTTCGTGCTTCGGCGAGGGATTCCTCCGTTCCGGGGACACGGAGGAGGTCGCCGAATGTGCAGAGCGTGACGCCGTGATTTGCAAGGTAGAGCGCTTCGTTAATGTAGCTGACGGGCGTGACGCAGACAGGGCAGCCAGGTCCCGAGATGAGTTCGATATTTTCGGGCAGGAGGCTGCGAATGCCGAGGCGGAAAATTTCATGCGTGTGCGTGCCGCAGACTTCCATGATGCGAAGGCGCGGGCCGCCGTAGGATTCGATGATCTGGCGAGCCTTAGTGATTGGAGATTTCGAGGCTGTCAAAGGGGATGCACCTCCCCTGCGGATGCATCCTGTGATGGCGTGTCGAGCTGCTCGAGGACAGACGCTGCTTCATCATCGTCATCTGATGTGATTTTTGCGATGGCGAGGCCGGCATGCACCATGACGTAGTCGCCAGGGTCGAGTTCGGAGAGAAGGGCGGCACTGACGGTACGGCGTGCGCCGCTGGCGGAGACGAGGGCAGTGCCGTCGTGGATGGAGAGGATTTTTGCAGGGATGCCGACACACATGGATAGGTCTTCCTTTCTGGTGAATTGACAACAAATGGTTATTTTTGATAAGTGAGGTGGTATTGGGCAGCGAGGGCTTGGCCGAGGCTGAGGCCGCCGTCATTGGGAGGGACCTCCCGATGAATGAGGGTTCGGAAATGGCGGGCGTGGAGCTGGGACTCTGTGAGCGTGAGGAGCAAGGTGTTTTGAAAGACGCCGCCCGAAAGGACGACGGTGGCAAGTCCTGTCTTTTCACGTGCCGTTTCGCAGGCATCTGCGAGGAGCTTTGCCAAAGATGCATGAAATGTATAGGCGAGTTCGCCGACGAGGTTTTTACGTTCAGCGGGCGTGACGGAAGCATCGGACAGAGAAGCAAGGCGGCGTTTTGCAAGTTCGGCGAAAAGATTCGTGGTGGCAATAAAGAAATGTTGGGATGGGGGTGGCGGCTGTTGCGAAGGCGTGCTGGTGATGAGGCTGGAAGATTTTTCGGGATGGATGTCTGCCCATATTTCAGCTGCAGCCTGGAGACGGGAAGGCGCTTCTCCTTCATATGTGCTATGGGTGCAGAAGCCGAGGAGGGCGCTCACAGCGTCGAAGAGGCGGCCGGCACTTGTCGAGGTGATGCAGTTGAGATGATGATCGAGGAGGAAGGTCTGGGCAGAAAATTCTTTTTCCGTGCAGAGATGGAGGAGGCTGACGATTTCTTTTTTCAGGTCAGGCATTGTCTGACGCAAAAGAGACATGGCGATACGCCACGGTTCCCGAGGCGCCTTGTCACCGCCGGCCTGGTCAAAGGGATCGATGCTGGCAAGGCGGGTGTATCCAGCAAGATCAGCGCGCAGGAGCTCGCCGCCCCAGATGGTACCATCCGGGCCATAGCCGGTACCGTCGAGGGCAAGGCCGAGGACAGGTCCGGTCTCACTGTTTTCGGCAAGACAGGAGAGGATGTGGGCGTAATGATGCTGGACTGGGAAGAGAGGGACGTGGAGCTTGTCGGCGAGTTTTCTGGCGAGGGCAGTGGTGTTGTAGCGCGGATGGAGGTCGCAGGCAATGATCTGGGGATGAATGGCGAGAAGGCTGGAAAGGAGATGCGTGCTGTCTTCAAGGGCGAGGACGGTACGCAGGTCAGTCGTGTCACCGATATAGGGAGAGGCGTAAAGGAGGGGGCCTCTTGCCAACGTGAACGTGTTTTTGAGCTCGGCACCGATCGCGAGAGACTGGAGCTCATGGCATGCGGAGGAGTCCAGGCCTTCGAAGTAGATGGGGAGGGGTGAGAAGCCGCGGCTGCGTCGGATGGGATAGGGATGATTTTCGTGCCAGTCGAGAACGGTGTCATCGGCGCGGAGGCGGATGGGACGGTTGTGAGTGAGGATGAGATCGGCGATGGTGCCGAGGGACTCCAAGGCTTCTTCATCGGTATGGCAGATAGGAGCGCCGGATGGATTGCCGCTAGTCATGACGAGCAGTCGGGGCATGGCATCATCGAGGCCGTCGGGGTAACGGAAGAGGAGCATGTGAAGGGGGGTGTAGGGGAGCATGAGGCCGAGCTTTGTGGTGTGGGGAGCAACGCTGGGGGCAAGACGTGATGGTGAAGCGTTCTTTTTGAGAAGGAGGATGGGTTTCTGGTGGCCTGTGAGGAGGGCACGCTGAGCATCGGTTTCGATGATGGCGACAGTTTCGATGGCGGCGAGGTTGCGAGCCATGAGAGCGAAGGGCTTCTGAGGACGGTGCTTCCGGGTGCGGAGGAGGGAAACAGCCTGTTCGTTCGTGGCGTCGCAGGCGAGGTGGAAGCCGCCAATGCCCTTGATCGCGATGATCTGGCCCTCGATGAGGGCGCGGCGGGCAGCAGTGATGGCGGGGATGGAGGAATTTTTTTGCAAAAGGCAGACGTGGGGACCGCAGTCAGGACAGCAGACAGGCTGCGCGTCGTAGCGGCGGTTTTTTGGATCATGGTATTCGCTTGCACAGCGGTCGCACATGGGGAAGTCTTTCATGGTAGTGCGTTCGCGGTCGTAGGGCGCAGATTCCTGGATGGTGAGGCGGGGACCGCAGTTGGTGCAGTTGATGAAGGGATGGAGGTAGCGGGGATTTTCCGGGTCGTAGAGTTCGCGGGCGCAGTCATCGCAGGTGGCGATGTCGGGGGAAACGTAGATCGGGCCTTGTTCATGAGCGCTTTTGATAATCTGGAAATCATCGAAACGGAGGCTGGCGGGGAGTTCCTGGGTGTGCATCGTGAGGATGATGGCACGAGCAGGGGGATTGTCTTTGATTGCGTTGAAGAAAGTCTGGCAGGCAGAGCGAGAACCTTTGGCGTAGATTTCGACGTAGGGGCCTTTGTTGGCGACGGTGCCACAGATGTGATGGGCGCGGGCGAGATTGGCGACGAAGGGACGGAAGCCGACGCCTTGGACGATGCCGGTGATGGTCGTGTGGAAAAGGGGCATGGGAAAGTTCCTTTCGTTTAATTCGGAAAACCACTGACGGCGGGGTGCGGAAAGGGAAGATAGGTGCCGGCATAGTTCGGGAGGGCGCGGCGATAGAGAGGGTCAGCGAGAATGAGGTCGTATTGTTCAGCGACGACGAGGCGCGGGAGGTCGTCTTCTTCGCGGAGCTTCTGGTCTTGTGGCTGTGCGAGGGCGCCAATCTGCTGGAAGTAGGTGGCGCAGGTAATGCGGGCGGATGGATATTTTTTTAGAAGCAGCGGGCACAGGGCGCGAGCAGCTATCTGCTGATGGAGGATGAGGATGTTTTTGGCCGTGCGGGGAAGGCGTGGCTGGAAGGCGGCAAACTGGTGCTGGGCGAGAGGGAAGACGATGCGGTAGGGGGTGCCGAATGTCCGCTGGAGCCATCGGGCGGCCGGGAGGCCGGAGGGAGCAATGACGAGGTTGCATTCGTTCGTGCTGGCATCGATGTAGTCCTGGAGATTGTCATCGAGTCCGTACAGGCGTGGATGCGGAGCTCCCTGTGCTCGAAGTTTGGTGCGCAACAAGGCGGCCGCGTCTCCAACGTCGAGGGGAGTGACACCGAGGACGCCGATGGTGCCAGGATGTGGTTGGACATGGCTTGGAATGCGGGCAAGATGGGAGAAGAGCGCCTGATAGGTTTCGGCGATGCCTTGGTCATAGGGGCGCGTGCCATCGGTCTCGATGGAGAGGACGGGAATCTGGAGGCGGCGTTCGGCGAGGCGGGCGAGGGCGGAGAGGTCGGTACCGACGATGGCGGGGACAGGGGTACCGATGAAGGCGGCAAAAGGAAGGGCATGGGAGGAGGCGGCGAAGGTTTCGGCAGTGGCGCAGAGCTTGTCGATGAGCTGGGCATCGCGGCCGAGGATGGCGTCCATGTCGCGGAGGGCGGCGCTGACAACGATAGAAGGGGAATTTTTTTTGTAGAAGCGAGGTTCGTCGAAGCCGCAGAGGTTGCCAGCACAGCCGCCAGCGTCGATGATGACGACAAGGCCTCCGAGGGGATAGAGGACAGAGGCAGCACCAGCGTCATCGGGGGCAAAGGGGGGGAGGTGGAGACGGAGGCCTTTCATGATGGGGGACTCCTTTCGTGTCGCGGAGATAGAATCGGGGCTCGGGGAGGCGGACGGGTTCCCGTCAGCAGGTTCGTGGCCGCGCCGGGGCGTTTCGATCAGGAAAGGCCGAGGGTGCGGATGATTTCTTTTAGGAGGGAAAGCGGGGCCTGGTAGCCGAAAGGCTGGATTTCTTCGTTCCAAGGAATGTTTGGAACATCGGGGTAGTAGGCAGCGGCATCGGCACCGAGGGTGAGATCGGGATGCGCGTCTGGATGGAAGAAGGCCATAGCTGGATCGAGGCTGCCGTGGAGGCGGGTAGCTGGAGAGACTTCCTTGAGGAGGTTGAGGAAGGGGATGTCGGCGACAGAGATGGTCGTGATGATGTCAGTGACTTGGAATCCGCAGCTGGTGAGAAGAAGGGCGAGTTCGAGGGGATCGGCGTTGAGGCGGGAGCCGATGGCGATGGTTCGCGGGCGCGGGAGAAGGATGGTGTTTTTCAAAGACAGGATTGTGAAGCGAGCTTCCTCGTAAAGGGAAGCGTCATCGATTTTTTTGCCGATGGCTTGGGCGAGCGCCTGATATTGCTTGTGGATGCGGCCGGGGGTATAGAAGCGGCGGAGGGTGACATAAGGGATGCGGAGACGCTCTGCCATCTTTTCCGCGGCTGGGATGGCTTCAGGATGCAGGACGATGTTGAAGTTGGCCTCTGCCATTTTCTGGAAGTCTTGTTCATCGGAGCAGGTGGAAATCTGGCGGATGGTACGGATGCCGAAACCATGCAGGACGGAGAAGAGTTCCGTATCTTCAGAGAGAGAGGAAAAATAGCCAAGAAGATTGACGGCGCGGGAATCACGGTGCGTCGTTTTCCGGAGGAGGCTGCAGATGGTCTCTCGTACCTGTACCATAGGTGGATGAAGGCTTTCGCGCGTGAGGGCGTACATATAGCAGGGACGCGTGGGGAGGTGGATGACTTCTTCGACGCGGCGAGAGATGCGTTCCATGTCGGTGCCGAGCAGCGCGTCGGCGCAGGTCGTGCAGAGGAGGAGGCAGGAGGGAGCGTCGGTGCGGCTTTCTACGAAAAGACGGGCAGCCTCCGGGATCTTTGACAGATGCGCTCCCGTGACGATGTCGGTGCTGGTGAGCTCGAGATAGGCGAAGCGCTCGCCATAATGGCCAGGACCAGAAAGAGCGCGGGTATTGCGGCCGCAACAGGCGGGGGAGATGAGGAGCATGAGGGAGCCGGGAATGGTGAGACCAGCGCGCTTGACGCCGAATCCCTGTGCCCCAGGGGAATTGAAATCGATGGTTGCTGGAGTGTTCAGGATCAGGTGATGCTGCGTCGTGAGGGAGGGGGGGAGAGCGCTGGGATCGAGGGAGGAGATAGGGATGGACGTTGGCATGAGAAAAGTCCTTTCAGGGAAAAGTCTATTTCAGAAAGGTACGGGCGAGGTCGCGGAATTTCCGGCTGATGGGGGCGTCGGGGAAGGCTTCGAGCGTTGTCTTTCCTTGTTCTTCCGCCTGATTGATTTCGTCGGCACGGGGGAGATCAGCAAGGATGGGGAGATGGCGCTCTTTTGCGAAAGCCTCGACTTTTTCGATTTCCTGCGGAACGTTGCGGCGGTTGAGGAGGATGCCGCGGGTCTTGGCGTAGCCGCGGTCTTTGAAGTTTTCGACGGCGCTGGCGATGTTGTTTGCTGCATAAAGCGCCATTTTTTCGCCGCTCGTGACAATGAGGACGTCTTCCGCATAACCTTCGCGGATGGGAGCGGCGAAGCCGCCGCAGACAACGTCGCCGAGGACGTCGTAGAGGACGACATCGGGCTGGAAGGTTTCAAAGAGGCGGAGGTCTTCGAGAATGCGGAACGTGGCGATGATGCCGCGGCCGGCGCAGCCGAGGCCGGGCGTCGGGCCGCCCGTCTCGATGCAGAGAACGCCGCCGAAGCCTTGGCGGGAGATTTCGTCAAGGCTTTGCGGCGGATCGTCATGTTCGCGGAGGTAGCCCATGACGGAGGTGAGCGGTACGCCTCCGAGAAGATTCGAAGTAGAGTCGGCTTTCGGGTCGCAGCCAATCTGGATGACGCGCTTGCCTTCCTGTGCAAGCGCGGCCGAGAGGTGGCTTGTAATCGTAGATTTTCCAATGCCGCCCTTTCCATAAATCGCAAGTTTCTGCATGGTCATTCGGTCTCCTGGATGAAAAATGTCAAAAGATTGATTCTATGTCCATTATACGTTAGGGCCTTGGAAATTGCAATCAATCCTGACGGGAACGGGGAGGATTTCATTGCTTCAGGCGCGAATGATAAGAAAGCAGAAAATTTTTGCAGAGGGGAAGCATGTGCGATGCAGGAACGTCAGAAGGGTTACAGTGGAAAAGAAATCGCAGCAGCGTGGAAAGAGCAAGGCGTATCAGACCGGCTGCTGTCGGCTGTGGATGCTTGGCAGGAGGAAGCGCAGGCTGCCGATGCCAGGGAAAAACCTTCTGGCGCGGTCGTGGACGCTGAACGCGGCGTGCCGCAGCCGCGCTATATCTATGAAGGATGCGCAATCGTGGAAGAAGCGCTCTCTGCGCTTCTTTCGGGAGAGCATCTGTTGCTCGTTGGACCGAAGGCGACGGGAAAGAATGTCTTGGCAGAAAATCTTGCGGCGGTGTTCGGACGGCCGGACTGGAATATTTCTTTTCATATCCAGACGGATGCGGAGGCGCTCTTGGGCGCGGATACGCTGCTCGGCGGCGAGGTGGTGTTCCGGCCGGGACCGGTCGTGGCTTGTGTGCAGGCAGGCGGGTTCGCTGTGCTCGACGAGATCAACATGGCGCGCAACGAGGCGCTGGCTGTTCTGCATTCCTTGCTGGATGACCGCCGGATGGTCGATGTGCCGGGGCACGGGCGCGTGCGTCTGAGCCCGTTCGCGCGCGTCATTGCGACGATGAACCATGGGTATGCGGGGACGCGGGAACTCAATGAAGCGCTGGCGTCCCGCTTCGTCGTGCTGCGCCTGCCGCCGATGGACGAAGCGGGTGTCGCAGGGCTGCTCCGAAAGGCTTGTCCCGCGCTCTCGGAAACGGGATGCAAGACGCTCGGGAAATTGTTCGCGGCGCTTGCAGAGAAGCATGCACAGGGCGAGATTTCGAGCCGGGCTGTTGACCTGCGGGGACTTCTAGCGGCTGTGCGTTTGATGGAGCAGGGACTCGGGCCGCAGCGCGCGCTTCGGATGGGGCTTGTAGACAAGTGCATGGAGGAAGACGAACGGCTGATCGCGGGAGATGTGCTGCGCTTGTTTGTCGCAGGGGAGGCGGGCGTCGATGACTTCCTCGCGTGAAAAGGCGCGGCGGCGTGCGGAGAACCAGGTATGGACATCGGCAGGTGCGTATGGATTTGCACCATCGTTCCTCGCTTTTCATCACGATGGCACACCGGATGGGTATCTGAATGCAATCGTGGGGTTCGCGCATCGTTTTTATGATGCGGAGGTCCTTGTGGCCTGGCTGGACGGATTGCGCGATTCTGCTTTTGCGGATACGTTCACAGATCTCGCGTGGCTGGGCATCGAGTCCGCAGTTTTCCCGCAGGCGCTTGCGCTGGCACCTGCGCTGCGATACCTCCGAAAAGAACATGCGCGGCGGTATCTTGCAGATCTGCGCAACGTGGATGTATCGATGCAGCAGCGGATGCTTTCGACAGGCGTCGTGCAGACGTTGAAAATCGCACGCTGCCGCGCGATACTCGGGGAGAAGCCCGGGGTTCGCAATCCATGGGACCGCGGACTCTATGAGGCACTGGCACTGGCACCGCAGCCATCGGCCGAAGCCCTGACAGAAGCACTGGATGAGGTCTTTCACCGTTTTTTCCGCTTCCGGTTCTCCATGGGGGCACGAAGGGCATGGCATATCGTCCTGCCAGAAACACTGCATGCACTCCTGCGGCGCGTGCTTCCTGTTCATGTCGTGCAGGACGATGCGCCCACACGTCAGGGCGGACGTGGCGCAGATCATGGCGTGCTCGGCGCATCTGGAACGTCGGGATTTTCTTCGCGAAGGAAAGCGGAAGACTGGCGGCAGATCTGCGATGCAGCGGGACGACCGTTCTTTCCAGAGGGCCGACGGGCGCGCATCGAGCAGGATGTCTGTACGGGAGGCCATGCCGCAGCGCACGTATATTTTGCAAAAGCGTGGGAAGGAGCGCAAGATGGCAGCAGCACGGTGCGCGAGGTACGGGAGACGAATCTTTCCTGGGCACGGTCGCATGCCTCCCTTTTGCGGATGGCGCAGCGCAGTCTCTTTGCCGAGCTGAAAAACGTACTGGAAGTGACACGCCAGCCGCTGGATCTTGCGGCGAAGCGGGGGCGCTTTTCCGCGCGATGGGCGTGGCGTGCGGCGGCACTGGGAGACGGACGTGTTTTCCAGGCTTCGGAGATGGAACATCATGGTGCCTTCGATGTGACGCTCCTGCTGGATGCTTCGGCTTCGAGGGAGGCGCAGCAGCCGCGCATTGCAGCAGAAGCGGAAATGGTGGCAAGGACGCTGCATGCACTCCGCATTCCCGTACAGGTCTGGTCATTTGCGAGCATGCGCGGCGTGACCGTGCTGACGGCGCTGGCAACGTTGGAAGACGAACGGACAGATGGCATTTACAGTTATCATGCGCGCGGCTGGAACCGTGACGGGCTCGCGTTGCGGGCACTTGCTCCTTTGCTGCCGGAAGCAGCGGGCGGTGCAGGCTCTGCGGGGCAGCGTCATGTCGTCCTGATGCTGACGGATGCACATCCCGGGGACGACCTCGGGCTTGCACGGGAAAACCTGCCTGTTGCCGAAGACTATATGGGAGCTGCAGCCATCCGGGATGCGGCGGAGAATGCAGCCGACCTCCGCAAGCGTGGCGTACATCTTGTGGGATTGGTGGAGAGCGTTTTTTCTCAGGGGGAGACGGACGGAGCAGCGCGTGCCATCTTTGGATCACATTTTGTGCGCGTGCATGGACCGGAAGAACTTTCAAAGAAAGCCGGACGCGTGCTTGCGCGGGAGATTGCGCAGGGGTAAGTCTGGCTCGGGGAAGGGTGGATTGAGAAAATCCAGGTTCTGTAGTAAAATGATAAAAATAGAAACTCAGAGAAATGGAGGCTCTTTTCTTGCTCGAACGCTTGAAACTCCACATGGAAGAACAATCCCTGACCGCCATCGTCGCGGTGAAGAACCGCGAGGTCCGTCTCGCCTGCTATCATGGCGATGCGCCGGAGCCGATTCCCTGGCGCACGCTCGAGGGCGGGCGGCGCTTTTTGCGCAGGCTCGAACGTGTCCACATCACGGCTTGGAAGAAGCGCTACGCGGCTGAGAACGAAGATGACCGCGTCGCGCCATGGTGCATCGATCTCATCGCCGACGGCGTCAAGCGTCGCATAACCGGCGATGCATATCCGGAGAACTGGCCGGCCTTTGTCGATGTCATGAATGAGCTGCCGGGCGTGGCTCTCCCGAAGATTCATCAGGTGGAACAGCTCACGCTTCTTTATGAGGGAGCACTTGCTCCTGTGCCTGGGAATCCCTATGCGCCGCGGTTGGCAGGAGGAACACTCGTCGAAAAAATCGCCATCAGCCGCGGCAAGCACATCCTCATCCTCACGCGCCACAAGCAGGGCTATGGCGCCGAAAGGCATGCCTTTGACTCTCTTCGGAACATCCCCATTCTCTTGAAGCGTGTTGATCCTGCACTCACCGACATCAGTGCCCGCGCCGAACATCAGGCGGCTGCCGGTGCGCGGCATCGCTCTGCCGGGGACGCCGCGGGGGAGCGCCTTTCCATCAAATACGTCCGTCGTACGGGCGAGGAAGGCCAGCTCTTGCTCGGACCACGCAGCACCTGGCCGGAAAGCGTCACCGTACTTCTGCGAGAAATCGCGATTCTCACGTATGACGTCAAAAGCATCTTGCTCGAAGTGCCGGAGGAGAAAGGGGAGGGAGTCGAATGAAGCTCATTTCCTGGAATGTCAACGGTCTGCGCGCCTGTTTGAAAAAGGGCTTCATGGATGCGTTCCGCACGCTGGATGCTGATATCGTATCCCTGCAGGAAACGAAGATGCAGGAAGGCCAGGCCATCCTTGATCTTCCAAACTATCGTCAGTATTGGAACAGTGCCGAAAAGAAAGGATACTCCGGCACCGCTGTCTTTACCCGCATCGAGCCGCTCGATGTGCATTACGGCATCGGCATCCCGGAGCATGACCATGAGGGACGTGTCATCACACTGGAGCTCCCGGATGTCTACCTCGTCAACTGCTATACGCCAAACTCCCAGCGCGGTCTCGAACGCCTCGCGTACCGGATGGAGTGGGAAGATGCCTTTCGTGCGTATCTTTCCGGATTGGATGCGAAGAAGCCGGTCCTGCTCTGCGGCGACCTCAACGTCGCTCATCAGGAAATCGATCTCAAGAATCCGAAGACGAATCACCACAACGCTGGATTTACCGATGAAGAGCGCGGAAAATTCGAAGAGCTCCTGGCTGCCGGCTTCTTCGACACCTTCCGTACCCTTCATCCCGAGGCAACTGGCGCTTATACCTGGTGGTCTTACCTTCGGAAGGCCCGCCTCACGAATGCAGGATGGCGCATCGACTATTTTCTCGCGTCCAAGCGGCTGCACGACCGCATTACCTCCGCTACCATCCATGCGGATGTGTATGGGAGTGACCACTGTCCTGTCGGAGTCGTAGTGGAGTAAAGACCGCCAACGCTTCCTCGCGACCAAGAAAGGAGCTTCTTTCATGCATACTCCTCTCCGCTATCAGCTCACGAACTATGATTGTGGCCCGACCACGATGCTCAACGCTGTCAGCTATCTCTTTGACCGCGAAGACATCCCGCCTGAAATCGTGCGCAACGTCATGCTCTACAGCCTTGACTGCTACAGTGCCGAAGGAGCGCCGGGCCGCGCCGGCACTTCGCGCATGGCCATGCAGTTTCTTGCGAGTTGGCTCGATGGCTTTGGCCGTGCAACCAAGCTCCCGCTGTCTACGCGCTATCTCTCTGGCAGCACCGTCACGCTTTCGCAGGAAGGAGCCCTCCAGGATGCCCTGCGCCGCGGCGGTGTCGCCGTCGTCCGCCTCTTTTATGATGTCGAGCATTACGTTCTCCTGACTGGCCTCACAGAGGATCGCGAAGCTGCACGGATGTTTGATCCCTGGTACGTCCCTGCGGATGACAACGAGTTTTCTGGTACCGGGATTGAAATTACCTTGGCGCATCCATTTGCCTACAATCGCATCGTCCCGTTGCGCTGCTTTTCCTGCACCCATTGCATGGAATGCCCAGCAACATCTCCCTACGCGCTCGGTCCCATCGAACATCGCGAAGCTGTACTGCTTTTCAATGAACGTATCAAGAAGGCAGCAGGAGAGGGAATCGAATACTTTATCTGATGAAGCGCTCTATGCAAGAAGGTCCCGGCAGTCAATCTGCCAGGACCTTCTTGCATGTCTCAGAACGTTTCTTCGTGTACTTTGTTCCAGAAGAGCTTTTCTTCCTTATGCGGCTTCATCGCTTTTCCGATATGTCCGAGCGAGAGCACTGCTTGGAGCCGGTACTCTTCAGGGAAGCCGAGCAGGCCGCGGATGTATTCTTCGGTGGTCTGACCGTTTTCGGCTTCGCGATTCCGCCCCTGGATGTAGCAGCTGCCAAGGCCGAGCGAACTTGCCTCAAGGTGCATGTATGCTGCAGCAATCGTGCAGTCCTCGACGAGAGTGTCTGTATCGGCTGGGTCGCCGATGACGACGATGGCGCAGGCCGCCTTTGCGAGCATCCGCGCCACGCCGACGCGGCAGGCGGAAAGCTTTTCAAGCATCGCCCGGTCTTTCACCACGATGAAATGCCACGGGAACTTCGATTTTCCCGATGGCGCCATGAGGCCGGCTGAAAGGATCTTTTTGAGGTCGCTGTCTTCGATCGGTTCGTCCGTGTACACTCGCACGCTGCGGCGGTTCACAAACTCTTCATACATATCGGGCATGATGGATTCCTCCTTTTGTTTTTCTTTATTATATCGGAAACTTTCGCATTTTGCTACACTCCCCTAGCCACACGGCCAAAATTTTGCTACAATAAAAATAACATCCAATGGGAGGAAACAACTACTTTGTCAGAACTACAGAAAGAACTCCAGAAAGAAATCGAGAAGCGGCGCACGTTCGCCATCATCTCGCACCCGGACGCCGGCAAGACGACGCTGACGGAAAAGCTCCTGCTCTACGGCGGCGCCATCCACCTCGCAGGTTCCATCAAGTCCCGCAAGACGCAGCGTCACGCCGTTTCCGACTGGATGGAGATCGAGAAGCAGCGCGGCATCTCCGTCACGAGCTCCGTCCTCCAGTTTGACTACGACGGCTGCCGCATCAACATCCTCGACACCCCGGGCCATCAGGACTTCTCTGAAGATACGTACCGCACGCTCATGGCCGTCGACAGCGCCGTCATGGTCATCGACGTCGCGAAAGGCGTCGAGGCGCAGACGAAAAAGCTCTTCAAAGTCTGCTCCGACCGCGGCATCCCGATTTTCACGTTCGTCAACAAGCTCGATCACTACGGCAAGGCCCCGCTCGACCTCATGGACGAAATCGAGACCGTCCTCGGCATCCGCTCGTACCCGATGAACTGGCCCATCGGGCAGGACGGGCAGTACATGGGCGTCTACGACCGCCGCGAAAAGAAAATCCTGCTGTTCGCCGCTGACACGAGCCACGGCCAGCAGGCGCGCGTCGCCGACGTCTACGAACCCGACGACCCCGCCGCCATCGAGCGCATGGGTCGCGACACCTACGACGCCCTCATGGCTGACATCGAGTTGCTCGACGAAGCGGGTGAGTCGTTTGACATGGAAAAAGTCAACGCGGGCGAGCTCACGCCGATGTTCTTCGGCTCTGCCATGACGAATTTCGGCGTGCAGGATTTCCTCGAAGGCTACATCCGCATGGCGCCGAAACCGCAGCCGCGCAAATCCTCCGACGGCCTCATCGCCCCGGACGATGAAAAATTCTCAGGCTTCGTCTTCAAAATCCAGGCCAACATGAACCCCGCGCACCGCGACCGCCTCGCTTTCATCCGTATCTGCTCCGGCAAATTCGAGCGCAACATGGAAGTCTGGCATGAGCGCAGCGGCAAATCCATCAAGCTCGCGCAGCCGCAGCAGTTCCTCGCGCAGGACCGCCAGATCATCGACACCGCGTATCCCGGTGACATCGTCGGCCTCTTCGACCCCGGTGTCTTCGGCATCGGCGACACCATCTGCGACCCATCGCACAAATTCAAATACGCTGATTTCCCAGTGTTCCCGCCTGAAAAATTTGCCCGCGTCCAGGCGAAAGACACCATGAAGCGCAAGCAGTTCGTCAAAGGCATCGAGCAGCTGACGCAGGAAGGCGCCATCCAGCTCTTCCAGCAGGCCGGCGCCGGCATGGAAAGCTACATCGTCGGCACCGTCGGCACGCTGCAGTTCGAAGTCCTCGAATACCGCCTCAAAAACGAGTACAACGTCG
>Ga0256406_1004055_pt1 | contig 17306 bp, 19 predicted proteins | sample RumenRJG_03DNA_FD_185986 | JGI IMG/M metagenome (GOLD analysis project Ga0256406, IMG submission 185986) | Bovine rumen microbial communities from Lethbridge, Alberta, Canada - RJG_03 | ecosystem: Host-associated > Mammals > Digestive system > Stomach > Rumen | place: Canada: Alberta | collected...
ATTGTCGTCTGTGTAAAAATGCTCTTTTGAACCGTGTTTTTCATACTCGGCCGTCCGGTCTGTATGTAAGATCGCACTAAAACCCCGGTTTTACACACATGCCGGCCACTTTTCTATGAAAACAGCCCCTTGAATTCGAAATTTTACATAGTCTGCGCCGCTAAGATTCGGTTCGGCTCGGCGGCACGGCGCCGCTGCGATTCTGTGACCTGGCGGCACAGCGGAACGGCGCCTCGGAACGGCGACCCGGCAGCCCCGGCGGCTCGGTGCCCCGACGCCGATAAGATTCGGAGTGACCCGGCGCCGCTAAGATTCGGAGAGCCCTGGCGGCGCTAAGATCTGAAGGCGCGGCCTGGCGACGTGCGGCTTCCGCAGGAGCAGGCGCAGATACCAGCGACGCGAACATAGAGAATAGAAAAACCCCAGGCACTGTTTGAGCAACGTCTGTTGCGAGTTTGCCTGGGGTTCTATTCTCTGTGAGCCAGCGCGGTTATCTGCCTGCGACGAGGACTTAGCACGTCGGCAGGCCGCGCCTTCTGTTGTTATTCGATAACTTCGGTAACAACGCCGGATCCTACTGTCCTGCCACCTTCACGAATAGCGAATCTCAGTCCCTCTTCGATAGCGATGGGGGTGATCAGTGTGATCTCCATGGTGATGTTGTCTCCGGGCATACACATCTCTGTGCCTGCGGGAAGCTGAAGATCTCCGGTTACGTCTGTCGTTCTGAAGTAGAACTGGGGTCTGTAGCCGTTGAAGAACGGGGTATGTCTTCCGCCTTCTTCCTTCTTCAGTACGTATACCTCTCCCTTGAACTTGGTGTGGGGATGGATGGTTCCGGGATGTGCCAGTACCTGGCCTCTCTCGATCTCATCTCTCTGTACACCACGAAGCAGTGCTCCGATGTTGTCGCCGGTCTGTGCCTGGTCAAGCAGCTTTCTGAACATCTCCACGCCTGTTACGACTACCTTTCTCTTCTCTTCGGTAAGTCCTACGATCTCGACTTCTTCGCCTACTACCAGGGTTCCTCTCTCGACTCTTCCTGTTGCGACGGTTCCTCTTCCTGTGATGGAGAATACGTCTTCGACTGGCATCAGGAACGGCTTCTCTGTATCTCTCTCCGGCTCAGGAATGTAGTTGTCTACTGCTTCCATCAGCTCGATGATCTTGTCTGCCCACTCGCCATCGGGATTCTCAAGTGCCATAAGGGCTGATCCTCTTACGATAGGTGTGTCATCTCCGGGGAACTCATACTCGTCCAGAAGCTCTCTGACTTCCATCTCGACCAGATCCAAAAGTTCCTCGTCGTCTACCATGTCACACTTGTTCAGGAATACGATGATGTAGGGTACGCCTACCTGACGGGAAAGCAGGATGTGCTCTCTTGTCTGCGGCATGGGTCCATCGGTGGCTGCTACTACCAGGATAGCTCCGTCCATCTGGGCTGCTCCGGTGATCATGTTCTTGACGTAGTCAGCGTGTCCCGGGCAGTCAACGTGTGCATAGTGTCTGTTGGGTGTCTCATACTCAACGTGTGCTGTGGAGATGGTGATTCCTCTCTCCTTCTCTTCCGGTGCCTTATCGATCTCGTCGAATGCTACCTCTTCACCAAGACCGTACTTCTTCTGCAGGGTCAGGGTGATCGCTGCCGTCAGCGTCGTCTTACCGTGGTCGACGTGGCCGATGGTACCGATGTTGATATGCGGCTTATTTCTCTCGAATTTTGCTTTTGCCATTGTTTCCCTCCTAAAATAGAATCACGACAGCTTTTCAATTATATTCAATGGAGCTGCTGAGCAGACTTGAACTGCCGAACCTCCTCATTACCAATGAGGTGCTCTACCGACTGAGCTACAGCAGCATGCCAATCGCAACATATATTACTATATTTTACTGACGGTGTCAACCGCTCAAAATGCCATATTATCAAGGCTTTGGCCCATCTAGCCGCCTATGTATTCGACCACTTTGCGCCTTACTCTTCCCAGGCAGTTATCGATTGATTTCTCACTCTTATCCAGAGAGACTGCGATCTCTTTTCTATCTTTTCCCTGAATAAGTTCCTTGAGCACATCCATCTCGTACTGACTGAATATCCTGTCGTCGTTGTGGATTATACAGGCAGCGATGTCCCGGATGACCAGCATCTGTTCCGGGCTCTCCGATGGATTGGCCGCCAGAGTGTCCTCAAGTCTGAGCTCCCCACCGCCCTGGGTCCCCTTCGATGATGATATGGACTCCTCCAGAGACAGCGAATCGTTCAGGATCTTATGCTTGTTTCTATCTGCCGCCCTGATGGCGCTGATTATCTGATTGGTTATGCAGTGGCCGGCAAAGGTAGCAAAAGAGGCGTTCTTGTCACCGTCGTACTTCCTGACAGCCTTCAACAGGCCGATCATGCCCTCCTGGAGCACGTCGTCCTCGTCAGCGCCCACCATGAAATACATCCTGGCCTTGGAGCGGGCAAGGGATTTATACTCCCGCAGGAGTTCCTCCTCCGCCGCAAGATCTCCGGCCTGGGCTTTCAGGGCAAGATCCTTATCACGCTTGTCTGACTTTTTGCTCATCACACTCTCCGATCAGCCTCAGGGCTGCTTCTCCCTGCGCTGTCTCACCACTTCGTACATGGCTATTGCCGCCGCGTTGGACGCGTTGAGGGAATTCACTCTTCCCGCCATTGGCATGGATATGATCCCGTCACACTTTTCCTTGACCAGACGGCTCACGCCCTTTCCTTCGCTTCCGATCACCAGAGCCACAGGCCCGCGAAGATCCGCATCCCAGACCTGGCTGTCCCCCATATCGCAGGCGTATATCCATATCCCCTGCTCCTTGAGCTGGTTGATGGTCCTGCTCAGGTTGATCACCCGCGCGCATCTCACGTGCTCCGCTGCTCCCGCAGAAGTCTTGAACACCGTCTCGTTCACCTGGGCCGACCGGTTCTTCGGGATCACCACACCGTGGGCTCCGGCGCACTCGGCGGTTCTGATGATAGCCCCCAGGTTGTGTGGATCCTCTATCCCGTCCAGCAGAATGAGGAATGGGTCCTCTCCCTTCTGGTGTGCAAAGGCAACGATCTCATCGGTGCTCCTATAGGTATATGCTTCGGCACTTGCTATCACTCCCTGATGGGATGCTCCCTTCGCCATCCTGTCCATGGTGGATCGGTCCGCATATTCCACTGGGATCCCCATCTTCTCGGACAGCTTCAGGATCTCATCGGAACTGTCCCTTGCCTTTTTATCCAGCAAAGTAATAGAGCGGATCTTCCTGCCCGCTCTCAGTGCCTCGATACATGAATTCTTTCCTATTATAAGGTCGGACATCTCTACCTCTCCTAAGCCTGATCCGCCTTGACGTATCTTGTGAACACATAGTCGATCCCCATTTCACTATGGGGCTCCGACTTCCAGTCGATCTCGTATCCCAGAGATTCAAGGTCCGGGAAGAAGGTGTCGGCCTCAAAGGCCTCTTCGATCTTCGTCACATAGAAAGCATCGCAGTCTTCGAGAAACAGTCTGTAAATGGACGCTCCTCCGCATATGAACACCCTGTCGGAATCGTACTTGGCCGCTTCAGCGAGGACTTCCTCCTTGCTGTGGCATACGATGCAGTCGTCCCGATCGAAACTCGGATCATCGCTTAAGACGATGTTGGTCCTGCCGGGGAGAGGCTTCCCGCCGGGGAAGGATTCCAAAGTCCTCTGGCCTACGATTATGATATTGCCATAGGTCTTTTCTTTGTAATATTTCAGATCACCGGGAAGGTGGACAAGAAGATCGTTGTCTTTGCCTATGCCCCAGTTTTTATCTACTGCTACTATCGCGTTCATTTTTCCTCCGTCATAATTCTCAAGCCCAGAGAAAACCCTATATCGCTATGGGTATATCCTTTATCTGCGGATTGGTCTCATAGTTCTCTATCAGAACATCGTCAGTGGTGAAATCATAGAAGTCCTTCACATCCGGGTTCAGTGTGAACCTGGGCGCCGGATACTGAGGTCTCTCGATCATTTCCCTTACGATATCCACGTGTCTGTCATAGATGTGAGCGTCGGCGATGACCTGGACGAACTCGCCGGGCTTCAGTCCCGACACCTGAGCGAACATGTGGACCAGCACCGCATACTGGACCACGTTCCAGTTGTTGGCCGCAAGGATATCCTGGGATCTCTGATTGAGCACCGCGTTGAGCCTGTCACCCGTCACGTTGAAGGTCATGCTGTAGGCACAGGGCTCAAGACCCATCTCCGTCAGGTCGCTGAAGTTGTAGATCGATGTCAGGATCCTTCGGGAATAAGGTGTGTTCTTAAGCTGCCAGAGGACAGCATCCACCTGGTCCATCTCGCCGAAGGGGAACTTGTACTTCACTCCCAGCTGGTAGCCGTAGGCCTTGCCGATGGTGCCATCTTCGTCGGCCCACTCGTCCCAGATCCGGCTCTTCAGTTCCGACGTCCTGTTGGACTTCTTCTGCCAGATCCATAAAAGCTCATCCACCGCCGATTTGATATATGTAGGTCTAAGGGTCAGCGCCGGGAATTCCTCGGAAAGATCATAACGACCCACAACGCCAAACTGTTTGATGGTATGGGCGGGAGTCCCGTCGGGCCACTTGGCCCTCACGGTCTGTCCTTCACTTGAGTATCCGTTGTCCAGGATGTCCCTGCACATATCCACGAACAATACATCTGCCTTGCTCATCTTTACCTCTCATTGATCTTAGACGATAACTACAGGATCACATACCTTACGATGAGTCCGATGCCTCCCAGCACTATTACCACGATGCATCCCCACTCGAAGGAGTTGAGATTCCTCAGCCCCCTGGGCTGATTTCCCTCGGCCTCCTGGCGTCTGCGATTCTCCTCATCGAACCTGCGTCCCGTATTATAGTAATCCATCAACCAGTCCTTGGACTTGTTGCGGACTTTTTTCCTGTGCTTCTTCTTACCCGATGACATCTTATCTGTCTTCCGCTATCTCAAAGGCCCGCTTCAGCACCCACCTTAGTCTATCCCCATCCTCTGCCAGATAGAGATATCCCAGGAAGGCTTCAAAAGCCGTAGCCCACCGGTACTCCTTCGGATCCCCGTTTTTAGGAAGGCTCCTCGGTTTATAGTTCTTCCACCTGTTGATCCGGGACTGCTCCTTTTCGTCCAGCTCATCGTACAAAGCCAACACGATCCCGGCCTGAGCAGCTGCACTCACATACCTTGCGGCAGCCGTCTTCTGCAGTCTGTCGACTCTGACGGCACCGGCCTGTATGAGCCGGCGGCGTACAGCCTGTTCCCAGACGCCATCGCCCATATATGCCAGGGTGGCCGTGTTCATATTGTTAAGCTCTGTTTTCTTCATTCCTTTATTATCTGGACTCCCTGAGGCGTATCCTTGAGGGTGATCCCTCTCTCCTTGAGCTGATCCCTGATCTCGTCCGCCCTTGCGAAGTCCCTGGCCTTTCTGGCCTCCTGCCTCTCCTCTATGAGAGCCTGTATCTCGGCATCTACTCCATCGTCTTCAGCCTCGTCCTGTTGGAGAAGTCCCAGCACATCGGCAAGTTCCATCAGAGCTTCCATTGCCTTTGCGGCAAAAGCCCTGGTGGCCTCAGCTCCCGCAGCCGTATTGATGGCGGTTATCATCTCGAAGACCGCCGAGATCCCGTCCGCCGTATTAAGATCGTCATCCATGGCACGGATGAACTCGTCGCGATACCTGCCAAGACCCTCTATTGCCTTTGCTTCATCTTCGGTCATCTCACCTTCGGCGCCGTTCTCCATCAGGTGCTTCAGGTTGGACTTGGCGTTCCTCATACGACCCAGAGATGCCTTGGCCTGCTCCATGAGCTGATCGCTGAAATTGATCGGGCTTCTGTAGTGGCCCGAGAGCAGGAAAAATCTGATGACCTCTCCGTCGTACTCCTTGAGGATGTCGCGAACGGTGAAGAAGTTGCCCTTTGACTTGGACATCTTCTGATTGTCGATGGTTATGTATCCGTTGTGCATCCAGTAGTTCGCAAAGGGTACCCCGTTGCAGCACTCCGACTGGGCGATCTCGTTCTCGTGATGGGGGAACTGAAGATCCTGCCCGCCGGCATGGATGTCGATGGTATCGCCAAGATGCTTCTTGGACATGGCCGAGCACTCGATGTGCCAGCCGGGACGACCCATGCCCCACGGGCTCTCCCAGGCGATCTCATTCTCTTCTTTTCTGGCCTTCCACAGGGCGAAGTCGAGTGGATCGTCCTTGTCCTCGTTGATGGCGATGCGGGCGCCGGACTCGAGATCGTCGATGTCCTTCTTCGACAGTTTGCCGTATCCGTCGAACTTCCTGGTGGAGAAGTAGACGTCGCCGTTTCTCTCATAGGCGTAGCCCTTGTCGATCAGAGTCTGGACGAAATCGATTATCTCCGGTATGCTCTCTGAGACCTTGGGATGGACATCGGCAGGGACCACGTTGAGTGCTGCCGCATCCCTGTAGTATTCTTCGATATATTTCTCGCTGACCTGAGGCGCGGTCACTCCCTCCTCCCTGGCCTTGTTGATGATCTTGTCATCGACGTCGGTGAAGTTCTGTACGAACCTGACATCGTAGCCTCTGAACTTCAGATATCGGCGCAGAGTGTCGAAGACCACGAAGGGCCTGGCATTACCGATGTGGAAGAAGTTGTAGACCGTCGGTCCGCAGACGTAGATGCTTACCCTGCCCTCGTCGATGGTTTTCAGTTCTTCCTTTTTTCTCGTCAGCGTGTTGTATACTTTCATTTAACGATATACCCCCGTTCTGTTTGCTTCTATGTAGTCGGCTCCGTGGAAATCGGATCCGCGGGTTATGTGCAGGTGATATTTTTCTGCAAAGGCAACGAATCTCAGTGCGTTCTCTTCATTGTGGTCCGGGTGATAGCATTCAAGACCCTTGAGACCGGCCTCCTTCAGGTGGGCAAGCAACTTGTCCAGATTGTCGTAAAACTCCTCGCTTCCCGGTTCACCCATACCCTTGATCTGTATGGGATGAGCCAGCACAGGAATTCCTCCTGCCCTGTTGATCACCTCGATCCCATCCTCGATCCTGGGTTTGACCTTCTTGACCGCACGACACTGGGGGCTCCCGAAGACCTTCTCGCTGAATGCCTCTGCCTCGTTCCTGATGTAGCCATGTTTGATCATGGCCCTTGCAATGATGGGCTTGCCGAGGAAGGTGTCGTTGGTAATGTCCAGATCCAGATCCTCCGGCGGGATCTCATATCCCATATCCTCCAGCACCTGGAGCAGTTTGGCGTTACGGACGTCCCTGTTCATGATGAGCCTGTCCATGAACTCCAGCATCTCCTCATTCTTCAGATCGAAATCATAGCCAAGAAGGTGCATCCCTATTTCGAAATCGCCTTCCGTGCCGATCTCGACTCCGGGGATCACCTTGAGGTCAACAGCCTTACCTGCGATCATCGCTTCCTCGACACCGTTGATGTTGTCGTGATCAGTTATGGCAATGATCTCAAAGCCCAGTTCCTTGGCCTGTCGCACTATATCCGCCGGAGCCATCTGCCCGTCGGAGAATGTGGTGTGAATATGATAATCTACCTTAAAATCCTGAGATTCATTCATCTTCTTTATCTTCCGTCTTGATCTCTTCTTCGTCTTCGAAGAGGATCCTGCCATCCTCGATGCCGCTTATTACAGCCAGGGACTCTACCCTGTATCCTTTTGAGCGGAGCTTCTCGGCGCCACCCTGGAAGCCCTTTTCTATGACGGCTCCTATGCCGACCACGTTGCCTCCCGCCTTTGCGACGAGCTCAGCCAGAGCGATGGATGCTCCGCCGTAGGCCAGGAAGTCGTCGAGAATCAGTACGTTCTCGCCCTCCTTGAGATACTTCTCGGAAACCACCAGCTTGGACACGGTCCCCTTGGTGAAGGATTTTGCCTGTACCTCGAACTGTCCATCGGTCATGGTGTTGGGCGTTGCCTTTTTTGCAAAGACAACGGGAGGATAGCCGATAAAGGGCGCGGTGCCTACAGCTATGGCTATGCCGCTGGCCTCCACCGTAAGTATGCGGTCGATCCTGCAGTCTGCGAATCTGGCGGCAAACTCTCTGCCGATCCTTTCGAGAAATTTAGCGTCTATCTGATGGTTCAGGAAGCCGTCGACCTTGATTATGTCCTTGCCGATGGCGGTCCCTTCATTGAGTATCTTCTCTTTGAGCGCTTCCATGTGCTTCTCCTCTGTCGATAAAAACGCACGGCAGCTGCCTGCTGCCGTGCGCCTGGTCTGCTTTGATATTGCCTATTCTTTGAAGAGTTCTTCGAGACCCTCAAATGAGATCTCATCTATTGGAGTCTCTTCCGCTTCGGCAGCCGCCTCTTCGATACCGTCCAGGTTGATCTCGCCCTCTTCAGGCACTTCGACAGCAACCTCTACGGAGTCGTCCGCTGTGATATCGGGAAGATCGATCTCAGCCACCTCTGCCGTTTCCTCTGCAGACGCTTCCATTTCTGCGAACTCCTCATTCTGGAGCTTGGCTACCAGATCTTCGAAGGTGAGCTCCTCATCGGCCGCTTCCGGCTTATTATCAGCCTCGACCTCTACGGTCGGCTCTGCTTCAGGCTCTGCCACCACCTCGACTTCGGCCTCCGTCTTAGCCGTCTCCTCTATGGAGATGTCCGGTTCAGGAAGGTCTACCCTGCCTGTGGTCTCACGGATGTCCCATTCGTAATCGGTCTCTTCCTGATTTATCTGAGCCTTGAGTCCGTCGATCTTACCTGCGGTACGCAAAATGTTCGTCTTGATCTCCTCGAACTCCTGCTCCATGGCTTCGATACGCTTCCTGTAGTTCTGCTTGATCGATTCGACCTGCTTCCTGTCTTCTTCGATCTCTGCAGCCATGGCCGCTCTGCTGGCTTCAGCTTCCTCTCTGGCTCTGTCGGTTCCTGCCTTGAGGTTTGCCATTTCCTGCTCTGCAGCCTTCCTGGCGAACTCGACCTCCTCTTCCTGCTTGGCGATCTGTTCCTTGCCGCTTGTCAGGATATCGTCGACTTCTGCCTTGGCTTTGCTTATTATCTCGTTGCTGCTCTTCTTGGCCTCCATGATAAGGCTGATGTACAGATCATTGTTCTCATCGTACTTCTGGTATTTATCCTGGAGTTCGGCGATCTGTTCATCGTAACTGTTAGTCAGATCCTCGATGCTCTTCTCGTAGACATCACAGAGCTGCTGCATGCAGACATACACGTCATCCTTGTCGAAGCCGTCTCCGTCAGTCTTCTTGATCTTCATATTCTTGAGCAGGTTGATTACCGTCTCACGTCTCTGTTCAGCTAACAAACTGTTTTCCATATGAAACCTCTTACTTACATCATAAAATGATCGCTTAATTGACGATTTGAAAAAAATTACAGGCTCATTATACCATTGATTATTGCCTTTGTGCATGCAAATTGCAAAATTCCATGATTTAGTTGACATTTAATGACTGTTCGCGATAATATATCTTGTAGTTGTTTTCCAGCGGAGGATCCGATGAAAACGATCTCGATCATCTCAAAAGGAAGAGATGTACAGTTTACGACCAAATCCGTCACCATCGACGGCAGGGAATATCTGTATACTCACATAACTGAGCTTCGTCATTCCGCAGACAAACGTGTCTACGGCTTCAAATGCGACGGTGAAGTGTGTATGCTCCCCTACGAGGAGAAGGACACTCAGGTTCTGAAGGCCATCTTCTCTCAGGTAGAGCAGCTCCACAGGAAGCCTGCACCAGCGGCAGTTCAGCCTGCACCACCGACGACTCAGCCGGCAGCTACCGTAGAGGAACCTGCTGTTGAACCTGCACCGGCACCGGCAGCAGAGGCCCAGGTGCCCGAGACAGAGACCGTACCTGAAGGATCCGAGCAGAAGACCGAGCTTTCGCCTTCAGAGAAGAAGAAGGCCGAAAAGGAAGCCCGCAGACAGGAAAAACTCAGAGAAAAAGAGCAGCGTAGGGCCGAAAAGGAAGAGGCCAGACGCCGCAAGCAGGAAGAGCGCGAGGAAGAAAAGCGACTCTGGCAGGAAAAACGTGACGAAGAAAAGCGTCGCGCCCAGGAGCAGAAGGAAGAGGCTCGCAAGGCCAGGGAAGCCAAAAAGGCCGAGAAGGCCGCCGCCAAAGTCGGTGCTGCCCAGGAAGCAAAGCCTGCGGTCGAAGAGGCTCCGGCAGGCGAGACTCCAGTCGCTGAAGAAACTCCCGCGGTCGAGGAAATTCCAGCAGTCGAGGAAATTCCAGCGGTCGAGGAAGTTCCAGCGGTCGAGGAAGCTCCCGCGGTCGAGGAAACAACGGGAGCTGAGGATACCCTCAGCTATGCGGATATAGAGGATAGGACGGGACCCGAGCACAAGAGTGCCCGCTTCAAGAAGTCCATCATCATCTTCTTTATAATCATCGCATGTCTGGCTATCGCCGCGATAGTACAATACAAGGTCATCGGGACATCTGACGACCCGCAGATCGGTATCAACTCACCGGAGGATAGCACACAATATAACGATATCGACGATATGATCAATGATCTTGAGGAATAAAACTGCCTGAGATACAGTAATCTATCTGAGATACGAGCCACTGTAGCTCATCTGGCAGAGCAGCACATTCGTAACGTGCAGGTGGCCGGTTCGATCCCGGCCAGTGGCTCCATGGGGCATTGGCGCAGCTGGGAGCGCGCATGACTGGCAGTCATGAGGTCACGGGTTCGATCCCCGTATGCTCCACCACAACGTGCGTAAACGAACTCTATATTTCTACCGCGGTGGATACGCCGCACATATATGGTTCTAAGCGCAGACGAGAAAAACGACCACAACTTTTTAGAGGTGGCCGTTTTTTCGTGGGTGTAATATTAAGTGGCTCTATTCTATCTATCGACGTATTTTGCGTTTATCTGAGGGATCTTTTGACTTGCACCCATTACTGTTTCATATTCATAGATACCAGCTGTAACTCCATAGACCGTGCAATGATCATCTTCAACAATATCGCTTTTCGGAGCATATACCATATACACATCATCGTAATCACCACTACTGGATATTCTATAATATCCGTCTCCACAATCCTGGAGAACCTGTCCATATATTTTTATATGTTCATCAAAACTTTCCTCTCTAAGCTGATTTTTATAGTTCCTACTCTTGCACTTATCTTTATACTGGGATTCCGACAATGTAGTACACTCAACCTTTAAATCATATGTCAATCCCCCATATGTAATTTTTACAACACTTGTTTCTCCCGCTTTGAGAGTTACACCATTTTCTATCTTAAAGTCCTCCACTTCTTCTTTTTCACCGGTATCAAATTCCACATTAACTGTTATATCTTCAGTACTTATCGTTTCTCCCGCTTTAGTTGACCCACTGTATTTTGCGCTTATTTTTTCAGGTTTTCTTCCTGCTACTTCCAGTTCACATGTTTGCCCATGACATGATATTGTCGCAGTTTCCTTTTTCCCCTCCTCAAGGGTGATGCTTTTGTCCATTGACCATTCATGAGCCGTGAACTTATTACCGTCATCGTACTCCACCGTAACAGTTACCTTACCATCTCCACTATCAATGGTTGTTCCTGGCGTCTTGTCTCCAGTATACTTAGCTGATATCCCCTTTACGCTACGTGGATTCTTATAAGTCTTCACGCCTATTTCTTTTATTATCTCCTCAAATACTGCCGAATTGTAAACATCTGATTTTGCATCTATCAACACAAAGAAATCCGAATAATCCTTCTCGAATTCTGCTGTATATGTTCTAGTATCGATTGTTTCATCTGAATCAGTGACACCAATTTCTGTATCATATTCTTTAATTGATATCTCAGTTCCATTGATATCAATAGTTTTACTATCCAATTCATCTTTAAAGAAACTAGATCCGTAGTAGTCAGTAAAATCAATTGCTCCATCATCTCCCAAGTAGTACATACGCATCCGAGCCATAAATGTGTTGTCGTCTTTATTCCAACGATTATACTCATCATATAATACATTACCATTATCTAAAGAATCCGTTTGTTGTTCTTCCGCCACCCATAAACCTGGATATTTGTATGAAAGACCATTAATTTCAGCATCTTTCATATCTTCAATATCGTTGTCTATCTTATCTGCTGTTATCATTGCAAAAACGACCAGTGCAATAAATAGAGCGGCAATTATTCCAAAAGCTATCCCCACAATTTTAAGTATCTTCTTACGTTTTCTTTTTCTAAGTTCTCTTATCTCAGGGGCAACTTCTTTTCTCATATTAAGTAATTTAGATAGCAGGCCTTTTTTCTCAATGTTGTTAGCCTTTGCCACACTATCATCAGTTACCATACTATCAAGCGAACCTTCTGATGCACTTTCATCTGCGCACTTCTCTTCTAATATGGCAGTTTCAACATTCAACTTCTCATGGTTATCACCCGAGTTTCCCTCATAGCTATTTTCATCTCCCGTTAGATAATCCTCTTTGGAATCTTCATTGGTATGCTCAGCAACTGGCATTCGCTCCATTGCTTGACCTGCTGACGTCTTCTCATCTAACGTGTCCTTGATAGGTTCACTTTCAAGAACCGTTGGAGCAGACTTTTCTCTAATTTCTCCTTGGGCTATTTCCTTCGGGCATCCACAATTTGGACAGGTCTCTGCATGTTCGGAAAACTCCTTACCACATTCTATACAACGTATTAAGGCCATACTTACTGTTTCCTCCTAATATCTTACATCATTGTAAAGAATCATTACGCAACTACTACAAAATGCCATGTATGTTTTTCGCGACTATACTTTATTAGTTAAAGTTATACTACTAAATTATAATATATCAAGCGCATGTCTGACAACATAAAATAATCATATCAACAACACTAATGATCTCCGAGGATATGATTATGAAACAGAGAATTGCCATAACCAAAAAAGTCCCACGACAAGGTGACGATGGATATAAAATAATATCAGTCAGGATGAAGGATGAACTTGTAGAAAAACTTGACACACTTTCTGCAGAAACAAATCGGTCACGTAACGAATTGATTAATTTACTCTTGGATTCGGCAATTGATATTGTCACCGTTGAAGAATAGCGTTGATCCAAAAGAGCGTTTTAGAAGCCGCTCTTTTTTTGTATGCATTGACCAAGAGATTCACTCCCGATCTAAAGATAGATATTCCTGCATCAACCTAAAACGCAGTTCTTTAAGTCCGTTACACTCCCTGAGCAACGCTTCCTTCACTTCCGGGTCAGTCTGAGTTCTTGCCGCCTCCGCAAGATGTTCGGCGGCGGTTATCATGCGGTTGGTATCGTAGAAAAAAGCCATGCCCGGCGCCTCTCTTGGGCGATATCCATCAAGCAGCATCCGGATAAGCGTCACCTCTTTGAGTTTGGTTAGTCTCGCTTTCTTTGCAAGATCGGCCGCCTGCTCTTCCGTAAGCCAGAACTGCTTCTTTATTCTCTTTTCTCCCATGGACCTTTACTCCTTTGTACTCCGGGGTCGTAGGGGGCACCCCTACATTTCGCCTTTTTACGTTTTGGGAGTAAAAAGGCTTTGCTTGATAAAGTTGTCGGATCAGATTTGCCTGGTTTGGATTGCCTTTCCCATTCCAACTTACCTGACATACAATGACGGCCATGACAGCAGTGACAGCTTATCTCCTACCGAGTATTGCCGTCATTGCTGTCACGAGTTTTGCTGCACAGATCGGCTATTGCCTTTTCCCATGCATTCCATCTTTGCTGGATACTGTACAGTTCCTGCATGATCGCCTTTGCAAAGATACGGCACTGATTTTTGTCGAGATGCATACAGTTCCTCCCTTTCATTTTCTCCCTGCTTTCTCCCTGGCGAGTATTACAGTATATTAACTTGTTTCGACATAGTCAAGAATCTTTTTGTCTTTTGCGACATATTTTTATTGCATTCTCGATTTGATATGCTACAATTGTTGTGAAAGGAAGGTTTGGAAACATGTCTACAGGAGAAAGGATACGTTTTTTCAGGCGACGGGAAAAGATGACCCAGGAAGAGCTTGGGCACAAGATGGGCTTTATGAGTCAGAGCGCCAATATCAGGATCGCACAGTATGAATGGAACAGGCGTACACCAAAGAGGGACATCCTGGAACAGCTTGCTGAGATTTTCGATATCGTTCCCGAAGCTTTGCAGAACCCGGACATCAATTCAAACGTGGGTCTGATGCATACCCTGTTCACTCTTGAAGATACTTACGGACTTACTGTCACGACGCTCGATGGCGAGATCTGTCTCAAGCAGGATGTGAACAATCCGGGATACAGTCAGAGCCTTGCCGATGATCTCGCGATATGGAACGAGATCAAGACCAAGCTGAACTCCGGCAGGATATTCAAAGAAGAATATGATCACTGGAGGTATAATTATCCGAACGACAAAGAACTTCTGAGCGATAATAAGGGGCCATCATCCTCGAGTGGCAGCAGCAAGGTAGCCGAGGAACCCATGCTCTATACAGAGGATGATGTGCTTGAGATACTGAGGATGTACAAGGAGAGGAAATAACGATGGCGAAGAAGACCGTGAAGGAAACCATCCATGCGAAAGGGATCGATATCGGGATATATACTACTGATTTTCAGAATGAATATATTTCTCTTACTGATATAGCGCGATATCGGAGCGATGATCCCACAGCAGTTTTGCAGAACTGGATGAGAACCAGAGAAGTCATTGAATATCTCGGATTATGGGAATCCATGCACAATCCAGATTTTAAACACCTCGAATTCGAGGTGTTTAGAAATGAAGCTGGTTCTCGCTCATTTACCCTTGGTCCTCAGAAATGGATCCGGGAGACTAACGCGATAGGAATAGTGTCAAAGTCCGGCCGCTATGGTGGAACCTATGCTCATATCGATATAGCAATGGCGTTTGCAACATGGATATCGCCAGAATTCCAGCTGCTGATCATGAAAGATTACCGCAGACTCAAGTCAGACGAAAACAGCAGATTTTCCCTGAACTGGAATCTCAACCGCGAGATATCCAAGCTCAACTACAGGATCCATACCGATGCGATCAAGGATTATCTGATACCGCCAGAACTGACGCCGGCGCAGATCAATATGACCTATGCCAGCGAAGCTGACCTTCTGAATGTGGCACTCTTCGGTATGACGGCAAAAGAATGGCGGGATGCAAATCCGAAGAGCAAAGGCAACATCCGCGACGATGCGACTATCAATCAACTTCTTGTTCTTGCCAATATGGAAAGCTACAATGCGATCCTGATCGAGCAGGAAAAGAGTCAGTCGGAGAGGCTTGTTCTTCTCAGGCAACTCGTAGAGAGCCAGCTTGAATCCCTTGCCTCAATAGAATTCTCAGGTCTTTCACTACTCGAAGGCATTGACAAAGATGGTAAAAAGGAATGAAGAACGCCGTAATATACGCCAGATTCAGCTCTCATACTCAAAACGAAATGTCCATAGAGGGCCAGATCGCAGAATGCCGCAAATATGCCGAGGAGCACGATGTCGTTATCATCGATGAATATATCGACCGGGCGCAGAGTGCAACGACCGACAAGAGGCCGGAGTTCCAGCGTATGATCTTCGACAGCGAGAACGGATATTTCGACACTATTCTCGTATATCAGTTCGACAGATTTGCCAGAAATCGTGAGGACTCGGGCTACTACAAGAAGATCCTTCGGGATAACGGCGTCAAAGTTGTATCCGCCAAGGAAGAGATATCACCGGGTGCATCCGGTGTATTCACCGAGGGAATGCTTGAGATCGTCGCTGACTACTACAGCAAGGATCTGGCCGAGAAGATACGGCGCGGAGTCAGGCAGCGTGCCGAGCAGTGCAAGTACACCGGTGGCGGCATGACATTCGGATACGGTATCGATCAGGACGGATACTATGTCATAAACGAGAAGATTGCTCCTATCGTCAGGGAAATCTATGAAAGAACATCCGACGGAGAGACCGCAGTATCCATCATGGAGGATCTCAATAAAAGAGGAATCAAGACCAGCAAAGGCAAACCTTTTTCCAAGAACTCACTCCGTACTATTCTAAGAAACGAACGTTACAAAGGTATCTATCTTCATGGTGATATCAGGATCCCGGACGGAATGCCGCGGATCATAAGCGATGAATTGTTCGACGAAGTGCAGCGAGCGATCTCTGATCCTCCACGGGGACACCGCCCTCCTCTCGAAGATTATCTTCTATCGGGCAAACTCTTCTGCGGACACTGCAAGGATTCCATGATAGGAATGTCCGGCAGTTCCAAGACCGGGAAGACATTCAGATACTATCGTTGCTCAAGTTCTCCAAGAAAATGCGATAAGAAAAATGTGAGAAAGGATCATATCGAATCGCTCGTGATGGAAAGCATCCAGGGACTGATAACTGATGAAGTGATCGAAGATGTCATAAAGGCAGTGATCAGGATCAACGAACAGGATCAGGAAAGCTCGGAACTCATCAGACTGAGGCACGAGATCAAGGATACCGAGGGGAAGATCGAGCGTATGCTGGATCAGATCGAAGAGGGTAACGCTCCTCCTCGTGCAATGGCAAGGGTCTCTCAGCGAGAGGAAGAACTGAAAGTACTGCAACGGCAACTCACCATTGAGCAGGCCAAGCAAGTATATATCGATCCCGTCCATGTGAGAAACTTCCTGCGGTCGATGCGGGACGGCGATATAAAGAACATGGCATACAAGAAGATGCTGATCAATGTGTTCGTGGACAAGATATACCTCTACGATGACTACTTCCGATTACTTCTGAACTTCAACGGCAACAAGGGAAAAGCCAGCAAACACGAGGCCCGAGAGATAGAACGGTCCCTGGACGACTTAGTTCGAGAACAGCACGGTGAGCTCCACCAACGACGAAAGACCACCGCAAGGTGGTCTTTTGGCGTTCCTGGGGTCTTCGGGGATCGGGCCCGTGAAACGGGTTGAGAGGCCTAACAAGGCGATCGGCGAGCGCCAGCGAAGCCGGAGCCGCTGTAGGCCCTCTGCCAGGACCGCAGGGGCTACGCCCCGTGGCGGTCTACGGCCGATCCCCGAACTGTGACAATGGGGACGCGCATGACAACCCAAGGGCGAAATCATTTTCCGCAAAGGCAACCAAAAAAAGTATGCGGTAAACCCGGAAATACCGGGTCTACCGCATATGCGAAATAATTAACTTGTAAGAATGGACTTGCCTTTCTTAAAACTTACAACATTACTATCTGTTTTTGCCGATCTTATTCTCCGAAATTACTTCTCACGGCCCATTTCATATCTCACAATGCCTGTTCGTATGCGGTAG
>Ga0256406_1004057_pt1 | contig 17302 bp, 19 predicted proteins | sample RumenRJG_03DNA_FD_185986 | JGI IMG/M metagenome (GOLD analysis project Ga0256406, IMG submission 185986) | Bovine rumen microbial communities from Lethbridge, Alberta, Canada - RJG_03 | ecosystem: Host-associated > Mammals > Digestive system > Stomach > Rumen | place: Canada: Alberta | collected...
AAAAAGCAGGGCAAGTCAGAACTGGCTGCGGCGGTGGCGCTTTTGCTCTGCTGTGGAGATGGAGAGGAAAGAGCCGAGGTTTACGGCTGTGCGGCTGACCGGCAGCAGGCTTCCATCGTTTTTGAGGTTGCGGCGGATATGGTCAGGATGTGTCCGGCTCTGAATAAGAGGGTGAAGATCCTGGCTTCCCAGAAGCGGATCATCTTCCAGCCGACAAACAGTTTTTACCAGGTGCTGTCTGCGGAAGCGTATTCAAAGCACGGCTTCAATATCCACGGGGTTGTGTTTGACGAATTGCATACGCAGCCGAACAGGAAGCTTTTTGATGTAATGACGAAGGGTTCCGGCGATGCCAGGATGCAGCCTTTATATTTCCTGATCACAACTGCCGGAACGGATACGAACAGCATCTGCTATGAAACACACCAGAAGGCAAAGGATATTCTGGAAGGACGCAAGATTGATCCTACCTTTTATCCGGTAATTTATGGTGCGGATGAATCCGATGACTGGACGGATCCGAAGGTCTGGAAGAAGGCGAATCCCTCTTTGGATATAACGGTGGGTATCGACAAGGTGAAGGCAGCCTGTGAATCGGCAAAGCAGAATCCGGGAGAAGAAAATTCCTTCCGGCAACTGAGGCTGAACCAATGGGTGAAGCAGGCGGTCAGATGGATGCCGATGGAGAAATGGGATGCCTGCGCTTTTCCTGTGGATGTGGACGAACTGGAAGGGCGTGTCTGTTATGGCGGTCTGGACTTATCCAGTACGACCGACCTTACGGCGTTTGCCCTGGTATTTCCGCCGGTGGATGAAGAGGATAAGTACATTGTGCTTCCTTATTTCTGGGTACCGGAGGAAACGCTGGATCTGAGAGTGAAAAGGGATCATGTTCCGTATGATGTCTGGGAGCGGAAAGGCTTTCTGGAAACAACGGAAGGGAATGTGGTTCATTACGCATATATCGAAAAGTTCATTGAGCGCCTGGGTGAGAGGTTCTATATCCGGGAGATCGCTTATGACCGGTGGGGAGCAACGCAGTTATCGCAGGATCTGGAAGGAATGGGATTCACGGTAGTTCCGTTTGGTCAGGGTTTTGCTTCTATGTCTCCGCCGACCAAGGAATTGATGAGGCTGGTGCTGGAACAGAAGATTGCTCATGGCGGTCATCCGGTTCTCCGTTGGAACATGGATAACATCTACATTCGGACGGATCCTGCTGGAAACATCAAGGCGGATAAGGCGAAGTCCACGGAGAAGATCGATGGTGCCATTGCGATGATTATGGCTCTGGACAGGGCGATAAGATGTGGAAACGAAAAAGAGGAATCTGTTTATGATACCAGGGGCCTCTTGGTTTTCTGAGGATAAAAAGATGTTGATATTATCGGTGATCGGTTTCCTTGTGATCAGGGAAGCCTTGAATCAGGCATATGAAGGAGGGACTGGGTATGGGAATTCTAAGCGGTTTATTTCGGAGTAGGGATAAGCCCACGGACAGAACAGCAGGGAGCAGCTACAGCTTCTTTCTTGGCGGAACTGCAAGTGGCAAGTACGTGACTGAGAGATCTGCGATGCAGATGACGGCGGTGTACTGCTGCGTGAGGATCCTGTCAGAGGCGGTGGCAAGCCTGCCATTACAATTTTACAGATATACCGATGATGGCGGTAAAGAGAAAGCGGTTGAACATCCGCTTTATTTTTTGCTCCATGATGAGCCGAATCCGGAGATGACTTCCTTTATCTTCCGTGAGACTCTGATGACGCACTTGCTTCTTTGGGGCAATGCTTACAGTCAGATCATCAGGAATGGCAAGGGTGAAGTCGTGGCTTTGTATCCGCTGATGCCGGATCGGATGAAGGTGGATCGTGATGAGCATGGAAGGCTCTACTACGAATACACCGTTTACGATTCGGATGATGTGGACGGCAGGAAGGGGACCAATAAGGTCGGAAGGACGGTAAGGCTTCAGCCTCATGATGTGCTGCATATTCCGGGACTTGGCTTTGATGGCCTGGTTGGATATTCGCCGATTGCGATGGCTAAGAACGCTATCGGGCTGGCAATCGCTACGGAAGAATACGGCAGCAAGTTCTTTGCGAACGGCGCGGCTCCTTCCGGTGTTTTGGAGCATCCGGGAACCATTAAGGATCCGAGCAAGGTGAGGGAAAGCTGGCAGGCGACCTTCGGAGGAAGCGGTAATGCAAATAAGATTGCCGTTTTGGAAGAAGGCATGAAGTACACGCCGATCAGTATCAGCCCGGAGCAGGCTCAGTTCCTGGAGACAAGGAAGTTCCAGATTGATGAGATCGCGAGGATCTTCCGTGTGCCGCCACATATGATCGGAGACTTGGAAAAGTCCAGTTTCAACAACATTGAGCAGCAGTCGCTGGAGTTTGTGAAGTACACATTGGATCCCTGGGTGAGCCGCTGGGAGCAGGCAATGGTGAGAGCCTTGCTGACTCCGGATGAGAAGAAGAAATACTTCTTCAAGTTTAATGTGGATGGTTTGCTCCGTGGAGATTACCAGAGCAGGATGAACGGCTATGCGACAGCCAGACAGAACGGCTGGATGTCTGCCAACGATATTCGAGAACTGGAGAATCTGGACAGGATCCCGGCTGAACAGGGCGGCGATCTGTATCTGATCAATGGAAATATGACGAAGCTGGAGGATGCCGGGATATTTGCGGCGGACGGAAACGGGAAGGAGGAAAATTCCGATGAAGAAGTTTTGGAACTGGAAAAGCAGGAAGATCAGAGACCAGGCTTCAGGCGAAGAGGTCAGTGAAAGAGTGCTTTTCCTTAATGGAACCATAGCGGAAGAGAGCTGGTTTGACGATGATGTCACACCGGCTCTTTTTAGAGATGAGCTGAATGCCGGGACAGGAAACATTACGGTTTGGATCAACAGTCCGGGCGGTGACTGCGTGGCAGCGGCTCAGATCTATAACATGTTGATGGACTATAAGGGCGATGTCACGGTGAAGATCGATGGCATTGCGGCTTCGGCAGCAAGCGTGATTGCGATGGCAGGAACAAAGGTACTCATGAGTCCTGTGAGCATGATGATGATCCATAATCCGGCGACTATCGCTTTTGGTGATACGGCGGAGATGCAAAAGGCGATCAACATGCTGTCTGAAGTTAAGGAATCCATCATGAATGCCTATGAGATTAAGACCGGCATGAGCAGGACGAAGATCTCACATCTGATGGATGCGGAGACCTGGATGGACGCGCACAAAGCGGTGGAACTGGGATTTGCGGATGATGTGCTGCAGAGGGCGGATGCATCGGAGGGCGAAGACCTGGAAGCACCGGAGGTGTCGATGCTTTATTCCAGGGCGGCGGTGACCAATTCGCTGATGGATAAGATCGCTGCGAAGTGTCACATCAAGGCACCGGAGAGCGGTGCAGCAACTGAACAGACAACGGATAACGGGCGTTCCTGTGAAGAAATCAGGGAACGCTTGAATTTTATCAAGAGATTCATTTAAGGAGGAATCGAGTTATGACTATCAAAGATATGATCGAGAAGAGAGCGAAGGTGTGGGAAACCGCGAAGAACTTTGTGGATACCCACGAGAACGAGAACGGTGTTCTGTCTGCGGAGGATAACGCGACTTACAGCCGTATGGAGCAGGAAATCGAGGATCTGACTGCGGCAATCGACCGTCAGCAGAGAGCTGAGGCAAGGGAGGCTGAGTTCAACAAGCCTGTCAATATGCCTCTCACCGGAAGACCTGCGAGACAGGAAGTGGAGGAAAAGACTGGTCGTGCTTCCAATGCTTACAAGGAAGACTTCGGTGCGCATCTCCGTGGAAAGAGACCTGTGCATAATGTCCTTTCCGAGGGCGTACAGGCAGATGGCGGCTATCTTGTGCCGGAAGAGTTCGAGCGTCAGATCGTGATGGGTCTTGATGAGGCTAATGTGGTGAGAGGTCTTGCAAAGGTCATTACCACAAGCGCTGAGAGAAAGATCCCGATTGCGGCTACCCATTCTACCGCTGCATGGACAGCTGAAAACGGGGCTTACACTCCGAGTGATCCTTCCTTCGACCAGAAGACCATCGATGCGTTTAAGCTTACAGACCTTGTGAAGGTTTCCATCGAGCTTCTTCAGGATTCCATGTTTGATCTGGAAAGCTATATTGCGGCTGAGTTCGCAAGAGCCTTTGGTATTGCAGAGGAAGAGGCTTTCTGTGTGGGAACCGGAACCGGTCAGCCTACAGGTATCTTTACTGCAAACGGCGGACAGGTGGGCGTTACCGCTGCGGCAAACAACGCGATCACTGCGGATGAGCTGATCAGTCTTGTGTATGCACTTAAGAGTCCTTATCGCAGAAATGCGAAGTTCCTTATGAACGATGCGACAATCGCTGCGATCAGGAAGCTGAAGGACGGCAACGGTGTTTATCTCTGGCAGCCTTCCCTTCAGGCAGGTGAGCCGGACAAGCTTCTTGGTTATGACCTTTACACTTCGCCTTATGTTCCTACGGTTGCATCTGATGCGCTTACCGTAGCTTTTGGTGATTTCAAGAACTACTGGATCGCTGATCGTTCCGGTAGAACCGTGCAGAGACTCAACGAGCTCTACAGCACCAACGGTCAGGTTGGATTTGTCGCAACAGAGCGTGTTGACGGCAAGGTGATCCTTCCTGAAGGCATCCAGCTTCTTAAGATGAAGCACTAAGGAGGGCTGAGGCATGAGTGAATACAATGCTAAGAATTATACCGAGCAGGGCGGCGATGTCACCCATATCGGAGGAAAGCTGATCTTTGAAGAGGGAAGTTCCGTGGAGGGGCTTCCTTCTTCCTTTACACCGGCAGAGAATCAGGCGGACAGTGAAGCGACTACGGTTGCGGCACTAAAAGAGGATTTCAACGGTCTTCTGGCAAAGCTTAAAACTGCCGGCCTAATGACAGCTGATGATACTGACGATTCGGAGTAAGAAATGCAGGGCGGTGGAGTAATCTGCCGTCCCTGTTTATGAGGTGATGCAGATGACTGTGACTGTGGAAGAGATGAAAAGTTATCTCAGGGTTGATTTCGAGGATGATGATTCCCTGATTGCAAATTTCATAACGGCGGCGAAAAAGCAATGCATGGATATCCTGCGAACGGATGATGAGGCTGATCTGGATGCCTGTGCCAACGGGAAGATTGCCGTGATGTTTACGGTGGCTTATCTGTATGAGCACAGGGAAGAGGCTGACCATCATGCGATGGATCTGACTCTGAGGGCTTTGCTGTTCGGCAGCCGGAAGGAGGGATTCTGATGGATGTGGCAGCTTTAAGATCTAAGGTTACATTCCAGAAGAATGAAACCGTGACCGACAAGTACGGCAATCATAAGAACGACTGGACGGATTATTATACCTGCTTTGCCACGATTGGCGGTGAAGGGCTGGCCAGCTCCAAGGAAGAAGAGGTTGCCGGGACTACGGTTGAGGATTTCAGTATGACAGTCACCGTTAGGTACTGTCAGAAGGCTGCTGCGATTGATTCCACACACTACCGGGTGATGTTCATGGATGAGATCTACAACATCGTGAACATCGACCACATGAACTTCCGGAAGAAGTCACTGAAGTTCACCTGCAGGAAGGAGCGGCGCTGATGGCACAGACGATAAAGATTGACCAGCTGGCGGATACCGTGATGAAGGGCATGGAGGAATACGCGAAGCTTGCTGCGGAGGACCTGAAGAAGGATGTCCAGAAGGCGGGCAAGACCGTAAAGCAGCAGATCGAAAGCACGGCTCCGAAGAAGACGGGTAAGTATTCCAAGAGTTGGGCTGTGAAGAAGACCAGGGAAACGTCCGACTCCATCCAGATCGTGGTGCATTCCAAGCGGTACCAGCTGACACATCTTTTGGAGTTTGGCCATGCGAAGCGCGGCGGTGGAAGGACAAGGGCGTTTCCTCATATCGCGCCGGCGGAGCAGGCGGGCATCGAGCAGCTGACAAGGGATATCGAGCGTGACCTGCAGAAAGGCGGTTAGAGATGGAGATACTGCTTTTGTTATTCATGATCGCCGTCGGGATATCAGTGATTGGAGTTTTTATCTATCACGGTACCCGGAGGGGCGAGGATTGTCGTGGTTATCCATATAACTGCCCGGTCTGCCGTCATGCTGCGGAGTGCATAATCGAGATCGGGAGGAAAAAGGATGACGCATGAAGATGTAATGCAGATGCTGGCTGAAACGGAGATCCCATTTGCGTATGACCATTTCGCGGAAGGGGAAAGTCCTGATCCGCCATTCATCTGCTTTTTATTTCCGGGTTCGGAGAACTTCGCTGCAGACAACGTGGTGTACATGGAGTTTTCCAACCTAAGTATTGAACTTTATACCGATGAGAAGGATCCAGAACTGGAAGACAGGGTCGAGGCTGTGCTGAATGCCCACGAACTGTTCTGGAATAAATCGGAGGTATGGATCGAATCAGAGAAACTATACGAAGTGCTGTACCAGATGACGGTATAGCGGAAAGAGAGGTTTATTATGCCGAGTACAACTAACAAGGTGAAATTCGGACTTAAGAACTGCCATTATGCGAAGGCAACTCTTGATCCGGATACGAATGAAGTAACTTTCGCTACACCGGTAGCCATTCCTGGTGCAGTGAATCTGTCGCTGGATCCTGAAGGGGATACCGAGCCGTTCTATGCGGACGATATGGTTTATTACACCACGGTGGCCAACAACGGATATTCTGGCGATCTGGAGATTGCGTTGATTCCGGACAGCTTCAGGAAGGATATCCTGAAGGAAACAGAGGATACAAACGGTGTTTTGATCGAAGATTCTACGGTGGAGCCTGAGCATTTCGCTCTGCTTTTTGAGTTCTCCGGAGATAAGAAAAAGATCAGGCACTGCATGTATTACTGTACTGCAGCAAGACCGACCATCGAGGGGAAGACCAATGAGGATTCCAAGGAAGTCCAGACGGAATCTTTGGAGATCACTGCGACTCCGCTTCCGAGCGGTCTTGTGAAGGTGAAGACCGGGGCGAATACGGATGATACGGTTTATAACAGCTGGTATCAGAGCGTATATCAGACTCCGACAACGGAACCTACAGAGCAGGGACAGGGTTAAGAATGTGGGGCAGGGCTTCGGCGCTGCCCTTAATCGTGATTGGAGGATTTAATCATGGCACTTACAAAAACAGTGAATATTGATGGCAAGGATGTGACTTTCAGGGCATCGGCAGCCATTCCGAGAATATACAGAAACAAGTTCCACAGGGATATTTATAAGGATCTTCATGACCTGCAGAAGAGCATCGATGAAAATGATCCGGAAAACTCCGCATTGGATTCTTTTTCGCTGGAGCTTTTTGAGGATATCAGCTACATCATGGCGAAACATGCGGATCCGCAGGGCGTTCCGGATACGCCGGATGAGTGGCTGGATCAGTTCGGGACATTTTCCATTTATCAGGTGCTTCCGGAGATCATCGAGCTCTGGGGTCTGAATGTGCAGACACAGGTGGAGAGTAAAAAAAACTTCGAGCGACTGACCGGGAAATGACAACGCCGCTGTTGTTGCTTCGGTGCGTACAGTTGGGAATCCATATCAGCGAGTTGGATCTGCTGACGATAGGAACCGTGCTGGATATGTACACGGAGCTACAGAGGGATGACGAGCCACACGATCAGCTGGCAAGTCAGGATGACATGGATCGATTTTAAAAATATATTTTTTGTGAAAAATCACCAAAGTTCAAGTTCCATATTGACTTGATATATATATAATGATATAATATATCTGTCTTTTAGGCACCAAAATCAATAAATGTGACAAAGGAGATGGGTATCATGGCAGTTAATAAGGAACTGATCACTTCTATAGATGTTCCTGCTAATCTTAGAAAACAAACAACACTTGCTTCTGCTAATTTTTACGAAAAGGTCGAAATCTACGGGAATAGAGTATCAGGATACCAGAGGGGGCAACTTGCGCAGACCTGGTATTTTAAAGACTATAATGGGATTGACATAGTTAATGCAAGCTTAAATTCACAGTTTGCTCAGGTGGTCTTTTTAACAGGTATTAATTCGAAAAGTAGATTTGTTGGAATAGATTTAGGTGCAGCACAGAATAGAAATGCAATGCAGGACAGTAACAGGATATTGTTCTGTGGCGGCATGTTTAGCTATGCTGCTGCAAATGATTTTGCAAATAAGGTTGGAACTCAGATTAGAAGTGCTCTTGAGGAATATAAGAATCACGAGGACGAGGATGTTTCTGGTGGAGGTGTCTCAGCAGCAGACGAATTGAAGAAATTCAAGGAATTGCTTGATGCGGGTGTGCTTACACAGGAAGAGTTTGACGCTAAGAAAAAGCAGCTTCTTGGTCTGTAAGACATATGCTGAGTGGTGAGACTATTATAAAGAGAGCAGATTCTTATCTCGAAATTGCTGATCATCGCGAGATCAAGGATGGATTTCTTGAAAAATATTCTAAATGTGAAGTTCTGTGTCGCCAGTATGTACGAGAATATCTAAAAAACATTGGTGAATATACTTCTGACGAAGAGATTGGCATGGAACTTCAATTAGTTAAGGACGCATTATCTGATTCGGGCATCTTTTTTGATGATGGGAAGTTACTGACGAGGCTCTGGGGAAAAGCCAAAGGGAAAGGATCCAGTTCGTGTAGATTTTTGCGAAACAAAATAACACATGAATTAATGGAAAGAGCACTTCATGAAGTCATTGAAAGAAAAGATGAGTTGAATGCAGATATGGATAAGTTTATTGACATGCTTACAAAATATTAAAAATGCAATATTGCAATAATGAAGACATCGGTCAGAAATGATCGGTGTTTTCTTTTGCCTAAAATCAGGAAGGAGGGAATCGGATGGCTGGCAGGATCCAGGGGATCACCGTTGAGATTGGCGGCGATACCACCAAACTACAGACAGCCCTGAAGGGCGTAAATACAGAGATCAGAAATACCCAGAGCCAGCTGCGTGATGTCGATAAGCTCCTGAAACTTGATCCGGGGAATACGGAACTGCTTGCTCAGAAGCACAGGCTCCTGGGAGATGCCGTTAAGGAAACGAAGGAAAAGCTGGAGACCTTAAAGACGGCAGCGGAGCAGGCTGAACAGGCACTGAAAGACGGCACGATCACACAGGATCAGTATGATGGCCTGCAGCGAGAGATCGTTGAAACAGAACAGAAACTGAAATCTTTGGAGGAACAGGCGAAGCAGTCCGGAACGGCTCTTCAGGAAATCGCTGCTAAGGGTGAGAAGCTGAAGACAGTCGGAGAAAATGTTACAAACGTAGGAAAGAAGTTCCTTCCTGTGACGGCAGGTGTAGTTGGACTTGGCACGGCGGCGGTGAAAACTGCCGCTGATTTTGATTCTGCCATGAGTAAGGTGGCGGCAGTATCCGGTGCAACTGGTTCTGATCTGGATGCACTCCGGAATAAAGCCCGTGAGATGGGAGAGAAGACAAAGTTCTCTGCATCCGAAGCTGCGGAAGCCATGAACTATATGGCAATGGCAGGCTGGAAGACAGAGGACATGCTTTCCGGTATCGAGGGTGTGATGAACCTTGCTGCTGCTTCCGGTGAAGATCTGGCGACTACTTCTGACATTGTGACGGATGCTTTGACAGCTTTCGGACTTACAGCAAAGGACTCCGGGCATTTTGCGGATATCCTTGCTGCGGCTTCGAGCAATGCGAATACGAATGTCTCTATGATGGGGGAGACCTTCAAGTATTGCGCTCCGATTGCCGGTGCTCTGGGCTTCTCAGCGGAGGATACGGCGGAAGCAATCGGTCTGATGGCCAATGCCGGTATCAAGGGTTCGCAGGCAGGTACCTCTCTCAGAACGATCATGAACAACCTGTCCGGTGATGTGAAGATCTGCGGATCTTCTATCGGAGAGGTTACAGTTGCAACGACTAATGCTGACGGCTCCATGAGGGATCTTTCGGATATTCTGGCTGATTGTAGGACGGCTTTCTCAGGTTTGTCTGAATCTGAAAAGGCAGCGGCGGCTGAAAGCCTAGTCGGCAAGAATGCGATGTCCGGATTCCTGGCTCTGATGAATGCCGGGGAAGCGGATATTGAAAAGCTTTCGTCTGCTATTGATAACTGTGATGGTTCTGCGGCAAGTATGGCTGAGACCATGAATGACAATCTTGCCGGTCAGCTGCAGATATTGAAGTCGCAGCTGGAAGAACTGGCGATTTCCTTTGGTGAGCTGCTGATGCCTGCGATCCGAACCATTGTCGGTTGGATCCAGAAGTTTGTGGACTGGCTCAATTCGATGGATGAAGGAACTAGGAAGGTTATAGTCACGATTGCGCTGGTAGCTGCGGCTATCGGTCCGGTGTTGATCATAGTAGGCAAGGTCATTTCTGCCGTTGGTACCATTATGACTCTGGTGCCGAAGCTGGCAGGTGTGATCAATGCAGCGAAGGGTGTGTTTGCAGCCTTCAATGCGGTATGCGCGACGAATCCGTATGTGCTGATCATAGCGGCGATCGTCGCTCTGGTAGCGGCTTTCATTTATCTCTGGAACAACTGTGAAGAGTTCCGGCAGTTCTGGATTGACCTATGGGAGAGCATCAAGGAGATTGCTATTGCGGTCTGGGAGGCTCTGAAGGATTTCTTCAAGTCGGCATGGGAAGCGATAAAGACTACGGCTACAACGGTATGGAATGCGATAAAAGATTTCTTTACCGGGCTTTGGGAAGGGATTAAGAATATCTTCACAACGGTAGTCAATGCGATCAGCACTTTCCTGACCAATGCCTGGAATGCGATTAAGAATACCGTGACTACGGTGTTCAATGCGATAAAAACATTCTTCACGACAGTCTGGAATGGAATCAAGTCGGTTATCACGACAGTGGTGACGGCGATCAGTACGTTCCTGAGTACGGCTTGGAATGGGATTAAAACCGCAATCACAACGGTGCTGAATGCCATTAAGACAGCGGTAACTACGGTCTGGAACGGCATCAAGAATACGATCACGACTATCGTGAACGCAATCAAAAATGCAGTCACGACAGCCTGGAATAATATCAAGTCTGCTGTATCGAATGCAGCCAACGCCATCAAGAATGCTGTTTCCAATGCATTCAATGCGATGCTGAACGGTATCAAGAATGTCTGCGGAAATATCTATGGTGCTGTGAAGAGCGGATTTGATAAGGCAATCAATTTCGTGAAGAACCTGGCATCAGAAGCCTTCAAGTGGGGCGCTGACTTCATCGGTGGTATCGTGAATGGTATCAAGTCCATGATTGGGAAGGTTGGAGATGCTGTTTCTTCAGTTGCGGATAAGATCAGGAGCTTCCTGCACTTCTCCGTGCCGGATGAAGGTCCTTTGACGGATTATGAAAGCTGGATGCCGGACTTTATCGGCGGACTGGCGAAGGGAATTGAGAAGAGCCGGGGCATGATCGAGAATGCCATGAACGGTGTGACTTCTGATCTGACCATTACTCCGAGAGTGATGGCGGCTCAGGGCGGCTATTCCGGTTCTGCAGCATCGAGCGTTGATTTGATCTCCGGTATCAATACGGCGCTGAATACGGCTCTTGCCGGTGGCGGTGCTGCAGGGGACATCGTGATCCCTGTTTATATCGGCGGTGACATGATTGATGAGATCGTGGTTACGGCTCAGCAGAGAATGAATCTAAGAAGTGGAGGCAGGTAAGATGGCTCATTTGCAGTATCTTGTTTTTAACAATGAGAATATCCCGATGCCTGCCTCTTATTCTGTGAGTTTATCGGATGTGGAGGCAGACAGCGGAGGTGTTACGGAAGCGGGAACCACACAGAGGGATGTGGTAAGAGAAGGTGTGGTTCAGATCGGTGTGACCTTCCGCGTATCGAAGAAGTGGCTGAATAAGTTTTCGGCGTATAAGAAGCTGGCAAGCATTACCGTGGGATACCTGGATATGGAGACTATGAACATCGTAGATACTCAGATGTTCATTGACGGATATCAGGTGAAGCTGGTCAGCGATACAAGCTATGGGAGCTTGTGGGAGGTGTCCTTCACGCTGAAAGAGTTTTAAGGAGGGCGGCTATGTATCCAGTGAGCAATGCCTTCCTTGAAGCAGTGAAGGCGAATACAAGAAAATATTACTGGACCGGCAGGATTACAACGACTGCCGGGACGGTTTACAACTTTGATCAGGATGATATGGTTAAGGGCAGCGGATATATTACTTCTCAGTGCTGCGGATCCACGGAGATCGAACTGGGAACGGTGTATGCTGCGGAGATGGGGATATCGCTTTTCTCTGAGATCAACCGGTACACGCTGGAAGATGCGAAGGTAGAGCTGTTCTACCATCTGCAGGTAGCTGGTGGTTCTTATGAGAGGATTCCGATGGGGATCTTCGAGGTATCGGAGGCAAACAGGAAAGCGAAGTGCCTGGAAATCAAGGCGTATGATTACATGGTGAGATTTGAAAAGGCTTTTACTTCTCTGGAATCCATCGGTAATGCTTATGATTTCATGGTGCTATGCTCGACGGCCTGTGATGTGACGCTGGCTCAGGACAGGGCAACCATTGAAGCGATGCCGAATGGAACCGAGAACCTGTCCATTTATTCTGATAATGATATTGAGACATACCGCGATGTGCTGTTCTATGTGGGACAAGTGCTTGGCGGTTTTTTCGTGATCAACAGAGCCGGGGAACTGGAATTGAGAAAGTACGGAGATCAGCCGGTGCTTGTGGTGGAAAGGAAGCACAGATTTACTTCCAGCTTTTCGGACTTTATCACGAGATATACAGCGGTTTCTTCAACAAACCTGCGGACGCAGATCGCGGAGTATTATGCACTGGATCCGGATGATGGGTTGACCATGAATCTAGGAGTGAATCCGCTATTGCAGTTTGGACTTGAAGAGACCAGGCGGCAGCTTTGCACAAATATCCTGAATGATCTGGCTGTTGTGAACTATGTGCCGTTTGATTCGGATACCATCGGGAATCCTGCATTGGATGTGGGAGACATTCTTTCTTTTACCGGTGGTCAGGCGGATGCTACAAAATATGCTTGCATCACTTCAAACAGTATCAAGATCGGCGGCAGGCAGAGCATCAAATGTGTGGGAAAGAATCCAAAGCTTTCTCAGGCGAAGAGCAAGAATGATAAGAATATCTCCGGACTCTTGGCTCAGATCGAGGCGGGGAAGATCGGGATTCATACATTCACCAATGCATCAGCGTTTACGGTCAGGGATGTGGATACGAAAATCATTTCCATCGAGTTTGCCACGACAGAGGCAAATCATGCGCAGTTTTTTGGTCAGGTGATCGTGGATGTGACGGCTCAGCCAGTCATGAGGTCTGTTACAGCATCCGGGGATGTGGTGATCCCGTCTGTCCCGGTTGATGATCTGCCGGTGGATCCGGATGATCCTGAGGAAGAGCCGGTGGTTATTGGTAATACAGAAGAGCAGACGATAACGGTATCTCTTCCGATGAGTTGGCAGGAGGACGGTCATGCGGATGTGATCTTTTCCTTTGAGTTCAATAACCAGATGATCCCGGTGCATTATCCGCAGGAGAACTGGCACTCTGGAAGGCACACGATTCTTTTGTATTATCCGATTGAGAATGTGGTGCCGAACTACACGAACATCTTCAATGTCTATATGCGTTGTGAAGGCGGTACGGCTGCGGTGGATACCGGGATGTGTATTGCTTCCATTTCCGGCCAGAGCATGGGTGCTTCAGCAGCATGGGACGGCAGGATCGATATTGAAGAGTATGTTGACCTGTTCAGAATCGGCGATGGAAGTCAGAACGGACGGCTTCAGGTGAAGGCATTCACGGAAGCGGATGAATGGGAGGTCAAGGAAACCATGAGACGGTACTATTCGGATGTGAAGAATGGCAGGACAGCCGTTGGCGGTTTTGCGATGGTTGTGGATGTGCCGGGCAGTAACACTTAAGGAGGTTACGATGAAAAGATATACAGGAAATCTGGTCATTGAACTGGAAGACCAGAATACAGGAAACGTAGAGACGGTATCGGAGACCAACATGGTCACCAATGCCGTCAATGACATTCTGGGAGTAAATCCGATGGGCGTCATGTATAAGGCTGGCGGTCAGTATGATGATTCCCTGACCTGGAATGATGCGCTGCTTCCGATCTGTCCCAACATGATCGGGGGCATCCTGCTTTTTCCAGGTTCCATCACGGAACAGGCGAATAACATTTATCTGCCGTCAACAAATCTGCCGGTGGCTTATGCTTCCAATGATGTCAATGCTACGGCGAATACCAAGAGGGGAAGCATGAACCTGACGGAGAGCATGAAGCTGACAGACGGTTATAAGTTTGTCTGGGAGTTTACGCCTTCGCAGGGGAACGGCACGATCACGGCGGTGGGACTTACTTCCAAGCAGGGAGGGGCAAATGCTTATGGCTCTGAGGTGGCGGTGGATACCACGCTGCTTCAGATCAAGAAGGTAAGCCTGGATGACGGGGATGGGTTTATCAATGATCTGTTCCGTTGTGTGACGGTGGATTTTGAGAATGCGAAGCTTTATTCCCTGGGATATGCGAGCAATACCGTGACGATCAAGAGGTACCGGATCCCGGTCTTTGATATCGGCCTGAATGAGAAGTTGGATGATTCCACGCTGGTGCTGGAGGATACAACGGTCCTTCAGTGCAGCACCTTCCATTTTTATGGAAGCTATACGCCGTATGGAATCTTTATGGATGGCGGCGATGGGTACTGGTATGGTTTTGCCAATCAGGGCAATTCCTCCGGCAGCGCAACGGTGCTCTGGATCAAGATTAGGAAGAGCGACTATACATTTACGGAAGGTCAGTGGACGCTTTCCAATGCAACGCTGATGACGATGGGAAGCTTCAAGGAAGGATCCAGTTATCCGTCAGGGAACAGAAGTGCTGTAGTGAGAAACGGGTATCTGTATGTGCCGTCTTATGACAAGACCGGTGTGTATAAGATCAATATTTCCAACAGTACGGATGTGACGCTGATCAGTCTGGGATTTACTTCCGCCATGAGATGCATCGGGGAGACTGGCAGTACGGACTGCTGCCTGACCATTCTCAATGACATTATCGTGGCTTATGATTTTGAGATCGATGTGAATGACCATGTGATCCCGTTATTTGCCGGGGAGCATTGCGGGAATGTATCCACGCCGTTCTTCCAGTACAAGGAATATGTCTTTGCCTGGGGCGGCGCTTATCTGAACCAGTATAGGTATACCTGGCTATTGACTCCGTATCTTGCTACGATCTGCAATCTGAGCCAGGCGGTGGTGAAGAATGCGGATAAGACAATGAAGATCACGTACACACTGACGGAGCAGACGGTGACGTAAGGGTTGGATAAATGAACAGTGTTGTTAAGGCGGTTATCCCGGAATGGGAGCCGCCTATTTTTATGCGAAGGAGGGATTTGCGATGAAAGAGTTTTGGAATGTGATGCAGGCAATCTTTGCGGCAGTAGGTGGCTGGCTTGGCTATTTCCTGGGCGGAAATGACGGCCTGCTCTATGCACTTCTGGCTTTTGTGGTACTGGATTACATCACAGGGGTCATGTGTGCAGTGGCAGATAAGAAGCTGTCGAGCGCTGTGGGCTTCAAGGGGATCTGTAGGAAAGTTCTGATCTTTGCGATGGTAGGAATCGGGCATCTGCTGGATACTCACATTTTCGGAGAAGCTGGTGTCTTAAGAACCGCGATCATTTTCTTCTACATCTCCAATGAAGGCCTGAGCCTTGTGGAAAATGCAGCGTATCTGGGACTTCCGATTCCGGGGAAGCTTCACAAGGTGCTGGAGCAGCTGCATGACCGGAGCGAGAAGGAAAAGGATAAGAAGGATGGTGAGGAATAATGGCTTACACGAACAGTTCTATGGTGGTTTATAAGAAACTCTCACCGAACCATTCCGGGCAGAGGACGCACAGCATTGACCGGATCACGCCGCATTGTGTGGTTGGCCAGTGTACGGCGGAAGGACTTGGAGAGTGGTTTGAAAAGCAGTCCACGCAGGCATCCAGTAACTACGGTATTGACCGGGACGGCAGGGTTGCTCTGTATGTGGAAGAGAAGAATCGTTCCTGGTGTTCTTCCAGCAATGCCAACGATCAGAGGGCAATCACGATTGAGTGTGCTTCCGATACTACGGAGCCTTATGCGTTCAGGGATGTGGTGTATAAGAAGCTGATCGAGCTCTGCATTGACATCTGTAAGCGTAACGGAAAGAACAAGCTGATCTGGTTTGGGGATAAGGACAAGACGCTGAATTATTCTCCGAAGAGCGGGGAGATGATCCTGACGGTTCACAGATGGTTTGCGAATAAGTCCTGTCCGGGCAACTGGATGTATGCGAGAATGGGTGATTTGGCAGAGAAGGTAACGAAGGTGTTGCAGGGATCCGCTGATTCCGGTGGAGGTTCAGCTGCAAATGGGACACAGGCCTCTGTCCTGAAGAACCTGTCTGAGGCGGATGCGATCAAGAAAGTCGGAGCGCTGTTCACTGCGGATCAGAAGAAAAGCGGCATCCTAGCATCGGTATCGCTGGCTCAGTTCATTCTGGAATCAGGGTATGGAAAGAGCGAGCTGGCTCAGAATGCCAACAACATCTTTGGGATGAAGTGCAGCCTGTCCGGGAATACCTGGAGCGGATCCAGCTGGGACGGAAAGAGCAAGTACACGAAGAAGACGCAGGAACAGAATCCTGACGGCAGCATGATCACGATCACGGCAGACTTCCGGAAGTATCCCTGCATTGAGAAATCTATTGCTGACCATTCCGCTTATCTGCTTGGGGCGAAGAACGGCAGCAAGCTTCGTTATGAAGGGCTGAAGGGATGCACGGATTATAAGAAGGCTGTGCAGATCATCAAGGATGGCGGCTATGCCACAAGCCTGACCTATGTGGAGAAGCTGATTTCCATCATTGAGAGGTGGAACCTGACTCAGTATGAGGTGAAGGATTCCGGAGGCGAATTGATCCGTTGGTACCGGGTGAGGAAGTCCTGGGCGGATGCCAAGAGCCAGAAGGGAGCCTATAAGATCCTGGACAACGCGAAGAAGTGTGCGGATCAAAATCAGGGGTATAGGGTGTTCGATGCGGATGGTAAGGTGGTGTATGAGCCGAAGGCAGCAGAGCCGGCGGTGAAAGTGCCGTTCCTGGTGAAGGTTAGGATCTCTGATCTAAATATCAGGAGAGGTCCGGGAACCGATTATGACAGGGTTCAGTTTATTCCGATTGGTGTGTACACGATCATGGTAGTGAGAA
>Ga0256406_1004058_pt1 | contig 17302 bp, 17 predicted proteins | sample RumenRJG_03DNA_FD_185986 | JGI IMG/M metagenome (GOLD analysis project Ga0256406, IMG submission 185986) | Bovine rumen microbial communities from Lethbridge, Alberta, Canada - RJG_03 | ecosystem: Host-associated > Mammals > Digestive system > Stomach > Rumen | place: Canada: Alberta | collected...
CCTTTGGGGATTTTCATGGGCAATGGCCTGCTAACGGATTGCTAACAGCTAAGATTTCGTAGCTGAGCCATTTTCCCATAAAAAATGCGGGAGTTTTCCACTTTTTCGTGAATCACTCCCGCAAAAATGCGTTCCCGATGCGATTCGAACGCACGACCTTCCGCTTAGGAGCGGAACCGTCGTTCTGGAAGCCCTTATTTTATGGGCATTTCCGAGCGGCACCCACTTTTGCACCCACTTTGCACCCACTTTTTTCGTGGAGAGCATAGGCTTTATTTTTCTTTGCTGATTATCTCATAATACTGAGAGATAATCAATCTTTGTGGAAATGTGCACAGCCGCAAGCGGCTGCACACATTACACACAAAGCCGACGACGGCTACGGCTAAACCCTTTCGTCCTTCCTTTCAATCATATTCATTCATATTTTGGACGGAAAATCATCCAGATAAGCCATAAGCCTCCAGTGCAAAAGCACATAATAACATCAAACAAAACGCTATGATGCTTTCTTCTTCTAAGCGTTACTGTCTGAGCAGTAGCAGAAGAGGAGGACGACGCCGAGTTGTTAATCACAATAGGCTGTCCGTTTCCACTGCTTCCCACATCTTCGACCTGTCTTCCGCAGTGTACACATACAACGGCATCCTTCGGGATAATTTCTCCACAATGCTTGCAAAACTTCGTATCCCCAGATTTCTCCTGAAGTTTACGCTTCAATTCTTCACGTTTGATTCTCTTTTCTTCATCTGTAGTAGTCATTATAAATTACCTCCATATTCTTTTTCTAATGTTCCAGTTCACCCAGCATTTCATCAGTAATAAAAATATCCACATTCGGCTCCTGTCTTTCTTTCTGATGACTCTGCATGTTCTTGTAGTTCTCATCAAATCGTTTTCGGAGTGAAGCAATTCTGAAGTCACTTTCAAACCTGTCATATGACGCTTTCTTACCCACAAATTCCTCGTAATCACATCGTTCCAGAACGAAAGTCCACCCCTTCTTCGTTTTCCTTGAAACGCCAACTCCCTGCCACGCAAGATTATCTTCAAAGTCGGAAGATTTTGTCGTTTTTGCGACAGCAATCTTTACACGATTTTCCAAATCTTCCATCCAAGAATATCCTTCCTTTTCTCTCGAAATCTCTTTCCGTTTTTCAGCTTTTCTTTCGCGCTTTTTATGAGATTTTCCCTCGTCAATCTCAATACCATGCTGCTGCATACACCTCTCAACATCACGACGAAAAGCACGAAAATCTGTTTGCCGCCCACGGGCCGCTTTTAGCGTTTCCATGCTAAGAGAATTCATCACAATATGCACATGTAAATATCCGCCTCGTCCGTCTTTTTGAGCAACCGCAATCCACTGATGACCCGGCGATTGTTTTTCCATAACTTCCCTTACAATCTCAAGTGCTATTTCTACAGATGCAGGGTCATCAGGATTCAATTCGTTTTTTGAAAAACTCATCAGATATTTATATGCTTGAATCGTCCCTTCAGGACGATTTCCTTTGTCCCAAACATACTTAAATTGCTTACGAAGTCCTTTCGTATTTAGCGTATCAATCACACCTCCGCCGCACGCAAAACCTGCGACTCTTTCATGCTCTTGGTCACGCTTGTCTTCGAGCGGATATTTTATATCACGAAATCCTTTTGTTGATGATTTAATCCCCGTATACATCCGCATCACCGTCCATATCATCATCTGCAAATTCTTTTTCGTAATCAATCGGCACTTCTATGACAATTCTTTCCACTTTTTCTACTTTTTCAGGAGCTTCATATAGCATAGAAAACAGTGCATTCGCAACATCTAATTGACGAGACATGACCTCATCATGAATCTCATAAACTTTGTTCAAGTATTCCGAAAGAGTATAAGATTTTCCATCTTGACTTCCGACGACTTGGTCAGCAGTATACTGACTAATTTTCCCGTTCCTGATGTCACGAATAAGCGACGAAAGATTAACACCGATTCTGCGAACCTGATTTGTGTTTTCATTGAGCCGTTTCGTAAGCGTATCCATCCGACTTTTCACATCATCGCTCATTTGAATTTCATACAAGCGTCCCCTTAACTCTTTTATCCTCGCCCGCATCGTAACTTCTTCTTTATCTTCGAGAAGATTATTGATGTATTCATTCATCGTAATGTTTTGCTTATCGCAATAATCCATGATGTCTTTAAACACATCTTCTCGAATCCGAATCGTCGTACGATGAAGTTTTCCTTTATCTCTTTTTCGACTCTTATTCCTCACGTCGGACATATCTTTTCTCACCTCACTTCGTTCGAAAAATCTCATTCATTTTTCTATCTATTTCAAGACGACTTTTTTGTAAAAATCCGTCACAAAAATCATTCCAATTTCTTCAAGAAAAACCCTTCGGATTTTTCATAAAAGACAATCTTATCTTTTCCAAAAACTTCGTTTTGTAAGCACATTAAAACCGGATGTAAATTCCAGCCTGCCCATCCTCGTCCACATTCTTCAAAACCTTGCAGTTTTATGACGAAAGTGTACTTGTACTCAACTTTCCCTTAACGGGAAGTTTCGTACCAGAAAACGCCCAACTTCGCCCCGTTTCGGCTGGGCATTCTTCCATTTACATCATGAACCACTCCTGGCGACGCCCCTATCTTCCCGATTTTGCAAATCGGGGCAGATAGAGACGTCTGGGACCAGTCGCCGTTACCGGCTCCTTGTGGTTCTGAGGGACGACGTCTCCGACGTCTTTATGTCCCTCAACCCTATTCGCAGCAAGCTGCGAACCATCTTCTTTAAAACCTTCGGTTTATAACGGATTCATTCTACCGAAAGTTGTCTTCCGCAGGACTCTTGCAGAGAGCAAAATATCTCATCCATTTTTTAGAAATTCCGCTCATAATTTGATGCAGTTTCCGAATATGAACTTGATGTAGTTTCTTCATCATCCACGCTCGGAATTTCATCATCTTCGTCAGAAGAATTCTGCTCACTTTCAGCTACATTTTCAGACGAAGATGTAAGATTATATTTCTTCTTAATCTCTTCAAGATTATCTTCGACTTTCTTCCAGAAGTCAGAAGAGGACTCCAGTTCAAACTTCTCTTTAATCTCTTCGAGATTATCTTTCACATCTCTGAAAAAAATCTTCTTTGATTGCTCAATGCGCTTACGCTTTTCTTCCAAGTCCTGAAGCGTTTTCTTTTCTCTTTTGCTAAACTTCTCCATGCATTCTCACCTCACTTTTCTTATAAAACGACGCCCGCTTCAGATATGATTTTTCTCATAAACATCTGAATTTTTCGCAACAAAAAAGCAGCAAACAGAAACACATATTTCTATGCATTTCTGTTCACCGCTGACGTTCATAAGCAGCACTTTCTTCTCTTGGTACATGTGCCTCGACCTCACCTGCCGCCTGTTCCTGAGCGTACGCAGGATGCTCACTAAAAAGAACTAATTCGTGAACTTATTTTATTCATTTTTTTGTCTGCATATTAAGCATAACATACAGAAGAAAATTTCTCAATGATACACCGAAAAAGACTTCTTAGATTTTTCAATACTTACTGAAATCAAAATCATCTGCGATGCGAACATCCTCATCAGATGCAACTAAGCCATCCTCCTCTGCAGCCAGTCTCTTCACAATATCCCAGTACATTGCATTCGTCATGCCGAAATCCACAGACGCACCATTGACCACAGACGCATATTCAGTATACATCACCGCATTATTGAACATCTGGTCCTTCGTCGCAACAATAATCTTGTATTCCTCGACCGCCTGCGCAATGATGTGGAAAAACTGTTGCTTTATAATACGCTCCATCATTGCCATTCTTTCTTCATGTGTCATTGTGCGTTCCTCCTCTTTTTTCTTGTTTTCATGAATTCATAGTTACATATAAATATGATTTCATAATGCTTTGATACAGAAAACGCCCTTATTCCATATCTAACGCATTACGTGTGCTGTTCTACAGATATTTTTTCGTCGGTCTCCCCAAAATCACGCAGTTCTTGTAAAAATGGATTGTGCCGAACACTTTTCTCATTCGTTTGGACAAGAACCTCTCTATTAACAATAACCCTTCTCCACCTCACATTCTTTTGTTCTGTATAATATCCTTTCGTATCCGTTATAGGAAACGAAATTTCATACTGAGGTGCATATAATCGCACATCATAGAACATTTGTTTATATGGTTCTCTTCTTTGCCGTCTTGCAGCAGCATCATTTCTCCAAATATGCGATGTTGGAACTATTACCGTACAGTAATTTGTAGAAGCCTCACCTCTAAACTGTGATGGTAACCCCAGCCGAACTATGCTGCGAACATCGTCCATTTTCTTGATTTTATCGTCTGTAATCAATCGGAGTCTCAAATAATCATCGCTCCCACTGTACAATTCCACAAGTTCAGCCATGTCTTCTTTATGGCTATTGAACCGGCTTCTCCTATTTCTAACATCCGAAGAAAGCATATCTATAACTTCCTGTCTTGTGACATTAAATACTCTCATGGTATCATATCCCTCTAAGTCACAAGCAAGCTCATACACCTTATGCCTTAAATACACTTTCATACGTTGTTGGTCATGCATCATCTCCACACAATCCGGATGAACTGTCAGAAACCCTACTACCAAATCTTTACCCTGCTCATTCGTTTTTCTAAGTCTTGGTGGCGGAGACATCCGAATCTGATAATCCGGTGAACCCTCTTTTTGCCGCACCCGATATATAGGCAATTCTTCTACATAACCGGCATCACTGTTATCATCTTGTAACAGCCGGTAACACTCATTTTCCTGATAAAGTTCTTCAGCAGATACAGTGAATTTTATAAACTCATCTTCCTTTTTTACATTCAATTCATAAGTATCGTAATGCAAAACAACGTCCTTAAAGTTCTCATCCTCTGTAGCCTTTACATAATTATTATGAACAAAAATATAGCCTCGTTTCTGTTCTCGATACTCGCTAGTCAAAAAAGCAGGTAATCTTACTGCTACAGAGCAATAATCCTCCTTTCTCGTCATGGGCTTTATAAATCTTGCATCAATATTTCTTAATACAAACTCTGACATTTGTTTTCGCTCCTAACTTCATGAACGATACACAAAACGCCCTTGCGCCAGATAATTGACACAAGGGCGACTGTTACAAGAGATAATTATACTCGTAAACGTGGGGGTTTTCAATGATTTCGGACCAAAGTGTGACATTACTTATCAGACTTCTTGCCATACGGTGCTCTATCCTCAGCAACCCTCGATGCAGGTACCGAAGAGAAGTTATACGTATACCGATTAGAACTATTCATTTTCGAATCAGTTTTATCTGTCTTATCAGCAAAAATCACTTCCTTATCCATAATCTTCAATGCTTGTTGCTCTAACTGATATGCCTCATAACGTTTTTCATTTGCTTGAAGAGCCAAATCATTAATCTGTTTTTGCACCGCACGGTCTTTTAAAAGTGGAAACGGAATACTCCGTACATGCGTATCATCAATTTCATCAACCACCGAACCATACGTATAATGAGTAATCAAAGGATACCCATAATCAGATGCAAGAAAAATACTCAAGTATCCAGCAATATCCTTACTTGCAGGAACAACACGAATAATGTGTTGATTTGCAGTCCAATTTTCCCAATGCTTACCCACAAGTGTCACCTTTCCGATTGTGCCGCTACAAGTAATTAAAGTCATTCCTTCATGTAATTCGAGTTGTTTTGAAATCCTTTCTTCATGATGAACAATAGATAAATATTTTTTATTTGATGGGTCAAGTTCGTATAACTGTTTTCCACCAATAAATACTCTTCCATAACCACTATCAACATATACTCGCTTAAATCGACCTGGAAGAATCACTTCCTTGCTGACTCGGCTATCCCCAACAGTTGTCACTTCAGCAGCATACTTTTTCATATGCTCCACAATAGCATCTACAATAGGAACATGATACGAAGCATCTACACGTCCATCCATCTCGCTCAGCTTCACGCTGAAAGTATCAACCGTGCTATGTTTCTTATACAGAGCAACATCAAAATCATGGATATCAGGGAACTGCAATTCACTTACCAACAACGCTGTTGCTTCGTCAATCAATGCGTTTGATGCATCTCTCAATTCATACGACGCAACAATTAAGTCATTGATTCTCTTTTTTATTGACCAAGGCGCATCAGGGATAGGAATAGTAGCAAGATGCTCTGGTTCAATCTCTTGAATAACAGCCCCATAAATATTCGAACGAATAAGTAATTGGCCTACACTGGATTTTAAAAACGCATACACATAGCCAGGACATTCTCTACATTCCAATCTTATAGCATGTTCACTAACAAGTAACTTCTCTAATGTTTTGCTCACGAATGTAAGATTTCCTATTGTCCCAGAACGAGAAATAAGAATATCTCCGTATTTGACATGCAAATCTTTTGTTTTTTCAGTATCCTCCATGAACTTAACAGGCCGTGGATAACAGTCAAGCATTTCCGAACTACCTACGAAGCCAACTGCATTCAAATGAGTAGAAGCAACATAATTTCTTTTTAACCTTGCTCCATAATAAGCTTTCTTAACAGGAGATTTATCACCAATAAGAGGAACTGCCAAATATTTTCCGCCACTTATTACCTGATATGCGTGCATTGATTCAACATCAAATACACTTGCTTCCAGACGTTTTCCTCTTGAAATCACATCAGAAAGTGTAACCGAACAATACTTAACAGGAGACTCTGCAATCTCAATTTCCTGTACTTCTTTCTCGTGTAATTGATATGCTGTACTTCCATCTACCATGACAATCCCTCCTGCACTTTCCACTCAGCAAAAATCGCAGGCACATCAGGTGTCTGGTCATCTTCAACCTTAACCTTTTGTTCATGTGCGACAGTTCTCGTACCTTCCCCTGTCTCTCCCATGACAAGAATATTGTTCTTATCAGGAACCAGAATTTCATTTCCTTCTTTATCACGCTTAAACAGCGGATTTCCACGCTTATCATGACCAATCTTTTCAATCATAGCCATGAAAATATTATAATCCGCCATCTGACCGCTCTTTTCTTCTACATCCTTCTGTGCTTGAGTCTTTTTCTGCAAAAACAACACAGATGTTTGAGTTCCGTTACGTGGCTGAAAAGTATCCTGATGTAAGTCAATACTTGCAACAATACGATGATTCTGAATCATCCATTCTCTAATATAACCTAATCCCGGCGACCCAAGAATAGAATCTGGAAGAACAATTCCCATACGACCTCCCGGTACAAGGAATTGAGTACAACGTTCAATAAAAAGAATTTCAGGAGGTACAGAAGACTGTAATCTATCTGTCATCTTCCATCTTCCAGTTTTCTTATCATTTTCCCAGATATGAGCAAGGTCAAACTGTTCAAGAATATTTTTATCCTTAATCGGAATCTTACTTCCAAAGGGGGGATTAGTTACAATAACATCAAAGAATTCAATGGTTTTATGGTTTCTGATTGATGATTTCGGAACTCCAAGTGCATCAGATAATCTTGTCCTAAACTCATCCGTCCACTGATGCGGCGGAAGCAAAGAATTTGTCTGCAGAATATTGCCGCTGCCGTCATTATTCATTACCATATTCATTTTTGTAGCCTTGACAAGGTCAGGATTGATATCAAAGCCAAAGAAATACGTGCCTGCAACTTCAGAAATTTTATCTTGATATGCTCTGATTGCATCCGCATCCCAGTCACATTTCTCAACGCCCAATTCTGCGACAAATTTCTCTTCGATTTGCTTAATGACATGAGTCATAGCAGTAACAACAAATCCGCCCGTTCCACATGACGTATCCACAACACGCTCATTCATTTGCGGATTAATCATTTCGACAGTCATTTTCATGACATTACGAGGTGTAAAAAATTCACCACGGTCGCCACGAAGATTAGCACCAACAATTTCCTCATATGCTTTTCCCTTAATATCAATATTTGTATTAAGGAGACTATACCGCTGCAGTTCACTCACAATATACGCAAGACTACGAGGAGTCAATTTGATTTCATCATTAGCATCAAAAATTTTCCCATGTCTCTTTTTAACACGCTGAAAAATCTTTGAAATACGCTTTTGAACAGTCAACTGTCCATCTGGATTTGACCTTTCTTCAGAAGTTGTATAAAACTCAAGCGGATTCGGAATATTTCGTTCATCTTCAATCTTACAGAAAATCACTTTCAGTAATTCAAAAAAAGCGGGCTGCTTCTGCATACCATCATTTACATAAATGTGGTTATGGCATGTCTTAAATACAAACAACAAATTATCATCTGATGCGTTCTTTAAACTCTTTCGTGAAGGACGATTTACATCGTCTAAATTTCCATCAGCCGAAGGAATATCATTGTATTCCATGAATTCAATATTTCCATCTTCACTCACAGTCTTACGGAATACAAATTTATTTACACTATTTGTCCACATTCCCCATTCACAATTAGGGCATACGGACATATAGGACTGTAACTGTCCAATCCCATCTTTTGCATTATGTGGGTCAACCGTTTCCTTCTTACATTCGATAATAAGTTTCACATTTCCTTGCTTTTTCTCATCACAATCCTTGTCCCAAATCACAATATCTGCTCTTGGCTTTCGAGAACCAACCTGAAGAGTATATTCAATCTTCACCTGCGACGGCACATATTTATGCTCATTCACAAGTCGCTTTTCAATCGTCTGACGTACATATTCTTCTGGTGTATCTTTACGAAATTTACCATCGATATAATCACAAATCATTCCATCTGGAATGACTACTACCTTTTGTTCACTCATTTTACCTTCCAACATCCTTTCACCATACAGCCAAAGCTCATTCTATATTTACTGATTCATCTCCATCTTTGCAGCATCAATCCAGTCTTTAATAATCCCTGCAACCGTCTTGCCATGAATGGCAGCGTACTGCTTCAAGAACTTTTTATCTTCGACCGTCAACGACAGTGAGAGAGTAGTTCTTGCCGCCTTTTCAATGCTGTCAGCATCCTCAGCGGTCTTTCCTGCCGCCGCACGATATGTCGCTTCCTGAGTCTTCTCACGCTTTTCAGCATCGACCTCAAAGATACTTTTCTTTGCCATAGTGATATTCTCACCTCCGGTAATTGCTTACTTTCTATGTATTTTTTAATCATTTTTTACTTATTTGATTATAAAATACTTTCTTCAGTAAGTCCAGCCATTACCCGAACTTTGTTGACCATCTCCATGACCGCAACAGCGGCAGGAGACCTCTTTGCAAATGTTACGACAGATTCCTGATACTCAGATGCTCTTGCAAATACGGTAGATTGCGGAAGCAGCACACGATTATCTGTATCAGGCAGCTGATTGAACCACGTGACAAAATCCTTTGACGCGTTGAACCTGTCCCATCTGTTCAGAACATACAAAACTGGCCCTTTAAAATTTGTTTGCACAATGTTCCGCATCGTTTGAAGCGGAATCATATCACGTGCTGTCATCAGAGTCGGAATCACAAGAACGTCCGCAGACTGCAGCCATTTTGCAAGATTCTCGCTCATACCCGGTGGGGTATCAATCACAGTTACGATTGCGTTATCATTGATAGTAGTCTCATACATCGGGTCTCCTTGGTAATCAAGGTCGATATAACTAAACTTCTCATTTGTACGTTTAAACGAAGAAACCAATTCAGCACTCACGGTGGATTTTCCAACTCCGCCTTTGATGGAACTGATTAAAATATTGACCATTATAGCAATCCTCCTTTTGTATAATTTTTAATCAATTACGTAATTGATTAAATTATGTACATTTTTGCTTCACAAAAAAATATGCAGGAGCAGGAGCACCTGCAAAAGAATGGCGTTTGCCTGCTGAGTCGGCAAACAGGTTTAACGCCAGCCTCTGGCTGGCTATTAGTGATACAGAAGAAATATTTTCATATATTCCTTAAGGCAATGGCAGATTTACAAAATGCTTGTCACACATACAAAATTTCGTCTGTGACAAGAATATTTCTATGTCAGTTATAAGAAATTTCTAATTTGTCACACATGTCACACAAAAATATCAAAACCCTTTATATACGCATAAAAATATCTCAATATAAAGCACTGATAAATAAGGCTTTTTATATGTTTATTACTCTTATTTTTTTCTACACGTTGTATTAAAAATTATCTGTGACATGTGTGACAAACCAATATTTGTATATCCCTATTAAAACTTCATGTCACAAACCCTGTCACACATGTCACAGGAAATATATTTTCCTGTGACAGAATTTTCTTCATGTCACGAACTTGTCACAGATAATTTTAATCTTCCTGTGACAAGAAACCGTCTCTCATCAATCCTCTGTATCTGGTACTTGCATCAATATCATTTGTAATCGCTTTATCTTTATCAGGACTACTAATATATCTTGGATTCCCCCAATCATCATATAAACCGTACCTTCGGATTAATGGTTCAGGTTTAGAAATATATTTACCAACACGAGATTGAGTTGCATACCATCCAAATGACTTATCCTTTGTGACAAGTTTTTTAATATTCATTTTGAATGTTTTATCACCAACAACTTTTCCACCAGGATTATTATCCATATACCATCCCTTATAAACCCCATATAAGAAATCATATGGCAGAAAATCCCATTTAAACTTAGGCAACATCTGCTTTAAGAATTCTCTTTCTGGGTCATTAAATTCTTTATATTCCTCCAGTGCATCCTCACATACCTTTGGAATCGACAAATCATAATAATCCATGTTCAACACTCTGTATAATACGTATTCCAGAACATCCTTCCTATGCAAATAATCTTGCTTAATGTATTTACGCTCTGTACCAGTAAAACACTTGTCAAAAGGGATAAATAACTGCCTTCGATAAAACGAATCCGACTTATCCTTAATCCTTGGCATTTCATTCAAGCACTGTACCATAAAACCACGGAATCTGTATGCAATCGGAGTTTTAAACTTTCGATTAATCTGGATAACATCATTGGTAATGATTGCTTTCAAATTGGCTGCTTTATCAATGTATGTCCCAACATCATTCTCATCTACGATAATCGCCGATGCTCTAATCAGAGGCTCCAACATGAAATCCTTACCCATCTCTGATAATTGAATCGAAGCATAACTTCCATCTCCACATAAATTCCGCATCAGTTCACAGAGTGTTCCTTTACCATTGTTTCCTGTATCAGAGTAAAACCATGCTGAACGGTCCCAACGCACATTCGGTCTAACAATTGCTCCTAACACTTCCCAAAGTGTATTCACAACCTCTTTATCATCAGACAAAGTCTCCATCCACGATTCCACATCCCAATCTGTACCATCTGTATCATTGTGGATAACTACGTTCTTCGCATTAGGATTGTAATCAACCTTTGACTTCGAAATGAATACCTTCTCAGGTATAAACGGCATAAGCTGTTTTGTATCATAATCAAAAATACCATTGTTTACAGCAATCAAATTCTTTTCAATACATACCTTGACTCTCGGAGCGTACGTCTTTACTGTTGCCCTGACCTCATCAATACCTCTCTGCGAAATCCCATAATTAAACTGTCGCACCAGCTTATTGAATTCCTCATCATCACTCACATAGATACCTTTATTCGGTCCATCATCTTGATAGACCGACAAAATATCATATGCTGTATCAGCATTTTCACCTGCACAGCAAACATTCGCTACAGGATAAAGTTTCAAAAGAATATCCGCAATCTGAGCAGGGATTAATTCGTCTGGAACTTTCCATTTACTTCCTTTTGGACGAATAGCATTCTCCAAATCAAAAGCAATTTTCACTTCGTTGATAATTCCCGCCTCGATTTCATCCGGTAACGGAATATTATTCAAATCCACCGTACTCAGATAATCCCTCGTAGCATTACGAATCACTGTATTTTTCGTAGCTGGCAGTGAATTGCTGACAACATTCATTGTATTTTCTTCCGTTGCCATATTACAATTCTCCTTATTTTGCAAATCATTTATAAAATGTTGAATAATAGTTGAAATCAACACAAAAAAATGCTAAAATAAGGACAATAATTAGTTATCCTCATTGACGCATACGTGTCAATCCAACCAAAGCCGCCGCGACCGCCAATCGTACGGCTTTTTCTTTTTGTTATTTTTCTTTCTGTACCATTTTCTGTTGCTCAGCGTTTTCCTCTTTTCTAAAAATACGAATCCATCTCCGCACTGTGCTTTCGTTCACATCATATAATCTCGCAATCTGCTCAACAGAAAATCTATCATACAGTAAATAGAACTCTTCCTCGCACGGACGGCGACTCGGTCTACCTGCTTTTAATGGATATTTCGTCATTGTGAATCTCTCCTTTCGTTTCTAACAACAAAAAAAAGCGGCAAACAGGAAAACACACAGAAACTAATCCCTATATGCTTTCCTGTTCACCGCTGCCATCCGAAATTGAAGCTTACTGCTCTTGGTACACGCTTCACGACCTCACCTACTGCCTGTATCTGAGCGTATGTAGGATACTCATCAATAAAAGAACTAATTCGTGAACTGCTTATTCATTTTTGTATATTATATCATTGTTTTGACTTTATTTCAACTTTTACACAGATTTTGTAAAATATCATTATTTGTATATCTGGCATATGAATAATCAAATTATACATGATTCTTCAAAAAAATTTTTTAATTGTTTTGCCCAAAATCCATCCGTTCTTCAGACAAGCCTCGAACTTCCAACAAAAAACCATAAGCCCCTACGGGGCAAAATCCTTATACATCTTCTTCAAGTGCTGCGCTTCGGACGAGCCTCGGCACCATCCCCATCGGGCTGAAGCCCGATGGCACACCCACCCCCACCCCTCATTATTGCCACCTGTCAAACAGAATCTTCTTTATGGCTTACGCCATATAAATAAAGCCAAATTATTATACGGGTGCTCCTTTGTCGTCACCCAATCCTGTATATAGCACAGAAAGGACAGCACCACTATGCAGAGAAACTGGATAATCTCTAATGCCTATAAACCTGAAGTATACGCTTTTCTTAAACGCAACCACATCACTTTTGAACCATCAGGCTGTTATGACGACAGCACATGTATAGCAGCATGGAACCTGACCATACACCAGTTATATGCTATAGAACATTTTATAATCGACAACCACTACGGCTATTGTATGGATAGAGTACCGCTGCCAATCATGTCATAAAACCATATTAAAATGCCTTCTCAGGCATTCGAGTGCCCTCATGTAAAAGCCGACTATCATCATTACAGGAGGAAGACTCATGCAGGACAGACGTGACTATCTCATGGACAAAATCGATGAACTTGAAGATATGCTCTACGACCTGAAGCAGGCAGGTGAATACTCTGCAGCTCTGGCAGTCCAGCAGGACCTTGCCGACCTGTACCATAGCCTCGAAAGAGCCGCATAATCGCAAAAAAGAGCCGCTCAAGGCTCTTTCTATTCACCCATCCCAATACTACCGAAAATCACCTCTAAATCATCGAATTCCGACCATTCCTGACGGTCATACAAAGAAAGGACTTATGATTATGTTTAATCTGGATAATTTCGGTATCTGTACAGGACGTATCAGTGCCATCAAAACCTTCGTAAATTCTGACAACTCCAAGACAGTCCGCTTTACCGTTGCCACGCAGAATGCCTTTACATCTGCAGACGGCTCTCGTGGAAGCCAGTTTCTTCCGTTCACTGATTTCATTCCGGCGAACTCAAAGTCCAGTATCTACGACCTTCTCGGAAAAGGAGACAGAGTATCCGTGGAATATACCATCTTTAATAACAACTTCACCGACGCTGACGGCGTGCAGCATTATGACCTGTCTCTCCGAGTGGATACCATCAAGTTCGCTGAGACCCGTGCCGCCAGAGAATACCGCCATGAGCATGCGGCATAACTCCTACCGTATCATCTCCAAAGAGCATCCTTCATCGGATGCTCTTAGTTTTTTATTAAAACGGCTCAGTTCTCCATTCCCGTTGATGAGAAACACTCAAGACACCCGTTATTCTTCCAGAATTATTAAACGGGTGCTCTTATGAACCTACTCATCCACGGAAAGGAGAACTGTATCTCATGCTCAAAGAATTTACAAACCAAGTCCTTGCAACCCTGCAAACCATGCTCCCGGGCTGTGAACTGACCGTTCAACAAGTGAACAAACCCGGTGAACAACAGCTTACCGGCATCTGCATCCGCTCTGAAAAGAGCAATGTCTGTCCGATACTGTATCTTGACCAGCCCTACCAGCTGTATCAGACAGGTACTCCCATCGAAGCCATCTGCAAACAGCTTCAGCAGGTCTACGAAAAGAACTGCCTGAGCACCTCCTTTGACACATCCATTCTTACCGACTGGAACAAAGTCTCAGACAGAGTCTGCGCCAGACTAATCAACCTCAAGCAGAACAGTGAATATCTTCAGGACAAGGTTTTTACCTTCGTTCCGACAACCGATATTGCCGTCATGTACTACGTTGACCTTGATTCGGTCACAGAAGGTGCAACGGCTCCCGTCTCTCAGAAGCTTTTCGCTTCATGGAACATTGATACAGGCACACTCTATGATACCGCTATGCGTAACACCGAACGTATCCATCAACCATCCGTTCGTCCGATGAGCGCAGTCATGACTGAAATAATGGATACCGAAGAGCTTCCGTTCGAAGAAGACCCCCGTATGTACGTCATCACAAGCAGCAGAATGGTCAACGGTGCCATCCTTGCGCTCATACCGTCTGTATATGAGCAGCTGCAGGCAAAATTGGGAGACGTTTTCCTTCTTCCGTCAAGCGTACACGAAATGCTTGCTGTACCGCAGAATCTCCAATCCCCTGCGGACCTGCTTGCCATGGTCACGGAAATCAATCACGTGCAGGTTGCTGAAGCAGACCGTCTTGCAGACGACGTGTTCACCATCCAGAACGGACAGCTGGTCAGCGTCTTCTCTGAAGAAGAAAGGAAAGCCATTCGCAGAAATGCACTCAGCTTTCTGCCGTTTCCTGACGACGAAATTGATTGATGCACAACAAAAGGTGCTGTCATGATTGGCAGCACCTTTATCATACGCTCAGAAAGGAATATCACTATGGGTCAACAATCAGATAAACTCTCGGAAACCATGAAGCTTCTGGAAGAAGGCGTTACAGCAGTATTTGACAGTGAAAACTATAAGAAGTTTCTGTCTGTTATGAGTCGTTTTCACGGATATAGCGTGAACAATCAAATACTAATCCTTATGCAGATGCCGACTGCCACCAGGGTGGCAGGATTTAATGCGTGGAAAATGAACTTCAACAGGATTGTAAAAAAAGGGGCCAAAGGACTCAAAATTTTCGCACCGATGACTTTCCGGCATACAGATGATGACGGCAACGAACACATACAGACACGTTTCAAGGTCACGCACTGTTTCGATGTATCCCAAACCGAAGGAGAACCCCTCCCTGAACTTGTTACGGAGCTTACAGGCACAGACGAATCGTATCAACAGTTTATCCCTGTTCTTCAATCTATAGCACCTTGTCCTGTCTCTTTCACAGATGAACTTCCTGACGGAGTATACGGCTGTTATAGCCTTACCGATAATAGCATCAAAGTCAAAAAGTCTATTGCCCCTCAACATGCCTGTAAGACTCTGATTCATGAGATTTGTCACAGCCTCCTTGATGCCGACAAGGACAACAAAACGGACCGCCAGACACGAGAATGCCGTGCAGAGTCTGTTGCTTTCGTTGTCTGCAATCATTTTCACATCGATTCGTCCGATTACAGTTTCCCGTATATCGCAGGATGGTCCTCGGGCCGAGACACAAAAGAACTCAAGGCAGAACTTACGACCATTCGTGATACCGCAGCATCACTCATAGATAAGATAGAAGACCAAGTTCATTATTTCATACCTTCATGATTTCACTCTGTCATGAAGACCATGACAGAAAGGAAATCAGAATATGCAAAGAGAAACATACAGAAATCTTTTGACAGAAGCCCTAAAACACGTCGCGGACGGTGAAGGCAACGTTCTGGTAGACAACCCGGCGAAGACCTTCACCGAACGTGCGGAAAAGGGCGATTTCATTTATACGCTAGACGACATGCAGTACATGCAGGCTCTCGCTGATGTAAACGACTTATCTAAACGCATCTGGGATATGAAAGAATGTCAGTCGTGGTACTTCATACTTGAAAAAGTCCTTAACATAAAAAAACTCCACAAAGGAGTTATCACACGAGTCGTACAAACGCTTGCAGTGTATTGCGAAGACAAACTCGACGAGCAAAAAGAAGACTACGTCTACGACCCAATCTACAACATCATAGATTATGATTTAATCGCTCAAAACGATGACATTTCAACATATGAATCAGATGATTGTACACTCACAGAAGACGACGAGCTATTGCCGTTTGATGAGCCACGAGCCTTACCACACCAACCTGTGAAGGAAGAACACTCAGATAAAATTTCACATCGTGCAGTTCCATCCTACCATTCGCTTGCTACACCAAGCGATATATACACGTTTCTTGACGAGCACGTATACGGTCAGTCAAAAGCAAAGCGTGCTACAGCTTCGCTGATTTGGAATCATGTCCATAAGCACATAAAACGAAACATCTTACTCGCAGGCCCCACGGGATGTGGAAAAACTGAAATATGGCGGCAAGCCTCCCAGATATACCCATTCATCCGCATCATAGATGCTTCACACGTCTCCGCTGATGGATGGACAGGTAACTATAAGGTTCGTAACTTTTTCGACGGACTATCTAAGGAAGAAGCGGAAAAAAGCATATACATTCTCGATGAGGCAGACAAACTTTTTGAGCCGACTTTTAGTGCAGGCGGAAACAACTATAGTTATCTCGTCCAGAACGAATTGCTCAAACTCTTGGAAGGTGAAGATATCATCTTCCCTGCAGACGAAAAAAACAATAAACCCGAACTGTGTTTAAACACCAAGCACATGAGCTTCGTCTTCCTCGGCTCCTTCGAAACCATGCTCACAGAGAAGAACTCCTCTATTAAGAAATCCCTCGGATTCGGAGCAGACCTTAGTCATACATCGTATGATTATGACACACTCTTCACGCCTGACGATTTAGTCGAGTACGCAGGTGTCCGCAGAGAAATTGCAGGACGTATTCACAGCATCGTACAGCTACAAAGCATGACCGCTGACGATTACTACGCAATTCTTCAGAATCCTATTATCAGCCCTCTTAAATC
>Ga0256406_1004061_pt1 | contig 17290 bp, 16 predicted proteins | sample RumenRJG_03DNA_FD_185986 | JGI IMG/M metagenome (GOLD analysis project Ga0256406, IMG submission 185986) | Bovine rumen microbial communities from Lethbridge, Alberta, Canada - RJG_03 | ecosystem: Host-associated > Mammals > Digestive system > Stomach > Rumen | place: Canada: Alberta | collected...
TCCATCTGCCGCTCATTTTTTGGCTCGGCTGATGGATTATGCAAATCTCTATTTCCATCAGCCGCTAATTTTTTTACCTGGCTGATGGATTAAAGAATTTCCGGGTTCCATCAGTCTCTCCCACCATTTTTTTCCCTTCGCCTGCCAATTTCACTACCGGGTGGCAGATGGATTTGGGCGATGGACGTTTCCATCTGCCGCTCATTTTTTGGCTCGGCTGATGGATTATACAAATCTCCATTTCCATCAGCCGGTTATTTTTTTACCCAACTGATGGATCGATAAAGTTCCGGTTTCCATCTGCTTTTCGGCCAAAATAGAAGTGCCTCCGGCGAACGCCGGAGGCACTTCTTAAATTTATTTGTACTAAGAATTCATAATGTACTAAAAACTCACAAATGTACTAATAATCCATGTCATAACTCGTCCACGCTGGCAGGCCGTCAGGCCGCACAGCGGCTCATCGGTTCACGCACGCGCCGTCGGCGCCGAAGGTGTAGCTCTGCCCGTACACGAGCGCGGTCATGTTCTGGTACATGATGCCGCAGGTCGCGCCGACCTTGGCCTCGAGGTAGTACCACTTGCCGTTCCACTGGAGCCAGCCGGTATGCATATACCCGTCGGCATCGAAGTAGTACCAGTACCCATTGATCTTCTTCCAGCCCTGGTTATACGGCACGTCGCTCACGAGATACTGCCACTTATATGTCACGCGCTTCCAGCTAGCATCCGCATCACCGGACCCAACCGCGTTATACGAAAGCCCGTACGCGTAGCCATTGGACGGCTGCGCATGTGTCGCGAAGCTTCCATCGACTGCCGTCTGGTAATCCGACAGGAAGTCCCAACGGTCCTCTTCGTAATCCGAATAGTCCACCGACTTCGTACCGGTCACACCATAATCACTGTTCGCGATATTATAGTACCGGGTCTCATCCGTCGCAGTCTGTGACTTCACCTCGACATGCACCTTACCATCGACCGCACTGTTCACATAGGACGTACAGTCATAATATGTGCTCTGTGTCAGGAAGCTCTTCTTCTGCTTCGTGCCGGCGTTATTCGTATAGGAAATCACAACCTTATACTTGTACGCGCCCTCGCCCGCGAAGCTTGCCCAGTTCACGACCGGATTTGCCCGCGTGATATCGAAGCTCTGCGCATTCACATCCGTCGGCAGCGCGCGCACAGCGACGCCGAGCAGCCCACCGTCCGAAGCATTAAGATACGAGCTGATATTGAGAGAGGTTTCCTTCGTCGTCTTGTGGACGATCTTGTCGTCGCCGCCGTTCTTCCTCTGATAGTCAATGACTACTTCATACTTCGCTGCGTAGGGTACCGCACCCCACGACACGACGCCTGCGTTGATCAACGGCACCGGTGCGTTCAAAATATAGAAGGGGTACACCTGAAGCCGTGCGGTCGCCTCGGAGTTGTCGACAGACACTGTATCCACATAGGTCGACCTGATGCCCGTGCCGGTGATCCGGAGATCATCATCGAGGTCCTCCTGGTCCGAGCTGATGCTAAGCTTGATCGTCGCCGGTAAGGTCGGATTATCCTTCGACGCAACCACCGGCTCCGAAAAGGTCACCGTCAGTCCGTCCTCATCATCCTCGTCGACCTCGTACTCCGGATAGAAGCATTCGCCGGCCGCATGCGTCGGGATGCTGTCGATGTCAGCATTAATCTCGATTGTCTTCCGCATCGCGAAGACTGTCATCGTCGAAAGAGCCGTCAGCGCGCCCGTCATCAGTACGCCTGCTGCCTTCTTATTGATTCTCATACTGTCTCCTTATATACTTTTCCAAAATCAGAAAACTTTTCAGTCATCGCTCGAGAAAAGTCCCTTGATCGCGTTCCAGATCGTAATGAATACATTTGCGATTCTCTGCCAGAAGGTGGTGCCGGCCGCATCGACCTCGGAATCGAGCGATTCCGCCTCCTCCGCGCTCTTGATTTCATCGGAGCGGCACACGATGGAAATATTGGTCGGCTCCTGATTCTCTGAACTCGTGAGCGATACCTTCGGCGCATCCGGGTCCATGTTAATGAAGTTGTTGTCAGCTTCTTCCTCGTCAAGCTTATCATTGATCGCATCACGAAGTCCATGACCTGTTTCCTTAAGCTCGGTCGTATGATCGATCATGTTGCTGCCATTCTCGACCGCCTCATGCCCTAGGCTAATGCTGTCGTCAGCTGCTGCGCTGAAGTCTGGCTCGGCCGAACGGAGTGTGTTGTTCACCGTCTGAAGCACTGATGCTGTATCGTTTGAAGTCTTCTGGATTTCAGCAATCAGATTATCGCCATCCTCGATCGTCTTCTGCACATCACCATAGTACGCGTTCATGATGCCAATAAGACTATCGATGTCTCCGATCAGATCCCGAATGTTATTCGTCACCCGCGCCGCCTGGAACGACAGTGCGCTACCACTGTCGGCAATATCTGTGAGTGATGATGAAACATCGTTAATGGAATTGATCAGCTCTTCAGCTTCCTCTGAACCATCACTATTTTCTTCATAATATTCGCAGATTGCGTTCGACAATGATGATATGCTATTTGCAAGATTACCTACATCTTCTCCTGTAGAAGTTCTAGTCAGATTTTCGGCACTTTGTTTTAGATCAGAAAGAGATTCTTCTGCTTCAGAGGCATTTTGTCCATAAATAGTTACACCTTTTCCGTCTGTATTCTTTAAAGTATCAACGAATTTCTGAGCAGTTACGCCATATGAAGTCGCATTATTAGCCGCTTCAGCATAAGTGAGCATTTTCTCCGGATCATACCCAGATTTCTGAATTTCCTGTACAGCCAAGGACATCGTTTGAAGTGCCCCGCCTATGGTTGCATCTCTGGTAGATTTTTGAATAATTTCTCTATATTTTTCCGGTATACTAGCAAGAATCGTCGGATTGCTCGATGCTGCCGCAGCATATGTAAGAAGCTTGGTAAGCTCGCTCTTATCTGTAGTATCAAGCTTTGTAAGAAGTGTTGTAGCCGCTGTTTGTACGTTCTTTAGCGTCTTCTCCTCAATTTCAATATAAGAAAGGTATTTCAGCTTTGTACTTGCCGAATCATCATCTGCATCAGCAACCGCAAGTAAAGGTGCAAGCTTAGTAGCACTTAGCTCTGATACCGAAGTATCAGGATTTGCTGCCAGATAAGCATTGAGAAGTGCCTTTTGATTTTCATTAAGCCCTGCCTTTGTCTCAGCCTTCGCCATGAGTGTTTCTGTCGACGCGGTTCCAATATCCGAAACTATTTCTGACGGAGTGGCAATATCCTTTGACGCCTTATTGACATCTTCATTAACCTTTTTCAGGGCTTTGATTGTGTCTGTTATCGCCTTTTCATCATCCTTAATATTCAGATTCGTAATGGATGCGCCGTTGAGGTCTTCGCCAAACGCCTTGAATTTCTTGCTAAGGTTCTTCAGTTTCGAGCTGGCATCCGCGAGGTCTTCGTTTGTGGTGTTTAAGTTCGCGTTGATGTCATAGACCATCCATTGGGCGGTCTTTAGGTCATCGCTGATCGGAGTAAGAAGGCTTTCTACGTCACGAAGGTCCTGAATGGCTACATCAGTGCCATTGAAGATGGCGGTGGCGTTGTTATGCACCTTGTCCTTGCCGGACTGGAGTTCCTTTAAGGCCTTATCCGTAAGGTCAAGCTGGCTCTGCATGTTGGCAACGTCATCGAGGATGTCATCGAAGGAATCCATCATGCTGTTCGTATCGCCGCGGAAGCGGTCCTCGAGGTCTTTAAGGTCCTTTACCTTATCGAGGTCGGAAACCGTGATCGGGGACATCACGAACATAACGCCGTAGAGCTTGAAGTCGTCGCTGCCGATCCGGACCTCGAAGTGGCCGTCCTGTCCAGGCAGGCAGGTAAAGACCACACCGGACTTATCGCCCATGTTTGCAGTCTGGGCATCCGGGGCATCGAGAGAATAATTCTTCTCCATGTCGACCGGCACCATGACGGCAAGGACGATGTTGTTCTGGAGGTATTCTGCGACGTTCTTGTTTGCGGTTGCATCGATGTCGATCTCGACGAGACCTGACGCGCCGGACAAGGTGTCAGCATTGACGGGCTTACCGTTTAGCTTATAGGAAATGTCGAAGGTCCACGGAAGCTGGGCTGCGGCCTTCGCCTTATCCATGGCGCCCTGGAAGTAGAGCTTCGTCGAGTTGGTCGGTGCCTGAATGACTACCTTGCCGTCCTTCGATGTGAGCTTCTGGTCATCGGTCATGTTGATGATATTTGTGTAATCACCATAGTCCGTGTAGCTGTCGGTGCCATTGAAGGTGATGGCCTTCACCATGTTCGCGGCGGAAACCTCACCATAGTAATCAAGATTCAGATACAGTGTTTCCTCGACACCGGCCTTTGCCTGTCCGGCATAGGCGATCGGTGTGAAGAGAACGTTTTCGGTAAGGCAGCAAAGAATCGTCGTTGCGGCTACCGTTTTATGAAGAAATTTCTTTGTATTGATTTTCATAACCTTAACTCCTCTTTACTCCGTTTTACTATTTTTATCCTGGACGGCTGTCGGATGTAGCAGCTCCTTGATTCTTCTATGCCGTTCACGCCGCCGGTTTCTTAATGCTACTGCCGCCTGCTTGATGGCTGCGCGACGCCGTGCATGCTTGACCGCACTGGGTACGGTGATGAACCGGTCACCGATCTTAAGGAGCACCGGCATCATGGTCGTAACGAAGGTGACGGAGAAGATTGCGCCACGTCCTACGAGATGTCCTACCTGTCCGATTGCCGGGATGGAGGACATGATGCTGATGGCATAGCCGCAAACAATCAGGATTAAGCCCGATGTAAGTATTGACGGGAAGCTCATCTCGGTCATCTGCTGCGCGGCCTGCTTCTTCGTGAGCTCCGGCTGCGTCGTCCTAATCTGGAGATAGTTTTCTGTTGACGAAATCGCATAGTCGATGGTCGATCCAAGCTGGATACAGGATACGACCGCGTACGCAATGAAGATCAGTGTGTTGCCTTCGAGGTACGGGAAGGACATGTTTAAGTAAATCGCCATCATGATCGGGATCATCGCGATGATCGGCATGATCGGGGACTTGAAGGTAAACATGACGGTGATGAAGATACTGATCATCGCGAGGTTGTTTACGAGTGTGTAGTCCGGGATGAGGATCATCTCCATGTCCTTCGTGGTCGGTGTGTTACCGGTAATATAGGCTTCGTTCGGATAGTAGGATTTAATAATGTTCGAAACCTCATCCGAGCATTTATAGGCGGTCGGTGATTCCGGCTTCGTCTTGATATAGATGAGAAGCCGCGCGTAGCCATCGGTATGGAACTTCGATACGATAGAATCCGGCAGAATCGACTCCGGCATGCCCTCCGGGAGATAGGCCGAAAGGCCCATGACCTTCTTCACGTATTCCTTGTCCTCAAGTGCATCGACAAGCTGCTTTTCCTTCTGCATGCCTTCATCCGGGAAGATCGCAACGAGAAGGTTTGACCGGCCGAATTCTTCATCGATTGCATGAGAATTCTCATACATCGAGGTTCCGGGGCCGGCGCCTGTTGCGTCCGGGCCGTATTCGAAGGCATTGGCGCCCTGGGCAACATAGAGCGGTGCTGCAAGGGCGAGGCCGATGACAAGTACAAACGGGCTGATTTTATTGACAGCAATCGAGAACCGGTGGAACTTCGGAAGGAAGGGCTTATGCCGTGTCCGGTCGATCCTGTCTGACCAGGAGAGGATCAGAGACGGCATAAGGAAGATCACCATGAGGAGAGAGCATACGATGCCCTTCGCCATGACGATACCCATATCCCAGCCGATCGTGAAGCGCATGAAGACGAGCACAATAAAGCCGAAGAACGTCGTAAGGGACGATGCGAGAATCGTCGCAATTGTGTTTGTGAGACCCTTCTTGAGGGCTGCCGTTTTATCGAGTCCGAGCTCTCTCTGCCGCTCATACGAATGAAGCAGGAACACGGAGTAGTCCATCGAGGTCGCGAGCTGCAGGATATCACTGATGTTGTTTGTGATATACGAGATTTCGCCGAGGAAGATGTTCGAGCCTTTATTGATCGCGATGGCACAGCCGATGACCGTGAGGAACAATACGGGTTCGAAATAGGATGTCGTCGTGAAAAGAAGAATGAAGAAGATGAGTATGACGACGATGACCATGATCATCGCCATTTCCTTCTTGACGTTCTCTTCGATGAACTTGTTTGTCGGGGACATACCGACCAGGTAACCGCGGTCGCCGATCAGCTTGTCGATCTTTGTGATGGCCTTGTGGGTACGCTTCGAGGTATCGCCTTCATTGAAGGTGATATCCATGACGGCGTTGCCATCCTTATAGTAGTCATCGATGTCATCGTAGTTGATGAATTCAGAGGAGCCGTAGATGTTTGTCGTGAGATCGCACCAGATGACCTGGTCGACACCGTCGATCTTTTCGATCTGGTTCTTGTACTGCTTCGCCTCATAGAGCGTCACGTCCTTAAGCATCAGTCTTCCGGTGCCGGGATAGCCGAAGGTTTCACGCATCTTGTTGATGGCAATCTTCGAATCTACCGTATCCGGCAGGTATTTCGTGAGATCGTAGTTGACCTCCACGAAAGGAAAACAAATCGCGAAAAACACAACGAGGACAATGACCACATTACGGATGCCCTTGTTGTGCTCTACGATGAAATCGGCGAGGTTGCCGTGACGCGCTGCCTTGCGGGCTCTCGAGTCGCCGTGTTTTTTTGCCGCCTTCTCGGCTTTTTTCTTATTTTTTGCCTCGATCGCGGCATCCTCCGGAAGCTTCAGTCCCTCTTCACGGGCTTGTTCAAATGCCTCTTCTTGGGAGAGCTTTTTAAAATCCATAGCAAATTCTCCACTCTTTACGTAAATGTTACTAGCTTTTGTGTCTATGTCGAAATAGCAGACGATATCTTGTGGTTTATTAGATTTAAGTTTACTATTAAACCACAATTCATTTATTGACATGTGTTCATTTCTGTGATAGTGTTCATTATAGAAAGATTTTTCAGGAATAGCAATAGACATTTTAGAAAAAATGCATCGAATTTGACCATTATCATGCGATGTTCGTTTCTGTGATGAGAATACTACATTGTATAGGGTAAGGAGGCTTCCTGATGGAATCTACTGAAACAGGACGGCGCGAAGCTTCGACGGATCGTCGGATTCGAAAGACACGTGCTGCATTAAAAAAGGCCCTGACCACACTCATGCAGCAGAAGCAGGTCAAGGATATTTCCGTACGCGAGCTCACGGATCTTGCGGATGTGAACCGCGGTACATTTTATCTTCATTATAAGGATGTGTTTGATCTTCTGGAGCAGTCCGAGGATGATATTCTGGAGGAGCTGCATGAGACGGTCTCCAAGTATGACGAGGCGGCTCTCAAGGAAAACCCGATTCTCATCTTTGAGGGCATCTATAATCTCTGTCGGGACAATGCTGACTTCGTGAACATTCTCATCGGCGAGAATGGCGACATCAAGTTTCTCCGGAAGCTCGAGCATCTCGTACGTGAGCGCTGCTTAAATGAATGGTCCTTCATCATGAAGAATCAGGATCCGGACCAGTTTGACATTTACTACGCGTTCATCGCCGGCGGCTGCATCAGTGTGCTTCAATACTGGTTTCGCTCCGGCATGCAGGAGACCCCGCACGAGCTTGCCATGATCACAGGCAAGATCCTGCACAGCGGCCTTTCGATGTCGTCGAACTGATTTAATGTTTAACAAAAAAGTGGCGTGAAGCTGAAGTGGTCCGCACCGTGACATTTGGATGTCGCGGTGCGGACCACTTCTGCTTTACGCCACTATGTAAGAAGCTCCCAAAAATCAGCTTCGCTAAATCGGAAATCAGTTCTGCTCCGGTGCAGCTGTCTTCTGTGTCTCCTCGTACTCACGAAGGACATCATTAAGATCAGCGGTCAGCGCATCGCTATCGATGCCGTGTACCATGCAGGCCTCGTCAAGAGACTCACCCATGGAAGCCGGGCAATAGATGCAGCCCATGCCGTTCTGCATAAGGAACGGTGCGATCATATCATTCATCTGGAGCAGGTCTCCAATCAGCATATCCTTTGTAACTGTCATAATCTTATCTCCTCTTATTGATTAAACTCTTATCGGGCAAATACCCGTTTCTTCACTGTGATGTAGTCATTATACGAACAAGCGCGGTTTTACGTGGTTGCGGATGCAACACATTTTAAGCCATGCCGCAGGATTAAGCCATCAAAGCATAGCTCCCTTCGCAAGCTGCAGGCTCTGCCGGATTTCAGACCTTTGCAAGCTTCTGCAGTGCCTGGTCCTTCACGATGACACTGTAATGCTCCTCATAGTAGGCTTCGTTGAGGCTTCCGCCCTTGACCTTCGTTCCATACTCGGACAAAAGATTTGTGACGCGGGAAAGTGACTCTGCACTTTCCTTGTCGCTGTGCAGCACGAGATAGTAGCGGCTGCTCGCTTCATCCTTATAGAGGGTATTTGCTCCATTGTACAGTGCGCCGACTGCTACGGCTGCATCCATGACGCGTTCGAGTGTCGTGAAGCAGAAGATCCGAAGGGCTGTCTTCATGCCTTCGGTGCTCTGCGTGGCAGGATCAGCGGCTGCGCCGGTTTCCAGTGCCTTCGGGGCATCCGGCTGATTTCCGTCGTTTTCACGAATCTGCTTGATGAGTCCCTGCGCACCCTCGAGAATCTCAGATGCAAGCTGGGAGATCCAGCCGTTCTGGTTGTAGGCATTCTGTGAAAAACGGGAGAAACGGGTGTCAAGCTCCTCCGGATCATCGACCTTTGAGATCACGAGCTGGATGGAACCGCCCTGCAGCGGCACGGCCTCAATCATGAGTGGTCCTCCATTCTCTACGCTGAAGCCAACTTCGCTCTGCGCCTTTTGCATCATCTCGGAAAAAAGGCGCTTCGCAGCGTCCGAGCCATAGGTCATGTCCCGGAGATTAATATTTCTCGATGAAAGGTCGAGACTTGTCAGTGTGCATCGGATGGAGTTGTCATCGATACGTTCAATTTTCATAGACGCTCCTCCTTCTATGTTCCATCATCATATATTAACAGCCTTCAAAAAGCAAATGCCGTATGCAGATTTTATAAAAGTTTTACGAATTTTGTGTCAAACTGCCCCGCACGCTGGCAAATGAATGCTATCGTGCGGGGCAGTTTGACACCACGCAACGATAAAGCTTCCTTTACATCGATGCGTCGTGGGCTGCGTTGACGAAACGTGTATATTCCGGCTGCCACAGGAGGGTTACTGTGCCGATCGGGCCGTTACGCTGCTTTGCGATGATGACCTCGGCTTCGTTCGGGTGTTCGGTATCCTTGTTGTAGTAGTCGTCACGATACAGAAACATGACGATATCCGCATCCTGCTCGATGGCGCCGGACTCACGAAGGTCACTAAGCATCGGGCGGTGATCCGGACGCTGTTCCGGTGCACGGGATAGCTGAGACAATGCTACCACCGGGCAGTCCATCTCTCTTGCGAGAGCCTTTAGTGAGCGGGAAATATCCGATATTTCCTGCTGCCGGCTGTCAGAGCTCCGCCTCCCGGAGCCGGACATGAGCTGCAGGTAGTCAATGACGATGAGGTCAAGTCCGTGCTCGACCTTCTGCTTCCGACACTTAGACCTTAGCTCTGCGACGGTGATACCCGGCGTATCATCGATCGTGATCGTGCCATCTGATACCTTGTCGGTTGCGTTGATGAGCTCGGTCCAGTCCTGATCAGTGAGGGAGCCCTTGCGGAGCTTGTCCGCATCGACGAGCGACTCCATCGAGAGCATACGGTTTACGAGCTGCTCGCGGGACATCTCGAGCGAAAAAATCATGCAGGGCCGCTTCTTTCGGACACCGACATTATCTAGGATATTTAAGACGAAGGCGGTTTTACCCATCGACGGACGCGCCGCAACCAGGATAAGATCCGACTTCTGAAGACCTGCTGTTTTATAGTCAAGATCCGTGAAGCCGGTCGGAAGTCCTGTTACCATGCCGCCGTTCCGCGCTGCCTCCTGAATCTTTTTAAGCACGCGGTCCGCAATCGGTGCGATGAGTTCGGAGGAGCCGGTATTCCGCTTGTCGAGGAGCTTAAAGATCTGCTGCTCTGTGTTCGAGAGGATATCTTCGACGGTATCCTTCTGCTCGTAGCACATGTTCGCGATGGTCTCATTGACCTTGATAAGACGCCTGAGCGTTGCCTTTTCCTTCACAATCGTGCAGTAGGACTTGATGTTCGCTGTCGTCGGCACCGACATCATGAGCGATTTCAGGGTATTAAGGTCGGACACCTCCTCCGGCACATTTTTCGTGCGGAGACGGTCTGGTACGGTAATGAGATCGACCGGCGCATCCTCATTGAAAAGCTCAAGCATGGCTTCAAACATGAGGCTGTAGCGACGTTCATAGAAATCGTCTGGTGTAAGCATTTCTGCGGCAGCGACGACCGCATCCTTGTCCCGGAGCATCGAACCGATGACGCTCTGCTCGGCTTCCTCCGAATGAGGGATCACCCGCTGGATTAAATTATCGTTTACATTTCCCTGCGGATCTGCCATTTACGCACCTACTACGGAAACATGAAGCTTCGCGGTCACATCCTTGTGAAGCTTGACATCGATATCGTAGCCGCCGAGGTTCTTCATCGGAACATCTGTCGAGAATTTCTTTTTGTCGACCTCGATGCCGGCCTGCTTCTTGAGCGCCTCCTGTACTTCCTTGGTGGAAACGGAGCCGAACGCCCGGCCATCCTTGCCGACCTTCACGGTCAGGGTGAGCTTTACGGCTTCAATCTTTTCCTTTAACGCCTTGGCTTCTGCGAGCTTCTCCGCGGCAATCTTCTCTTCATTGGCCTTCTGGAGCTTCAGGGTATTTAAGTTCTTTGCATCCGCCGGCACGCCTGTCTTCGACGGAATGATGAAATTCCGGCCATAACCCTCGGATACCTCGACGATATCTCCCTTTTTACCAAGTGACTTTACATCCTTTAAAAGTATAACCTTCATCAGGCTTCTCCCTCCTTAATCATGTCGTCAATGGACTGCTTGATCGAAGCAATGGCTTCTGTCAGCGTCCCTTCACGAAGCTGTGCTCCGGCGATCGTACGATGTCCGCCGCCGCCGAGCCGTTCCATGAGTACCTGCACATTCATCTCATCGATGGAACGCGCGGATACGTAGATAATGTCATTATACAGTGTCAAAACGATGCTTGCCTTGATGCCGCGGATATTGAGAAGCTCATTCGCGGTCTGCGCGGCGATGACGGTCGGGCTCTCAAGCCCCTTTGCATCGACGATTGAGAAGGCATAAGCATTACGATAAATCTCGGCGCCGGAAATCGCTGTCGCCTTCGCCTGATAATCGCGGAGGTTCTCACGGAAGATCTTCCGGACTCGTGTGATATCCGCGCCGCACCGGCGGAGATATGCCGCAGCCTCGAAGGTTCTCACACCGGTCTGGTTTGTGAACTCCTGGGAATCTACGACGATGCCGCCATACATTGCATCCGCCTCCGGCCCCTTCACCTTGATGCCATCGCCGATATACTGGAGCATCTCCGTGATCATCTCGGACGCACTGGACGCATACGGCTCACAGTAGCTGAGTACGGCACCCTGGATCGTCTCGGAAGCCTGCCGGTGATGATCGAACACAACGATTGTCTTGCATTTTGTGAGAAGCTCCGGCTCATCAATGATGGACGGACGGTTGCAGTCGACGACGACAAGGACAGTACTGCCATCAACCATCTGCAGCGCCTGCTGCCCGGTGATGAAAAGATCCTCCGGATAGTCGCCGCTCTGCTTGAAGCGTTCCTTCAGCGGGATGATGGTTGCGGTAATGGTATTTTCGACGATATATGCCCGTTTATTAAGCGTTGTTGCCATCCGATAAACACCGGCCGATGCACCGAGACAGTCAACATCGCTGTTTGCATGGCCCATGATGATGACCTTGTCTTTGCCATCAAGAAGCTCCTGGAACGCCTGTGCCTTGACACGAGCCTTGACACGGGTCGATTTCTCCTGGGTCTGTGCCTTGCCGCCGAAATACGTCAGCTTTTCGTTTGACTTGACGACGACCTGGTCACCGCCACGGCCTAGTGCCATATCGATGGACGTTCTCGCATACTCATAGTTCTGCGCATATGTTTCTGCGCCATATCCGATACCGATGCTTAAGGTCACGGCGAGCTCGTTTCCGATATTGACCTGCTTGACTTCCTCGAGAATCGAGAAACGGTCCTCCAGCATCTTACTAAGATATTCTTCCTTCAGGATAAAGAAGTACTTATCGTTATCGATCTTTCTGGTAAGGCCGCTGACCGTCGAAACATAACGGTTGATCTTTCTGTCGATAAGTGCCATAAGAAGCGACCGCTTCACATCTTCAATCTGTTCGAGAACCTCATCATAGTTGTCAATGTAGATGAGACCGATGACGATATGCTCACATGCAAGCGCCTGCCGGAGATTCGCTTCCTCCGTTTCATCCTTCAGGTACACTGCAACCATCTCTAGCTCGGGGCTTAAGAGTGAAAGCTCGCCATCCTCGCCCGTCGTCACCGGTGTCCGCACCATACTGATGAGATATTTCCGATCCTGAAACTCCGAATGCAGCTCGATCGTTTCATCATCCTTCGGCAACATATCCTCATGGATATTCGGGAACATCTGGATGAGGCTTCCGGCCGCCGCTCTATCACCGTTTGCGATTTCCTTAAACCGGCGGTTGCTGTAGAGCACATTGCCGTTTCGGTCGACGAGACAGTACGGCGTAGGCATCTCATGAAAAAGCTGCGACTGTACCGCATTGGAGCCGATTGCATACTTTTCTACTGCAGAAAGAAGCTTTCCCTGCCTTGAAAAATAAAGCCAGAACGCGAAGGCATAGTATATAAAAACAAACAAGAGAAGTATCATGGCCGCCTGGACATTGACAAACCAGAGCACAATATCCGCCGATACAAAAATAACCGACAGGATCATAGGCCATGTCAGATAGACATCCATGAGACTTCGTGATTTTTTACGACTCTTCATGACATTCTCCAGAAAATAAACACTTTGGGGAAATTATAGCATAGATATTGATTAATTTTGAAAAAAATAACGGGACGACGTATGTCGTCCCGTTGATATTCTCTCTCAATCAGTCTACCTGATATGGAAGCAGTGCTACGTGTCTTGCACGCTTAACAGCAACCGTGATTGCTCTCTGGTGCTTCGCGCAGGTACCAGTAATTCTTCTCGGAAGGATCTTTCCTCTCTCGGAGATATACTTTCTTAATGTAGCAACATCTTTATAGTCGATCGGCTTAGCCTTCTCGCTGCAGAATACGCAAACCTTTTTTCTGCTGTGGAAACCGCCGGCTCTTCTAGGTCTCTGGCTGGTTCTGTCTGCCTTCTGAAATGCCATGGTATTTTCCTCCTATTAAAGTCTTAAGAGGGATCAAGCTTAGTTAAAAGGGAGTCCCTCGTCCTCTACCCCATCAGGTATATTCATAAATCCGTCCGAGATGCCACTGGGCTGTTCCTGTCTCGGCGCGGGCTGTGAGGAACCTGTGTTCCGGCTATAACCGGAGTAGTTTCCGCCATTTCCGCCACCTGCTGCAGCCTTGCTCTCGGCAAACTCTACATTCTCGGCAACGACGTCTGTGGTATAAACCTTCTGTCCGTCCTTGTTCGTGTAGCTTCCGGTCTGGATACGGCCCTCGAGTACAACCTTCGTGCCCTGATGCAGATATTTCTCTGCAAACTCAGCCGTCTTCTGGAACGCTACGCAGGAAATGAAATCAGCGGTCTGCTGTTCATTATTGTCCTGACGTCTCGAAAATCTTCTGTCTACAGCGAGCGTAAATCTCGCTACGGCCATCTGGTTCTCACCCTGTGTATACCGGATATCCGGATCTCTTGTCAATCTACCTACCAGGATAACTTTATTCATGTTTTCTCGCTTTCCGCTTGCTTATTCTGCCTTTTCTTCTGCAGGAACAGCTTCCGAAGCCGCTACTTCTGCATCTGCTTCAGGCTTTACGACGAGATATCTTAAAACGGGTTCCATAATGCGGATATGGCTCTCAAGTTCGTTTGGTGTGGTAGCATCACCTGTGAACGGAATGAAATAGTAGAAGCCTTCCTTCATATGCTGAATGTCATATGCAAGTCTCTTCTTACCCCACTCCTGGATGTTCTCACCTACAGTGCCGCCGAAACGGGTAATATAACCCTTGATCGTCTCGATCGCAGCTGCTCTTTCCTCATCTTCGAGCTTCGCACTCAGAACAACACATAACTCGTATTTGTTCATTTGCTTACCTCCTTTTGGTCTCTGGCCTTCACTCCTGTGTGAAAGCAAGGAATTTGTGTTACGGCTAGATATCTTATCAAAAATTGATTTTTAATGCAAGCTAATTCTATGATTATTTTAGTTTCTATTTGTTTCTATCTCATTATATCCGTTGGTCTTTTTATGACCTATGATTATATTTATGAGCTTATTTTTTTAATACCTTATGCTGCTGTATTGCTTGTGAAACGGCTGTTATTTCTGCCGGATCATCTTCATGAGCTTATTCCTCGGAATCAGGAGCTCATGTCCGCAGCCCTCACACCGGATGCGGAAATCGGCACCGGTACGAAGGATCCTAAAGTTATTTGAGCCGCAGGGATGCTGCTTCTTTAGAGTGATGATGCCACCAGCCTTAAACTCCTCCAAGCTCATACCTCCTCTGCGATATATATTTTCTTATGCTTCAGAAAGGCAAGCATATCCTTTTCTTCTGTATTCTCCGGAAGCCCGCTCCACCTAATGAACTGCTCCCGGTTTAGAATCTTCGCCATAAGAACAGGTTCCTCCGGAAGTCCGCTGTCGATAGGCGCCTGCTGACACTTCATTTCTCTCTCCGGTAGCGCCGGTCTCGTTTTGCCTGGCATGCGATCTTCAGCTTCCTGTCCGCTTTTCTGTTCTTTTTCGATGTTTTCTTCTATGGCCACCCGTCTTTGATAATCGGCATCCTCCCGCAGGAAAAGCTCATAATTTCTCCGGATCTCCTCCGGATCCCTGATTCTTTCCTTCGTAAAAGCTCCGATCGTTTCAAACCCAAACGGTTTATAAATCGCTTCATCCACAGGGATCAGGTAGCAAAAGGAAATTCCCTTTTCCGTCATGATGCGGAATCCCTCTATAAGGATCCTCCGCATATAGCCCTTATGCCGCTCCGCCTTTTTCGTCGAAACAGCATAGATATACATGACCGGGAACGTCCTGCCGTCCCTCGTCTCCATCGTAAACGGATTAAAATGCGCCATGGCAATCACCGCATTTTCCCGTTTGATGTCGATGATGACATTGTCCCGGCACCTGTCCTCATAGTAGTAATCAAGAAATTCTCCCTTGTCCTCCGGGAAAACCTCTTCATAGAGCGGTCTGGTTTCCTGCTTTTCTTCTATATTATATAGAACATTTAACGTTTCCATCCGGTCAGCCCAGCCTTCCTATATGTCTCATGTATCCCGGTTTGGTCTTGTGTAATCCGATTTTGCCACGGATCTTCGTACCATCATAACCGATACTTTACGCCTGCTGCCCGGACTGATTTTGTGTTATGTTGTCTTCATAATGGTCGGCTGCCTCCTCCTTCCAGCCCGTAAAGTTCTTCTGCAGAACCATATATTTCCGCGCATAGCCGCAAGGATTATAGCTTTCCTTCGCCTGTCGAAGCCCCGGAATGCCTACATCATCCTCACGATTAACGAGCGTTGCCTCCGGAAAGGCATGGATGAGAAACTGCTGATTGATCACCTGGTAAATACCGGAGATTTCCGGATTTCCCTTTTCAATCGCAATACAAGCCATGTTTTCTTTTGGATTCATCCCGCCGATTGAGAAGGCTTCGAGCTTTCCGTCGATGAAGATACCGCCGATGCGAATCACTGGTGAACTGCAGCCATCCTTAAGAACGGTATGGATACCGCGCACCTCATATTCGAGCGTCGTCCCTTCACTTTCAGCTTCCTCCTGTGAACGCTTTTCATACCAGCGGTCCAGGAAATCCCAGATCAGGGTTTTATCCTTACAATCAAGTGCCCTGTATTCCCATCTTCCTTCATATTCCCGGAAGAACTTGTTCACGAGATTTTTCTTCTTATGAAATTTCTTTCCCGGGAGATTCCGAAGATCGTCTCCCGTATAGAGATAATCCTTTAGATCTTCTTCCTCCTTCACGAGGTAACGGTCATCCTCCTTAAGTCCTAAGGTGATTACCGCCTCCTCATCAGCAAGATAGATCTTAAGCGGCTTATGCAGTACCTCATTAAAATACTGCTGACAAAGTAAAAAATATTTCTGAAGCGTATCCTCCGCACAATACGGCATCGAGGAGAAATATTCATCCCCATCCTTCATGAGCGTGAGAATCGCAGCATCATCAACAATGGCATACTTAAGCTGATAGTAATCAGCCCAAAGAAAGGTATCCAGAACTCCACTATCGCAGGTTTTATTCGGACGCATCCAGTAAAACGGCGCGATCTTTTCCGCATCCTCGATCCGTGGCGTGGTAAATGCTATATCCATAAAGTCCTCCTGTTCTTTATTTGTTCAGTATAGCACGTTCCCACGAGGGCCTGTACGATTATTTCGGAAAAAGTGGAATTTCACTTTCCGTCGCAATCCGCATCAGAACTTCCGGATTTTCTGCAACTTCCAGCCCTTCTACTTCAGGCTCTTCTGATTCTGTTGATTTTTCTGCTTCTTCCGCATCCATTGCAATAAGCACTGACGGGCTGTGGTCGCGGAGGGGTGCCACTTTCTCCATGTCCTCTTCATCCGCTGTCTCCGGAATCTTCAACCGGCTATATCGTTTTCTTTGTATCCGATTCGTGTTCATATTCGTCTCCTTTCCGTTATATCCCATCTCTTCATCATCTTCATGCCCCGGTATCACGATGACACCCGTTTCTCCTTCCGCCGGACCCTCTAGTGTTTCACTTCCCTCCGTTTCCTCAATCTGCCAGCCCACAAAGCTGTATCGGGCATCCTCACTTTCCAGCTTTGGCAGAGAAATATACGTGAGATTTTCCTGAAAAAAGCCATGATTCTCTGTGTCGACTCCATCCGGTCGGTTCAAATGATAGGAAATGCCATAATACCCATCCCGAAATCGAACCGGAACACTGCCGCTATATTCAACTTTTCTTTGGTCATTCGAGGATTGTGTAAGACTATTCTCCTGGAAGACGTCGTCC
>Ga0256406_1004063_pt1 | contig 17277 bp, 12 predicted proteins | sample RumenRJG_03DNA_FD_185986 | JGI IMG/M metagenome (GOLD analysis project Ga0256406, IMG submission 185986) | Bovine rumen microbial communities from Lethbridge, Alberta, Canada - RJG_03 | ecosystem: Host-associated > Mammals > Digestive system > Stomach > Rumen | place: Canada: Alberta | collected...
GGACTGAGTTAATGCTATCCATAGTGCAGATCTGAGGCCGTCTGAATGAATACGGCCAGGTTTCTTATGCCCATTTTCACCCTCCACGATTTTCTTTATTTACTGCTTGACTTTTTATTAGCAGGCTATCTCTTTCTATAATTATCGTGAGGCATAACTACTTTCAGGTCCAGTGTGGTTTTTTTCTGATGCTGAATATCATCCCGAACAATTTTTTCAGATGAATCCGACACAGAAAAAATCAGGTGCTATACTACCCGGATTCCACATGCATAATGAGCATTCTTCTGGAAATATAACACCTGATACAATGAATTAGCAAACTCTCCTGACTGGTCGCGTGAGAACATGCGCGCTTCCTTCAGAAAGGATTTATATTGTTACTCTGAGTATTCGATCTTTCCGTTTACTCTCTTAAAATGGCTGAAAAATTCTTCCCAAATGCGAAAAGACATCTCCGGCATTGTCGCATGGGGCATATAATCCACCCACGTAAAACCGACCATTGGCGCACCGTCTTTGTTTTTTAATATATAATCATGCCATCTCTTATTCTTAACCGTCCAACCATCGCTCCAATCTGCAGGATAATTCATATGATTAACCTCACACCAAAAACGAATCGATTCTCCCGTCTCATTATCATCATTCGGATCTTTATTTAAAAGAAATTCTTCTTCAGATCCCCCAAACATCCAGACCGGAATTTCACATTCCTTTCTATTCTGCACCTCTGGAAAATCCGGGATGTACTGTTGGAACGACCGGAACAGCACGCCTGAACATGGAGCTGCCGCAGCAAACACTTCTGTCATCTCCAAAGCCAATGTGTGCGCCATTTGCGATCCATGCGAATGGCCTGTGATGTATATTCTCTGCGGATCGACATGGTAATCCGCCGATACCTGATCCAACATTATCCGAAAGAATTCCAGTTCGTTCGGTCCTTCCGGAACCGCTCTCCCGGAATAGTTCCATGCAGGAAGCGGTTCATTCTCCGGATCACAAAATTCGTTTTTCTCCAACAGTTCTCCTGGAACCGCAGTCGGATGTACAACAATAAATCCATAACGATCTGCGACACGATACCATTCGCTATGTCCTGCATAATCGTAACAAGTGTTTGTATATCCATGCATTGCGAACACAACCGGCGCCGCCACCTCCGGATGTTCTGTGATTTTCTTTGGCGTATAGACCATCCATTCTCGCATCCATCCGCCGATATTATTATAATGATATTTCCATCCGGGTTCCCGAATGAAATCGTGAGACATACGAAGATCGCCACCGGCATTTCCCATCCACCTCTGATGAGCAAATAGACATGATTTTATCTTGCCTAGTAACAAATTTCCGAATTGATCCGCTGCTCCTTCTATTGAACTCACGTTGACGACATACGCTTCCTTCTGACGATCCAGGTTATATGCGGGGTCTCTTCCCCGCATATACTGCACAACATCATATCCAATCTGAGAAACCGGATCCGCATTTGTGATACCATTCGCATGTTTCCAATAAGCCGCAGTCGATTCACAAGCTTCTGTGCAAAGCGGATCGTGAATCAGCCACACTGGCATCGGTATTTCACCTTTGCATATGCCCTTTTTATGATGCGAATCCTCAAACCAACCGAGATTCAACGCGTAATCTTCCGCCGCTCTCTTTTGATATTCCTCTTCAACTCCATCGTCTCCGACTGCAACAAGACCGGACCACACAGCAGGGTTGTACATTGCTTCCATCTGTGCAAGTACACCGCCCTCTCCAAATCCTGCAAGATAAAATTTTGATTCGTGAATGCAAAACAGATATCGCTTCCGTGCCACTTCAAATGCAGCTTCCAGATATGCAACATCTCCATCCATCTTTCCATACGGCTCTTTCGTATTCCACGTTTCCTCCGGTTCAACGATCAATAGCATAAACTGTCCAAATGAGTCATCTGTATCTGCCAGAATCCGCCACCAGCTTTTCTGCAATACATCATCTGCCGTCGTATGGTTTTCCGGTATTATCAAAACACCTTTTCCGGCGGGGCGAAACCCCGCCGGAATATAAGCAAGCATCCTTCTCTTCCGTTTACCTACCGGAACCTCTAATTCGTACGTTCCTCGATGGAGCGGCATATACGGAGCCGCTTTATCCACAGCAATGTCAATATGTTCATAATTCATCGCGCGCCTCCTTTTTTCGATTTATTAATTCAGTCCTACAAGTGGAACCTTTTTAGCAGTTTCCGCAATATTTTTAGAGGAGTAATTTTCCGCGTTGTCTTTATTCATTACGGTCATTTCAACATTGCAATAGTTGTCCGTTCCATCCTTGACCTCAATTTCATCCGTCTTTCCGGAAATCTGTTTACTCATCGCATTCAATGCAGCAGAAGCCTCAGCATATGGATTTTGATAAAGATCGCAATACTCATTTCCCTCAAGAATCCAATCGCTGTTCGCTGCGGATATTCCACCGACACATATATCATCTCCAGTCAGGCCATGCGATTTCATAGATTCTATAATTCCTTGTGTCTGCATATTTGACTGTGTCGCAACGCCATCGATGCCATCTTCTCCATATTTGGATATCCAATCCTCCATGATTGTAACTGCCTCTGTTACGTCATTTTTCAGGACATAATTTGTTTCGAGAATCTGTACATCCGGACGATTTTCTTTCATCCAGTCGACATAACCTTTATCGCGCCCGATCTGATTATCCTGCCCCTGCATCAGTTCAATCATACAAATCTTTGCATTCTTTTTCAGTCCTTGTGCATGCGCTTCTGCAAGCTGTGCTCCGATGGATTCCTCGTAGCTTCCCGCATAAAAATATTTTAGGTCCTTACTGTCTTCATCGATCTGAGGTTCAATATTAACAAATGTGATCGGTACGCCATTGTTCTGAAACTCTACACACATATCCGGAACAGTGAACAACGGCTGAACTATCAGCCCCTTGATCCCCTTTTGCTTCATCGAGTCAATTGCTTCAATATATCCGCTGACGTCTACCTGTCCCTGCGGACTTGCGTTAATAGCATCAACCTCGAAACCGTATTTCGGCCCCAACTCTACGATCGCATCAGACAATCTTTTACAATAATCATCCGACCAGGATGCGGAGATATATCCAACCTTAACCTGTCCTCCGTCAGAAACATCACCGGAAGAAGAAGCGTTACCTTCAGAGACTCCGGAAACTGCCTCTGTTACTCCTGATGAAGACTCTTTACTATTATTCGACGTTCCAGGACCAGTTGCTGCAGAGCATGCTGCAAAACTTATGGCCAAAACTGAAGCGATCGCTGCCATGATAAATTCTTTTTTCATAATGTTCCTCCTCTGTAAATTATCCTTGTTTACTGGTAGATCTCATAATCGCATTTCGTGTAAAAATATCCAAAAGAACTGCGATCAGGATAACGATACCTTTTACTACCTGCTGCCAGAATGAATTCAAACTCAAAAGGTTCATAACGTTATTGATAATGCCGACAATATAGATACCGACAATGCTCATGGCGATATTTCCAACACCACCTGCCATACTCGTTCCACCAAGAACTGATCCGATGATTGCTTCAAACTCGAAGTTTACTCCGCCGGCAGGAAGTCCGCTGTTTGTGCGCCCTGCATAGAGTACGCCTGCAAGCCCGGCGATTGCCCCCATAATCACATAATTAATAAAAAGATGAAATTTTACATTGATGCCTGCTGCGTTTGCTGCTTCTGCATTTCCTCCAATCGCGTAAAGATATCTTCCATGTGACGTTCGGTTTTGAACAAAAACGAATGCTGCTGCCGCAAGAATAACAATAATAAGAAGCATTGGTATTCCAAACAAATTACCCTGTCCCATCCATACAATCGGATTCGAAACTCCATAGACCGGTGATCCGCCCGCAGCCAGGTATGCAATTCCGCGTACAGACATCTGGGTAGCCAATGTAACAATAAACGGCATCAATCCAATATAAGCTGTAAAATATCCATTAATCACACCAACGATTCCACCGACGAGCACTGCCGCCAGAATAGCCAGTGCTGTGCTTCCGGATTTCGCACAGACAAGAGCGCATACGACTGCTGTAAGTGCTACATTCGATCCAGCGGAAAGATCAACACCTCCTCCGATTAATAGTCTTGTCATACCGATTGCAATAATTGCGTATACAGCGACGTTTTTTGCGATACTCAATAAATTCGATGGTGTCATAAAATTAGGTGCGACGACAGTCCCAACAATCAGGCAGCACGCAAGGATCATGATGGCTCCGTATTTACTGAAAATTTCCGCAAATGATCGTTTTTCTTTCACTGTTTTTTCTGTCATTTGTTGGTTACCTCCGATGCTAAATCCATGATTCTGGTCTGACTTACTTCGTTGCGATCCAATATTCCATTTACCTGTCCGTCACACATAACGGTAACCCGGTCGGACAGATTGATTACTTCTTCCATTTCAGATGATACAAAAATAATACCAACGCCCTGCTCCGCAAGATTGATGATAAGATTGTAAATCTCCCATTTTGCCCCGACGTCAATTCCGCGTGTTGGCTCGTCCAGAATCAGTACTTTCGGGTTCATCATCAGCCACTTTGCCAAAATAACCTTTTGCTGATTTCCTCCGGATAAAAAATTTGCCAAAGAACGGATTGAACTCATCTTTACTTTTAACTTTACCGCAGCATTTTCTGCTAGTTCCTTTTCGTTACTGACATTCAGAATACCTGCTTTGGATCGTCTGTAGGTGGATGGAAGTAGAATATTCTCTTCCACGGAACGGCAAAGAATCAGCCCGTCATCTTTACGGCTCTCAGTCGCCATCAGTATGTCATTTTTTATGGCATCTCGCACACAATTGATTTTGATTTCTTTTCCATTCAAAAAAATCTGACCACCCTGTTTTTTGTCTAGTCCGAAAATTGCCCGCATAGTCTCGGTTCTTCCCGCTCCCACGATTCCAGCAAAACCGAGTATTTCACCTTTATGAAGCTTGAATGATACATTTCTGACCTTCGGCCCATTGCTGATATTTTTCGCTTCAAACAATATTTCATTACTATAACCTGCGTGTTTTTTCTTGGGAAACACAGCAGACATCTCTCGCCCGACCATCATATTTATCAACGTTGCCCGATCAAGCGCCGCACTCTCTTTCATTCCGATGAATTTTCCATCGCGCAGTACGGTTATTGTGTCTGATATCTCAAATACTTCTTCCAGCTTATGCGATATCATGATAATCGTAATACCGGACTTTTTAAGTGTGCGAATAAAATCAAACAGTCGTTCCACTTCATTTTGCGATATTGAAGAGGTAGGCTCATCCATAATCACAATTTTTGCGTTAAACGAAATCGCTTTGATTATTTCAATCATTTGCACGTCAGCCGTCTTTAACAGTTTCATCTGCATTCTTGGATCGTATTTCAGACCCCACCGATCAAATATTTTCTGACATTCTCCATACATTTGTTTCCAATCAATTATATGAGATCTGGACTTGGGGTAGCGTCCAACGAAAACATTCTCTGCGATCGATAAATCACCAATCGGACTCAGTTCTTGATAAACCATTGCAATCCCATGATCAACCGCATCTTTAATCGAGTGCATCTGCGTTCTCTGACCATTGAGAAAAATTTCACCGGCATCTGGCTGATACTGTCCAAAAAGGACTTTCATCAATGTCGATTTTCCGGCTCCATTCTCTCCCATCAGTGCGTGAACCTCGCTTTGCCTAACCTTAAGATTCACGTGATCGAGCGCTTTTACCCCCGGAAAAGCCTTGGAGATCTCTTTCATTTCCAGAATATATTCCAATGTACACCCTCCTACGGAATTTCAGTTCGTTAATTTTATCTGTTAAATGCATTATAGCAGTGCTACATAGCATCAATTAGGGGGCGTTATTTTGATAATATGGTGTGATTTCACACAAAAACAACCGGTATATTGCGGTAAACCTCATCATATTTTCCACAATATACCGGTTGTTCGCCAGGCGATCAGATTTTGATTACCTGATCACAGTACAATCTAAGCATTTGCTCATTGGCGTCACACATTAGAATCGCCGTACCACGTCCTTTCAAAATCTGGATACAGTCAAGCAAGATTCTCTTCATCTCCTCATCCATGGCGTAAAGAGGCGAATCCAGAACCAGGATTTCAGGCGGTTCGTATAACAGCTGATAAAAAACCAAACGGTTTCGTATAGAATGCTCCATATGAAACGCTGATATCGTAAAGCAATTTTCATCCAAACCATATTGTTTGCAAAAATCACGAAACGCAAGAGTCAGCATGTCTTTATTCAAAACGCCTCCACGATAGCGAAATCGATGCAGACTCCTCATCTGAATGTTTTCTTTCCCACTCAATCGGTCGAACACAGCATCTCTCCAGAAATATCTTTTTAGACACACAATTTCCTGATGATGTCGTCTTCGCCAACGTTCAAATGAGATTTTTTTTGCATTTTCCAAAAGAACGGCTCTTGTTGGAATTTTGCCTGTAAATGCTCGATATAGTACTTCGCTATTTTCGATGCTTTTCCCATATAAACCAATCGCCATTCCTGATTCCAGTGTAAGATCGAATCGATGATTTACCTTCAAAAAATCAATTCCCTGAATTATAATTTTCTTTCTTATCGTATGCGGTTCTTGCCAGGTAGAATGATGCGTATGCGGTTCGGGAAATGCACGGGTTCGGACGTCACTGATTTCGAGCCGATAGGATTCTTCTCTAAGACAACACATCCCGCCTCTAAGTACTATCGTCCGGTCCGAAAGGCTCAATACCCTGGCAAAATCTGTGCTTATGAGAATCACCGCAGTTCCCCGACCGCAAATTTTTTTCAAAAATTTTCGAAATCTGAGCGTTTCCTCGTTAGAAAGGCCTTCACAAACGTCACAGAGAACCAGAATTTCAGCTTTCTCACGAATTCCTTTCAACACGGTCAGATACAGCTTGTTAAGCTTGGTAAGATGATATACCTTTTCACGTGGATTGACCGGTATCTGATAAAGATCGTACAGTAGTTTTGTATACCCTTCCGTCCTGTGCGGATGTACAAATAATTCTCGTATTCCCCGAGGTCTGATCACTTCAATATTTTCTCCGATCGTCATTCTCTCGATGAGAATATTGTCTCCGCTGATCACATAGACATGTTTTTTTAACAATACGGCCAGTTCTCTGGGGCTAACGGGATTTCCCATCCAGTACACTTCTCCAGACGATGGCTGAACCGTGCCTTCCAACAAATCTGCAAGAATATAAACGCCGCTGCCAGTAAGGCCTGTGATTCCAAGCACTTCTCCTTCACAGACAGAAAGATTCAGTGCGTCCAGGTTCTGTTCTCCTGGAATATCTGTTTTCATTTCTCTGAGATATAGAATCTCACTCAATTTTCAAGCCCTCTCCTGCAGGGAATGCGAACAGATAAAACCGTTCCGATATTCTTTGTACTCTCAACATCCAGACCAAACTGTGTTCCATAATAAAGTTGGATTCTCTGATTAACATTACGCAGAGCAATACCCATATTACGCCTCCCGTCCTTACCATTCTCCTGCCTTCCCTGTTCTTTGCTTCGTATCAATGCACGGATTCGACTGAGCGTTACATCGTCCATTCCAACGCCATCATCCTCAACGAGTATCTCTAGAATATTCTCTCTTTTTGTCACACGAAGTGTCAGTTTTCCACCTCCGATTTTCGGCATAATTCCGTGCATCAATGCATTCTCAACCAATGGCTGTAACGTCATAACCGGCAATGCGCAATTTAAAACCTCCTCTGAATTATTATCGATATGTTCACTATACTCAAACCGATCTCCAAAACGCTGCTTCTGAATTCTCATATAGTCATGAATATTGCGCAGTTCCTGCGAAAGAGTTGCTGTCTCACCCGGAGCGTTGATGCTATAGCGAAAAAGCGACGCCAATGTCTCCGCCATATCCGCAACGTCATCCATCCCCTGCAACAAGGAACGGCCTCTAATTAATTCAAGCGTGTTGTAAAGAAAATGTGGATTGATTTGATTTTGAAGTGCATGAAGCTCTGCTTCTGTCTTCAGATACTTTGCTTCATAATCCTTTCTGGTGACCTCGTTCAGCCTTGAAAAACACTGTTCCTCGGTCAATAACAAAATAGCCTCTCTTCCGCCAGTGTACTCTGCATTATTATCCAGAACAAATGAAACATAATCCGCAAAATCGCCATAAAATTTATTCACCAGATAAAATGCATACACGCTGACACCTGTGAAACTGATGCCTGATACCATCATCAAAACTTCCCAAGATTTTCTTCCGAACAAAACGGTCATGAAAACCGAGAGTGCCATCGCAATCCCGCTAATGCTGAACCACACACGGCAAATGTGACATGAGCCGCCAATTGTAACTTTACTATTCCGCATAATACTTTCTATACTCCGAAGGTTTGACTTTCGTCAATCTGATAAATACTTTGTTAAAAGATTTAATATCGCGATATCCCACGGATTCAGCAATATCCTGCACACGCATAGATGTTTCTTTTAAAAGACTCTTCGCTTTATCAATGCGAACTTGTTGTATGTAATCCGTAAAACCAACACCTGTTTCTGTTTTAAACAGGGTGCTGAAATAAGACGAACTCAAGCAGGCTGCTTTTGCGACATCATCCAACGTAATCGTCTCGGAATAATGTCGCATCACATATTCCTTCGCCCTCGTAATCGACGGATTTTGGCGGTTATCCATTGATTCCCTGTATCTTTCAAACAGCGCAAACATATAATCTACTAATTGCTGCTGGAGATTACTATAATCAATATCAAGTCGTACAAGCTGTTCAGGATTTGTCTGAAATTCAGCAGAAATACGTTCAGCGCTCTCCTTTTTCCCCATCTCTGTATTGACGATATCAAGTAAATCAGAAAAGACAGTCCATGTGTTTCCCGGAGTATTAATATGCGATGTAAGTCTCTGCCATATCCGACGTATAGATTCTGCTGCTGCTTCCATGTCCATATCGCGAATTGCATCACGCAATTTTTCCGAATACTCTAATTGTCGAAGTGAGATACGTTTTTCTATCTCTATTTCGAATTTCATGTTGTAAATATGTACAGCAACCTGCGGCATCTCAATCCGGTATGTAAGTGCCCTCTGAACCTCTTGAATCAATTTCGGAAAATGCATCATATCGATATTTGATACATCGCTCATTGATGCAGTAATTCTATGAAAATTATGACGGAGATTGTCCTTCTCAATCCGGCCGCGCAATTCACGTTGTATCCCACGGAACAATTCATCAATATGATCTGCCTCACTCAGGATCATGATTAAAACTTGATTTTCCCGCGCCGCCATCACGCCATCACTACTTTTTTTATCAAACATTTCAAGCAAAGACGCAAATTCATCCATGATATCCATGCCGCTTGTCTGAAAGGAACCGCCAATCGAACCGCGTCCGTCACGGTTGATCAGCACCAAAAATCCCTTCCTTCCGCAAAAATCGATGTTGATATTTTCATCCGCTAATACCAGATTTTTCTTTATCCTGTCAGCAGAGTACGTTCCGTTTAACATTGCCTGCCATGCATCGAGAAGGAACTTGCTCCGAATCTGATTTTCACTTTTTTTGAGAGAAACTCTCAATGACTTCAATTCTTCCTGTCCCATCGATTCCTGATAAATCAAACGGTCAATTTTTTCCAACGTCATGTTTAATTCTTCTTTATTAACCGGTTTCAAAAGATAATCCTGCACCTTCAGGCGGATACTTTCCTGTGCATAAGAAAATTCCGAATAACCGCTCATAATGATAAAGCGAACATCCGGATACTTTTCTTTCATTTCCGCAACTGCCTCTAGCCCGGTAAGTCCCGGCATATTAATATCTGTAATAACTGTGTTCGGATGTAATCGTTCTACCTGTTGAACAAGTTCGATTCCGTCGCGTGCTTCTCCAACAATTTCAGCGCCTGGATAGGAAATCAGGGCCTTAATCAGATCGATGATTCCATTTTCATCATCTGCAATAACGATTCTTAACAACTTTTCACCTTCCATCTGAATAATAAAAATTTACAAATTTATTTTATCCGAGCCTTATGTGCAAGTCAATTTTTCCCTATGACCTTCGAATTTTCACACCTTAGAATCGTAAATCTCACCCTTACCTGTTAATAATATTTGATATCGTAAAAGCACTATTACAACTGCTGAAAACAAGATCAAAAACCGTGACCTGCTTCAGATCCCCGTATCAGATATGTTTTCCTTATCATTAAATCGTCATTCGTAACTTTGCCGGAACCGGTGTCATTCTGACGGCCTTCCGAGATGCTTCCGTCCGCCGTGGAAAAACCGGCCGCCGTGGAAAACGGCGACCGGTTTTTTCGGCGTAATTAAGATGATTTGCTGTGAGATTCTAATATCGGCTGAAAAACTCCGCGATCTTTTGGAACGCCTCGTAGCTCTCCGGTATATCATGAAGCATATAAGTGTGAAACAATTCCTCTTCGATCGTCAGTTCACAGGGCACGCCGCTCTCCTGAAGCCTTACACACATCCGCACCGCCTCGTCCCGCAGGATCTCTTTGCGGCATGCCATGAGATATGTGGGCGGCCAGCCATGAAGATCCGAATGGATCGGAGAAGCGATGGGATCCAGCGGATCAACGCCGCAATAGTAGATCGCTTCCATCATCTCAACAAGATTGAGATTGACCGCAAGCTCTGTTTCCCGGTTTGTCAGCATACTCTGTGATTGGTAGCGGCTGTCTACGCTGGGACTGATCGCACAGATCGCTCCTGGCATTTCAACATGATTCTGCTTGAGCCATGCACACACTGACATGACGAGCATTCCGCCCGCGGATTCTCCCAACAGAACAATGTCCTTCGCCTGATAGCCCTGTTCGAGCAGTCCCGTATATACGGCTACACAATCTTCAACTGCGGCAGGATGGGCGTATTCCGGGCTGAGCCGGTATTCTACGCTCACAGCATTGCGTTTTGTCAGAACCGCAATGTGGCTGAGCATAAACCGGTCTATCGATGCAGTGCCCATGCACATGCCGCCGCCATGAAAGTGAAGAATAATCTTTTCAGATGCATCCTCAACGACTGTCCACTCTGTATCGACGCCGCTGATCGTGTCACTTCGGAACGTAACTCCCTGCGGGTACGGCCCATCGGGGACCATTGCAAGCACATCTGCCCGAAACTGTTCCCAGTCTGTCTGTTCCCAGTCCACGACAGGCACGTATGTTTTTCTGAGCTGTTCCATGAGGTCTTTGGCTTCTTTGCTGATCACAGTACATCTCTCCATATTCCTGTCTGACTACACGTCAGATTCGGCGAACTCTTTTTATATCCTGTACCTTTCCATTTCAAAGATTCATATCCGCATTCATTGCCGCGACAACGCGTGGTATTGTGTAATAAATATTATGAGGAAGACTCTGCTCCGAGAAAACAAAAGCAAATCGGTTATCCGGGCTGGCCAGTCCGTAATTGCCGGAAGCACCGTCCCAGCCGAAACTGCCTTTCGGCAGATACATGCCGGCTTCCTTTGTGCTCAGAAATGTCCGAAATCCCAAGCCATAACCAAAGCCCCAGTTTGATTCCTCCGCCGCGATTTCCCGGAGCTGTTCTTCATTCAGCAGATTCTCGCGCATCAGATCGATTGTCCTTCTGCCCAGGATCCGGCTGCCTTCATATTCACCGTAGTCGGCGAACATCGCATACAGTCTGCTCACTTCCCTGAGGGTAGAAGAAATTCCACCGCACGGCAGTGCGAATCCGAATTCGGGTCCGGGGAGAATATCTTCCTTTGAACCAAAGGCATCCGACCGGCCGGCCGGGAAAGCAGACGGATCCGGTGTAAGCCCGAACGGTCCGATCAGTTCTGCAGATACCTTTGTTTCTGCGATCTCATCCGCCTGCGTCAGATCTTTGGCAAAACAGGTGCGGGTCAGCCCCAAAGGCTCCCAGATCGCCTCTTTCATGTATTCCCCATAGCTTTTCCCACTCAGCACTTCAATCAGCCTTCCGACCACAGTATGCGAAAGTCCGTAGCGCCAATGATCACCGGGGTGAAAGCACAGAGGAACAGAAGCGATTCTTTTTACAAAGTCTCCCAGAGTGTTCTCCCGCCCTTCGTGATGCCGTTTCTCTGTTTCCTTTGCAACTTTCCAGAGTTCCTTCTGAACCGGATCTGCTGCCGGGTCATCAAAAAACGGATAGTAAGGGATGCCGGAACGCATGGAAAGAAGATCGCGGATCGTAATCGGTCTCTTAGCCGGTACAACATCGGAAATGTCGCTCCCGGAGACGCATACCACAGGATCTTTGAATTCCGGAAGATACTCTGCGACCGGGTCTTTCAGCGCGAACAGACCTTTGTCGTAGAGTGTCATGAGCGCAGCACAAGTGAAATTCTTTGTCATGGAATACAGACGCAGTCTTGTGTCAGCTGTGTATGGCCGCTTGCCGTCTGCTGTGGCGGAGCCATAACATTGTTCATATATGAACTCACCTTCGTGATAGATTCGGATTCCGCATCCGAATACAGTCTGCTCATCGACAAATTTTTTCAATATAGTATTCAAATTTTTCCAGGATTTGTTCATTCCTGCACCGCCTCTTTCGTTTTCTGTGCTTTGCGCGCCTCGATCTCTTCGACATAGCGGGGATAGTCTTTATCCAGTCTGTAGAAGTAGAAGCAGATGATCCAGATCAGAGCCAGCACTGCAGGAACGATCATGTAGATAACATTTATTGCGTGCACTGCCGAAGCCGGCTGTACTTTAGCCATGCCGTCATAACCTGCCGCGCTCATTACAAATCCAAGCAGAGCTGCTCCGATACCGCTTCCGAGTTTCTGCGCCGCAGAAGTTGCTGTCTGTGTCATTGCGGGGATATTGATGCCGGTTCTCCACTCGCCGTATACGACTGTTTCAAATACCATTGCCGCCTGGCAGCAGGCATTGAAACCATAGCCGATTCCGCGGAGCGCCAGTCCGACGATAAAGCCGATGCCGGCCGGAAAGGCGACTCCGATGCCTGTTCCGATCAAAAGAAGAACCGCTCCGAGGATGCACAGATTCCTCTTTGATACACCTTTCTTGAACAGGGTGGGCAGGACCAGCATGGGTAACAGGTTCGGCACCAGGAAGTAAAGAGTCAGGTTTGCCTGCATATTCAAATCATTCAGCACATATTTTGCATAATAAACGCCGTCTGTCAGAGTACATACCTGCACGATCACGCCGAGGAAGAAGGTAAAGACAAGCACGAACCAGTACTTGTTCTTAAGCAGGGCTTTCACACCTGTCAGGAAAGAAACCGTTTCTCTTTTCTCGTCGTTTCCGTCAGAGAGCTCTCTGGTATTCGCATAGATAAAAATCATAACCGCTGCGGCAATGGCGCCGAGAATAGCAGCAAACTTGATCCATGCTGCCTGATCGCCGCCAAGGGCCTGGACCCATCGAAGCGCGAACATCATCAGTATGATCTGTGTTCCGCAGGCTGCAAAAAGGCGCATCGTTGACATAATCGAACGGCTGGCTCTGTTCTTCGTCAGGAATGTCGGATAGGCTGACATTGCTGCATTGACAAGAGTATACGCAACGGTTGACGCCAGATTGTAAGAGATAAAAATATAAGCTGCTTTTCCGGCAGGCCCCCAGTTCGGCACTGTAAACAGAATGATAAAGGCCAGACCGAAAGGAATCGCCATGCGCAGATACCATGGGCGGCAGACACCTGCCTTGCTTTTTGTGTGATCTACAATATTTCCTGCGATGAGATCGCTTATTCCGTCCATACAGCGGGAAACCAGAAGAATCGTACCTACCACTGCGGGATTGATGCCGATGACGTCGGTATAGAAATATACCAGCAGAGCCATCAGAATCGTGGCCATCGGATTCGTCGCGAATTCACTCATCGCGAACAGTATATTTGTCTTCATCGAAGACGGTGCATGAGAATCCATTTTATCTGTCATAATCTTTTCCCCCTCCACAAGGATACCATAGTATTTACTACAATCTCAGCATAACAAAGACCGCATCACCCGTATATCTATAGTGAGGTTAAAATATACTGATAATTTCCCTTTATTTTGTTCGATATCTTGTGATTGAGTTCAAAAGATTATTTTTCTGATATTATTTAATCATCAATTTAATATTTTTAGTATAATAATCTGCACCTCATGTGGATTTAGTTCACTTTCTGTTACATAGCGCGATTCGATCTCAACAGCCTCTACCTCATACTTCGGCTGTGACACGCGCTCCAGATACTGCTTCTCCTCGGCATTCAGATAAGACGGCATGCCCATTGCGATCCAGTTGTCGAAGGAAGAACCATATTTCCTGGAGATCTTATACCGGCGCACTTCGTATTTCCCTTTTTCCAACCCTTCGATCGTGATTTTGAATCTGTGCGCGACGTCCTCGGAAAAGACAGAATAGGCTTTCTCCGGGTCCGTCAGCTTCCGATAACGCAGGCAATAGAGTCCGTCGTAATGGCAGTAGTGATCCATGAGCAGCTGTATTCCCTCGTCACTTTTTGTCGCCATCCAGCCATCTCCGCCGCCCACCTTCACATCACCGAGCATATTCAGGAAGCGCATTGCGTGCCAGCCGCTTTTCGGGATGCCATTGTATGTGAAAAGGCCGTATCCCCCATGATATACGCTGCCAAAATCCGATACCTCTTCAAAAAAATCGGTTAACGACCAATATCCGAACGCTTCCACATCATCGTAATTCTCACAGATGTTCTTCGTCAGCCATGCTGCCTTGTAACAGGTATCTCCGGAAAGATCCCGCTGCCAGATCGTGGAGTTCCATTCCTCTACCCAGATCTTCCGATCGGACAGATTATTTACACTCAGAAGCTTCCGGTAATGCGTCAGTGCAGTTTTCATATAGTGAATATCTTCGCTGAGCACAGCAGGCGACGATGTCTGTGAGAGGGTATATTTCCAGAAACCCTGATCCACATCGATAGAGCTGTGCGGAAAGCACTGCGTACAGATAAAGTCCGGGATGCACTGATTTTCTTTTGTGTAGTCAAAAAAGGAACTGAGTATATTTCCGTTCCAGGCGTTAAATACAAATCCGCCCGGACCTCCGAATGAAAGCCTGTTGTCTGCCTCTTTTACACATGAATATGTCGTGTGATAGAGTTTCAGATATTCTTCCATCGGCATCATGCCTCCAACCACCGAGTTGATGTCGATCGCGGAGAACTTCCAGGAGAGCACCTCTTTCCGCCCATAGCGTTCGATGACGTGCTGCAGAAAGCCGCTGATCAGCGCCCGCCAGTTTTCTTCCCGCTTAAAAGAAGAAATATGGACTTCCCTGTCAAATGTGCTGGTTGAGTTTGCGGCCAGCGCCCGCGGCATATAGCTGAATTCGATGAACAGCTTCAGTCCTGCCGAAATCATGAAATCAAGTAAAAGATCAATTCTTGCAAAATCCAGATGCACCCTGCCTTCTTCGTTTTCGAAATAAACGTGCATGTCATCATCCAGGATTCCGTGGAACCGGACATACTCAAAGCCGATCTCCTTCTGCACCTTGAGGATCTGATCCTGCACTTCCGCGCTCAATCCGTCCCGGGCATACCCGATGTTTAACAGCCGCTTCCAGGTATGCCTCAGACTGCGGCCCCTTCTCCCTGCATCGATCAGAATGCTGCGGTTGTCCACCGGCATCTCCGGGAAGTGCTCCTTAAGATCCTGCATGGGAATATAGTCCAGCAGTTCCTGAACTCCGCTGTTCTCCGGAATCAGCTGCCCGGGATCCTGCTGTTTCGGCTCAGCCGCATAACTTCTGCGGAACTGTTTCGGTGTCCTGCCAAAGCGCAATTTAAAATAGTGGATAAAGGAATTGGTGTTCTTGAATCCGCTGTTCAGTGCAATCTGTGTAATGGTGTCATCTGTATTCAGGACATCTCTGACAGCATTTCGAAGGCGCAGATCGATGAGGTATTCCGAAAGAGTGACCCCCATGTTTTTCTTAAAAAAGCGGGAGAGATACCCGACAGAGACATACTCGTCCGCAGCGATTTTTTCGATTGAAATATTCTCTCGCCAGTTTCGGTGAATATAGCGCAGTATCCGATCGCACCGCTCATAGTTGGCCCTGTCATTCCGCGTCTTTTCCGGTGCCTCTGACGAGAGGAAATGCGCGGTCAGATCCCCAAGCATATGAGAGAGATACGAAATGGCACGAGCATTTCCCCGGCCGGAATGCTGAAAACAGAGTTGAAAAATCTGCGCGTAATTCGCCCGGATCGCATCGTATTCCCCATGGATCCCCGGTGCGCTGCCGCGGCTGTAGCAATGTACATAAGGAAGCCTGCTTCCCGCATCCACAATCTGGAGAATATCCTGAGGAACATGCATCACGGCAACACCGCTGTCGGAAGCACACCGGATCTCAAAGCGAAAGAATGGTGTAATGTTCAATAACCCGCCTCGTTCAAGGACATATCTTTTTTTCCCTGTAATAATCTCAGTTTTGCCCCGCAGGCCGTAGATCATCAGGAAATCGGGGCAAAACTGCAGCTCAAAAGTGGATGAGTCAATTATTTCGATATGGATATGGATCGTATTATCTTTTGATTCCATTTGTCTCTCCGCCATGCTGAATGAGAGCCGCCGGCGATCCGGCAGCCCTCATTCATACACTTTATTCATCTGATCTCACATAACAGATTTCCGAGTATGGTTGAATGATACACCCTTTCCTGTACAAATATCAACGAAAACGGATCTTATAATTGTCCAAATCTTCCCGCAGAACACACCCGCCTGACGGTCACATACTGCCGCGTTCTTCACCAACGCCGCAGGGCAGGAAGCCCCGACTTCTGTAAGTCGTGGGGGGAATGCCCGTTTTAGCGGCGTATTTTCTTTATGCAACATCGTTCTTCGCCAAAATATATTATATAATAATTTTGGTGAAGAAAGTAGGTATTGTATATGGAGCAGACAATTACAGCAAAACTTCAGATTTTAGTAAATCCTTTTGATAAGCAGATACTCTGCGATACCATGAAGGCTTATTCTGATGCTTGTAATTATGTGTCTGAATACATATACAGATAAAGCCCATATAATGGTGTAAATTCAAAAATTGAAAGGAGCCATCGGCTCACCTTTAGGTATAATGGTAATCGACCAAAATCAACATAATACCGAAGGGAGAACCAAATGGCTCAGCTCAATA
>Ga0256406_1004064_pt1 | contig 17270 bp, 17 predicted proteins | sample RumenRJG_03DNA_FD_185986 | JGI IMG/M metagenome (GOLD analysis project Ga0256406, IMG submission 185986) | Bovine rumen microbial communities from Lethbridge, Alberta, Canada - RJG_03 | ecosystem: Host-associated > Mammals > Digestive system > Stomach > Rumen | place: Canada: Alberta | collected...
AACTTTTGGCTATAGCCATGCAAAGGTACAAAATTGAAAAGTACACGTAAGGTATATGCTTGTAAATGTCTGACCTAAGGGCAGTTTAAGCGAATGTTAAAGGATTTAAGTGGACACTAGTGATTATAAATAACTATAATTTAACCGTGAAAATCTCACGGATGCGCCTTGTTTTTATTACCTTTGTACCAAATTAACAACGCTATGCTTATCAGAGTTCAATATAAGAATCTTCTTTCTTTCAACGATGTGGTGGAATTCAATATGTTGCCCAACTTGAAACGACAGAACCTGCCCTCTCATATTATCAATCGAGATCAGTTGCCGTTGCTCAAGATGGCTGCCGTATATGGACCAAACGGCTCTGGTAAATCTAATCTCGTTAAAGGTCTTAAATTTCTGCGTGCATTTGTGACGCAGAAAGATTATATAAACATGTTGAAATCGGAAGGTGATTTTGACAGACTATTTTTTAGTCTGAGAAAAAATATACAGCCTTTCGAAATTCTTGTTGAGTTCTCAACGAGTAATAACTACTTCATTTATCATATACAAATTTCACAAAAGGGTGTAGATTTGGAAGAACTTTACCAATCAGGGATTGGTAAAAATGAGAACGTTTTGATCTTTAAACGTGAGGGTGATAAGTTTTCCGCGCCTACTGCACCGTCTGCTGAATTGTCGTCAGCCATACTGTCACTATTGAGGAAAAACCGGTTCTCATCCTTAATGTCTCTCAACGAAAGTTTTCCTCTTCTGTCCGATAACCGGGCAAGTCTGGCATTTAAGTGGTTTAAGAACAGATTGACCATTTATGATATAAACACAAGAATTCCTGCATTGTTAGAACTACTCCATAATAATAAGAGAATCCTTGACTTTACGAATAACATTTTCAATAAGTTAGGCTTAGGGATTGACAACCTATCCATTAATGAGGAAGACTATGAGAATTGGGCTTCCAAACATCAAATGTTGTCCGTCCCTCTAACTCCGCAAGAACGTCAAAATGGGAAAATATCATTGTTCCGTAATCAGACCCAAGCATATACTGTCATCCAAAACAAAGTATATAGTTTTTTGTTTAAACAAAGAGGTGAAAATGGATATGAAGGCTTTTTAGATGCTATTTCTCAATCAGATGGTACAATCAAACTATTATCTCTCATACCTGCCATATATGATTGTATCAATAAGGACAAAACCGTTGTTATTGACGAAATAAACAATTGTTTGCATCCTTCTATCGTAGAAGGAATCACTAAACTGTTCGCTAATAATGACAAGAGTAAGGGGCAGCTCGTCTTTACAACCCACGATATAGAACTCCTTGGAGTTAAAGATGTACTGCGTTCCGATGAGATATGGTTTACAGACAAAAAGAATGGAGGAACCATTATGTATCCACACTCCATCTTTAAAGAGCATAACACATTAAGCATTTTACGTGGATATAAAGAAGGAAGGTATGGAGCTATCAAATATATTGACTGATATGGAGTTTTTCTCTTATTCCAAGCCCGACGGAGACAAGGATCTGCTCCCTGAACGGTCTAAACTGCAGCATAGCGCCACACCGAGACCAGTCCAGCTTCAATTATTTTCAGGCAATGCTAATTACGAGAAAGCCGAAGGTAGCATTGAGCCGCGAATATTTTTCGTCATCTCAGGTGGTACAACACGGGAGAAAGCCTTTCTTCAGGAATTAATCAATAACAAGAACCGTATCTTTAATTCCATTCAGTTGATTTTTCTGACTTCTACTAAAAAGGCAGGCGGATTAACACCAACGATGATGAGCCAGCAATGGCAAACTATTAGAAAAGCAGGAAAAGTGAATCTAAGCGGAAGGGAATTTGTGTTGGAGGATATTGACAAGGTCTATCTTATCACGGATGTTGACCATTATGAGAAAGAATTAAGAGGCATTCTCTCAAATGGCAGTCAATTCGGCAAATGGATAATAAGCAATCCTGATATAGAAATATGGTTATACTATTGCTATTTTGACAATCCTAATCATGATCTTGAATCCATCAGAGCTGCAATTCCGTCAAAGCGTTCTTCATTGATGAAGACAATTAATAATCAATTGAAGACGGGAGGGATTGATCCTCGTAAGGCATTCTCAAATATGAGAATAGGTATAGCAAATGCAAAGAAGAATTATCAAGAAGATAACACTCATTTCCCTTCTTTGTTCTCTACCCAAATGTGGAGATTTTGTGAAGATATAGATGGTGTAATATCAAAAGAATTTGATATTTGGCATCAAGCGGAAATAGAAAGAATAAGGAGATATAGGAAGTAAGCGTTCAAAGCTGAATAAGGAAAGAGATTACTTCATTGTGCACAAAAAATTCATTGAATATGTATCTTAACAAAATAAAGATATCAAATTTCACATGCTTCAAAGATTTTGAAGTTGAGTTTTCGCCAAGGACGACCCTAGTGATTGGTAAGAATGGTGCAGGCAAATCAAGTCTGATTAGGGCGCTGGTTTATACCATGAATTTCCTGTTTACCAATGACAACAAAATGGGCAATGGGAAATACTTGTCTGCTGGCAATCCGGACTTGAAGATGAGTTCGATAAGCCAGGATGAGTTCTATCGAGACAGTTACAATGGTACTGCTGCAGAAGATGCAAATTTCCATGGAGAAATGGACTACCTTGGAGCACATTTATCTTGGGACATGTATAAGAAGTCAACTTCCGGTTCTGCCCTTTACCCGTCACGATATGTAGATGCTTATCGGCAATTTATGAACATCGCCGAGGTTAGTAAGCGGCTTCCTTTGCTATCCTATTATTCTGACACATTTCCACATAAGATGACTAATCTTTCTCAGTTCGCCAAGTCAGAGATTAACAATTTTGATGGCATTCTGAGAAACTTCGGTTATTACCAATGGGACAATGATAAAGCCTGCACTTCCATCTGGCAGAGACGACTTGTGGCGGCTTTGGCAAAAAACTTATCATTGAAAGATAAATCTTCTAATATTCATAAGGAGGTGGAGTTTGTTACTCGCAAACTAAAAGAATTTTCTCGTCCTATTAACGTTGATATAGATAGTGACTATGTGATTGAGAATGTTTTCTTCTCTTTTGAAGGAGGTGAAACACCTCAGTTATGGCTCAAATTAAAAGATGGTCATGAATGCATATTCGATAACTTGCCTGCGGGATATTTAAGGCTTTATTCTATGATTTTAGACCTTTCATATAGGGCTTATCTTTTAAATAGAGATGGCGACCTCGACAACATCCTAGGGTTAGTGCTAATTGATGAAATAGATCTTCATCTTCATCCCTCTCTCGAAATGGAAGTCTTACAGCGGTTTGAAAGAACGTTCCCTAACGTCCAGATAATCGCCACGACCCATTCACCATTAGTCATCACATCGCTTGACCAAAAGCATGGTGATAGGAAATTAATCAAACTTGTGAAAAAGGCCAAACAGCCAGAAGTCGTCCCTAATATCTACGGTATTGATTACAACTCATCATTGACAGATTTTATGGACGCGCCACTAACCAATGAGAATGTGGAATTCACGATTAATGCCATAAAAAGGCTACTGGCCAGGAACGAGCCGGAACGAGCCAAGGAAAGACTAAACAAACTGAAAGACATGGTTTCAGAGGTAAAGTATAACCATGTGGTTAACGATTTGAAAGAGCATTATCATTTATAAAATGCAGTTCATCAACAAAAGAAATCGAAATAATCGTAAACGTGGGCATTTGATTTCACGTCACTTCTTAAACAGTTGCTGGCATGAGGAAATTCATCAGAACGTCAACTGCAATTATGATGATTTTTCTCGAAGAAAAGACATTAAACTTCTTTTGTATCGAGAACAGAAGGGGCTCTGTTGCTATTGCATGAGGCAAATTAAGCCTTTAGGTTCAAATAAAAATGCTACTATAGAACATGTAATGCCTCAAAAGGTTAAAGAGGAAGGAGTTCCCTTCTATTTTGACAAATTGAAGTTCTTCAGAAAGCATGTCACCACTAAAGCTATCGATAAGACAAAACGATGGAAACGTAACATGTTCCCTCATTTTTGTGCTTATGAAAATCTAACGTTATCGTGCGATGGCCGCTTATACACCAATGAGGATGAGATTCACAACAGCCACTTGCATTTGACTTGCAATAATGTCAGAGGAAGTGAACGGATAGAACCGCTGTTTTTTATGAAACACATAGCACAAGATCTCGAATATGGCGAAGATGGTCTTATTTATTTTACTAAGGAATTTATGGAGTCGAATGCATATACCGATAAATACGAAGAAACAATTGATTCATTGCGTTTGGAACATCCTACCTTGGTATTGATTAGAAAAGGATGGGCAAAAATAGCCAAACGATATTCAAACAAAGATGTGAAGGACGCTATTAATGATGAAGTAAAAAGGCTCGATATTATCATTTATATGAATCTTAAGATTAATGAAGAAACCAAATTAAATAATGACATCTACTGGAAATTGTTCACACAATATTCCTGGTTTGGAGATTATTTCCGAAACAAGTAGGAATTGCCTGACTATTAGCTAGAATGTGTATTTGCATAACTTATTATCTTTAGATGAAAATGAAGTATCCGTCGCAGAATAAAAACAGACAGTTGACGCTGGACATCTTCAGGTCTTCGCTTGACAGCCTGGACAAATCCAACCGTTGGGTCATACTGGGCGATACTCTTCCTTGGGCCGAACTGGAGAAGGTCTACAACTCTAAACTGCACAACAAGGACAAGGGTGCAGGTAACAAGCCTGCTCGGATGATTATTGCTGCGATGATTATCAAGCACAAGATGAATCTCTCTGATGAGGAGACCATCAAGATCATCCAGGAGAACCCTTACATGCAATATATGTGTGGTCTCTCGGAGTTGACCGATCAACCTATTTTCGATCCCTCGCTGTTCGTCACAGTCCGCAAACGCATCACTGATGAGGAGATAAACGAAATGACCGTCCGTCTGCTTGAAGAGCAGAGAAGGCGCAAAGCCGAAGCGGAACAGCGCAGGAACAATGACGACAAAGGCGGTGCCGGACCGAAGGATGGCGATGATACCACCAAGGAAGAAGTTAAGGCAGATCGTGTTGAGGATGATCCTTTCGCCAAGGAGTTTACAGACTCGAAGGACAGACGCCACAAAGGAGTGCTGAAGATGGACGCTACTTGTGCCAATGCAGAGGTACGCATCGATCATCATAGTTGGGACGCATATAACGAAAGCTCTGACTTGGAGCTCCATATCCGCCTGTTCAAACAGCACTTCGGTTGTATTCCGGCTACCATCCTCGCTGATAAGATATATATGAACAGGAATAACAGGGAATACTTGAAAATCAACGAGATAAAGACTTACAGCAAGCCTCTCGGCAGATCTCCTAAAGAGCCAAAACCATCCGAATATTACGACAATATGGCAAAGGTCATTGGGGACAGAAACGATGTCGAAAGCTCCTTCGGCACCGGCAAGAGAATCTACAGAGCTGACAACATACGAGCCAAGCTTCCCAACACAGCAGAATGCTGGACAGGAATGTGCTATTTCATCAAGAACATGATGAAGTTCCTTAGGGAACTTTGTCTTTGCCTCCTTGAGAAATTCGATTTCTGGCTTCATATTATCATTTTGGAGCAGGGACAGCGAGTTAAAATACTTTACTGACCCTATGTCCCTTTATTTTTTCAGTGAACACTAATTAAGTATCGCTTCACAAAGGAGCAAATACAAAGACACGAAACGATTTTATATAAGAATGAAAATGGATTATCAAAAGAAGGAAAATCTAGGGGATAATATAACGTTTACAGTTTCTCCAAAGAATAAGGAGAATAGGACTACTGTTGTAATCGTATCGCCTTCACTTGATCCAAAGTTGAATGTCGGCGGAGTTTCCTCCGTTGTTAGTTTTATCATTAAAAATAATAAGAATGTTCAGTATATCCATTTTCAACAAGGAAAAACTGATACTGAGCATGGGGGTGAATTTGTTCGGCTCAAACGTATACTTCAAAGCTATTTATCATGGAAACAACTCCTTAAAAAAAATAAGAAAGCCTTAATACATTACAACACATCAATGGACACAAAATCTGTATTAAGGGATGTTTTTTTTATTAGATACGCATACCGTCACCATCGACGAATCGTAATTCATATTCATGGTGGAAAATATCTCTTTGAAGAAAACAGGCCATGGCTAATTGATAAAATTCTTCATAACATTTTTAACCTAAAACTCCCTGTTATAGTACTTAGTAATGAAGAGAAAATGGTAATTCAAAAAGATTTTCAGTGTGAAGAAATCCATGTTATGCCTAATGTCGTTGATTTGACTGAGTCTTCAAGATTTTCACGAGAGGAGAATATTAAAAAACAAATAGATATTCTTTTCATAGGAAGAATCACAGAAGCGAAAGGACTCGACTTTATTCTAAATGCTTGTAAAATTATCAAGGATGAAGGTATTAGCTTTTTGTTACATTTTGCAGGTAAAGAGCAAGGTGATAAAAATTATATTAGCCAACTAACATCAGCATTGGGAAGCTCATTTAGGTATGAAGGAGTTGTTTATGGTAAAGCCAAATACGAACTTCTCAAAAAATGTGAAATATTTCTGTTACCTTCATTCTTTGAGGGATTACCTATGTCTTTACTTGAAGCAATGAGTTTCGCAGAGGTGCCTATTGTAACAAATGTCGGTAGTATTAACACTGTTGTGAAAGATAAATACAATGGACTTTTTGTTAAAGTAAAAGACACTCCGTCCATTGTAGAGGCTCTAAAACTGTTAATTAGCAATCAAGATTTTATGAAAGAGCTTTCAGCTAACGCACGGTTAACGATATTTGAGAAATACAATCCAACCACATATATAAATCGAATCAATGATATCTATACAAAAATATTAAAAGCACAGGAAAGCTAAATTTTCATTCTTCACCTTTCTGCGCTAACACAAGTATGCTATTATATAGGGAAATATAAGTAAAGTTTAAATAAATAACATTATGTCAGTATTTAAAGACAAAGTCCTGTTGATTACAGGCGGTACGGGTTCATTTGGTAACGCCGTGCTTCGTAGATTCCTCAATTCAGACATTAAGGAGATCCGAATTTTCTCACGTGATGAAAAGAAGCAGGATGACATGCGTCACATGCTTCAGAACCCGAAGGTGAAGTTCTATATCGGCAACGTGCGCGACAAGCGTTCTGTCGATATTGCCATGAAGGGCGTCGACTATGTCTTCTCAGCCGCAGCCCTGAAGCAGGTACCATCGTGTGAGTTCTTCCCTGTAGAGGCTGTCCGCACCAACATCCTTGGTACGAACAACGTGCTTGAATCTGCCATCGAGCATGGCGTGAGCAACGTGGTTGTCCTTTCCACCGACAAGGCTGCCTATCCCATCAATGCCATGGGTATGAGCAAGGCACTGATGGAGAAGGTTGCCTACGCCAAGGGACGCGAGCTCGGCGACAATGCCAAGACCACCATCTGCTGTACGCGTTATGGTAATGTAATGGCAAGCCGTGGTTCCGTCATTCCTCTTTGGGTAGAGCAGATGATAGAGGGAAAGCCCATCACCATCACTGACCCCAACATGACGCGCTTTATGATGACACTCGACGATGCCGTCGACCTTGTCGTCTACGCTTTCACTCATGGCCACAACGGAGACCTCTTTGTGCAGAAGGCTCCCGCTGCTACGCTTGATACGCTGGCCCATGCCCTGGTCAACATTTACTGCCACAAGGAAGTAAAGGGAACTGGGAAGCCGTTTATTGAAAAGGAGCCCGAGATAAAGATTATCGGTACACGTCACGGTGAAAAACTCTATGAGACGCTCGTCACCCGTGAGGAGATGATCCGTGCTGAGGATATGGGTGACTACTACCGCATTCCTTGTGACGACCGCGACCTCAACTATGACAAGTATTTCACCGAGGGCGTTGCCGACGTAACGAAGATTGAAAGCTACCACAGCCACAACACCCGCCGTCTGGATGTTAAGGGAATGGAAGAGCTGCTGATGAAACTGCGTTTCGTGCAGGAGGATATGGGACTGCTCCCCAAGGCTAAGGCAAAGGAAATTAGAAGCGAGTAAGACACAATGAAAATATTGGTTACAGGTGCCAAAGGTTTCGTAGGACGGAACCTTTGCGCCAATCTCAGGAACATCAAGGAAGGATTCGACAGGACCCGTCCTTCGTTGAAGATTGATGAAATCTTCGAGTATGACCTTGACTCGACACCAGCTGAACTTGAAGAATGGTGCAGAGAGGCCGACTTTGTGTTTAATCTTGCCGGCGTTAACCGTCCGAAAGACCCCAAGGAGTTTATGCAGGGCAACTTTGGTTTTGCGTCGACTTTGCTTGACACATTGAAGAAGCATGGCAACAACTGCCCGATCATGCTTTCCTCGTCACAGCAGGCCTCGCTTACCGGCCGCTTCGGTGATTCCGAATACGGCAGGTCCAAGAAAGCCGGTGAGGAGCTTTTCTTCGATTACAGCAAGGAGACGGGTGCAAAGGTGTTGGTCTATCGTTTCCCCAACCTCTTCGGAAAATGGTGCCGGCCAAACTATAATTCGGCTGTGGCCACTTTTTGCAACAATATCGCCAACGAGCTGCCCATCAAGGTCAATGATCCGAAGGTTGAGCTTGAGCTGCTTTACATCGATGACCTTGTGACGGAGATGATGGATGCGCTGGAGGGTAAGGAGCATCATTGCGATTTCGACGGTCTGACGGTGCTTCCCTCTGACAACGGCAGATACTGCTATGCCCCTGTTACCCACAAGGCTACCCTTGGGGAAATTGTCGATTTACTGAATACCTTCCATGACCAGCCGCAGACGCTCGTCATGCCGGAAATTCCAAATGGCAGCTTTGCGAAGAAACTTTATTCCACCTATCTCAGTTATCTACCCAAGGACAAGGTTGCTTTTCCCTTGAAGATGAACACGGACGACCGCGGCAGTTTCACCGAATTGCTGAAGACGCAGAATTGCGGTCAGTTCAGCGTAAACATCTCTAAGCCCGGCATCACGAAGGGCGAGCACTGGCACAACACGAAATGGGAATTCTTCATCGTTGTCTCCGGTCACGCGCTGATTCAAGAACGTAAGATTGGAACCAACGAAGTGATGGAGTTTGAGGTGAGCGGTGATAAGATAGAGGCGGTGCACATGCTGCCCGGCTATACCCACAACATCATCAACCTCTCTAAGACTGAGAACCTCATTACGGTGATGTGGGCTAACGAGCAGTTCGATCCCTCTCATCCCGATACATTTCACGAAAAGGTAAGCAAATGATTATAGACGATAAACTGCTGGACAGTCTTCAGCAGCAGGCTAGAGCGTCAGAGCGTAAGCGTGTGCACCTTGACCTCCGCAACAATGCCGATGAGGATTCGCAGCGCATGTTGAATGTGATGGAACCTGGTACTATTGTTCCCATCCATCGCCATGTAGATACCATTGAGACGGTTGTCATCCTTCGCGGCAAGATGGATGAGATTTATTATGACGCTGATGGCAAGGAGACACAACGCATTCATCTTGACGCTTCCAAAGGCTGCTACGGCCTGCAGATTCCCATGGGGCAATATCACTCAGTAGAGGCACTAACACCCTGTACCATCATAGAGATTAAGGCAGGGAAATATGACCCGGTGAAGACCGAGGATTTCTTGAAATTATAAATCAGATTGACATGAAACATTTTAAAGATAACGGTAAAATAAAGCTTCTTATTATCGTAGGTACGCGGCCGGAGATTATCCGTTTGGCTGCTGTCATCACCAAATGCCGCAAGTATTTCGACTGTCTGCTGGCACATACAGGTCAGAACTACGACTACAACCTCAACGGTGTATTCTTTAAGGATCTGAAACTTGAGCAGCCCGACATTTACATGGAGGCCGTAGGCGATGACCTTGGAGCCACGATGGGCAACATTATCGACAAGAGCTATAAGATTATGGTGGAGACAAAACCCGATGCCGTACTTGTGCTGGGTGACACCAATTCCTGTCTGAGTGTCATTGGTGCCAAGCGCCTTCACATTCCAATCTTCCACATGGAGGCCGGCAACCGCTGTAAGGACGAGTGCTTGCCCGAGGAGACCAACCGCCGCATTGTTGACATCATCTCAGATGTGAACATGGCCTACTCCGAGCATGCTCGTCGCTATTTGGCAGACTGTGGCCTGCCTAAGGAGCGTACCTATGTCACTGGCTCCCCAATGGCCGAAGTACTTCATGCCAATCTTGCTGAAATCGAGGCCAGTGACATCCATCAGCGGTTAGGTCTTGAGAAAGGCAAATATATCCTGCTCTCGGCTCACCGTGAGGAGAACATCGACACTGAGAAGAACTTCATTTCACTTTTCACTGCCATCAACAAGATGGCTGAGAAATATGACATGCCCATTCTTTACAGTTGCCATCCTCGCAGCCGCAAGCGCTTGGAACAAACGGGCTTCAAGCTCGACCGTCGCGTCATACAGCATGAGCCGCTCGGCTTTCATGACTACAACTGCCTTCAGATGAATGCCTTTGCCGTGGTCAGCGACAGTGGCACCCTGCCCGAGGAGAGCAGCTTCTTCACCAGTGTGGGGCACCCGTTCCCCGCAATCTGCATCCGCACCTCTACCGAACGCCCAGAGGCACTCGACAAAGCCGGCTTCATCATTGCAGGTATCGATACAAAGAGCCTGCTACAGGCAGTTGACACCGCTGTAGACCTTGTCAAGAACGGAGATTATGGTACTCCAGTTCCAGCCTATACCGATGAGAATGTCAGCACCAAAGTGGTGAAGATTATTCAGAGCTACGTGGGAATTGTCAACAAAATGGTTTGGCGAAAATTCTAAATTTATGGAAAATGATGAACTGAAAGAAGTTCGAATTTGGAATGTTAAGTATAACTTACTTTCCGTAAGTGAGATAGTGGATTTTGTCGAAAAATGGCTGGATGAAGGCAAAAAAGGAATTCATCTTACCGGAGCGAATCCAGAGACTGTAGCTCTAGCCCAAAAAGATCCTTTGCAACAAGCCGCAATTTTGGATTCGGATATAGTTAATGTGGATAGTTTCTTGCCAACATTTTTCCTGAAAAGGAAAGGTTACGCCATAAAAGAGCGTGTCCCTTCGCCAGATGTCTTCGAGGCTCTTCTTGAAGCAGCCAATCAGAGACACCAGAAAGTATATTTCCTGGGTGCCAAGCAAACCACATTGGATTTGCTTCGTCCTATTGTGGAGAAGGAATATCCAAATTTGGTGATTGCCGGTATGCGTAATGGATATTTTCCGCAAGACAAGACTGATGAGATAGCCGAGTTGATATCTAAAGAAAGTCCTGATTTCCTCTTTATAGCACTACCTTCTCCAAGAAAAGAGAAGTTTATTCTTACATACAAGCATAAGATCAATGTTGGATGTCTATATGGTGTAGGTGGTGCTTTCGATGCTAAGGCTGGTGTTCTTAGCCGTCCTCCTAAATGGTTACAAGGCTTTGGTATGGAATATTGGTTAAGAGTAATACGTGCTCCCCGTGCTTACGTAAAACGCATGCCACTATACTTTAGCTTTCTAAAACTCGCGTTATTTGGGAAGTAGGAATGCTTTGCATATTATATTCCCTAACTGAAAACAGTATTATTTGTCTGTGTATAAAATACATATTCTAAATATTGATGTTTCAGCTATAACAGAGCATGAACTTTTAGAGCGCTTTCATCAGGGCGTCCTTTTTACCCCAAACTTGGACCACCTTGTCCGCTTACAAAAGGACAAGGAGTTTTATAGGGACTATCGTCGGGCGGACTGGATAGTCTGCGACAGCAGGATTCTGCTATTATGCTCGAAGCTTTTAAGGAAGAGCTTCCCAGAGGCCGTCCCAGGAAGTGGTTTTTTCCATGTCTATTGCGATTACCACAAGGATGATGCCAATTGCCGTATTTTCCTTTTAGGCTCAAAGGAGAACACGGCAAATCTCGCCATGGAAAAGATCAACAGCAGACTAGGTAGAAATATTGTGGTAGATGCCCTGTCTCCTTCCATGGGATTTGACCAAAATGAAGATGAGTGCCGGCTGATTGTAGAAAGAATCAAACGCAGTGGAGCCAACGTCGTTCTTGTAGGTGTCGGTTCGCCGAAGCAGGAGAAATGGATTATGAAATGGAAAGACCAAATGCCCAACGTGAAAACGTGGATGGCCCTAGGGGCGACCATCGACTTTGAGTCGGGCCTTTCCCATCGCCCACCGATGATTTGGCGTCGGCTGTGTATGGAGTGGTTCTATCGCTTTCTGCATGATCCAAGGCGATTGTTTCGCCGGTATTTTATTGATGACATGAAGTTCTTCTGGTACTTCTTCAAGCAACTGATAGGTGTTTACAAAGACCCGTTCGCAAAATAGGATGATAGACCTGCCTGTGTTAATGACAGCTTCGGTGGATCCGAAAGGGATGCCGACGGCAAGATGGACGCCCTTGGAACGGGAGAAGATGTATGTTGAGACGCTCCAGTTCTATATGAAGGACTTCGGGAATCGTGAAGGGCATTATGACTTTGTTTTCGCCGAAAACTCAGGGTGGGACAAAGAGAGGATACTTTCACAAGTCAAGGTTCCAGACAATATCACTCTTGAATATATTGAGTTGGATCCGAATGACTATGACGTGTCAAGGTTGAAGGGGTATAATGAAGCTCTGATGATTGATCAAGTAACATTGCTGTCAGAAGCTATTCGTCGGGCAGGTCGTTTCTTCAAGGTGACTGGGCGTTACCCTTTTATTAATCTGTATCGACTTTTGCGAGAGGTTGGCAGAAGAGCAGGCGAAGAAATGCAACTCTATGCCGACTGTAAAGACCATAATGTTTACCAATGGTTGCACTTGCCTTTAGACGGACATCGTGGCGAGACAAGATATTATGCCGTCTCACTCAATTTCTATAATGAGTACTTCAGAGGAAGATACAAGAAAGTACAAGGTCCTAATACTGTGGAAGATTTAATGCTCTACAATATACGTAAGCATAAAGACGAGCAGGGCGTATATGGTCGCTTCCGTACTCAGCCACATATCTCAGGACTTGAAGGCTCATACAGGCAGTTTAATAGCCGCTGGATGGACTTCTTTGATTCAAAAGATAACGACTCTTTTGTCTTAACTGTCAAGAGATATATCCGTCAAGTGCTTCGATGGACGATGCCATGGTGGAAGGTCTGATATAATGTGTTATGAGTAGTGTGTATTGAGTTATTGAAGCATGAAGATTTCAGCAACGATACAAGATTATCTTGACTTCTTAAAATATAGCCTTGGCGATGACGATACTTCCTTGCCTGATTGTGCTCGGAGAATCAATTGGCAAGAGCTGTTGAAGTTTGCCCAAAAGCAATCAATTGTCGGTATTTATTGGCAAGGCATACAACGATTAGGAGACCATCTTGAAGATAATAAGCCGTCGGAGGATGATGTGCTTGACTGGATGTCGAAAGTCGCCAATATTGAGAGACGTAATAAGAAGTTGGATACCGTTGCCGTCAAAGTAACTAAGGAATTTCAGAACGTTGGTTACGATGTCTGCATACTGAAAGGCCAAGGAAATGCTCTGCTCTACCCTAATCCTTCATATCGAACATCAGGTGACATAGACGTTTACATCCATCCACATAAAGATGGTAACAGTTCTATGCAGAATACCGATACTGAAGTCAAACAGATTATTGCATTCTGCAAGCAGCATGATAGTTCAGCGAGAGCAATCTATCATCATATAGACTTCCCTTCCGTTGACAATGTACCTATTGAAGTTCACTATCGTCCCTCATGGCTCAACTCGCCTATTAATAACAAGAAACTTCAGCAAGTCTTTGCTCAGCTGCTATCCGGTAAAGATGGACGTAAGCTGATTGCATTACCGTATGGCGAAGGGGAGATTTTTGTGCCAACGTTTGGATTCAATGTAGTCTTTCAGCTATGCCACATCTACAATCATTTGTTGCATGAGGGCATCGGCTTGCGGCAGTTGATAGACTATTATTATCTCTTGAAATCACAGAAATCCTCTAATGAAAGTAAATCAGAACTCAATAGAATTATAAGGCACTGTGGATTAGCACATATTGGCAGTGCCCTTTCATGGGTACTCATAAACATCCTTGGATTATCTGAAGATTTGGTAGTCGTTACCCCAAATGAACGCTTTGGCAAGCAGATGCTAAACGAGATGATTGCCGGTGGCAACTTTGGTAAATACGATGAACGCAAACTAAGTGGTGTGGCATCATCAAAGGTGATGGCGAACATTCATCGACTTATCCGCGATACTCGCATGGCCGCCTACTATCCCAGCGAATGCCTTTGGGAGCCTTGGTTTAGAGTATGGCACTGGGTGTGGAGGAAAAAACATAATTGATATATTAGACATACTTTATAATATGGAAAAAAGAAAAGTTGCCCTAATCACGGGCATTACAGGACAGGACGGCAGCTATTTGGCAGAACTGCTGCTGAGTAAGGGTTATGATGTGCATGGTGTTATCCGTCGTTCATCGGTGGATTTCAGACCACGTATAGCACATCTTGAAGGTCAGGAAGGTTTTCACCTGCATTATGCCGACCTCGGCGACTCGATGTCGATACTCGGCGTTGTGGGAAAGATCAGGCCGACAGAGATCTATAACCTTGCCGCGCAGAGCCATGTGCAGGTGAGTTTTGACTCACCAGAATACACGGCTGATGTTGATGCCGTGGGTGTGCTGCGTATATTGGAGGCCGTGCGCATCTGTGGTCTTACAGACACATGTCGCATCTATCAGGCCTCCACATCGGAGCTTTATGGCAAGGTGGAAGAGGTTCCGCAGAATGAGAACACACCGTTCCACCCCTACTCTCCTTATGCTGTGGCCAAGCAGTATGGTTTCTGGATTGTGAAGGAGTACCGTGACGCTTACAACATGTTCGCCTGCAACGGTATTCTCTTCAACCATGAGAGTGAACGACGTGGCGAGACTTTCGTAACTCGTAAGATCACTTTGGCTGCAGCTCGCATCAAACAGGGCAAGCAGGACAAGCTCTACCTCGGCAACCTGTCCAGCCGTCGTGACTGGGGCTATGCCAAGGACTATGTGGAGTGCATGTGGCTCATCTTGCAGAACAAGAAGCCGGATGATTTCGTCATTGCAACGGGTGTGCAGCACACGGTACGCGAGTTCGCTACGCTCGCTTTCCATCACGTCGGCATCGAACTGGAATGGCAAGGTGAAGGAGCTGACGAGAAGGGTATAGACAAGGCTACGGGCAAGGTACTTGTAGAGGTATCTCCTGACTTCTACCGTCCCACCGATGTCGTTAACCTCTGGGGTGACCCGACAAAAGCCAAGGCTGAGCTGGGTTGGAACCCGTCAAAGACCTCATTTGAGGAACTCGTCAAGATCATGGTTGACAGCGATATGAAGAAAGTTGCAGCGGATGACGCGGCAGCTAAAGTACGCGTGAACCTGGAAGAGTATCTGGAAAAGGGAATTGTAAAATAAGAAGACCCTCCCCAGCCCTCCCTAAAAGGGAGGGAGATGACCCTCCCCGACCCTCCCTAAAAGGGAGGGAGAAGACCCTCCCCGGCCCTCCCTAAAAGGGAGGGAGAAGAGCCTCCCCAGGAAAGCCTCCCTAGCCATCCCTATAAAGGAGGGAGAAGACCCTCCCCGGCCCTCCCTAAAAGGGAGGGAGAAGAGCCTCACCGGCCCTCCCTAAAAGGGAGGGGGAAGACCCTCCCCAGGAGAGCCTCCCTAGCCATCCCTATAAAGGGAGGGAGAAGACCCTACCCGACCATCCCTATAAAGGAGGGAGAAGACCCTCCCCGACCCTCCCTAAAAGGGAGGGGGGAAGAGCACTAACGAGGTAAATTTCGACAATTCTATTCTTGCAAATTTAAGCAGAAATCATCCTCCCTCTTAGGGAGGGCGGGGAGGGTCTATTACTATGGAAGACAAGCCAATATTCTTTCAACATCATGCCGACCCGATGTATTATGGAATGCTAAAGGCGTTTGCTAAAGAAAACCGGGAGAACATGACTGAGGCAGAGAATGCGTTGTGGTCAATGATACGGGGAAATGCCTTGGGACAGAAATTTAGGCGGCAATATATTATTGGTGACTTCATCGTAGACTTCATTTGCCTTGAGAAGAAGCTAATTATTGAAGTGGATGGTGGCTACCATTCTGAGCCAAGACAAATTGAAGATGATGCCCTAAGACAGCAATGGCTCGAAGAACGAGGGTTCAGGGTAATCCGATTCACGAATGAGGAGGTGGAGTTTGATTCTGATAACGTATGCAAACAGATTAGGAGGCATTTGAAAGAAAGTGCCCCCTCCAACTCCCCTAAAAGTGGAGAGGAAGGATATCCCCTCTAACAATCATACAATAATCCACGCCAGCTTCCCTCCCTTTCGTAATGCTGGCTCCCTCCCTTTTAGGGAGGGTGGGGAGGGTCTTGTAATTATGCTTACAAAAGATTCTAAGATTTATGTGGCCGGTCACCACGGACTGGTTGGATCAGCCATTTGGAACAACTTAAAGCAGCGCGGCTACAATAATCTTGTGGGCCGTACGCACAAAGAACTGGACCTTACTGACCAGCTCGCCGTAAAGAACTTCTTTGATCAGGAGCAGCCCGATGCAGTCGTGCTCGCCGCTGCTTTTGTGGGTGGTATCATGGCCAACTCGCTCTACCGTGCCGACTTTATTATGCAGAACATGAAGATGCAGTGCAACGTCATCGAACAGGCCTACAAGCACCATGTGAAGAAACTGCTCTTCCTCGGCTCTACTTGCATCTACCCCAAGAACGCACCGCAGCCGATGAAGGAAGACGCACTGCTCACCTCACCGTTGGAATACACCAACGAGGAGTATGCCATTGCAAAGATTGCCGGACTGAAGATGTGCGAGAGCTACAACCTGCAGTACGGCACAAACTACATCGCCGTGATGCCAACGAATCTCTATGGCCCCAACGATAACTTCCACTTGGAGAACTCCCATGTCATGCCGGCCATGATGCGCAAGATCTATCTTGCCAAGCTCATCCACGGTAAGCGTCTCCACGTTTGCGTCAACCCATAAAAAATAAGCCCCATGACAGATTCGCCATGGGGTACTTACTACATCTAATTTTGTTTAGTCCACTTGTCAGGCAGCAGTTCTCGATATTTCTCTA
>Ga0256406_1004065_pt1 | contig 17268 bp, 18 predicted proteins | sample RumenRJG_03DNA_FD_185986 | JGI IMG/M metagenome (GOLD analysis project Ga0256406, IMG submission 185986) | Bovine rumen microbial communities from Lethbridge, Alberta, Canada - RJG_03 | ecosystem: Host-associated > Mammals > Digestive system > Stomach > Rumen | place: Canada: Alberta | collected...
GTAAACAGGGCTGACGCACCCGGGAAAGGATACCTTCGGTATCCAACTGCGGATCAGCAGTATCATTGTTGCGGAACGATGGTACCGCTGCCGCGGTACCCCGGTCTTTTCAGGCCGGAATATTCACCATAAGATCCCAAATACGTGGCATTTGCAATAAATATCTGGTCGACAATGTTGTAAAGGGCTCCTACCAGGAGCGAGATGATGCAGGGGATTGCGTACCTTTGCATTAAGCTTCCAACAGGTGCCTCCCCTAAAAACCGGCTGTTTGTTTCTTCCATTTTACCCTCACTTTCCTAAAAAACAGCGTGTGGTCATCGGCTGGATTTATGCCAATGGCTACACGCTGTTTTTCATGTGTTATTCATTTTTACAGTCCGGACAGTCTCTGACAGGACTATTGTGTACTGCTAAAAAAAACGAGTTGCCTCAACTGGATTTACGCAGTTGTGCAACTCGTTGTAATTTATTTATAATCCAATTTTGGCCGAATTTCAAAGTTTTTTTTGAAAAATGTCATATGTTTGGCAGCACTCATACCAGAATATACTCCAGGCGCCGCTCCTTGGTCTTCATCCCCATCTTTTCGTAGAACTTTTCAGCTGATGTGTTGCCATCCCACACATTTAGCTGCACCTCATAGCAGCCAAGCCTCTTCGCCTCCTGCTTGACAAACTCGAACAGGCTCTCGCCGACATGCTGTCCTCTGGTCTTCTGGTCAACACATAAATCGTCGATAAAAAGCGACAGGAACGGTACCATATTGTTGGAAAAAGGCTGCTGCCGGAGCTGGCAGAACGCGTACCCTTCGCAGATGTCCTGCTCATCAGCCGCGATATAAATCGGGTTCTGATCGTCGTGAATCATGTCCCGAAGCTCTTCGTCCGTGTACTTTGTCGTTCCCGGAATAAAAATATCCGGCCGGATGTCCGCATGGATCTGCAATACCTGCCCCAGCAGTTCATGCAGCCGCGGAATGTCTTTTTCCTCTGCTCTTCTGATACGCATCACTCATCCTCCAAAGAAACTTTCTTCGTAAATCCGTTAAAGTATCAGCAATAGCATATCATATTATGACGGCGGACGTCGTTAATCTCTCCGGCTTGTTCGCCGCATACAGAATGAGGCAGATCCCGGCCACAATGATTTCAACAACCAGCTGGGTCAGGATTACGCCGTTCAGGCCAAAGATCCGGTTCCCGAAGAAAAGTTTTAACATGTCCCCCTCATTTTAATATTTCCACATTAAACGACCCTCATTAAATGTATCGAATTAAAAAATCAGCAATCCCTATTATAGTGAAGCCATTTTCATCCATAGTTTCTTTAATTGGTTTATTTACAACAAGTAGCTTTAGTACTTGATCATTCAGTTTAAAATATGGTCGTATTTCTCTTTCTCTTGTTTCTGCATTAGAGATATCAGCAGTTACCTGTATATAAAGAGATCTAAGCCCTTTAGTGGCATAAAAATCCACTTCATTATTTTTCCTTATAGATTTTCCATTTTTATCTTTTTCAACAGTGTCAAAAGCACCGACATTAACAGAATAACCATTATAACAAAGCTCATTATAAACAATGTTTTCAAGCATTTGACCTTCATCTGGAAAAGTGAAATTCAGGCGAGCATTTCGTAGACCAGTATCAATAAAATAATATTTTCTAAGTGCACCTATTTCTTTTCTTCCTTTTAAGTCATAACGTTTAGCCTCACGCAAAAGGAATGCATCTTTAAAGTAACCAATATAGTTTTCAACTGTCTGTTTATCTATTTTTTCATGTCTAACACTCTCAAATGTATTAGCAATTTTTTCTGAATTAAGTAATGAACCTGTTGAGGAACTAATAATATTACATAGTTCGTCCAGAGCCTCTCCCTTTTTCAACTGATTCCTTTCCACAATATCATCGAAGTATGTTGTAGTGAACAAGTTCTTTAGATATTCTTTTCTCTCTTCGTCGCTTTTTAATACAGCTAACGGCATTCCACCGTATTGCATATATGTATATATTGCTTCAGTTGCTGATCCTCCGACATATCCATAATATTCCTCAAATGACAGTGGAGACAGCTTTATGTTTGTCGCCTTATCTCTAAATTCAGTAACGATATCCGAAGACAACATTTTAGAATTTGATCCCGTCACATATAAATCTATATTTTTTTCTCTTGATAGGCCAAGGACAACGTCTACGAATGAAATTACTTCAGTATCATTAGCATCAGCCAAAATATGTTTACCATCAGTGAAATTTGGATTGATTATAGAATATACCTTCTGTATTTCATCTATGAAAACATAGTAAATATCTTTTTCTTTGCATTTTTCCCTTATATAAGCTCCTAGTTCTAAAGGATCGCGATACTTGCTGTTTCTATCATCATCCAATTCCAGGATAATTATCCTATTCTCTGGAATGTTCTCCGAAAGCAAGTATTCTCTATAAATTTCTTTAAGAAGAAAAGATTTTCCACATCTTCTTACACCTGTTATCACTTTCGGAAATCCATTATTTTTAGCATTAATCAACTGATTTAGATATCTATCTCGTTTTATCATATAATCCCCTAAATTGTAGAATTCTACATTTTTGTCAATTACATATTATCACTTCGCTTTATCTTAAACAACAAAGTTGTAGAATTCTACACTTTTAGCGATTATCACAATTCAATAAAAAACACCCCAAGACAATTGTCCTGAGGTGTAATAAGTCGTATTTGATTGTCCAAAGACGCAATACCTTGCAGTCCTCATACAGTTCTGCCAGCCGTTCCCGTTCTTTCGCTTCCCGCTCCATTCTCCGTTGCCGAAGCCGCTGTTCTTCAGCCCGTTTAATCTGGTCGAGTTGTTCCTGTGTATAATTGACCCCCAGCTCCTGCAAATCTTTAGCGGCAGTCACAGCATCCACATGAAAGCGTTCCCGGTAATGCTTGTTCATCTTTTTCGGCGAACCGGTATAGGTGAACAACCACTGCTTGCCTTTTCGGAGGCGTGCTTCCTTTCGCTCAGCCTTCGTCAGTTTCTTTTTCTTTGCCATTTGCGGAATCTCCCGGATTTTTTGCTGATGATTTTGGTTTACACTTTTTCGGTGCTGTCAGCTCATGGCTCAAAGAAAGCAGGTCTTTGATGGCATCATCCAGCTCCGGTTTGCCAAGCTGAATACTGAGCCATTTTTCCTTGTTCATGTGATAGGCAGGATAATAGCCGTCCTGCCCGCGAAGAGAGCCGATCAACAGCGGATCGCTTTTCACATTAAGGACATCAATGATGCCTGCCTCCGTCAATCCCAACTTATCAGCAGATACTTCCAGAACTACACCATACCATTTATTATTGTCGTTGTGCCGTAGCACCGCATTCCAGTCATGCCAGGGGTATTCCGGCTCTGTGCCGTACTGCTGGCGTATCCATGTAAATAATTCTTGTCGTGTCACTCCATCGCTTCCCTGCTGTTTTATGTGTGGTTTTGTACAACAACCTGTTGCACAAATTCTTGCCTCAGATAACTCTCCACGATAGGTTACGGATCTGCTCGAAAAAAGTGGTGACTATAAACGTGCAGAGATTTTTCCGCTGCATCTGATCCGTGAAAGAAAAGTATTCTATACTACTGTTTCTGCAGGTACCGGTTCCTTCCTGGATGGAGAAGATTATGAAATAGAAGTATGCTCCTATTCCAGTGACAGAAAATAGTTCCTTTAAGATTTTCGGACGTGTATTATCTTAATCCTATAAAATGATTTTTACCAAAGGGGGATTGCTCTATGTACGCAGAAACAGTTATCTGCAAATTATATGAGGCACGAACAGATCTGGGACTCACCCAGCAGCAAGTTGCTGACGATGCGGACATGAACGTTCGTACCCTTATCAATATTGAGAAAGGCAGAAGCATTCCCTCTTTGCTTTATGCCATGAAACTGGCTTTTTTTTAAATATACCGGTTGATCAGCTTTTTGAATACCAGAGTGTAGATTACATATCAAATAAATAACCAAAATAATTCTGTAGTCATTCCATACATTCCTTTTTCGCCCCAGTTTTGTCTTCTCAAAATTTTCACTTGTCCCATAAGAAATCAACCATCTCTTAAAAAATGTTTCCGCACAGCTTTCGCTTTCTTCCAGAAGATCTATCTATCCTTTCTTGTACAAAAGCGATATGTGTTTGCCCCACAGCCGCAAAGCAACAGCAGGATGGCCATAATCACGGGAAGTAAACGAACTGAGCATTTATTTTTTTCACTTTTCACACTCTGCCCCTCCTCTTTTCTACTAAGAGCCAAATCTTTCTATACCGGTTCCTGAACAATTTTCGTATCTTAATCGGAAAACGTCATCTCATCGAAAACCTCCCATACCCTGTCTTCCAGCTCCCATGCCTCTTCTGCCCATAAGTTGAAAGCATACAAATAGATATAGCCATTGGCCTCCGTGGCGTAAACTCTCCAGATGCGGGTATCCTCATTCCATCCTGTGGTAAACTGCACAATATAAACAGGATAACCGACCCAGCTTAAATTTTCGGTGTAAGTTTCATTTTTTTCAATAGAGAAATCTCTTGTCTCGTAAGCTGACAGGCTTTCTGCGCAGCTCGCGATGTAATCCTCTAAATCTACCTCCGCTTCCTCGCTCATACTGACATAAGCACAATGGATCACCACCGCTGTTCCGCCATTAGTCATATCCTCATAATAGTAACCGCCGTCCGGATTGTGGTCTTCAGAAACAACAGATTCCATATTGTCAAAGGGAAGATATCAGGGAGTCAGCACCGGAATCCTGTCATGTTCCGCTTCTGTTTCACTTCCTCCTCTGAGCACAAAACAGAAACATTCCCGGTCTGCCTCCCGCACCACAAGAGAACCATCCCTGCCGCTTACCTCTATGGCAAAACGCCGCAAATCCCCATTTTCATCTTCATACTGGAAGCCGTACTGGGGAATATCCCCCGCGAAGGAAAGCTCTACTACAAGGGGCCTCTCAAGACGGCCATCAAATGCGGGCGTCTCTGGATAAGCCTCAAACTCTATATCTCCGGATTCACTTACATCCGCCACAGTAAGAGAAAGCACGCAAAACTCCTCTACCGGATGTTCCGGAATGAAAACGATGCAGGAAAGTCCATCCTTCCCGAAGGCAATGGAATATTCATCATACTCTGCCAGATTCCCCGCTTCCTCCAGCCACTGAACCATAACATCCGCTTTCTCCGAACCGAAAGCGGAAAATGGGGTCAATGTCAGAGCACCTGCCGGCAGTTCCCTCATCCAAAACTCTTCCTCAGACATATCCGCATCCTCCGATTCCGCAGGGTCCCAGCTCCCTGTAGTGTTATAATAAACTTGGATGTCTCCGGAATCCTCATCGAGATGAGTGAAAAGAAATTCCTGACATTCTAAGGCCGTCCCGTCCTGTGTGATAGAGAATCTTCCAATGCAGCTCTCTGACGCACTGCCTGAACCGGAGTTATAGAAAATTCCATCGCCACAATAGACATACATATTGCGGTACCACCCCTCAAAGACGAATTGGGGCTTGCCGTCCACAAGCGTGTAGACTGCATTCACCATTTGGCCGTACTCCGGCTGGGTGCCTATCATCAATTCCGGAACGCCATCGCCGCTGATATCTTTGATGATGTATCCTATGGCATCCAGCGCACTGTCCCCTGTGTTTCTGGCCACCTCCGACACTCCCATTCCCCCGGGAACATCGTCATAATCCTCATAAGGATTGGAAATGATCGTGTAAAAGCGCTCCAGTATTTCACCATAAGCCGATGCATCCATCTGCGCTGCTTCCTTCGGTTCTGTTTCCTTCGGTTTCTCCATAAGCGCACCAGGAGAATCTGCCATATCTGAAACCACATCCCCCTGTTTCGCCTCCACATCATCCAGTACAGGCTCAGATTCTCCTGCCCCGCATCCGGATGCCGCAAGAACCACCAACAGGGCAATACACCCTGCAATCATTTTTTTGTAACTACTTTTCATTGCAAAATCCTCCCTTTTCGCAATACGAAAGATGTCATCCAAAAGTCTGCAAGAGCACTGTCACATCTCCGGTCTCGCCTTCAAAAAGCGGATTGCCGCCAAGTTCTGTCACATACAGCAAAGTGATCGGTTCCTCCCCACTGTAATCGGACTCCACATACAGTGCGACTGCCCCCTGCCATACGGGACCGTTGCTGTTTATTCCATTTCCTACATAGTGATAAACTACCCCCTGTTCTGTAATCCCCAGATAAGTAAAAGAACCGTCAAGCCCTGTGCGGTACTCCTCGCCAGGCACATCGTACATCAATTCAAAGGAAAGAAAGCCGTCACTGTCATTCCTCAAAAAAAACTCCGGACCATCCTCCACGCCGCTGCCGGTTCCCCAGCTGCAATCCAAAAGATCATATGCTATGTTTCCCATATTGTCCCATATCATTTCACTTAGGTCGATTCTTTCTCCGCTCCCGGTAACGGCGTAAATCATCTGGTAGCCTATCTCGTTTTCGCCCAGTTCAAAATCCTTTACCTGCGCTGCGCCCAGCAATGGTCCGTTGGCGCAGAAATACCCTGCATACAGGCAACCCATGACATTGATATACTCTACACGCCCTTCCTCAGTCAGCAGAAACAGGTATGGTGCCCCCATCTCGCCGATACCCTCACAGAAAATGCGGGTATAGTCGCCATAGAGTCCATTCACTTCAACTTCTTTCCCATAAGGCACTGTAACCTCATCATATGTGTAATAAGAGGTAGCCGCCAGCAGTTCATTGAAGTAATCCGTCTTCTTAAAGCGCAAAGTAACATTGCTTCCCTGCCGTTTTACCGTCAGAAAGTCCATGTATTCTACAGTTTCCACATCCATATCTTCCTGTTGGAATTCAGGTGTAATGATCTCATTCAGCCAGTCTGCTTCGATGTGGCTGCCAATGGGAACTATTGTATGCAGTTTGCCGCTGTTATCGATATAAAGAGGCAGATCCATAGTGATATTCCGATCCGATACCGTAAAAGCCCGTCGTTCCTGATAGGCACCTGCAAGACACCACTCTCCCATCTCGTCCCACTGGTTAAAATAGAGGTTGTCATAGTATTTTACCGCAGCGCGGCGCAGGGCAGACAGGTATTCCTCCCCGGTCAGGCCTTTCTTTTCAAGAACCTTCTCATTCCCAAGCCTCACACCTTCCCTCGTGTCATAATTATAAGTGCCATACTCTTCATATCCTTCGAAATACTCGGTGCACAGCAATACCAGGGAAAAAATATCCCCGCTCTGATAAGCCTCGTAGGTGATACTGGCACAGCCTGTCAGCTCCCCTTGTTCTATCTCATTCAGGCTCCTCTCCACAAGTCCGCCGTATACAGCGGCGATTTCACTGTTGATTTCCGCAGCGCCCGGCGTATCATCGTCAATCTGTGGCACATGATAGGAATATTCGACCACATAATCATACTCTTCGTTTACTATCTCATCATCCACGCTGTAAAGCTCGGTGACAGTTACCTCCCGGCCTGGATATCCGGTATTCTCACCGCTTTCACCTTCCGCTGCAGTATTCTCACCGCCTTCACTCTCCTCCTGCTTTTGGAAATTCTCTGGCACAGATGAAAGGTTCTTCCCCTCTGTATTTTCCGTCTGGGAACTTGCCTGCCGCCCGCAGGCTGTCATGACCATCAGCAGTATAGCCGCTGTCGATAGTGCGGAAACAGTTCGTTTTATCGTTCTCTTTTGTTTCTTTCCCATATTTCTTATTTCTCCCATATCATGATGTGCCCGCCAAAAGTACCGGGCGACCATCAGTAACACTGTTCCCTGACAATTGAATACAGTTCGTAGTTATCATCCGGGAATTTTGGGGCTTCCTTAAGAAAACCGCCTGGCGCGATTTCTTCGGAACACGTTCATTTTAAACCATCAATGCGGTCTCAAAAAAGTTTTGCAAAAGTGCTGTTTCCCCTTGATTTTGCGGCATTCTAAGGGCCTCGAATGGTATAATAATGACATCAAATCTGTCTTCCATCTTCGAGGTCCGAAATGTCTTTCAAAACAAATCAATTCCAGCAGATTTCCCTTTTTGACCAGCTTGCTTTTCTCTCTTCCAGAAGGCTCGACCGCCTGAAGAATTCCTGGGCTCAGACTTTTTCTGACCATATCTTCAGCAGAATCGATGAATCTGTTTTCGCCCAGCTTTACAGCCCCAACGCGAATTCAAGGCCGAATGCGCCGATCAATGTCCTTGTCGGGGCACTGATCCTGAAGGAATATACCGGGCTTACGGACGAGGAGCTTGTGGACTCCTGCCTGCTCGATTATCGCTTCGCTTATGCGCTTCATCTTACCAGCTACGATGAGCCGCCAGTCAGCGAACGTTCACTCAGCCGGTTCCGGGCAAGATGCGCTGCCTTCGAACTGACGACCGGGGAAGACCTGATCCATCAGTGCTTCGTCCCTCTTGCGGAAGATATCCGTAAATACATGAATATCGCCCCGAACGTCAGGCGGATGGACAGCATGATGGTCGAATCGAACATCCGAAAGATGGGGAGGCTGGAACTTCTGTATACCTGCCTCGCGAATCTTGTAGTCCTTATAAGCCATGATGGAAAGCCGGAACTGATCGAAGGACTCATGGATTACGCAGACCCGAACAACCGAAATACGGTCTGCTATCACGACACTGGGACGCCGACCGCTGACAAACTTCAGAAAGTCATCGATGACGCGGCCATCCTTCTTCCAAGATGCAGGGAAGAGTACGGCGACACTTCCGATTACCAGCTCCTCCAGCGGGCGATCGACGAACAGACAAAGAAGGATGACAGCGGCAGGACCATTCCGAAAGCAAAGGAAGATGGCATGACAGCAGATGTCCTTCAGAACCCGGCGGATCCGGATGCCACTTTCCGCATGAAAGCCGGGAAGGAACATCGCGGATACATCGCGAACCTGACGGAGACTGTCGATGCAAACGGGTCGGTTGTCACTGATTATCAGTACGATGTCAATACCCACAGCGATATCGAATTCCTCAAAGAGACGATCCGGGCATCGGAAAAGAAGGAAGAGCCCGAAACGATTATCGCGGATGGAGCTTATGGCAGCAAGGAAGTGTCCGCTCTGGCGGCAGAGAAAAACATTTCCGTCAAAACAACGGGACTGCGGGGACGCAAGGAACGTGAGATTCTCTCAAAGTTCCGGCTGTCCGAAGATGAACACATGGTCCTGGAGTGCCCGGAAGGGCATAAGCCGCTCCATTCCTCTTTCGATGCGGAGAGAAACCGCATCCGTATTTCCTTCCTGAGAAACCACTGTGAGCAGTGTCCGCACCAGAAGGAATGCCTTATCCGGCTGCACGTACGGACAGCGGGGACCTATTTCTCGCTTGACGCATTCCACAAGCTGGCACTGGCCGAAGAACACCGGACCAGTGAAGAGTGGAAGAAGATTGGGAGAATCCGCAACGGGATTGAGACGGTTCCGTCCATTCTTCGAAGCAAATATCACGTAGACCGGATGCCGTTCCGGGGGAAGATCCGAACGAAACATCGATTCGGTTTCTCGATTCTTGCCCTGAATTTCTCCAAACTCCTGCGATACGAAAAAGGATTGGAGAAATGCCGCGCCTTTCAGACCGAATAAAAGAATAAAACGAAGGAAATATGTCTGGTTGAACAAGACCGCAGGAGCCATAGGCATGGGATAGATAATTCCAAACGGTATTCAGTTGTCAAAGAACGATAAAAAGTCAAAGCGGACTCAAAAATCCGTTTATGAAAGGCGCCAAGAGTCGTAAAAGTACGCTTTTGGCGGCCACATCATATCATTATCCAAAATCGACAGGCTCCGCTGTATCTCCTGTATGTTCCTCTCCCCGGTTAATCTTCATACATCCATATTATTTCTTCTCCAATACAAAGCTGCAGATAAAACAATTTTTTGCTGTCTTCCGCTTCTTCAGCCACCAAAAAAGCACTGGCACCATATCCATCGTTCATTTCAATGTCTATCCTGTGCTGGCTGTCACAGTACCATGTAAATCTTATTTTCTCGCCATAATAATCCATTTCGCCAGTTTGGTCAGCATGGATTGTTATAGAGACATTTGCTTTTTCTCCGTCAGCATCTGTCCTGGGAAGATAAAAAGATTTACCGATTGCGGGAATTTCTTCATAAACTCCAGTCCAGAATGTCCCTGCCACCACCTGTTCGTCAAAAGGCTGGCTCTCCATCTGCGCATAACAGGGATCAGAATCGTGTTCCTCACCACCATGATTTTCAGAAGTTATCTCTTTATCCCCGGCAACTGCTTCCTCTACGGGGCTTGTCAAAACCCGCCACCACTGGGTTATGCTTTCTCTGTAGTTCTCCCCATCGCCAAGGAAACCCTGATATGTCAGATTCTGTACCTCTTTTCCATCCGTTGTAAATAATTTGGAACTGGTATCGAACACATACAGCTCATCCGCACCGTATTCCATATTGAGATAGTCTCCTGTCGATGTATGAAGAAATGTTGGGCGTATGACAGTATAATCATATATTTCTTCATAAAAATCCCGATAATCAGAAATCCAGTCCAGATTAAGCCAGGCTGTGTCTGCCGGGAGCTCGATGCCGTAGTACCTGGGAGTCTGCGTGTATTCTTCCTTTACAAGCCCCGGCGCACTGTCAAAGGAAATGGTGGCTGTCACAGGATACCAGAAAATCTGCTCTGCCTGAAAATAAAAGGTAATGCTGTCGTACTCAAGAGTCCACTCAAAACTCTCCCACCAATCATTTCCCTCCTCAAAGCAATCCTCCAGGTTCACATAATCATATGATTGATTCCTCCAATCGGGATAACAGTCATCCAGCCTCTTCTCAATCAGCGCAGGTATGGCGCTTACGTCGTTTACCACATCTTTCAGAGAAAGCCTCTCTCCCGTCTCGGTATCAAAAGACGCTGACCGACAATAGTGAAATTCCGTATTTCGAATGTAGGGCATATATCCGCTGTCCTCGAACAGAAGGCTGACTGCATGCTCATCCCCCCGTCTTACCCGCACATCCTCCCATACAAAACAGCTTCCCATCTCATCCACAGATACGCCGTCACCAAGCCCTTCACGCACTCCTTCCACTGCCTCCTCAAAGACGGAAAGACGCTCCTCATACTGCTCTGCCGCCAAATCTTCAAGGGCGCTCTGCAATCCGGGATAGAGCTCCTTTTCGTCATCGGCAAGGCTGATGAGCGGGACGCGGAAACTTCCCAGACAGACATACTCTCCGTCTATCTCATCCTCTCCCCACTGAAGAGCTTCCCCGGAGAGAAGGTGAAGCGTTCTTACTGGGTTGTCCGTATCAGATTGTTTCGCAGCGGGTATTTCCTCCCAGGAATCCGTGACAGGAGATTCCGCCTGAGAATCAGCGTCAGTCTGTTCTTTTTTAGCAGAAGCAGCGGGTTCGCCTTCCTCCGAACCCGTTCCTCTGTTTCCGCAGGCGGTCAAACATAAAACCATCATGAGTGCCAGCAGCATTGCTGAAATCTTTTTCATTTTCATTGCATTTTCCTCCCTCCTGTAACCGGATCCCATCAGAAGACATCCTTTTACGCCCAGGGATCGGCGGATTTCGGGGTACGGACGCCGGCCAGCAAGTACTGTTCCCATAAGAACCACTTGCCGTCGCTGCCTCTCTTGCGGAGCTTGATCGGACGGGGAGTGTCCGCGCCGCCGCAGGGGATGAAGAGCTTTATGTAGCCGGATTCGTCTTCCGAGACGTGATTAGACTCGATGATGATGGTGTAGGGCTGAGTCGGCGTATAATCGTTGTCAGGCGTCGAGCCGGAGAAGTAGGTGAAGGGCAGATAGGTCTTTCCGTCGCGGAAGCGGTCGTTCAGGAAGGAGATCTCCTGTCCGTTCAGAGGACGCGGACCGCGCAGATAATTCAGCATCTCGGTGCCGATATTCTTATCCGCTGCGTAAGCGCAGAGCGCGAGAACCGTGAGAGCCGCTGTCTTGAAGGGCGTATCCATGCTCGCCTCAGGAAGCGCCTGCATCTCAGCGAGACTTTCGGGGAGAGCAGTGAAGGTGAAGGTCTCGCGCTTTGAGCCTATAGCGGACGCTGCCGAGGTTGCGGCTGTGTTGACCGCCTGCTCTGCCGTGCTTTTAAGTTTGTCAAAGATTCCCATTGTTAAACTCCTTTTCAAATATAATTTTATTTAATTCTCCTTTTTATTTACCGACAGAGTCGGTTTGTTTTTTGTTTATTCTGCCCGCAAGGGAATAGAACGCGTCTGACAGTTCACTGCCCGCGTTTATAGGGGCGTGTACCGAGCTGCCGTTCGAAAGAACAAATGATGTGTTGTATGTGGTCTCATCAAGGGCGTATATGTCGCTTTCCGGCGGCTCTTCATACGACAGAACCTCGCTTATGAGACGTTGGTCTCTGACTATTCGTAGTATTTCCTCTGCCTCTTCGGCGTTGACAGGAAGCTTTTCCGCGTTTGTGTGATATCCTTTTCTATCTGTCGCGCAGTCAAAGGACAGAAACCAGTTGTCTTCTGCCTTTTCGAGACTGAATGAGTATGATGAGGAATGATCCATGCAGCTACGGCTGATATTGACCTCAGTCAGGAGCTTCGCCCCGCCAAGCCCGTAAAGGCAGCCGGTGAGCTCATCCGGCGCGGGGAAGGTTGAGTTTATCCCGCTCCCGTCGGCAAGGCTGAATTCCGTGATATACACATTCCGGTCGGTAATACTGTCGATATCTTCCGGCGGCTCGGCATATTCGCTCGCCTTGGAAATCAGGTCAGATTTCGCAATGATTCTGATCACATCGTCTGTCTCCTCGTCTGAAAGCCGGACATTTTCCGCCTTTACAGGCAAGCTGTCCTCTCCGAACGAGCATTCAAATGAAAAGTACCAGTGGTCGCCGTCTTTTTTCAGAGTGAAGGAATGCGAGCGCCACGGTTCGATATCCTTCAGACGGATAAATACCGAGGTAAGCTTATTCTTTATCGCTATCAGCTCGGCTTTTTCAGCGGCTTCATAGTGTCTGTCGGCGAGGTCGCGCAGGCAGTCAATAGCCCTGTCGCAAAGCTTGGTCTCTTTTTCAATGCTGTTTCCGTCGGTGAAAGTCATTCTGGAGCTGCGCATCGGCTCGTCGGCTATGTGGAAGAAGCGTATCGGATTGCGGTATTTCCGCAGCCGCCTGATCTCGTCTTCCTCGCGGATGATCTCAAGGAATTTCTCCGCTTCCTCGGTCGGTATCGGGAAGGAACTGAAGGATGTGTAATAGTCCTCCCGGCTCTTGACCCAGCAGCTTGCGGAGAAGAGCCAGTTTTCATCCTGCTTTCGCAGCACGAAGGCATACACCGGATTGCTTGCCATGCCATAGTAGGAGGTATGGAACGAGATGATATCATCGACCGTGTATTTCCCGCTTCCTCCACAGCCGAACAGCGCGGATACAGTAAGGACAACAGACATTATTATCGCCAGCCTCAACAATCTTCGGCATTTCATAGCGTCAGTACAGCGGTTTGCCGCACTCCGGACAGAATTTCGGCAAGCTCTGTCCATTCGCCGGTCTCCACCCGCAATTGGAACAACAGGAACACGCTACGGGTTTTACAGCGCCACAGTTTGAGCAAAATTTACCGTTGCTTTGCGTACCGCAGGACGGGCATACCCATGACCCACCGCCCATTGCATTAGGCGCGGAGATGGGGCTTTCCTGACGGATGCCCGTGTTATCCTCCCGATTCATCATGCCGCTGCCGTCCCAAACCCGGTTTCTGTTATCCCGGCGCATCAGAATATCCGCAAGCCCGTGCATCCTCTGCTCATATTGACGGTAAAGGTCGGTGAAGCGGCTGTCAGGACGGTTACCGTCGCTCAGTTCAAGCTCGATCTCGTCAAACCATGGGGAATCAACGTGGATTGTGACGTTGAACTCGTAGTCGCACTCGTAGCGGCGCGGATTGTAGCTCTTCTCGTTGCCCTCGGAGTCCTTATAGAATATCTCTTCCTTGTTCTCTCTGACGTCTGTCTCAACGTTGGTGACCTGTGAGAAGCTGATCAGATCCGGGTTGCCGCTGCGCCAGTTTGAAAGTCCCGTGACGATGAAACGCTCGCTTATCGGGTCAATATAAACTTTCTTGCTTCCGTCAAAGGTGATCGACGGGGAAAAATCGGCAAGCTTCTTTTCGTTTTCCGCGCGGTAAGCAAGCTGACGCTTGATGTCCTCCACGGTCGAGTTCCGCCGTTCGCTGAAAAACGGCGAGAGCTTTCTTGCGCATTCCTTGCAGAGATTTCCATCCTCCAGCTTGCGGTTCCCGAGCAGTCCGATTTTCTCTCCGCAGATGTCGCAGTATTTTTTGTCAAATAGTCCCATGATATGATCCTCCGTTTATTCTTTATTTTTCTGCATAATCCATTTTGCATTGTTGACCTGTAAGCCAAACCCACAAAACGAACAGCAGTTGTTTTCATCAGGCATAAAATTGGCTCCGCAGGACGGGCAATCCTTTTCGGTGAAGAACTCTCCGTCCGCCTTTCGTTTTTCGGGGTTTCTCGCTCTTTGCAGAGTGAGCGTCCGCTTGATTTTTTTCGTGAATGGTTTTTTGCTTTCGGGGGAGATATATCTCGCTTCCGTAGGCGTCGACGGTAATCGTGGTTGTATCCTCCGTGTTGACGACTTTTTTCAGAATGATCGTCCCTACGCTGTAGTCAAGCAGCTCATCGCTGCCGGCGTCCTTGTAAGCTATGACTGCGATACGAGCATTTTTTGTTTCAGCGTCTCTCGATAGAATAGATGCAGGGAGAACTGCGAGTGTTTGGAAAAATGAAAGGGGACTCAGCCACAGCTCCGTGTCAGATCAATGGAGTCCATATCGTCCGGCAGGAAGGGGACCCCTTCGCCGCTGCGCGAACGCTGGAAATGCATCTCCTCGCCGGAGGGGGAGATGAGGATCGGGAAACTGCCGCTGAGGGAGCTGCCGACGCCGGCGGAGAGATCCAGCCGCAGACAGTCATCCTCCATGCGCCACACGCCGGAAAAGACCCGTGTCAGCTCTGTATTGTCTTCAAAGCTGTGGTAGAGCTCGGCGATCCCGGCATAGTCAGGGTCGCAGTCGCCGTAGTGCAGGCTCATCAGCCAGTCATCACAGACCCAGGTGGTGTCTGCCAGGCCCATATCCGTAGGCGGCAGCCACCAGTCGTCGCCCGCCAGCTCCACATCCTCGGGATAGTCAAGACCTGTGACGTCGCCGAAGCGGCTGAAATCCAGCAGCAGGGGTTCGTAGTCCACGCCGGTGGGGAGTTCGATATAGCCGCCGTCCTCCATGTTCCTTGTGGGACACCAGCTCACCTCAACGCCGCCATCCGGCACGATGACGATCTCCACGTCCGGCTCGTCTTCAAATTCCTCCCAGCGGACGAAGAGCAGCAGGGGCTCGGCGTACTCGCTGCGGTAGAGTACCTCGTCCGCCACAGGCCACATGCCGCGGCCATTGGAGCGCCAGGTGACGTGATTCACCGCCAGCGAGGTGTGTTCGTCCCGGGGCACGACGCAATAGAGGTCGCCGTAGCTGCCGTTCAGCACACGGTCAGCGGGGATGGACTGCAGAAATGCCATTTTCTCCATCAGCCCCGGCGCGTTGGTCCACAGCCAGTCGGTGAGGTCACCGTCCTGCTCCGCCGCGTCCCGATAGCCGAGGTACGCCACGGCGGCAGCCTTGGGACTGTCCGCCATGCATTGGCGCAGCAGGTCCAGCGCCGCCCGCGCCGCTTCATCGGTCACGGTGTCACCATCCGGATCGTCTTTCCCGCTCAAATCACCCTTGCCGCCGGGGTCGTTTTCCGGCAGCTTCGTTTCCGTTTTCGGATCGCTTGTGCCCCCGGGGATCTTTCCGGAGGACTGTGCCCCGCAGGCGGTCAGGCTCAGCAGCAGACACAGCGCAAGCGCCGCTGTCAGGATCCGTTTCATTGTCGCACCTCCCTCAGAACTTGCCGGGTCAATATAAACTTTCTTGCTTCCGTCAAAGGTGATCGACGGGGAAAAATCGGCAAGTTACAACGCGGACAAGGGGTCACGTCGTAAAAGCAGGCGCCGCAGTTGGAACAGTGGCATCCTTCATCTCGGGCACAGTCAATGTGCATATGGCAGTCGTCGCACCAATCGTCGTCGCGGCAACCACCACAGACCTGGCAGTGGTTTTCTTCGTAACAGCTGGTGTGGTCGCTGTTCTCACTGCAGTGATTGCCGCCTTCGCAGATCCAGTCATCAGCGATAAATTCATGGCAAAAATCGCACTCTGACTCCGTATCCCATGCATAGGCATACGATGGAAGCATTCCTACAAGCATGATACAGCACAGCAGCACGCTCAGCAGCTTATGCAGTCTTATTCTTGCTTTCATAAGCAATTCCTCCTTGTTTCTTTTCGGCATTTCGCCGGGTGATCTGAGCGTGTGAGTTGATTTATCGGCTCTCCCACACGGCAAAGAGAGCGTCCGCCATTGCCTATCCGTTCGGAGAACGAAGAAGCGTCAAATACATTCATATCATTCCATCACCACCTTCCTCCTTACAAGGCATCGATTCATTCCATCACCACCTTCCTCCTTACAAAGCATCGATAACCGCCGAAAGATAGGTGGAAGAAACAGAGCCGTAGATGAAATTGTCAACAAGCCCGTCCTTCTTCGCCTGACGCACCTTGTCCGCCAGCTTCTTTTCGGTGTTCTCGTCCACAACCAGTACAATTCTGCAGTCTGGGTTGGTTTTCTTCAGCTCAGCACGGATCTTCATCCGCTCCTCCAGCTTCCATGGCGTGTAGGCTGTAACTTCCATAATCAGGACATTCGCAAGCACGGCATCGCACAAAAACAACGTTTTGTCCGGACTGTCGCTCATCACCGGATCAAAATCGGGATCAAACCGGCGAAGGGCTTCGGCAACCGCATCTGCAAACAGGGCGTTCTGCATATCGATCACTACTCTCCGCATTTGCCTCACCTCCAAGTTCTCTTTTTTACGCACTGATGATATTTGCAGTAACCCCATAATCAACCATAAAATACCGGATCGTTTTTCAAAACAGACCGTCCCTAAGTACAGTATTTCAGTAATTTTTTCAAAAAAATTAGCTTCAATCACAAATCTTATGGGATGACGGGTTCCGGACATAATCCTTTCGACTGATGTCCATGATCCTGAGGAAGAAATACTCATCGTCAGGAAGTCCATAAGCCTGCCTCCGTAAAGTTTTGATT
>Ga0256406_1004066_pt1 | contig 17257 bp, 16 predicted proteins | sample RumenRJG_03DNA_FD_185986 | JGI IMG/M metagenome (GOLD analysis project Ga0256406, IMG submission 185986) | Bovine rumen microbial communities from Lethbridge, Alberta, Canada - RJG_03 | ecosystem: Host-associated > Mammals > Digestive system > Stomach > Rumen | place: Canada: Alberta | collected...
AATGTTGACTGTATGTGCGGGATCTGGGTAAAGAGAACCTTCAGGATGTCCATCCGCTATACAAACAAAAAATGATATGTTCATGAGCTCATTTCTTTGGCTCACAAACATATCATACGAGGAGGGGGTGATGTGAATATATAAAGGGGAGAATGGTACAAATAATAATATGACGTAGTAGTCAAGAAATGGAGGAAAAAATGTCTGTATTAAGTTTAAATTCATCGAGCTTTTCTATATCAGCATCAGATGCTGATACAGCTATGAAGAAAAAGATAATTGATTGTCTTGGAGCAACAGTAGATGAGTATGAGAACGAGATTTTTGATGATGTGATGAGTCTGCCAGATTCACTTGAAGAGTTTTCTGAAATGTCTTTTTTAGAGACAGATGGCTACTTACAATTCGATAAGGAAGCAGATCTGTTTTTGCTGTTAAATCAGCTCTTCGGGAATACATATTTGGTGGTTGCCAATGAATGGGATTACGACGAGGATGATGATTGGGATGAGGATGAAGACGAAGACGAAGATGAAGACGAGGATGAAGACGACTGGGACGAAGATGAAAGCGGAGAAGTAAATGGATCGAAGAGCGTAAGGTTATATACTCCGGATGGATTAAAAAAGTGCACGTTTTTTCTTTCATTCCATGAGATGTTAGATATGGGCGGAGGATCAAATGGAGCTGATGTGGATTTTATGGATGAATCGGGTATTAACGAAGAACCTTTAGAAAAGAAAGCCCCGAGCGACAGCTTTGTGGAAGAGATTCTCGGAAAAGCAAAAGAAAAAGGTTACTCAGATCTTGTTGATTTAATTAGTGCCAAGACAGGCAAATGAAAAGAATAATCTTAGCTTCCGTTGACTTAAGTGTTCGTCGACGGAAGCTAGGATACAACAGAAAGGTGGGATGCGCAATATGGCTGAGCAGAAAATGACAGCAACAGAGTTGAAAAAGATCTGGACAGTAAAAAAACTGGAAGATGATACTTTGATTATTACATCATACAAGGGTAATGAAACAGATGTCGTTATTCCTAGTGAGATTGGAAAAAACACAGTATCAGCACTTGGCGAAGATGTTTTTAGTCTTCGTGCTGCTAGACTTACAAAGGAGCAGATGCAGGCTCGCAGAAACATCAAATCTATCACTGTACCAGGAACGATTAAAGAAATACCTGCGAATATGTGCTATGCATCTCCACTAGAAGGAAACGTAGCGCTTGAAAAAGTAATTATTGAAGAAGGCGTGGAAGTTATCAACAGTAATGCATTTCAGAGATGTGTTAATCTTAAAGAAGTAGTTCTTCCACAAACCATCAAGCGTATTGTAGGGGGCGCTTTTGTATGTTGTGAATCCTTAGAGAAAATTGATATTCCTGACGGTGTTGAAGAATTGGGAGGCTTTAATGGATGCAAAAAGCTGATGAATATTCATATTCCGAAAGGTATTCAGACTCTTACACATTATTTCTTTGCAGGAATGGAAATAGAAAAATTCGTTGTTCCGGATCATATTACCTGTATTGAGACGCATGCATTTGAGGGATGTGAAAGACTGAAAGAGGTTGTAATACCATCAGGGTGCATGAAGATAGGGGCATATTGTTTCTGTGGTTGCAAAGAACTTGAAATGCCTCGGATACCAGACGGCGCTACTATAGGGCAAAATGCTTTTAAAGGATGTGATAAACTGGTTGATGAGAATGGGTTTATTGTAGTTGGCGGGGTGTTCTATGGATATATTCCCAAAGGCAATAGCGGCGTGGTACGAGTACCGGATTATATAAAAGATTTTCCGATTGACTTCCTGAGAGAGCCATATAGTGTAGTTTATAAATGTGGCTCTGCAACGCATAAGCCACTTCCCGATTTGTCAGCTATAAAATCTGGTGATGAGATTGAATTCGGACTATTTCCTGCAGATGAAAGTCTCGAACTTAAGCCGCTATTATGGAAAGTATTAAAAGTTGATGGCGATAAGGCATTAATAATGACGAGGGATTCAATAATGTCTCTGGATAGGATGAATACACAGAAACGCACATGGGAAGAATGCTCCACAAGAATCATGTTAAATGGGGATTTCTTTGATGGTGCATTTTCTGATGAAGAGCGCAGTATTATCCTTAATAGTAAGCTAGATAATCCGAATAATAAAAAACATAAGACACCAGGGGGAAATCCTACTGAAGACAAAGTGTTTTTGCTGAGTTTGACTGAGATCGAGGATGTACTTCCTAATAAAGAGGAACGAACAGGCGAAATAACAGCATATGCGAAGCTTCAGACTTATGCAAAGAGGGATAATGTTGTATTCTGGGTGACAAGAACGCCCGGTGACGCTGGATGGGGACCTGTAGCTATAAGTGATTTCGATGGCGATGTAGATTATGAAGGAAACCATGTAGGATATAATGCGGTTCGTCCTGCAATGTGGATCTCAATAAAATAGTCATTACAAATATGAGACAGCACTTCAAATAGAGAGGTGCTGTCTTTTTTTTATGGATAAAAAAATATCCCAAGACTTATAGAAGACAAGAAATAAGCACTAAAAGGCGGTGACTCTATGAGTATTGAGGATATGAAAAATGTGGATGTGCGGACGGTGGATCGTGACAGTCTGGTGGATGTTACTCAGATTAAGATCGATGACAGCCTGCCGCCAAAGGAAAGAGCAGAAGAGTTCCTGAGGCAGATCAAGAATCCATATTGTTTCCGTGTGGGAAATGTTGTTGTGAAGAATGTTTACAGCGATGATGGGGTATCCCTGCAGGAGCGTTTTGAGCAGTTTGCCAGGACATTGTAAGAAGTCCTTGGACATTGGCTGTAGTCATGGAGATCAGATTATATCTGTGATAATCTGAAGGCGGACTAAGCACTAAGCGCTTTTCCTACTTTCTGGATTATCAACCAGAATGGGAGGAAAAGCTGATGAAAGAAAAAACATTTCAGGCAGCCGTGTATTTGCGGCTATCAAGAGAAGACGGCGATGTTACTGATGGGGGAAAGGCCGTCAGCAACAGTATTGCCAATCAGAACGAACTGGTCGTGGACTATCTGAAGTCCCACCCTGAGATTAAGGTCATCGATACTTATACGGATGACGGTTTCAGCGGTGTCAACTTTGAAAGACCGGAATTCCAGAGAATGCTTTCGGACATCCGAGAGGGCAAGATTGATTGCGTCATTGTGAAGGATCTTTCTCGTTTCGGAAGGAACTATATTGAGTCCGGACGGTACATTGAAAAGATATTCCCGATGCTGGGGATCCGTTTTATTGCGATTACGGACGGCTATGACAGCATCAATGAGGATATGGGGAGTGATATGATCATTCCCTTCAAGAATCTGATTAATGATGCATACTGTCGAGATATTTCCATCAAGATCCGCAGCCATATGGATATCAAACGTCGGAATGGTGAGTATATCGGAGCCTTTGCAGCTTATGGGTATCTGAAGGACGAAGAGAACAGGAATCATCTTGTGATTGATGACTACGCCGCTGATGTAGTCAGGGATATTTTTTCTATGAAGCTCTGTGGTATGAGCCAGCAGGCGATAGCGGATAAGCTGAATGCGGACGGTATCCTTGCGCCTCTTCAGTATAAGAAGAGTATCGGCGTGGGGCTTAACAGCTGCTTTGCGAAGAGCATGAAGCCTAAGTGGAGCTATAACGCTGTGACAAGGATCCTTAAAAATGAGGTTTATACCGGTACTGTTGTCCAGGGGAAATGCACGACTCCGAATTACAAGATCAAAAAGCGTATTCATAAGGATGAGGCTGACTGGATCCGCGTCGAGGATATGCATGATGTCATCATACCCAAGAGTGAGTTTGATCTTGTGCAGGAAATACTGCTTAAGGATACAAGGGTATCACCGGAACAGGCTGAGGTCTTTCCTCTTGCAGGTATGGTGTTTTGTGCTGGATGCGGTGAGCCAATGGTTCGCAAGACGGTTCCGGCAGGTGGCAAGAGATATGTGTATTATGTCTGCTCAGGAAATAAGAAGGATAAGCATACCTGCAGTTCTCATAGTATTTCGGAGAGAGCGCTGATGAAGACCGTGACAGAGCTTGCTAAGACCTTCATTGGAAGGGCTATAGCGGCATCATTTGCGATGGATTTGCTCAGCGCTGCTCCAAATAAGAAACCCGGGGCTTTGAAATATGAGAGTCGCATCAAAAAACTCAGGGAAGAGGCAGAATCCTGTCACAACAGAAAAAAGAATCTGTATGAGGATTTTAAGGATGGTATCCTTTCGCAGGAAGAGTATTCCATGCTCAGGAAGCAGTATCAGTCACAGATTGACGATATCGAGAAGAGCATGGCAGCAGTCGAGGCTGAGATGGATGTGATGCTTGCCAGCGGAACCGGCAAACAGGAATGGATTGAGAAGATAAAGAAATATGAGGGAGTCAGCACACTTGACCGTGAGCTTGTGACCTTTCTGATCGAGAGAGTTGAGGTTGTCGATTCAGAGACCATAAATGTGAAGTATCGCTTCGATAAGGTACTGTCGGAAATGGAACGCATTGTAAGGTTCTACTCATCTGAAGGATTAAAGGAGGCGATGTGATATGGCACGTAAGAGCAGGAAAGCAACAAATAATGCTGTTGTGACAGTTTCAGAGACAAAATATAAAACAGCAATTTATGTAAGATTGTCATATGAGGACGAGCGTAAGATTGAGCAGGAGTCCGTAGATAATCAGAAGGCATTTCTGATGGATTACGTCACAAAAAATGATGATCTTACACTTGTAGCCACATATATTGACAGAGGCGTGACCGGAACGAAGTTTGACAGGCCTGAGTTTAATAAAATGATCTCTGATATGAGAGCCGGAAAGATTAACTGCATAGTGGTGAAGGATCTGTCCAGGCTTGGGAGAAACTATCTGGAATCTGGGGATTACATTGAGAAGATATTTCCCTTCTTTGGTGTACGCTTCATAGCGGTGACGGACAATTATGACAGTTTAACGGCTGAACCCACAGAGGATGGGCTGATCGTGCCGCTGAAGAATCTCATCAATGAGGTATATGCAAAGGATATATCAAGGAAAATCAGGTCTTCCATCGACAATATGTACCGTAATGGAATCATGGTTGCCAGCAGTATTGCATACGGTTATCTTAAGGATCCGGATGGAGACCATCAGATAATGGTCGATGATGTCGCGGCTCCAGTAGTCAGAAGGATATTCGATGAGTATATTTCAGGTAATAGCATCATTTCTATCGCAAAAGGCTTAAATGATGATGGGGTATCGTCACCATCTGAAAGAAGAATTGAAACCGGTGCACGAAAAAAGCGAAGATATGAAAAGGTAAGATGGGTCGGGAAGACAATCACTTATATCCTTACAAATTCCATTTACACAGGTGATCTGGAAATGGGTAAACGAAAAACCGACTTATGTAAGGGCCTGAAGAATGAAATTCAAAGTAAGGATGACAGGTACGTTGTGAAAAATCATCATGAGGCTATCATTTCTCATGAGACTTTTGAGCAGGCTCAGCAAATATATGAGTCAAGAAAAAGCGAAGCTATTACTAATGCGGCTGATGCTTGTGTAAAGAAGAAGGCTCGGGAGGCTGTTCTGGCAGGCGTATTGTATTGTGGTGATTGCAAAAGGAAAATGACAATTCACAGGTACACACGAAAGAAAAAAGCGTGTGTAAGCTATAAGGCTTATTATGTGTGCAGCAGATCGCCTTATTATGGAGATGTTGATCCATTCAAAAATTTCAATGCAGATGTTGCAGAAGAGACTGTAGCGGAGCTTATCAGGGCACATATCAGGTTATATACAGATGCATATGACAGGCTTAAGATAGTGAACAAGAAGTCTCTTGCCACAAAGAAGAGAAGGGATATCGGAAAAAGTGTTGATGCTCTGGTGGCCCGAAAAGAGAAGATAAGCGAAATACTTCAGGGGCTTTATTCGGATTATTCGGATGGCGTATTCTCAGAAGCTGAGTACATGAATGTAAAGAAAAGCTATGTCGATGAGGTAGCGGAAATTGAAACACATATGGAGGAACTTGCCGCAGAAGAACAGTCCTGGATTCCGGGATTTGAAGGTGATTCTGATATGAGCGAATCCTTTCGTAAGTATGCAGGCTTTGAAAAACTCACCAATGAGATTGTAAGAACTTTTATCAAGAGCATTTACTATTATGCGGATGACAGGATGGAAGTGGAATATGTTTTCGCAGATGAGCTTGCAGATTTTATGGATCTGGTTGAAGGGAGGGAGTCAGCATGAGAAGTAAAGGAACAATTCTCCCTGATACTTATACAATCTGCATGTATATGAGGCTGTCGAATGAGGACGACTATCTTCCCAAAGGGAAAGATGAAAGTGGCAGTATAACATCACAGCGAAGGCTAATCCAGAATTATATCAACAAGCATGATGAATTCAAGAGATGCAAGATTATAGAGCGTTTTGATGATGGATTGTCCGGGCGGTACTTTGATACCAGACCGGGTTTCACAGATATGATTGAGCTCTGCAGGAAAGGGAAGATAAACTGCATTATTGTAAAGGACTGTTCAAGATTCGGCAGGGACTATGTTGAACTGGGAGATTATCTTGAACAGATTTTCCCGTTTCTGGGCATCAGGTTTATTGCGGTAAATGACAATTATGACAGTGATCTCGAAGAGGGTGGCCTTGATATTGCCTTTAAAAACCTTGTTTACGATTATTATTCGAGGGATTTGTCCAAGAAAGAGCGGATTGCAAAAACACGTCTGGCTGAACAGGGGAAATGTGGTGCATCACAGGCGATGTACGGATATAGAAAGATACCAGGTGACAAGCACAGCCTAGAAGTGGATCCTGAGGCTGCAGAGGTTGTGAAGGAAATATTTTCCATGCGACTAAAAGGGATCGGACCGGCTCTGATAGCAAGGGAGCTTAACAACCGTGGGATTTTATGCCCTACGGAGTATCGGCTTAGCAAAGGACTCTCTGTCACGCATCCAAACCGAAAAGGACATCCAGGTTGGATTCCATCACAGGTTGATGCGATGCTGAAAAATGAGGGGTATACGGGAGCTGTAATTTCTCACAAGATTATGGCGGATCCTGCTACCGGGAAAACAAAGTGCAGACCGAAAGAGGATTGGATAATTGTTCCAGATATGCATGAGGCTATCATCTCAAAGGATGAATTTGACGCAGTTCAGAAAATGAGACGTACTTTGAATAAAAAGAAGAGGTCAAATAAAAAATATCATTATCGCTGTGGTATATGCGGGAGAAGCCTTCGAACTACAAGTGCTAACCTGTATTGCTGCAGGAAATATGATATGCCGGATTCTGATTGCTCGCGTATCAGGATGAAGAAAAGGGAAGCTGATGAGGCTGTGCTGAAGGATTTGCAGGGACATATCAGAGCTTTTTTTGAAGAAAGAGAACGTCAGTTGAAAAAGAAAGCAGAGGGTAAATCGCCTGAGGATGAATTAAAAGAAGCTGAAGCTGAACTGCATAAAGTTGAAACTTCAAAACGGTTTCTTTTTGAAAAGCTTGCTGATAGAACCATAGACAGGGAAACTTTCAGAGAAAGAAAAGCTGAGTATGATCAGGAAATAGATGTACTGAGGGAAAGAATTATGGCTATCCGTGACCTGATGGATGATGAAAGCGATGCTGATATTGATGAATCCATCCTGGATAAGGATGAAATTACGGACGAAATCTGGGAAAAGTATATTGAGTCAGCTGAAGTATTTCCAGATGACAGAATGACAATTAAATTCAAATTTTGAGCAAAGAGCAGTATATTAATCCTTGCGCCTGTACGATATAATACGTATAGGCGCTTTTTGCGTGATACGACCTATGGAAGGGATGATTATTATGACTCATGAAGAGAGGCGGATTTGGCTGATAAAGAAGCTACTTTCCGAGAGGATAGAATACAGGAAATATCAGATCCCTGATGATGAGAAGGGACAAAAAGATATGCTTAGGTCGCTTATGAATGTGAGAATGCCACATTTCATCAGTGATGAATTCTTACAGGTACAGGATGAATACCTGCAGGTGGAGAATGCTAAAGATGGTTTCGTGGACATTGATGAGCTTACGCCGGTGAAGTCCGATAGCAGGTTGTATCTGTGGCAGGGAGACATCACACGGTTGAAGGTGGATGCGATTGTGAATGCCGCTAATTCCCAGATGCTTGGATGTTTTCAGCCTTTGCACGGCTGCATCGATAACCCGATACTGAACTGAATCACACACTTTGTATAAATATTATAAAGAGGGACATACGGACCTTGGTGGAGTTAGTGATTTCAATGCCAGGGCCATCCGTACATGCAAGCCCTGGCGAAAAGCTGCGGTACTATCGCGAGTTGAAGCAGATGAGCCAGGAGGAACTGAGCCGAAAGCTCGGACATGACAATCTCTGGTATATTGTCAATCTGGAAAAAGGATTCAATCAGATTTTCTATGAGGATGCCGTGAGATTGGCCGAAGTTCTGGATATCGACCCGGAAGATCTGCTTACCGAATACACAAGATTCTGCAAGCCCGGATACGGAGCAAGGATCAAGCGGATCCGGCATGAATATCAGGCCACGCAGGCGGAATTCTCTGAAATGGCAGATACGGAGCGTGCCCATATTGCAGTATGGGAATGTGAGTATCACAACATTCATCCGGAGTACAGCAGCTTCCTGAAACTAAAAAAACTAGCGGAAGATAAGTCAATCGACTTTCAGAAGCTGATCGATGATGAGGAATACTGCATCGATGATTATGAGCGGTTCATAAAGGCGGACATTCCGAAGAAAGTCCGGAATATCCGTTCTGCTTATGGCATGTTCCAGCGGGACTTCGCCAAGATGCTTGGATGCATTGATTCAGGAAGCGCAGTCAGTCAATGGGAGTCCGGAAAAGGCAAACCATTGCGGAAGACCTTCTACAAATTGCGAGATGCGGCAGTTGCGGTCGGTATCGATATGAACAAGCTCAACGAAGATCCCGATTTCTACAGGGATGAATATGCTGAGTTTATCGAGACGGACTGCGGTGATAAGATCAGGTACATCCGGCTGAAACATGACTTATATATGGAGCAGTTCGGTGAAATGATCGGCGTCGCCGGCAGCACTGTCGGCCAATGGGAGACTGGCGGCAGTATCCCGACGAAGGTCTGGTTTCCGGAGATCAAGAAGGCTGCCGAACAGGTCGGAATTGATCTGGACAGTCTTAACGGACATCCGGAAATCTATAAAGATCCATTTACGGAACTGATTCAGAAGCAAGATTCTGCTGAATGGGTAAGAAGAATCCGAAAAGAGAGCGGGCTTACAATCGAGGATTTCGCACGATACGTCGGTGTAAGCAAAACAGCCGTATGGCAATGGGAAACCGATAAGAAATGCCGGAAACCGGGAAGACGATCCTTTGACAAGATCGTTGAAATAGCGGTCATGAAAGGAATTGATATCTATGACACATGGGGAACAGAGAGTGTGGCTGATTAAATATCTTTTGAATGAGAGAACGGATGCCGCAGATGTTGAGATACCAGGTGATGAACAGGGGCAAAAAGATCTGCTGAGAGGACTTATGAATATCCGCATGCCGGATCCGATTTCTGATGAATTTCTGAAGATACAGGATGAATACCTGACAGCAGAAAATCTTTCGGAAGGTGTCGTAAGAATTGAAGATCTGACACCAATCAAGGCTGACAACAGTATCTATATCTGGCAAGGCGATATGTCCAGACTGGCAATCGATGCAGTGACGCTGCCGGCGAATTCTGGATTTACCGGATGCTACCAATGGCTACATTCCTGTTTGGATAATATTCTTGGCTCGAAAGCCGGAGTTGAGTTGAGGCTTTATACAAACAAGATGATTACTGAGCAGGGATATCCGGAACCGACCGGACAGGCGAAGATTACGCCGGGATTTAATCTGCCGAGCAAGTATATCATCCATACGGTAGGTCCTATCGTTCAGGGAAAGCTGACAAAAGAAAATGAACGCATGCTGGCATCCTGTTACAAATCCATTCTGGAATTGGCCGATCAGAACGACATCAGGACATTGGCGTTATGTTGTATTTCTACCGGCGTATTTATGTTCCCGAATCAGAGGGCAGCGGAGATCGCTGTAGAAACTGTTCGTAAATATCTGGCTGAATCCGGAAGCCAAATAAAGGTCATCTTCAATGTATTCAAAGATGTTGACCTGATGTTCTACAAATACTATCTGGGTGAATAAGCAAAGTAAGTAACTGAATATTTTGGAATAGACGGTCTCGAGCTGCAAAAGGTTCGGGGCTGTTTTTTATTGCCAAACATACTGACAAAGGAAGGAGGAATGACTCATGGCAGTCTTCCGGGTGAAGAAAAACAAAAACTTTACCACAATGTGCAACATCCATCTCCGTGACAAGAACCTGTCCCTCAAGGCAAAGGGAATGCTCTCGATTTTCCTGAGCCTTCCGGATGAATGGCATTACTCCGTCAAAGGCCTTGCTGAGATCTGCCAGGAAGGTCCTGACTGCATCCGAAGCGTCCTGAAGGAACTGGAAGCGGCAGGATATCTGAAGCGCAAACGCACCCGCAGGGAGAATGGACAGCTCGGTGACGCTGAATATCTGATCTATGAGACACCGCAGCGTGACGACGATGATGACGATACAAATCCAGCTTCTCCTGCTCAGGCTGCATCTGTGGAGGAATCACCTGTGCAGGAAAATCCAGTACAGGATGAACCTGCATTGGAGGACCCGACAGGAATAAAGAAAGACGAAGTAAGTACAGAAAAATCAAATACTGATCCATCAAGTACGGATCCATCAAAGAAAGAGAGACGAGAAAGCGCCCGTCACAGATATGGGCAGTATGAAAATGTCCTTCTGAGTGATGACGATCTGGAGAAACTGAAGACAGAATTCCCGGATGATTACTCAGAGAGAATCGATAATCTGTCGGAGTACATGGCATCGACCGGCAGATCTTATAAAAACCATCTGGTTACGATCCGGAGATGGTCCAGGCGAGATATCGGCAGGAAGCCGGCTTATCGACAGCCCGCTTCTCCCGCTTATAGCCCAGACAGATACGAAACGACGAAAAGGAGAAGCTTATGACAGAGGTAAACGCAATTCTGGGAGCGATGGCTGAACAGAATAGGATGGAACCGGAGGAAATCCCCGAAGGCACCTATAAAGCCGAGGATGGTCTTCTTCACTGCAAGGTCTGCAAGCAACCGGTGCAGCATCGGCTTGAGTTTTGTGGCAGGGTCCGTCTTGTCCGCTGTATGTGCCGGTGCGATGAGGAACGGCTGAAACGGGAAGAGGAAGAAGAACGTCAACAGCGAGAACGAATGTACATTGCTTCGTTAAAGGCGAATGGGATTCAGGAGCAGCATTTCTACTCCTGGACATTCCAGAATGCCGAACAGAACAACGATATCCGGATGGCGAAGCGGTATGTGGACCAATGGGATCAGATCAGAGAGAAAAACCTCGGCCTGATTCTCTGGGGAGGAGTCGGGACCGGCAAGACTTATATCGCAGCTTGCATTGCCAATGCCCTGATTGAACAGAAGGTGCCGGTGCTGATGACGAACTTTTCCAAGGTGCTAAACCAGATGGGCACGCTGTACTCCGAAGACAGATACAAATACATCTCGGATTTCTCCAAGTTTCCGCTGCTGATCATTGATGACCTGGGTGTGGAGAGGAGCACCGAATATGTCCGTGAACAGATCTTTGCCATCATCGATGAGCGGTATAAAGCAAACCTGCCGCTGATCGTGACGACCAACCTGACGATCGATGAACTGAGCAGTCCGAAGGACGTGGCCGATGCCAGAATCTACAGCCGGCTATTAGAGATGTGTGCTCCGGTCCAGATCAGAGGATCGGATCGCCGGCAGAAAGTCGGGGATGCAAAGATCGATCTGGCAAAGCAAATGCTGTTTGAAAGCGAGGTGCACTGATGAAGAGCAGTACAGAAATCATTTCCATCGTCAATCAGAAAGGGGGAACGGCTAAAACAACCACAGCGGAGAATCTTGGTATTGGCCTGGCAAGAGAAGGCAAGCGTGTCCTGCTGGTCGATACGGATCCTCAGGCGTCTTTAACCATTGCTTTAGGCCACCCGAATCCGGATGACATTCCGGTCACGCTGACGGAGCTGATGAATTACACAATGGATGAGACATTGATCGATCCGGGAGCCGGAATTCTTCACCACGAAGAAGGTATTGATCTGATTCCGGCAAATATTTCACTGGCAGGTCTGGAGGTTTCTCTGGTCAATACCATGAACCGCGAGCGGATCCTGAAGCAGCTGCTGGATCGGATTAAGTCCAATTACGACTATATTCTGCTGGACTGTATGCCGTCGCTAGGCCTGATGACGGTCAATGCTCTTGCTTCTTCTACCAGCGCCTTGATACCGGTGCAGCCAAATTACCTGTCGGCTAAAGGTCTGGAACAGCTTCTAGGAACCATCAACAAGGTTAAACGCCAGATTAATCCGAAACTGAAGATTGAGGGCGTGCTGCTGACGATGGTGGACAACCGGACCAATTACAACAGAGAGATCAGTTCGCTGATCCGGGATACGTACGGAGGCCATATCAGAATCTTCCAGACCGAAATTCCAAGATCGGTCAGGGCTGCGGAGATTTCTGCCGAAGGGAAAAGCATCTTTGCCTATGACCCGAAAGGAAAAGTCGCCGATGCATACGGAAAACTCACGAAGGAGGTGATGATGAATGCAGAGAAAAGGCGCAAACGTGAGCTTGAAGAGTGTCGATGACCTTTTCTCCACACAGGAAGAAAGAGATACGACGGAGCACGTACAGGAGATTCTGCTTTCCGAGCTGCATCCCTTCAAAGATCATCCGTTCAAGGTGTTGGATGATGAGGCAATGCAGAAAACCGTTGAAAGCATCCGGGAGTACGGAGTTCTGACTCCAGCGATTGCCAGACCAAGACCGGAAGGCGGCTATGAACTGATCTCCGGGCACCGGAGGCACCATGCTTCGGAACTTGCCGGCAAAGAAACAATGCCGGTCATTGTACGTGATATGGATGACGATGCTGCAACGATCCTGATGGTAGATTCTAACCTGCAGCGTGAGGAAATCCTGCCGAGTGAGCGGGCAAAAGCCTACAAAATGAAGCTCGAGGCTATCAAACATCAGGGAGAACGGTCAGATTTAACTTCTGCCCAAGTTGGTCAGAAGTTGAAATGGGCTGTAGATAAAGTGGCTGACGAAGCAGATACAAGCAAGACACAGGTCCAGCGTTTTATCCGTCTGACAAACCTTATCCCGGAACTCCAGGACATGGTCGATGAGAAGAAGATCTCCTTCAATCCTGCTGTTGAGCTTTCTTACCTGAAACCAGAGGAACAAAAGATGTTTGTTGAGACGATGGAAGCTTCACAGATCGCTCCTTCTCTTTCCCAGGCACAGCGTATGAAGAAGATGAGCCAGCAGGGGCAGCTGACTCAGGAAGCGATGGAGGACATGCTGTCGGAGGACAAGAAAGCGCCGCTGGATCGGGTGGTGTTTGATCAGAGCCAGATCCGGAAGTATTTCCCTAAGTCCTATACGACAAAGCAGATGCAGGAAAAGATCATCCAGCTGCTGGAGCAATGGCAGCGCAAGCAGCAAAGAGATATGGAACGCTGAAACAGACAAGTGAATATGGTTTGAAACACGCAGCTATCTCACACAAGGGATGCTGCTTATTTTTTACCCAAATGCAGAAAGGAGATTTTGAAAATGATGAATCAGAATACAAAACCAGGCCTGTCGCCGGAGGCTGATATCGCATTGCAGCTTTACCGGATCGCTGAAACGTTAGAGGAGCTTCTCGATGTAATGAAGGACCGGGACATCCGTAATTACTTTGAGGAAGACGGTCCCGATGGCGAAGCATATCTGGATAGACTATTATCCCCGCCGCATAAAGTACCGGCGCCGGATGAAATCTTTGCCATCTCTATCGATCCGGCAAAACAGCCGGAGAAGGTTCCAATCAGCAGACTCGAGGAATATGAAACATTTACTGAGAATGATGAAGTCATTTTTGAAATTCCCGATACAGATATGGCAGTTTCCTGCAACGTCGGGGATCTGATCGAGATCGGCGGTCACCAATATCTGTTCGGACAGGGGCTGGTTGTCCTTATGGATCCAAGTGCTGATTTGCGTGCATTCCAGGAGAAGGATTTCCAGAAGCTTCTTGGTTATCTGAATTGTGTTAAGAGGACGATTCTCTGCGGATCAGCGAAGAAAGACGTATATCGGCTCAAATAAATAAGGAAGGAGTTAACAGATGGAGTACGAAGAATTTCTGAAGAAGCTGAAAGATGACTTGCAGAATTATTACGCTGAAGCCGGCGTGACAGTCGACACTGCGGATGTTCAGAAGATGCAGGGAGAATCTTATCACGGTCTCCAATTTACAAGAGACGGAGCGAATGTCGGCTTCAATATGGATATGCATAATTTCTTTGCAGAGATGGAGAACGGAGTTCCTTATCATGATGTGATGCTGGATGCCAGAGATGCCGTATCCGAAGCTCTCGATCGGTCGCTTTTCGTGGATATGGATATTGAAAAACTGTCGAATTATGAAGAGATGAAACAGAGCCTCTCTGTACAGATTGTTTCTACAGAGAAGAATCAGGAAATGCTGTCCAGAGCACCGCATCATGAAATGGAAGATATGTCCATGGTCTACCGCTTCGATCTGGGCGAGACATCCAATGGCAACGCGACGGTTCTGGTCACCAATCAGATGCTGAGGAATTATGGGATTACCGCCGAACAGCTCCATGATGACGCAATGACCTTTGCACCGCTGATGCATCCGGCTTCGATCCGCAGCATGGAGAGCGTGCTCTTCGGCATTTCGGACGAGGAAAACATCGATCCGGACGGACCTCCGAAGCTCTATGTCGTAACGAATGAGAAGGCGGTAAATGGTGCTGGTGTTATTACCTATCCGGATTTCATGGACCAGGCTGCTGAGAAGATAGGCGGGAACTTCTATCTTCTGCCGTCATCGATCCACGAAGTTCTGATCATGAAGGATACTCCTGAAGTGGATGTTGACGGATTGGTAGATATGGTCAAAACAGTCAATGCTACACAGGTAGAACCGGAGGACCGTCTTACGGATAATGCCTATCACTACGATGCAGACGCACGGATCTTTGAAACAGCTCATGGTTATGAAGAACGTATTGCTGCAGAACACACGGAACCGCAGAAGGCTGCCGAAACCATCGATGTGCTTCTAGTAGAACCGGGGAAATATCCGCAGCACATTCAGATCGGAACGGATCTGGAAGATCTGCAGAAAGCGGTCGGCGGGGATATTGAAGTGACGTATCCCTTCGACGAAAATGTCGGGCTGATCTGCAATGAAGAAGGGAAGCTCAACGGGTTGGAATGGAACCGCGCACTCTACGATGACCATGGCAATATCTCGGATGTGATTGCCGGACCGTTCCTGATCGCTGGCCTGACGGAAGATGACTTCTGCTCTCTGACGGATCAGCAGCTTTCCGATTTCGAAGATCAGTTCTATTCGCCGGAAGTCTTTATCCGGCTGGGCTACAGCATCATGGCGGTTCAGGTGCCGGAAGATGCGGTTCATGATCACGAAGAATCCTATAAGCCGAAGACAAAACCGGCACCGGAGATCGATGACCGCTGAAGGAGGTGAGGTGATTGCAGGAGGAAATTGAGAACAGAACCGTGAATCTTGCCATTACGACTACGCGGCTAGGCGCCAGAGCAATCCTGAGCGGTCTGCACATGTATCTGGCTCATCACAATCGGGTGAAGAACATGAAACAGGCAGCGAAGCCGGATCACATTCAGGGAGAGCAGACCGTAAAGGAACTGATCGGACAGAATCAGGGCGTTACCAGCATTCCTCTGGATGATGTCCGGATCAAAGATTTCAGCCGGGCAGCGCAGAAGTACGGTGTGGATTTTGCAGTCGTAAAGGACAAATCGGAGATTCCGGCAAAATACACAGTCTTCTTCAAAGCAAGAGATACCGATGCATTGACAGCGATCATGAAGGATCTGACAGCAAAACAGCTAAATAAGGAGAAGACGCCAAGTCTTCTGCAGCAGCTGCATAAGCTTGTTGAAAAGGCGGCGACAATACCGGCGAAGGTCCATCACCACGAACAGGAACACAGCCTATGAGCAATAAGACAAAGAAGGCGTTGATCCTGAATCTTCCCTATGTGATTGCAGGTTTGCTTGCAACGAATTTTGGAGAAGCATGGAGACTGGCGGAAGGGGCGAATGCATCAGAGAAAGTCCTGAGCCTGATGACAACACTGCAGACGGCATTCTCGAATCCGCTTCCGAGCTTTGCCCTATTTGATCTTCTGATCGGTGCTTTGTGTGCCGCAGCATTCCGGCTGGCGGTCTATCTCAAAGGGAAGAATGCGAAGAAGTACAGGCATAACACGGAATACGGATCTGCCAGGTGGGGAACTCAGAAGGATATTGAACCGTTTGAAGATCCGGTTTTTCAGAACAACATTATTCTGACAAAGACAGAGCGCCTCATGATGTCCAACCGGCCGAAGAATCCCGGCAACGCCAGGAATAAGAACTGCCTGATCATCGGCGGATCCGGTTCCGGTAAGACAAGATTCTGGCTGAAACCTAACCTTCTTCAGATGCATTCTTCCTATGTCGTCACTGATCCGAAGGGATCTGTTCTGACAGAATGCGGCAATGCCCTGAAAAGAGGCGCTCCGAAGCTGGATGACAAGGGGAAACCGATTAGAGATAAGCAGGGGAAGATCGTCTACGAACCATACCGGATCAAGGTCTTCAATACCATCAATTTCAGGAAATCGATGCGATATAATCCCTTTGCTTATATTCACTCGGAAAAAGATATTCTGAAGATGGTTACGGCTCTGATCGCAAATACTAAGGGAGACGGGAAGGAAGGTGATGAATTCTGGACCAAGTCGGAAACACTTCTCTATTGTGCCTTGATCGGATATATCCATTATGAGGCTCCAAAGGAAGAACAGAACTTTGCGACACTGCTGGAGATGCTGAATTCCATGGAAGTTCGGGAGGACGATGAGGACTACATGAATCCAGTCGATATCCTCTTTGCCAATCTGAAAAAGAAGAACCCGAATCATTTCGCGGTGAGGCAGTACAGCAAGTTTAAGCTCGCTGCCGG
>Ga0256406_1004068_pt1 | contig 17247 bp, 13 predicted proteins | sample RumenRJG_03DNA_FD_185986 | JGI IMG/M metagenome (GOLD analysis project Ga0256406, IMG submission 185986) | Bovine rumen microbial communities from Lethbridge, Alberta, Canada - RJG_03 | ecosystem: Host-associated > Mammals > Digestive system > Stomach > Rumen | place: Canada: Alberta | collected...
ATTCTTCTGCTCCACCATCCGCTCAGATCGCCGGTCAAGGGTTCTGGTTTTCCAATACCTTTGAATGGGTCTCGCTGGATATCTTTTACAAGAGTATTGATCCGCTTTAGTGTCTTTTTATCTTCCGACTGCCAGGAAAGATAATCTTCCCATCCTCTTTCATCCCATAAAAGTTTCATTCATTGTCCTCAACCAGCGCGTGTTCCGCGAGCTTTGCTTTTCCGGAGTCTATGTCTGAGATGACTTTTTTTAAATAATTCATGTTTTCTTTTGAATAAAATGGGTCAATGGAAACGTCAAAGGGAATTCTCTTTTCACGTGTCATTTTTTTTGCGAAGATTGTGAAGGCTGTGGTCATGCTCATCCCGAGGTCGCTGCAGGTTTCTTCCATAGACTTCTTAAGTTCCGAATCCATACGAAAATTCACTAATGTTTGCGACATGATATTTACCTCCTATGCTATAAATCTTAGCTGTTTGTAAAGATATTGTCAAGATATTTGCTTTATATATCTTACACTAATTTGGGGGATATTGCCACTGGGAGGGCGTGGGAGGCTGATGGATGGGGCCAATGACCAAATCCATCTGCTGCGGAAGAAAATGGGAGCGCGCACTGGCGTGCGCGCTCCCATTTTTGTGGTCAATTTTAATTGTCTATGCTCAGGCCGGGCCGTTTGTGTTGGTGCTAACGTTGCCGGCGGAACCGGAGCCGGGGCCGCCGGTGGTGTTGCCAAAGTCGCTGTTTGCGCCTGGCTCGGAGACGGTTTCGGCGTTGTTTGATTTAGTGGTTTCACTGGAAGCCTTGGTGGTCTCGGTGTGGGCCTTCGTTACGCCGGGGCGTTCGTATTCTACTTCGGCGGTCGTGGTCTCTACCTGACCGGGTTCATTTGCTTCGGTTGTCTCCTTTGTTTCCTTCGTGTTGGAGTTTTCCTTGGTGCCGGACGTTTCTTCATTTGACTTGGTGGTCTCGTCCGAGGAGGTAGTCTCCTTCGTGTTCTTCGTGGACGCCTTCACCTTGTTGCCGTCCGCGTCGGTTTCGTAAACCGGGTCGCCGGACGGGTCTGTGCCCTTGATGATGTAGCCTTCGGAGTCGGTCTCTGTCGTGCTGGAGGCGGTGGTCTCCTTCGTGTTCTTCGTGGAGGCCTTCACCTTGTTGCCATCCGCGTCGGTCTCATAAATATTGTTGCCGTCCGAATCGGTGCCCTTGATGATGTACCCGTCTTCGTCGGTCTCGGTCGTCGAAGCTTTCGTGCTCTTCGTGGACGCCTTCACCTTATTGCCGTCCGCGTCGGTCTCGTAGATTGGATCGCCGTCGGCATCGGTGCCCTTAATGATATAGCCGTCTTCGTCGGTTTCCTTCGTCGCAGTATGCTTCTTGATAACCTTACCATTTTCGTCGGTTTCGGTCTCGCCCTCGTCGAGGTCGGCGGTCGAGCGGGTGCTGTCCGCGGCCGCGCTTGCCTTCACCATGGCGACATCGTCCATAATCTTCTGCGAATACGTTTCGACAGCGCTCGATGGCTTGTAGTTTTCCACACCAAAAAGGATTTCGTGCAACTTGGAGACATTGGACGAAAGGGTGTTCGGGATGACGCAGTCGCCCTTTTTGCCCATCATCTGGCCTTTCAGATCGAAGGGGAAGCCCTGCGATTCCTTAATGTTGTAGCGGCTCACGCCCCGGGCGAGCTCGACGATGTCCGCGGTATCGATGTTGAATGCTGTCTGCGGGAGCACGGTGTCGATGATCTGGGTGAGCGTCGCAAGGTCCGCTTTTTTCGCGTTTGCGAGGCATTGCTCAATGACCTCGCGCTGGCGGCGGGTGCGCTCGAAATCATTGTCCATGTAGCGGAGGCGGGCGTAGGCCACGGCTTGGACGCCGTCGAGGTGCTGCTGCCCGGCCTGCTTCAGGTAGTGGGCCGCCGGGTTTTTCGTGATGCCAGCCTTCAGACACGTCTCCGTGATGTAGGCATTCATGTAATAGAATTCCGCCTTTGTCACGTCAATGTCTACACCACCGAGCATGTCAATGGCGTCCGCGACGGCCTTCCAGTTGAAGGTGATGTAGTTCTGGATGTTTAGGTCCAGGTTTTTGTTCAGGGCGGCGACGGCCTGCTCGGGGCCTCCGTCGGCGTAGGCTTCGTTGATTTTTGCGTAGCGGGTGCCCTTACCGAGGTTAAGGTAGGTGTCGCGGTAGACGGACACGAGGGTCACGTCGCCGGTCGCCATGTCGGCGTTCGCAATGATCTGAACGTCGGCGTTTGAGCCCTTGCCGACGTTGCCGTCACGGGAGTCGACGCCGAAGACGGCCACGGTCCAGTAGCCGGTCATGGCCTCCTTCGCGGCGAGGTCGATGTTTGTGTTTTCGACGACGGACTTGTTGAAGTCGACGTCTTGTTTGAGATCGATGTAGCGGTGGACGAAGCCGAACGCGAAGATGAACGCGAGGGTGATGGCTTCGATGACGACCATGGCGATGATCTGGTTTCGCTTTGCGCGCTTTCGCTTCGCGCGAAGCTGGCGGGCGATTTCGGTGTCCTTGACGCCTTCGGTGACGGTGTTCAGGGTGCGGGTGCGGGCGCGGTCCGAGGAGCCATAGTCATCCGGGTCTGAGGAGGCTGTGCGGGTGGCGCGGGACGGCGCTGACGCGCCGACCGGACGGCCATAGCCGTCCGTGGCAGCATCGCTTCGCTCGCCGATGGGGTTGCCGTAACCATCTGTACGGACGTCACCAGACGCGAGGTGCTGCGCGCCTTCGCCAGATGTCAGTCGCTGCTTCGCTTCAGCGCGCTCACGCGCGAACTCGCTTAGATATGGGTTACTGCGGTGATAGGCGTCGGACTTGCCAGCACCTGTGGTACTTGCGGCGCCGAAAGACGACGCTGACGAAATATTCTGTTCGCTTAAGCTTGATATATTTTTCTCTGTGGAATCTGGGACGGTATATGAAACATCAGTATTAACTTGATCCGCCGTATGCGGACGTCTCGTTCCATTGTTATTATCTAATGCCATTGGCTTTTTCCTTATTTTCAGATCGTGGTTAAGGCGACGCGGGTCTATGGCATCATCCATCTCCTGCGCTAACCTAGCCAGTTTCAAAAATCCGCGCCACCGTCCGGAAATTTATTCTTTTGGTGGACGCAGCTCTTCTATAAAACTAATGGATTCTATCACATAATTGATGTTTCGTCCAATATATAACAGAAACTGCCAATTTGCCATAAAGATATACTGAAGTTTCCTTTAAGATGGCGCCGCTCAGGCGCCATCGCCTGTCCCGGAGCTGATGGATTTCCGGGTTAGCCTCTTCCATCAGCCGGCTATGCGAAGCCGATTCGGCTCCGGGACTGATGGATTTGGGGTGAAGCTATATCCATCAGCCGCCACCCGCAAGTTTTTCTCCTACTGCGGCTGATGGATTTGAGGTTTGGCCACTTCCATCAGCCGGCGACGCGAAGCCACCTTGACTCCGAGGCTGATGGATTTGGGGATAGTTGGTTTCCATCAGCTGCCATTCGCAAGTTTTTCTCCTACTGCGGCTGATGGATTTGAGGTTTGGCCACTTCCATCAGCCAACGACGCGAAGCCAGTTCGACTTCGGGGCTGATGGATTTGAGGGGTGGCCCCATCCCATCAGCTGCCACACGCTTGCTTTTCTCCTGCCGCGGCTGATGGATTTCCGGGTTGGTCCCTGCCATCAGCTATCACCCGCAAGCTGAGTGCTACCGGGCAGTATCGATTCAATTTTGGAATTAAATTTTTGATTTTCAATTCGATTTTCGAATCATCGAATATCCAATTTACACGATTTGTTCATTTATCAAACTTTATTATGGAGGTTTTCAGTCTCAGATAACTAGTACAAAATCGGACTATAGTCCTTTTTTAGACAAATACAAATTCAAAAATTTCTGCTATGATTCTTCCACCTGATTATTACCGTGCTTACACAAGAAGGAGAACTTCATGCAGACCGTTATTTCCTCTAATAAAACCAATAAAAGCAGCTCCAGTTCAAACAACAAAACGAAAGAAGCAGCTATGCCTTCGCGTTCTCTCACGCTCGCGACGCGACAGCAGCTTGATGCAATCAATTCCCGTATCGAGCTGCTTCGGGCGCTGATTGAAGAGAAAACCTCAGCGCTTGAAAGCGCGCCGGAGGGGATGCTGAGGGCATTTGCGCATGGAAATGGCTTCCAGTATTTCCTTCGGAATGACTCGTCCGACTGGTATGGCACCTACATCAAGGTTGCCGATCGTCCGCTGGCCGTGCAGCTTGCGCAGAAGGCTTACGACAGCCTAACCCACCAGAAGGCAGTGAAAGAAGTCAAGCTTCTCGAGGCGCTCCGCGGGCTTTATATGGGAGGTCGCGCGGAAGACCTCTTCGCGACCATGCCACGCTCCCACCAGGCCATCACAAGACCAATCGAAGAGCCACTCGAAGAAAGCATTGGCAGATGGAGCGCGCAGAAATTCGATGCGAAGGGGTTTGCCGAGGACGCGCCGGTCATCATGTCGCTCGACGGGCAGCGGATGCGGTCGAAGTCAGAGACGATGATCGCGGCGTGCCTCAAGGAGCGTGGTGTGCCGTATCTATACGAGAAGCCGTTGCGGCTCGCGGGGTTTGGGACGGTGCATCCGGACTTCACGCTATTTGACCCGTTGACGCGCGAAGAGGTTTTCTGGGAGCACATGGGCATGATGGACGACGCGGAGTACGCCGCGCGGGCTGCGAAAAGGGTGATCGCGTACATGAAGTGCGGGATTTTTCCGGGCGAGCGGCTGCTGCTCAGCTTTGAGACCGCGGACCAGCCGCTGGATCTCTCGCTCGTCAATGAGACGATCAATCACCGGTTCGGGGAGGTGTTCGAGATGATGAAGGGGCGGATGTGATGAAAATGGCTGTTCAAAAGTTATCTGTATATGAATTTTGTGATTCGATTTTGGAATCACGAATGCCATTTTATGATTCCAAAATCGAATCACTGAAATACTATTATCCAGAGATGAAGGAAGCATCAGGTGCTGTTAATGGCAAAGGAAATTGAAGCATGGCATAAAACATGGCAAAGGGAAATAAAGCATGACAAAGGGAAATAAAGCATGACAAAGGGAAATAAAACATGGCAATGAAGGATTTCACAGAAAAGATGCTCGAGGATTATAATGATGTCTTCGCAGATATCATGAACGTTTATCTTTTCGAGGGACAAAAGGTAATCCGGGAAGACAGTCTGTCTATGGACAGAACTGCTACGGTTTATCGCTATCGGGATGAGCTTTATCAGCAGGACCGGGATGTAGCAAAGTTCTGGTCGGACGAAAATGTGACGCTATCGCTGTTGGGAATTGAGAATCAGAGTTCGGTAGATAAGGATATGCCACTGCGAATCATGGGCTATGACGGGGCGTCCTATCGGAGCCAGCTGTATCTCATGAAGAAAAAGAATGGGGACTACCGGCGAAATCGAAATCCTCGGTATCCGGTAATCAGTCTGGTGCTATATTTCGGTGATCGACCGTGGAAGAAGCCGCAGCGGTTATCGGATACGGTAAATATCTCACCACGTCTTGCAAATTTTACAAATGACTATAAAATTAATGTCATGGATGTGCGTCGGCTGCCGCGGGAAACGGTTGACAAGTTTACGAGTGATTTCAAGATCGTGGCGGATTACTTCTGGCAGCTGGAAAATAATAAGGAATATAAGGCAAATAAGGATCAGATTCGGCATGTTGAGGAACTACTGGATTTCTTCCAGTATGCCACAGATGATATGAGATTCCTATTGAACAAGGCAGATTTGTTTGGAGAGAGGATGGCTAACAATATGGAGGGGATATTTACTACTGTAGAAAAGAAGGGTATCAAAGCCGGAGAAGAAATTGGTGAAAAGAGAGCATATGAACGTCTCTCTAAGTTGATTCCGATATTGCTTAGTGAAAACAATACCGAAGCGCTTGAAAAGATTACGAAAGATCCTGAATATCGGGAGGAGCTTTTCAAGAAATATAATATTTGAGTCGGACTTGGTCCTGAAATGTGTTTGAAACAAGCAAGCGATGATGTGTCGGTGGGTGCGGATATTTCTGCATCCACCTTTTTATTGTATCTGTGCTAATTCTTCGGGTGGCGGCTGATGGAAATTGACTTTCCCCAAATCCATCAGCTCCGGAACCAGAGCAGCTTCGCGGCGCCGCGAGGTGCTGGCCTTACCGCGCGGCGGTACCGTTTTTCATGCGCATTTTTTCGATGTACATGCGGGCGTCGGCGTCTTTTAGGGTGGCTTCGGGGGTACGGGGGTCGCCGGGGCGGTGTTCGGACTGGCCGCAGGCGACGGTGATCTTAACGGGCATGTAGCCGGCGTCATTCGCGTCGGAGATCACCTGGGCGAAATGCCGGTAGCCTCGCTCGGCGTCACGGGCTGCCGGGACGCACACCGCAAATTCATCGCCGCCGTAGCGGCCGAAAAAGATCGCGCGGTCTGCGAAGGACTCCCGGAGCGCCCGCCCGATGAGCTGAAGCAGATGATCACCCGTATCGTGCCCGAAGGAGTCATTGGCGAACTTCAGGTCGTTTGCATCGAAAAACATCATGACGTAATGCTGCACGTTGTCGGCGGTCATGGTCTTTAGCGTTTCTTCGATCGCGAGGCGGTTCGGAATGCCGGTCAGGGCGTCGCGCTTCGCGAGGTTTTCGAGCTCCTCGCGGGTGCGGGTGTCGTGCATGGTCTGCACGAGGCGGATGAGGTAACTAATCGTCATTGAAGCGACGAAGGTGATGCCGATGAACGGTGCGAGGCGGACGCGTGAGAAGCGGGTGAGGAACGGGAAACGGTGCAGGTCGTGGCCCCAGATGTACACACGAAGCATCTCAAGCAGCACAAGAAACATCGTGACGAGGATGCCATAATGCTGCACATTGCGTGCGAGGTCGCGGCGGGTTTTCCGGCGGTACATGATGAAAAGGGCGGCCACGATGACGATGACAATGCATACACGAAGCGTCGTCAGATAGGTGATGTAGCCGCTGATTTTACCGCGCCATTCGGTGGCGACGACAAAGATGAAGAAGGCCGTAAGGGCATAGGTCATGATGCGGAAGGCGCGCTGATGGGGCTTCGGGAGGTTCTCGAAGCTGAAGTAGGCGGTTAGGAGCGGAGGCGCGGCGTAGAGCGCAAAATACTCTGCGAAGCTCGACATGTAGACATTGTCCGTCAGGAGGTTAATGAGGGTGGTGTAACCCATGGCCCAGATACAGAGCATGATGGAGTAAAGCGAGAGGAGGATGCCGGGGCGGGTGTCGACGCCTTTCCATGGGCGCTGCCTCGCGCATGCGAGGCGACGCTTCGGATGTCATATGTTTTGGTAGTCTGTGTTTTATTCTACGGTGTTCAAATTCTACTTTTACTGCCCGCCGTAATAGCGAGCGGGATTTTTGCAAACATACTGTATATTTTACCCCTTTAACGTGGCGATTTCCACTGTTTGACAGTGGTTTGCGTGAATTTGGTGGCAACGCGGAAGGCCCTCGCTGACGGTGGCTGATGGATTTGTGGTGAAGGCAATTCCATCAGCTTTCGGGCAGAAAAATACCCCGGACTGAGTCCGGGGCTTGGAATTTGACGCGACGTCTTGTTTTCAATTGGATCTGCTCTCTCACCGCAAGACGCCTTGGCGCCGATGCATCAGGCGCGGATTTCTTTGCGCATGAAGGAGATGTAGGCGGCGGCGAAGCCAATGAGGGCTTCGGCGATCATGGCGACGAGGTGCGGCCAGATCTGGAGAAGCGACTGGCCGAGGGTCAGGTACGACGCAATGGCGCCATTCTGATATTCGACGAGCGACATGATGTCAAGTGACCGCACATTCGGGTTCATGAGCACGCTCGTGACTTCCGAGAACAGGTAGAAGGGGCTAATCCTGTTAAGACCTGCATTCAGCCGATAATTTCCGATGAGTGACTGGGCGGAGGCCCCTGCCGAAGGGTACACGAGGTTTGCGAGGCCTGTCGCGACGAAGCTGAAAAACATCGTGAGGAACAGCCAGAGCGCAATCGAAATGAGGGCGCTGGTCGCGGCGTGGCGGGAGGTTGTCGAGAAAAGTACGGCGATTGCGAGCCACAGACTAATGTATACACCTGCCATAAACAGGAAGATGATGAGCCGGAACCACTCTTCTGCTGCCGGGTTAATGCCGGACATGAGGAGACCCATGCCTGCGAGGAGGCCGCCGAGGGAGAACACAGTCATGAATACGATGGTCGCGCCGGCGAGGAACTTCGCGTTAATGATGGTGTCCCGGTAGATCGGCTGCGCCGCGAGACGGTTCAAAGTGCCCTGTGCGATTTCATTGTTGATCGCGTCGAAGCCGAGCATGATGCCGAACACGGGGCCGAGGAAGCCGAGGAAGGTCGAGAAGCTGTAGATATTCGACCCGCTCGTCGTGAAAAGCTTGAGGAACATGAAGTCGCCGAGGCTCGTGCTCTTCGCCTGGGCCTGGAGCGAGGCCTGCTGGAGTGCGCCGACGGCGCCGTAGAGGGCTGCGACGGACACGAGGAACAGAAGGACGAACATCGCCCAAAAGCGCTTCGAAGATAGGTGGTCGGCGAGCTCCTTTCGATAGAGAACGGCGAAACCAACGCGGTTTGCGCGCTTTTTCGCTTCGCGCTCTTCCGGGGTCAGACCATCGTCCTCGGTGTCGTCTTCATTGAGCCAGGTCCAGAATTTGCGGAATGCTGACTGCTTGTTCTCAGCTGGCTGAGCGGATGATGCTGCACTATCGGACTGCTGAGTTGCAGTAGCACTCTGGATGGCAGTACCTGCTGCCGGTTGTGCGTTTAAAATTTGTGAATTATTTTCTTTCATCATAGTTTATTTGGGAAGTGTGGCTTCATGCTTTATTTCCGAATCCGGAAAAAGCATTTGAGAAGCCTGATTTAGTGCCTTACTTCCGAAACCCGGAAAGAAGCTTTTTGCTGAGGCTCTTTGTCTCTTGGGCAGCTGCCTCCTCTTGCTTCTTTGCCTCTTCGTCTTCTTCTGCTTTTTCGAAGTATTTGCGATAGATCTCGTCGAGGTCGCCGCCACGCTCGTGAAGCTCGCTAAGAACGTAGCCGTCTTCGTAGAGCTTCTGGAAGAGCGTCCGGCGGATGTCTTCGGATGACTCGACGTGGATGGTGCCGTCTTCCTTCTGGCCGACGAGACGGACGCCCGGGATGCTCCGGACGAGGGACTTCAGGTGCTCACCAACCAAAATCTGCTGTGCCTCGGTGGAGGCATTGGCATCCGATGCGGGCTGCTCCGCCTTGAAGTCGACCATATACAGGCCTTCGTTCTGGAGCTGCTTGCCGAGCTCGTCGATGCGGCCGCAGGCGATCATCTTGCCTTTCACGAAAATGCCTACACGATCCGAAATTTCCTGGATCTGGTAGAGCTCGTGGGAGCTGATGAGGATGGTGCGGCCGTCCTTGACGCTTAGCTCGCGGATGAGGGCGGTGAGCTCGTGCATGCCCTGGGGGTCAATGCCGAGGGTCGGCTCATCCATGATGATGATGTCGGGGTCCTTCATGAGGACGTCAGCAATGCCGAGACGCTGCCGCATACCGCGGGAATAGGTACCGGTGCGGCGGTCGGCGGCGTAGGTCATGCCGACCCGCTCGAGGAGCGCAGCGGCGCGTGCTCTAGCGGTTTCACAGGAGAGGCCGTTCATCTCGCCGGAGAACAGGAGGTTCTCGCGGCCGGTCATGTCCGGGTAGAAGCCGACATTATCGGGGAGATAGCCGACGATGCGCTTCACCGCAAGAGAATTTTTCGTGCAGTCGATGCCATTGATTTCGGCGGTGCCGCTCGTCGGATCGGTTAGGCCGAGAAGCATCAGAGTGGTCGTCGTCTTGCCGGCGCCATTCGGGCCAAGGAGGCCGAAGACCTCGCCCTTGTGGATCTCCAGGTTCAGGTGGTCGACCGCGGTGACGTCGCCGTACTGCTTCACGAGGTCGGTCGTGCGGATGATGATTTCATGAAGGCCGTGACCTGTGTGGGGCTGCCAGTCACAGGCCGCCTGCAGTTCTTCCGGGGTCATGTCCTGGACGGACTTTTTCTGAGCGCGCTTCGCGCTGCTCCTGCCGGATTTGTCAGCAGCTTTCGCTGCTTCTGTACCGGTCGCTCTGCCGTTTGTTTCGACGGTAGATTCACTTCCGGCTGCACCCGCAAGCTTTTCTGCTCCGTAAGCCTCTGGCTCCTGCTTAGTGACTGCGTCGCGGGAAGAGGCATTGGCAGAAGATGCGGTGGCATCCGGTGATAGTTTCTGCTGCATCATCAGTGCCTCCCGTATTTATGGAAGACTTCGGAGATGGCCATCACGACGATGACGATCAGGCAGACGCCGACGACGCCCCAGAGAGTGCTGGTCTTCACGGTCACGCGGAAGCTCTGGTCGATTGACGTGTCATCGGTCGCGGCGCTCACGGTCATCGCGTAATCGCCGGCCATGGCTTCCTTCGACGGGGTGACATACATCGTCACCTGGTGCGTCTCGCCAGCCGCAAGCGTCGGAATGCTTGCTTCGGAGAAATCGACGGTCCAGCCTGACGGGGCGGAGGTCGTGAGTGTGACATTCTGAAGATCAATGTTTCCGGCGTTCACGACGTTCATCGTCACGGCCTTCTGCTTGTTGACGTTTGCGTTGAAGCTGAGGGTTCCGTCGGCGGTCTGGACGTCCAACTTGTAGGTGCCGGTAATCGTCACCTTTAGCGTGGTTTTGAGGGTTTCGTCGGACGAGGTCGCGGTGATCGGGATCTCGTATTCACCGGCGGTCACCTTGTCGGGCGGGGTGACGGTGATCGTCATGCCCTGGGAGCCCTTCGCGGTGACGTCAACGGACGAAACCTGCGTGGACTGGCCGCTCGGTTTGAAGGTCGCGGTCCAGCCGGTCGGGACGTCTGCGGCGAGGCTGTAGGTCTGATCGGCGCTTGAGTTGTTCTGAATCGTGGAGTTGAACGTAAAGGTCGTGCCGGTCGGTCCCTCCTGCTCGGCGTAGGTCGTCTGGAGCTGGGATGTGCCGGTCGACTCATCGGTGACATTGACGGTCACTGCCAGGTTCGAGCTAATGCTGGCGTCGGCAGTGTCGGTGGCCTCGAGGGTCAGGTTGTAGCTACCCTTTGTTGCGGTGTCCGGGACGGTAATGTTATAGGTTGCGAGGCCGTCGTCCGGGTCGTTTGAGGTGTTGACGGTTGCGGCGTTCTGCTTCACGTAAGTGCTCGTAATCTGCTTGCCGGAACCCTCGAAATAGCCGGTCCAGCCGTCCGGGAGGCCGGTGGCTGAGAGTTCAGTGTTTAGGCCCGCGCCGGTCGTATTTGTGAAGTCAAGGCTGAAAGAGAGCGTGTCGCCCGGCTTCACCGAGATGCCCGTGTATTTCGTCGACATCTCGAGGCCATTTGCGGCAAACGCAGTCGCAGAAAAGGCAGCGGAAAGGATCGCGGCCGCTGCCAGTGTTTTCAAGAATTTAGTGGTTTTTTTCATCATGAAATTTCCCCCGTTTTGATTTTTGGGATGATCCGGGCGCCTCGGAAGCTTTTGCTTCCTCGCTGGCGCTCATCTCTCCCATTTGCCACTACAAGTTTTACGCTAATATTGTGACGAAAATGTGTATTTCGGGAAATTTCTTGGTTTTGTGACACCGGGGACGGTTCTCTCTGTCAGCTTTTGCCGCTCCAAGCTGATGGATTTGCGGTTTGGCCGCTTCCATCAGTCGGCCACGCGAAGCCGACTTGGCCCTGCGGCTGATGGATTTGCGGGATGGCTCCAGCCATCAGCCGCCACCCGCAAGCTTTTCTTCTACCTCAGCTGATGGATTTCCGGTTTGGCCGCTTCCATCAGCCGGCCACGCGAAGCCGACTTGGCCCTGCGGCTGATGGATTTCCGGGATGGCCTCAGCCATCAGCCGCCACCCGCAAGCCTTTCTCTGGCCGCAGCTGATGGATTTCCGGGTTGGCCACTTCCATCAGCCGGCGACGCGAAGCCGGTTTGGCTCCGGGGCTGATGGATTTGGGGGATGCCTGTTTCCATCAGCTGCCACACGGAAATCTTTCTTCCACCGTAGCTGATGGATTTCCGGGTTGACCACTTCCATCAGCCGGCGATGCGAAGCCGACTTGGCCTCGGGGCTGATAGATTTGGGGGATGCCTGTTTCCATCAGCCGCCACCCGCAAGCCTTTCTCTGGCCGCAGCTGATGGATTTCCGGGTTGGCCACTTCCATCAGCTGGCGACGCAAAGCCGGGCTGGCTCCGGAGCTGATGGATTTGGGGGATGGCTCCGACCATCAGCCGCCACCCGGAAATTTCGTCGCCAAACGAAAAAAGACGCTGTCCCTTTCGGGACAGCGCCTCTGGCATGTCTGCTGTAAATATTCCATTGTGAATATCCGATAGCAAATATTCGATTGCCGACCGCTCCAATCTTCGTCTTTGCGAAAATTATCTCTTCGAGAACTGCGGTGCGCGACGTGCGGACTTTAAGCCGTACTTCTTTCTCTCCTTCATTCTCGGATCTCTCGTAAGGAAACCAGCCTTCTTGAGAGCCGGACGAAGCTCTGCATCCATATCGCAAAGAGCTCTGGCAACACCATGACGGATTGCACCAGCCTGACCTGTCGTGCCGCCGCCGCGAACGTTTACGAGAACGTCGAACTTGCCCTCATTCTGTGTGAGAACGAGCGGGGACTTTACCATCATACGAAGAGTCTCAAGACCGAAATAGTCTTCAAGGGATCTCTTGTTGATCGTTACCTTACCTGTACCAGGCATGATGTAAACTCTTGCAACAGCATCTTTTCTTCTGCCTGTGCCGTAATTTCTGTTCGTAGCCATGTCGTCTTCCTCCTTAGTATGCGAGCTTCAGCTCTTCAGGCTTCTGTGCCTGGTGCTTGTGATCCGGACCAGCATATACAAAAAGCTTCTTGTACATCTGTCTGCCAAGCGGTCCCTTCGGAAGCATACCCTTCACGGCATACTCGACAACCTTCTCCGGCTTGTTTGCCTTAAGATCACGAAGAGTGGTCTCCTTCATGGAGCCAACGTACTTACTATGTGTACGATAAATCTTCTGATCAAGCTTCTTACCAGTTGTTGCAATCTTGTCTGCGTTTACAATGATGACATAATCACCGCAGTCAAGGAACGGTGTGTAGGTCGGCTTGTTCTTACCACGAAGAACCATAGCAACCTGTGCTGCGAGACGACCAAGCGTCTGACCCTCTGCATCTACTACGTACCACTTTCTGTTGATCGTAGAAGCTGTAGCAACATATGATTTCATAACAACCTCCTGTTGTAAGGCTACTTACTCTGGTCTCTGCCTGAAAAAGCTGTGGCTTCGCTGCCTCTGCCAATGCCTACATCGGCGAAACAGCACCTGTACTTCTTGAGACTGATTTCAGTATTTAATGTAGCCCGAGCCTTTTCGGCTCTGCTTATAAGTTTCCACTGCCTTCTCGCAGACACACTACGCCCGCAATTGCGACAGCTTTTTTATTCTATAGAAAGCTTGTCTCATTGTCAACTGTGAAATCGACTTTTTCTCCACCGCAGCTGATGGATTTAAAGAAATGATCCTTCCATCTGCTTTTCGCAGATAGAAGGATCATTTCTTTATGACACCGGGGACGGTTCTCTCTGTCAGCTTTTTAGTGAAAAGCTGACAAGGAGAACCGTCCCCGGTGTCACCTGGTGTCACATCTGGCTGGCGGCCCAGGCGGGGATTTCGCGGAGGGAGGGGAGGATGGCGTCACAGAGGGAGGCGACGGGGGTAAGGTCGAGGAGGTCGGGGATGCCGATCACGTGGCAGCCGGCGGCGTGGCCGGCGCGGATGCCATTCAGGGAATCCTCTACGACAACGCAGGTTTCCGGTGCGAGGCCGAGCTTCTCCGCGACGATGAGAAAAATGTCCGGCTCCGGCTTTCCGTGGGTGGTGATTTCTCCGGTTCCAATGAAGTCAAAAATATCCGTGATGCCGGCTGATGCAAGGTATGCATCAACCTGCGTCTTCATCGTGGAGGAGCCGATGCCAAGCTTATAGCCACAAGCCTTCAGGGCCGTTAGCATTGGCACAAGACCGGGCTTCTGCGGGGCGCCGTGCTCCGTCACATATTGCATGACGCGTGCGTACCGCTCCTTCCGCTCTGCGAAATAGTCAACGTCCGGGTTGTAGTCATGGAAGACCTTCACACCGACCTGCACGGACGCGCCGCGCATGAGATCAAGCATGTGATCATCGACGTAGTAGCCGTGCTCCTTCCCGAGCTCGAACCAGAACCTTCGGTACAGCCGCTCGGTGTCAAATAGTGTGCCATCCATGTCAAAGATGAAGCCACGGATGGAAGCATAATTCTCTTCTTTCATACTGTTCCCTCATAGTGCAATAGATGTAACCTCATAGAACTAAAACGCCCTGGTGTCATGCCGCAAAAGCTGACAGCGAGAACCGTCCCCGGTGTCATACCGAGTAGTCGAGGTCGACGAGGCAGAGACCTTTTGCGGGGACTGTCGGGCCGGCCTTCGTGCGGTCCTTCGCGTCAAGTATTTTCGGGATGTCGGATGGCGTTTTCCGGCCGACGCCGACGTCGAGGAGTGTCCCGACGATGATGCGGATCATGTGGTAGAGGAAGCCGCTGCCGGAGATGCGGATGACGATTTCGTTTTCCCTGTTATCCGTCTGCTCGAAATCTTCTTCGTGGCTCCAGCCGTCGATGACCTGATTCCGCCCGATGCGTTCAATCTCGATAAGGTAGATCGTCCGCACCGCATCGCCGCCATGCTGAAAGACCTGCGAATCGGGGTTCACGAAGCTCGTGAAATCATGCGTGCCGGTAAGGTAGCCTGCTGCCTCGCGCATCGTGTCAATGTCGACCGGATAGGTGAAGCTGTAGCTGTAGAGCCGCTTCAGGGGGTCCGGGATGCGCGCGTTATCGATGTGGTATTCGTAGGTTTTCCGATGCGGGGTGTAGCGGGGATGGAAGTCCGATGGCACCTCGCGCGCCTGCATGATGCGAATGTCTTCGGGGAGATAGCGGTTTAGCGCCCGCGGGAAATTCTCCGTCGGGATCGTGCAGTTCGTGTCAAATGTCGCCACGTTGCCCTTCGCATGGACGCCGCTGTCCGTCCGGCTCGCGCCGATGATGGCCGGCGTTTCCCCCGGAATCAACTGCCCGAGCGCCGTGAGCAGCGCCCCCTCGATCGTTGGGACAGCGCCGACGTCGTTCTGCGCCTGCCACCCATGATAATTCGTCCCGTCATACGCGATGACCAGCAAAATCCGCCGCATATCCTTCCTTTCCAATGCCTACACCAGTGGCAGAAACCGTGAGCCGATGAAGAGCGCGAAGTAGATGAAGATGCACGCATAGGCTGCGTAGTCGCGGCCCGCGTAATGAAGCGGCTTCATCTTCGTCCGGCCCTCGCCGCCGTGATAGCAGCGGGCCTCCATGGCCATCGCGAGGTCATTGGCGCGGCGGAACGCGCTGATAAAGAGCGGCACGAGGATCGGCACCATTGCCCTGGCGCGCTGGAGGATATTGCCGGACTCGAAGTCCGCGCCGCGGGCCTGCTGCGCCTTCATGATCTTGTCCGTTTCATCAACGAGGATCGGGATAAACCGAAGCGCGATCGACATCATCATGGCGATCTCATGCACCGGCACCCCGATGTGCTTAAACACCCCAAGTCCCTTTTCAAGCCCGTCCGTGAGTTCATTTGGCGTGGTGGTAAGCGTCATGATCGTCGAGCCGATGACCAGCATAATGAGCCGGACCGCCATCTTCGTCGCGATCGCGATACCTTCCTGTGTCATCTTGAGCGGCCCGATCGTCAGTACCGGCGTGCCCGGTGTCAAGAAAAGATTGAAACTTACGGAGATCAGAAGAAGAATCAGGATCCCGCGAAGGCCTCGCACCATATATTTGAAGGGCACGTTTGTGAGCCGGATCAAAATCGCGAGAAACACCGCCGCGACGCCGTACATCGTGTACGACTTCACCAGAAAAAGCGAGATGAGGAAAAGCAGAGTCCCGAGCAGCTTCACCCGTGGATCTAGCCGGTGGATCACTGAGTCGACCGGATAGTATTGTCCTAGTGTTATTTCCCGGAACATACGCTCCCCCTCCTTTCATTCATTCTCGAAGAACAGCTTGTCAAACAAGAATAAATTTCTACCACTCGCAAAACTGTTTCCTTAAACGAATTCTTCATTCCAAATAAATTTTCTACTGCTGTTAAGGTCCAAGCCTTGCAACAGAGATGTTCAGAAAATAAGTTTTGCATTTTATGGCAAGAATTATAAACGAGAGTCGTCATACCTTCGTCCTCCCGTCCTTCTTTGCATCCTGATATTTCCGATACAGCTTTACGATCGCGTCCGCCATTTCTTCAACCGTGTCCGGGCGCTCCTCGAAGCGGATGCCGAGATCCTTCAGCTCGTGGATCAGGTACGTCATCTGCGGCGCGCCGAGCCCCATCTCTTCAAGCTCCTTGTACCGACGGAAAATCTCCTCCGGCGTACCCGACATCCTTAGCTCTCCGTGGTCCAGCACCTCAACGAGGTCCGTATACCGCGCGACATCGTCCATCGAATGCGACACAAGCACGATTGTCATCCCGGCCTTCTCATGGAGCGACTTAATTTCCCGGAACAGATCGTCCCGCCCCTGCGGATCGAGTCCCGCCGTCGGCTCATCGAGGATCAGCACCTCCGGCCGCATCGCGAGCACGCCGGCGATCGCGACCCGCCGTTTCTGCCCGCCGGATAGCTCAAAGGGCGACTTCTCATAATATTCCTCACCCATGCCCACGAGCGCCAATGCCTCCTTCGCGCGGCTTCTCGCTTCGTCATCGGAGAGCCCCTGGTTCTTCGGGCCGTACATGACGTCCGTGATCACATCCACTTCGAACAGCTGATACTCCGGATACTGGAACACAAGCCCCACCTTGAAACGGAGCTGCCGCTTGTTGATGTTGTCGTGATAAATACTGATGAATTTGCTGTCGTCAATCGCCGAATTGATGCCGCTGACGGCTTCCGTCTTCCGGTCGGTGGCACTGGCCGGGAGGTCAGCTGCTGCACCGGCGGAAGCATTGGACGAAGATAGGATAGCCGCGGTTGCTGCGCTCTCTGATGCCATATTGCCTTTCGAACGCTTCGCCCCTTCGCTTCTGCCCTTCGACTTTTTCTGCCTGCGGCAGGGCTCCTCCTTAAAGA
>Ga0256406_1004072_pt1 | contig 17239 bp, 13 predicted proteins | sample RumenRJG_03DNA_FD_185986 | JGI IMG/M metagenome (GOLD analysis project Ga0256406, IMG submission 185986) | Bovine rumen microbial communities from Lethbridge, Alberta, Canada - RJG_03 | ecosystem: Host-associated > Mammals > Digestive system > Stomach > Rumen | place: Canada: Alberta | collected...
AATTGGTCTGCTGAAGCTGATCAGCTGTCCGCGTACGGATAAGTGAAACTAAAAACTCGGAGCACCAGGAATGATGCTCCGAGCGGTAGTGCCCGAATGGCGATGTCCAGAGATTTCGTAAGATCCTGTCCCGGAATCTGTCTAAAGCCTGTATTTAAGCCTTTTTTCCGCTCTCTTCCACTACATTTTGTGGCACGATCCTGCCGTCACTACCATATGTGGTGAAGTGGAGCGATTTCCCATCGTGCAGTCTTTTTTTCACGTACAGGTGGAGGAAAAGGGAGACCACAACCATGATGATCGCAAGAACCATCGACACCGGGATCGTCGTCCCGATCAGATACAGCTGGTCCGTGCGGATATACTCGATCCACGCGCGCCCGAGCCCGTAGCCGCCAAAGTACAGCAGCGTCTCCTCGCCGTTGTATTTGCGGTGCTTTAAGAGGAGCAGCATCAGGATCAGAACCCCGAGGTTCCACATGCTCTCATAAAGAAACGTCGGGTGTACCTGAATGTAGTTGGTTCCTTCCACGATGTGGCTTGCAATGCTCTCTGAGATATCCCGCTCCCGCACCATCGAGATTGGAAGACGCATGGCAAAGAGGCTGTCCGTATACTCCCCGAAGACCTCGCGGTTGAAGAAGTTCGCCCAGCGCCCGATGATCTGTCCCAGAATCAGGCCGAAGGCTGCGGTGTCCATGAGCTCGACCACGTTCAGGTGATGGATCCTGCAGTAGACGATGGCGGTGATCACGCCGCCGATGACGCCGCCGTAGATCGCAAGGCCGCCGCCTCTTAAGTTGAAGATCTGGAGCGGGTTGTCCTTATAGGCGTCCCAGTAGAAGATCACATAGTAGATGCGGGCGCCGATGATCGAAAAGATGATGAGCCAGATGGAGATGTCCCAGTAGATATTGGGATCCTGGCCGGTCTTCTTCGCGATCTTTGCCGCCAGCAGTATGCCAAACAGCATGCCGATGGCGATGACAATGCCGTACATCGCGATCGAGAAGTTTCCGATCTGAATGGTCTTCGGCACATTCTTCAGATAAATGTGCAGATGTGGGAACGCGATGTCCATCTCTCCCATGATATCCTGCATAACTTTCCACCCTTTCCGGTCTTTGAATACAGAAAGTGGGAGGCAATCCCAAAGTCTGCCTCCCACGGATTCAAATCCAAACTAAACGTTGAAACGGAACAGAATCACATCTCCGTCCTGTACCACGTAGTCCTTGCCTTCCATGCGGACAATGCCCTTTTCTCTGGCATTGGCAAGGGAGCCCTCGCGCAGCAGATCCTCCCAGTTGACGACCTCGGCCTTGATAAAGCCTCTCTCGAAATCCGTGTGGATCTTACCGGCTGCCTGCGGTGCCTTCGTTCCGATTTTAATCGTCCAGGCCCTCGTCTCGTCCTCTCCTGCGGTCAGGAAGCTCATGAGGCCCAGTGTCCGGTAGGACGCCTTGATCAGCTTGTCGAGACCGCTCTCCTTGATGCCGAGGTCCTCGAGGAACGCCTGCTTTTCATCATCTGCAAGCTCCGAGATCTCCGCCTCCATCTTTGCGCACAGGACAAATGCCTCGGCGCCGGTGGATTTTGCGTACTCCCGTACCTTTGCGACATTCTCATTCGATGCGCCGTCGTCCGGGATATCGTCCTCGGAGACGTTGCAGGCATAGATGACCGGCTTGTAAGTCAGAAGGCTGTAGCCCTTCATGTATTTGATCTCGTCCTCATCATTGATCGTGAGGGCGGACGCCGGCTTGTTGTCCTCAAGCGTTTCCTTGATGCGCTGCAGGAGGGCGAGCTCCTTTGCGGCTTCCTTGTCCATGCGGGCGGTCTTTGCGACCTTGGAGATTCGTCTCTCCACGACCTCGAGATCGGCGAAGATCAGCTCCAGGTTGATGGTGTCGATGTCGCGCATCGGATCGATGGTGCCGTCGACATGGGTGACATTCTGGTCCTCAAAGCAGCGGACCACGTGAACGATCGCATCGCACTCGCGGATGTTTGCGAGGAACTGGTTGCCGAGGCCCTCACCCTTGGATGCGCCCTTGACGAGTCCTGCGATATCCACGAATTCGATGGTCGCCGGAGTGACCTTCTTCGAATGATACAGATCGCCGAGCTTCTTGAGCCGCTCGTCCGGCACCGCTACGATGCCGACATTCGGGTCGATGGTGCAGAACGGATAGTTTGCAACCTCCGCCCCGGCTTTGGTGAGAGAATTGAACAGGGTGCTCTTGCCGACGTTCGGCAGGCCGACGATACCTAACTTCATTGGAAAATGCCTCTTTTCTCGTTTTATCAGGCGCCTTTTTGGGAAAGGACCACGGCCTATCTTACCGCGATGCGCCCTATTTGGCAAACTGTCCTAGGATTTCCTGGATTTTGAATAGTCCGGCTTCATATCTTTTAGCATCTCCACGATCTCGCAGTAGTTCCGGTAGCGGATCGGGGAGATCTTCTTCTCCTTCAGTGCCTCCTTGACCGCGCAGCCAGGCTCAAAGATGTGATTGCAGCCTGCAAACCGGCAGTGCGGCGCAAAGGGAGCAAACTCCTCGTAGTAGTTCTTCACCTCATCCGCCGCAACGTCTGCAAGATAGAGAGAGGTAAAGCCCGGCGTATCGACAAGGAACGTATCCTCTCCTGCGGCAAGAAGCTCCACATGGCGTGTCGTGTTCTTCCCTCTTGCAAGCTTTTTTGAGAGCTCCCCGGTCTCCATGGACGCCCCGGGGATCAGTTCATTGACAAGGCTGGATTTCCCGACGCCGGAGGGACCGGTAAGAACGGTGGTCCTGTGGAGCAGCACCTCCTTAATCTCTTCCAGGGAGCTCTTCTCCCGGACAGAGATGAAGAATACCCGGCAGCCGCAGGATTCATAGGTGCCTTTCAGCTCCTCAAGATCTTCCCTTCGCGCAAGGTCCGTCTTGTTGAAGCAGAGAATGGCAGGCAGGTGTCTGCACTTCATCTCAATGAGGAACCGGTCCAGCATGTTGTAGGAAGGAGCGGGATTCGTCACCGCAAAGATCAGGCAGGCCTGATCGACATTGGCGACATTGGGACGCACCAGTTCGTTCTTTCTTGGAAGAAGCGCTGTGACGTTGCCCTCCTTCGGGTCGGATACGACATCCGTGATGTCAATTCTGACGTCGTCCCCTACGAGAGGCTTTTGCCCGAGGGCGCGGAACACCCCCTTTGCCCGGCACCGGTAAATCGTGCCGGATGCATATACCTCGTAGAATCCCGCGATGCTCTTGATGATTTTCCCCTGAATGCTTCCTTCCATCTTTCCTTCTCAAAAAGCGGTGGGCCCCGAAAGAGACTCACCGCCTTTTTACTGTCTATTCATCGGGCGTGAAGTTGATCACGCGGGTTATGGTCTGCGGACTCGTCGTCCCGGCCGTCTCGACCTGTTCTCCGGTGTTCGGATCCGTTGTGATGGACGACGCTGTCGTATCCGTGTAGCTCATCTGCAGCGTGCCGCTGCTTGCGGTCAGTCCCGTGAACGTACGGTGCAGAGGGAACTCCGTCCCAGACACCGTCGTGTTGAGGAGCGTCACGTTGTCGGACGTGATGAGAACCACATAGACCTGTGTCGTCGAGGGATCGAAATTCGGGTCCTCGTCGGCCGGCGATGTGATGTAGCCGTCGTAGCTGTAAGTCGTCGGTGTTGCTTCCTCGCCCTTCGAGACCTGCAAATCCACGCTTGTACCGTTCTGCACTTCCGTGTTCGCCGCTACCGACTGGGTCACCACCGTGCCCTGCTCGGAACTGCTGTACACTTCTTCCACCGTGCCGACGGTCAGACCCAGCTCTCCGAGCTTTGCCACGGCGGCATCGCGCTGCATGCCGGTCAGATCCGGCATCGGGATTGCCGCGGCGCCGGTGCAGATGGTGATTGTGATCGTGGAATCTGCGGGGACGGACTCTCCGCCCTGAGGATCCTGGGAGATGACGTTGCCCTCGTCCACCGTGTCGGACGAGTCCTCCTTCTTGACCACCGAAAAGCCCTTGCGCTCAAGGAGCGAGACGGCAACCGCCTCCTCCTGCCCGGTGACATCCGGCACTTCCACGCCGTTCTCTCCGGTGCTCACCGTCAGGGTAACAGAACTTCCCTTTGCGACGGACACGCCGGCCTCCACGGAGCTTGCCATGACGACGCCGGAATCATAGTCCGATGACTCCGCATATTCCACCTCCGGGGTGAGTCCCAGATCCTGCAGGCTCTGTCTTGCACTCTCAAGGCTGACACCGACAACCGTCGGCATGGGCACCGTATCGGTATCCGCAAGGGACGCCTCCTCGGAACTTGCCGTGTTTGATCCGATGCTGAACAGCCCAAGGCGAGAGGCAGCAAAGACCAGAATGATCAGTGCCACCACCGCGGCCGCAAGGATCGCGAGGATCGTCACCGACCGCTCCTTGTGCGGATTGTATCCGGACCGTGACCTCGAATCGTCCTCAAAGTCCTCGCCATAGCTGTCGTCATAGCGGTTTCTCGCACTGTTCTTCCGAAGCGGCTGCGTGATCTCGCCGCTTTGTCTTGTCTTTCTCGGAGCCGAATAATGGCTGTCCTCATAGGAAGGATCTGCCCCGTAGGAAGCATCCTCATAGCCTTCTTCCTCGTAGGGACCCTCTCCGTACTGTGCTCCGTCGTCATAGCCATCCTCGCGGGCATAGGACTCGTCCCCGCTCTGGAGCTGCTCGTCTCTTGCATAGCGGATCTGCTGCTGTTCACTGCGGTCCGCAAGTCGCGTTGCGCCCTCCTCATCGGGATTGATCACGCGCACGAAATCATCGTCCGGGTGGATCAGGGACTGCTTCAGGTCCTTGATGAGCTCCTCCATGTTCTGGTAGCGGCGGTCCGGGCTCTTCTCGCAGCACTTTAACACGATCTGCTCGACCGAGCGCGGTATATCCGGGACATACTCCCTCGGCGATGGCATCGGTGTCTGGATCTGCTTGATGGCGATCGCCACCGTGGTCTCCCCGTTGAACGGAACCCTCCCGGTCAGCATCTCGAACATGGTAATGCCCAGGGAATAGATATCGCTCCTCTCATCGGAGTAGCCGCCGCGTGCCTGTTCCGGTGAGGTATAGTGAACCGATCCCATGACATTGCTGGTGATCGTGTTGCTGGTTGCCGCCTTGGCAATGCCGAAATCCGTGACCTTGACCTTGCCGTCCTTTGAAATGATGATGTTCTGCGGCTTGATATCGCGGTGAATGATGTGATTCTTGTGAGCTGCCTCCAGGCCCATCGATACCTGAATGGCAATCGAAACCGACTCCTTGACGGACAGCCGGGATTTCTTCTCAATGTACTTCTTTAAGGTGATGCCCTCGACGAGCTCCATGACGATGTAATACATGCCCTTCTCATCGCCGACGTCATAGACGTTGACGATGTTGGGATGCATCAGTCCTGCCGCTGCCTGTGCCTCCACGCGAAACTTCGACACGAAGTTGGCGTTGTCCGAGAACTCCTGCTTGAGGACCTTGATCGCCACAAACCGATTCAGTTTATGATCTTTTGCCTTGTAGACAACCGACATGCCGCCCATACCGATTTTCTCGAGGACTTCATATCGATCCGCAATCAGCATACCGATTTTTACCATGGAATCGTTCTCTCCTGTGTTGATAGATGATGCCCCTTATGAACCCCCTGCATCACTGTCTTGCAAACGGATCGATCAGCAATGCGCTGATGTTGTCGAGGCCGCCGTTCTCGTTGGCCCGCTCGATCAGTTTTGTCGCCTTCTCCTTCAGGCTTCCGGTCCCGCTCACGATGTCCCTGATTTCATCGTCTTCCAGCATATTGGTGAGCCCGTCGGTGCACAGAAGAATCAGATCCCCGCTGTGCAGATCCCACGTAAAGAAATCAATATCCAGGCTCTCCTCCGCACCGATCGCACGCGTTATGACGTTCTTCTCCGGGTGCGTCCTCGCCCGCTTCCTGTCAAGGCTTCCTGCGCGGATCATCTCCTGTACCAGAGAATGATCGACACTCACCTGCCAGATTCTGCTGCCGATGACATAGAGTCTGCTGTCCCCGACATTTGCCACATGCAGGATGCCATCGTCGACGGAGCACAGAACGATGGTCGTTCCGCACCCGCGGTACTCGTCTCTGGTCGTTGCGATCTCATGGAGGCCCGCATTGACCCTGTGGAGTGCCACATCGATGATGTCGTGCATGCCGTGCTCTGTGCTGTTCTTCACTTCTTCGACCGTATGGTTCACCGCGTAGTTCGAAGCGAAGTCACCGGCCTTGTGGCCGCCCATGCCGTCCGCGACGATATAGAGGTTTGGAAGCTCCCCCACCGGATCATCGGAAGTGTACACGTAATCCTGATTCATTTGTCTTCTGCGTCCGATGTCGGTGACGGAATAGGATGTCGCCATGTCAAACCTTTCGGAAGCCGTTCTGACATAAACCTGAATGGTTCTTTTTCAGAACGGCGAAAATCGAGCAGGATTCCCGCTCGATTGAAATTTGCCGCATCAATTTCCCTGCTTCTGGCCGGCGTTCATCTCCCGGTGACGCAGCTGTCCGCACGCACCGTCAATATCCCGGCCAAGCACTCTCCTTATACTAACATGAATCCCCTCTTTTTCAAGTTTTTGTTTGAAGCGCTCCACAAAGGTGCGGTTCGGCGCCTCATACCCCCGCTCGGTTACGGGGTTGACAGGGATCAGATTGACCAGAGCGTTCACCCGCCCGGCGATCCTTGCAAGGCGGTCCGCATCCTCTGCGCCATCATTCACTCCGGCAATCAGGCTGTACTCGAAGGTCAGCTGCCGGTGGGTCGCAGCAAAATAGGTCTCACAGGCCTTCAGGATCTCCTCGATCGAATAGGTATTCGCGATCGGCATGATGCTTCTTCGCTTTTCATCAGTCACCGCATGCAGGGAGATCGCAAGGTTGATCTGGAATTTCTCCTTCGCAAGGTCGTAGATTCTCGGGACAATGCCGCACGTCGAGACCGTGACGTTTCTCTGCGAGAGATTCATTCCGTTCTCATCGGTCAGAAGATGCAGGAACGTAACGACGTTGTCGTAGTTATCCATCGGCTCTCCGGTCCCCATGACCACCACGTGGGAAATCTTTTCGCCGGTGATCCTGTGGATTGCATAGATCTGTCTCAGAATCTCCGACGGGGTGAGATTGCGCTCGAGCCCGTCCAGCGTTGAAGCACAGAAGCGGCACCCCATGCGACAGCCGACCTGGGAGGAGACGCAGACGCTGTTCCCGAATTTATACTTCATGAACACGCTCTCGATGAGGCAGTCATCGTCCATGGCAAACAGAAACTTCTGCGTGCCGTCGATCCTGGAGATCTGCCGGTTTACCATGCGCACCGATTTGATGCGGGGTGCAAGGAAGGCCTTCAGGTCCTTTGGCAGATTTGTCATCTCCTCAGCGGACGATACCTGCTGTACATGGAGCCAGTGATAGACCTGCGAGGCGCGAAACTTCGGATAGCCTTCCTTTACAAGAAAGTCCGTAAGCTCCGTGAGGCGCATCGATCCCAGATCCTGTTCTCTTTGTGCTTCCGTCTTCATGTCGTCGTCTTCCTTCGAAATCTGGCCATGAAAAAGCCGTCTGTTCCGTGAATGTCCGGAAACAGCTGCAGGGTATTGCCCGCAATGCCGGGAATTTCCGGAAGGTATGGCGCAAGATCATCCCGTTCCATGGACGGAAGCGATGCGATATAGTCTGCCATCTCCTCGTTCTCCAGGCGGTCGATCGTGCAGGTCGAGTAGAGAAGGACACCGCCTTCCTTTACATACCGGTATGCGTTCGCAAGGATTTTCTTCTGAAGCTGTACCAGCTCTTCGATTTCCTTCTTCCCGACCCGGTACTTGATCTCCCGCTTTCTTGTGATGACACCAAGTCCGGAGCAGGGAAGATCGCACAGGACCGTGTCCGCTTTTCCCTCAAGTTCCGGCAGGAAAACCGTGGCATCATGCTCCAAAGCCGTGAGGTTACGAAGGTGCAGGCGCCTTGCGTTTTCCCGGATCCTGTCGGTCTTTTTTTTCGTAAGATCAAAGGCCCTGACTTCACCCTCCGGAAGCAGCTGTGCTGCAAGGGTTGCCTTTCCGCCGGGTGCCGCACAAAGATCGAGCACCAGACCGCCCTTTCGTCCGCGCAGTCCCGCCGCCTCGACGGCAAGAGCAGAGCTCTCGTCCTGCACCGTGAAGGCGCCTTCTGAAAATCCCGGAAGGGAAGAGATCTGTCCCGCCTTCTTCAGCATCAGAACATAGGGCAGAAAATGCCCCTCCTGCACAATCGCCCCCTTTGCCTCAAGGGTGGATATCATATCTTTTTTCTCCACGTCCGTGACATGGGGATTCAGGCGGATACACACCGGACGAACCTTCATCATCGAGTGTGCAATGGCAGATGCGTGATCCTTCCCGTACTGCTCTTCCCAGAGAGATAAAATCTCCTCCGGCATGGAGGTCTCCTCGGAGAGGGAGGCCGCTTTGATGTTTCCCTGTTCCTTGTCCCTGCAGATCGCGCGCAGAACTCCGTTTACAAAGCCTGCCTGTTCCTTTCTGCCCCGTTTTTTCAGGATCCGGACTGCCTCATTGACCGCCGCAAAATCCGGAACGGCATCCATGTACAGGATCTGGTAGCAGCTCATGAGAAGAAGACACCGGATTTCCGGTTTCAGCCTCACGTCCGGCCGCTTCAGGTGATTTTGCACCACCTTATCCAGCTCGATTTTCCGCTCGATGGTTCCCTCCATCAGCCGCTTTATGAAAGCGCGCTGTGTGCCGGTCAGTTCCTCATGCGAATCCATCGACCCATGAAGCAGGTCCTCCGCAAAGGTACCGCTCTTTTCGTGCTGCACCAGAATATCCAGAACGAGCTCCCGCTCGTTGACCTGTTCCGTCATCAGTCAGATCTCCTCCGTCCGCCGGCAAGAAGAATCAGGCGAAGCAGCGAAAGAAGACTTGCCGTAGCCGCAGCAACATAGGTAAGAGCAGCTGCGGTAAGAACGGACCTCGCCTCTTTGTTCTCATCGCCCGTCAGCATGCCGTAGTCCTCGAGCATGACCAGAGCGCGGTGGCTTGCATTGAATTCCACGGGGAGTGTCACCAGCGTGAAGAGAAAGCCCAGAGAGTAGAGAAGGATTCCCACATCGGTCAGTGTCTGGGAAAGACCGAAGATAATGGAAAGAATCGCAATCCAGAGTCCGATGTTTGTGCCGATGTTCGTGATCGGTGCCATGGCCGAGCGGATCTGCAGCGGAACATAGCCCGTATGGTTCTGCATCACGTGGCCGCACTCATGTGCCGCCACGGCAACCGCCGCCACCGATTCGGATCCGTAGGTCGTATCCGAGAGATTCACCTGCTGCTTCGACGGGTCATAGTGATCCGTCAGATTCCCAGAGACATGACCGATCGCAACATCGCTCACATCATTTCTCTGAAGGATCATCTGTGCAGCCTGTGCACCGGTGAGACCGCTTCTGCTTCTCACCCTGGCATAGCGGGAGTAAACCGCCTGCACATGGGCACTTGCCATCATGGAAAGGATGGCGCCGATAATCACCAGGATATACGTGACATCCCAGAATCCGAAATACATAGTCAGCCTCGTCCCGTGAACGCCTCACCGGGCTTTACGTGATAGCCAAGGAGAAAATCCGCGGTCTTCATTCGTTTCTTGCCTTCGAGCTGCAGCTCCTCCACACGGACCTGGCCGTGTCCTGCTGCCACATCAAAGTACTGTTTTTCCACGTTTGTGATGACACCCGGAAGTTCGCCCGCGTCCTCATCAATAACTTCGCAGTCCCAGATCTTGAGCTGCTTTCCGTTCCAGGTGGTATAAGCCGAAGGCCAGGGATTCATGCCCCGCACCTTCCGCTCGATCTCCTCGGCAGAGGAGCGCCATGAGATCTCGCCCATCTCCCTTCGGAGCATCTTGGCGTAGGTTGCCTCCTCCGGGTTCTGCTTTGTCCGCGTGATGGTCCCCGCCTCAATCTGGTCCAGGGCCTTCAACAGGAGCGGGCCTCCCATCAGGGAGAGTCTCTCAAAGAGCGTTGCCGTCGTCTCCTTCGGGGAGAGCATGGTCTCCTCCTGCAGCAGGATGTCTCCGGTATCAATGCCCTCGTCCATCTGCATGATGGTGATGCCGCTCTTCTCCTCGCCGTTCAATACCGCCCACTGGATCGGCGCAGCGCCCCGGTACTTCGGAAGAAGTGATCCGTGGATGTTGACGCAGCCAAAGCGCGGCAGATCGAGGATCTCCTTCGAGAGGATCTGCCCGAAGGCAGCGACCACGATGACGTCCGGCTTCTCTTCCCGAAGGCGGGAAACCGCCTCCTCCGATTTTACCTTCACCGGCTGAAAGACCGGGATATGATGGGCAAGGGCACAGGTCTTGACCGGTGTCATCTCGATCTTCTTGCCGCGTCCCTTCTCCCGGTCCGGCTGTGTCACCACAAGGCTCACCTCATGGCGGCTCGAGCAAAGCGCCTCGAGCGCGGGCACCGCAAAGTCCGGTGTCCCCATAAATATGACTCTCATCATCCCCTCCTGGTCAGAAGCTATTCGTCCTCTTCCGGTGCCGCGCTGTCCACAAGGCCGCCCTCCACAAGGCGCGTGTACAGCTTGCCGTCCAGATGGTCGAACTCGTGGCACATGCACCGTGCAAGAAGGTCATGGCCCTCGACCTCGATGGGCTGCATGTTGGCATCATAGGCTGTCGCCTTCACATAGTCGGGGCGGGTCACCATGCCCATCTTCCCGGGAACCGAGAGGCACCCCTCATACCCGGTCTGCTCGCCGCTCTGTTCGACAATGACCGGATTGATGAACACCATCGGATCGCTCTGATCCATCGTGACATCAATGACCACGATGCGCTTCAGGACACCGACCTGCGGTGCCGCAAGGCCGACGCCGTTTGCCGCGTACATGGTCTCCTTCATGTTTTCAATGAGTTCCTTCAGCCTCGGCGTCAGTTCCGTGACCTCCTTGGCTCTTTTTTCCAGGATCGGATCTCCGATCTCACGAATTGTAAGTAATGACATATCCGTCTTCCTTTTTGAATCAGTCTATGCTACCACCCGTTCTGCGGGTTGAAATCGTACTGCAGGGTGACATCCGTGAGGTATCCCGCCTTCTGAAAGGCGGCCATCATGGCCCCGGTGCGATCTTTACAGCCTATCAGTGTATCATATTCCCGGGATTTAACATAGACCACGTACCGGTACTCGTCCCTGACCCTGGAGATCCTCGCCGCCGCAGGCCCGATGACAATGACCATCTGATGCTCCCTCAACGTCTTCGTGATCTTGTCGAGAAGCTCCCGGATCCGCCCCGCCGCAAGTTGTGCGTGATCATCGCTAGGAGATCCGATCTCGATCTCCAGCATCTCATAGACCGGGGGATACCAGAGCTGGGTCCGGTATCCGATCTCCTCGTCATAGAATCCCGTATAGTCCTGCTTTGCGGCGTGGCGGATCGCATAGTTCTCCGGCTCGTAGGTCTGAATCAGGACCTTTCCTTTCCTTGTTCCCCGCCCCGCGCGGCCCGCCGCCTGGGTGAGCAGCTGGAACGTCCGCTCCGGCGCACGGTAGTCCGAGATATGAAGGGAGAGATCCGCGAGCAGAATTCCCACCAGCGTCACGTTTGGGAAGTCGTGTCCCTTGACGATCATCTGCGTGCCAAGGAGAATATCTGCCTCCTCGTTTGCAAACGAGGACAGAAGTTTCTCATAGGCACCCTTCTTTGCCGTCGTATCCGCGTCCATGCGCAGGATCCTCGCCCCGGGGAATTCGATCTTCAGGATCTCTTCCACCTGCTCCGTTCCCGTGCGGAATCCGGACAGGAAGGAGGAGCCGCACTCCGGGCAGGTCAGAGGCCTTGGCATCTCATAGCCGCAGTAATGGCAGACCATCTTGCCGTTTCTGTGGTAGGACAGGGCGACATCGCAGTGCGGGCAGGTGAGGACGCTCCCGCAGGATCTGCAGGACACGAATCCGGAGAATCCCCGCCGGTTCAGAAACAGCATCGTCTGCTCGCCCTTTTCGAGTCGGTCCTGGATCTCTTTCGAGAGCGCTCTTGAGAGAATCTTCCTGTTGCCCGCCTTCAGCTCCTCCCGCATGTCGACCACTGAAACCTCGGGAAGCGTTCCGCCGGTGAGGCGCCGTGTCAGCGTGTAGAGATGATACTCTCCCTTCTTTGCCCGGTAGTAGGAATCGAGGGATGGCGTAGCCGATCCCAGGACCACACTTGCCCTCGTAAGACGTGCGAGCTCGATCGCCGTCTCCCTCGCATGGTATTTCGGCATCTGCTCGTTCTTGTAGCTAGACTCGTGCTCCTCGTCGATAACAATGACCCCGGGCTTGGTGAACGGCGTAAAAAGCGCCGACCTCGGCCCGATGATGACATCGATCTCGCCGCGGCGGGCGCGCTCAAACTGATCTGATTTTTCGCTCTCCGAGAGCGTGGAATTCATGACGGAGACCCGCTCCCCGAAGTGCCGGTAGAAACGGAGCAGCGTCTGATAGGTGAGGGAGATCTCGGGGATCAGCATGATGGCCTGCCGGCCACGCTTTACGATCTCCTCGATGATGCGGATATAAACCTCGGTCTTGCCGGAGCCCGTGATGCCGTGGATCAGGCTCACCGGAACCGGAGCGGTGTCGTCTTCCTGCTCATGGTCAAAATCCCGGACAATCGCATCGACAACGCCCTGCTGCTCCCTGGAGAGGACAAGCTCGTCCCTGCCTGCGTCCTTGATGGAGACCGGGTTTCGCAGATTCGACTCCGTCTTCACCTCCAGGACGCCCTGCCGGACCAGTGCCTGAATCGTCGCACTCGAAACGTGCAGCTTGTCGGTGATGAGTTTCTGCGGCTGCTGCGGCACCCGGATCATCTCGGAGAGGAGCCTTGCCCTTGCTACCTGGTGTTTCTTTTCGAAGAAGGCAAGTTTTTCCTCAGCTTCCTCCACCGGGATGGCAAGAAGGACCTCCTTTGTCTCGACGGGCTTTGCCTCTCCTCTTGTGGTGACAACGCACTTTAGGGCAGCACTCATCGTCGAACCGAAGGTCTTTGCGATCCAGGCGGCAAGCTGTACCGCCCTTGCCCCCGTATCCTCTGAGGAAGCACGCAGTACATCTTCGATGTCCCGGATCTTCTCCTCCGGAAAATCGACCTTCGACATCAGATCCACCACATACCCGGTAACGCTTCTTCCGCGAAGCGGCACGCGGACGAGACTTCCGACGGTGATCTTTTCCGCAAGGTTTTCTGGAATCCGATAGGTAAACGGACGGTCGAGCTTCCTTGCCCGGATGTCAACGATGATGGCTGCGTATCTTCTCATGCCTTCTGTTCTTTCCTGTCCTCCTCCAGGATCTCCCTGATCAGCACCCTCTCATCCATCGGATACTTCACACCTTTGATCTCCTGGTAGTCCTCATGTCCCTTGCCGGCAAGCACGATGATATCTCCCTTCTCTCCGTGGTGGATCGCATACGCGATCGCCTCCTTCCGGTCGGGGATGGTGACGTACTTTCCGTCGGTCTTCTTCATGCCGGTCTCGATGTCGTGGATGATGTCCATCGGCTCCTCAAAACGCGGGTTGTCGGACGTGATGATCGTAAAGTCCGAGAGCTTTCCGGACACCCCGCCCATCTCAAAGCGGCGAAGCCTGCTCCGGTTGCCGCCGCAGCCAAAGAGCGTGACCAGACGGTGCGGGTGATACTCGCGAAGAGTCGTAAGAAGCGATTCCAAAGCCACGGCATTGTGGGCATAATCAATCATCAGGGTGAATTCATCGGAGACCTTCACCATCTCAATGCGGCCGCGCACATGGGCGCTCTTTAAAGATTCCTCGATCTCCTGCTTTGTGACATCAAAGTGCGTGCAGATTGCAATCGCGCACAGGGCGTTGTAAACGGAAAAGCTCCCGGGCGTCGGGACCTGTGCCGTGAGCTCCACCTTTCCGTGGGTATGGAACGAGATGCCCAGTTCCCCGGGCTTTTTGATGAGCTCCATATCCGTCGCATAGAGGTTGTCGACCGGATTCAGGCCGAAGGTCTCCACACTGCAGGTATGCCCCGAGAGAACCTCGGCAAGATGCGGGTCATCGCCGTTTACGATGCCGACCTTGCACTGCTGAAACAGAAGGCCCTTGCAGTGCATGTAGTCCTCGAAGGATGCGTGCTCATTGGGTCCGATGTGATCCGGAGAGATGTTCGTGAAGACACCGATATCGTACAGGATCCCGGCGGTGCGCTCGAGCATAAGGGCCTGGGACGAGACCTCCATGATGACCGCCTTCACGCCGTCGTCCGCCATCTGCCGCAGTGTTTTCTGCAGCGCAAGGGATTCCGGCGTCGTGTTTCCGGACGGGATACGGTGATCATGCCAGGCGGACTCGATGGTGCCGATAAGACCCGTGTCAATGCCCGCATCAAGAAGCACCGAGCGGACAAGATAGGTGGTGGTCGTCTTTCCCTTCGTGCCGGTGACGCCGATCATCTTCATCTGCCTTGCCGGATGGTGATACCAGTTGGCCGCAATGAGAGCCATGGCGCGCCTTGCGGAAGGAACCCTGACAAGGACCATCTTTTCGGGGTGGGCAAGTTTTACGTCGTGCTCGATGACAAGAACCGAGGCTCCCTTGGCCTCGACATCGGGGGCAAAATCGTGGCCGTCCCGGACCGCGCCCGGGATGCAGAAGAACAGGCTCCCCGGAATGACCTTCCGCGAATCATTCGTCACATCCGTGACCTCAAGATCCTTTGCCTTCTTACTCCCCTCCAGAGAATACTCTACGCCTTCCAGCAGTTCACCCAGTTTCATGACACATCTCCTTTGTGTTGTATTCCCTCGAATTGTACAACAATCAGCCTTTGGATGCACGAAAGGCACTCCCTGCGGAGTGCCTTCGTGCGTTTTCTTTATGAGGGGGAGATAGTGAGTTGACTATCATTGCCTATAAGGTATCAGAGACCTGTGTCCGAACTGTGTCAGAGCTCGAAGAGAAAAATAAAAATTGTAAAAGCTTTATGAACTGTGCGGATGGCAGGTTGTTTCCCCTGAAATCACCAAAGGCACCCCTTGCGGGATGCCCTTGATGAGTTTTCTTATGAGTGAGGGGGAGATAGTGAGTTGACTATCAATGCCTATAAGATACCAGAGACCTGTGTCCGAACTGTGTCAGAGTTCGAAGGAAAGTCTGAAGTTCCTGAAGAATTTATGAACTCTGCCGGACGATGCGCACGTCCTTGATGACAAACTGCAGTTCCCGCATGCCGTGCCACTCGTTGATGGACGGGTAGTACACCACATGGCACAGATGTGGCGTTGCGCAGGCAAGGTCCGGGATCTCGGTGGCCGGAGTGAACCAGATCATGTTGTAGGCATGCCCCTTCTCGTCCTTTCCCCTGAACTTGCATACGTTCCGCCTTCTTCCGATGCACTCGATGAACTCAAGCGTCAGGTTCCGCACGACGAACATCGCTCTGCTGTTTCCCGTGCCGCAGGGCTCGAGGACTTCCATCTCCTTGGTCATCGGAAGTGACACATAGTGAAGGGGCAGTTCCATGTCGATGTGAATCGTGTTCTGCAGATCCTCGTCCGTCAGCGTGCAGTTTTCGTTGAGGCGTCTTGTCAGCTCGTCCAGGTTCTCCTTCTTCAGGGTGCAGCCTGCCGCCATCTTGTGGCCGCCGAAGGCCTCAAACAGGTCCGCGCAGCGGTTCATCTCCGCGTACATGTCGTACCCTTCAATTGAGCGGGCGGAGCCCTTCAGAAAGCCCTCACCCTCCTTCGCATCGGTCAGAACGATCGTCGGGCGGAAGTAGTGCTCCTTGATTCTCGCCGCGACGATGCCGACGATGGTTTCCATGCTCTCCGGAAGATACACCACCAGCACCCGGTCCAGAGACTCCTTTTCATCGAGAAGCTTCCTCGCCTCCTCGTAGCCCTTCTCAGTGAGTTCCTTCCTCGACTCATTGAGCCCCTTGAGTTCCTCCGCGATCTTGGTCGCCTCGGTCAGGTTCTTCTCCTTGAAGAGCTGCAGCGCCATCGTGGCATTTTCGAGCCGCCCTGAGGCATTAAGACACGGTCCCAGAACAAATCCCGCGTGATAGCAGGTGATCGGCATGTCCTTCAGGCCCACCGCCTCCACAAGGCTTCTCATGCCAAGGTTCCGGCTCCGTGCAAGCTCCTGCAGGCCGTACCGCACAATAATCCGGTTCTCATTCTGCAGCGGCATCACGTCGCAGACCGTGGCAAGTGCCGCAAAACCGGAGAGCTCCCGGAGGAGCCCCTGTTCCGGGCTCTGCCAGATCTCGGGTTCTCCCGTGATGTCCGGCATGTTCAGCAATACCTCGCAGACCTTGAACGCCACCATGGCACCGCAGATATCGACAAAGGGATAGTACGGAATGCCGAGGGAATCGGTGAGCTTCGGTTCGACAATCGCGTCTGCCTCCGGCAGATGGTGGCACAGCTTCCCGTCCTTCTCCTCATAGGGGATCTCGTGGTGATCTGTAATGATGACCGTCACACCGGCGTCCTTTGCCCTTTTTGCGCCTTCAAAGGCCGCAATGCCGTTGTCACAGGTGATCATCACCTGTACCCCGTCCTGCAGGGCCTGATCCACCATATGGGGATTGAGTCCGTATCCGTCCTTTACCCGGTCCGGAAGCACCGTGGATACATCGGCTCCAAGATGCGTGAGCGTTGCATAGAAGATATAGGTGGAGCAGATGCCGTCGACGTCGTAATCGCCGAAGATCCGGATCTTCTTTTTCTCCCGGATCGCGGACCGGATGAGTTCCACCGCCTTCTGCATATCCGGCAGACGCATCGGGTCAATGAGATCGTTCATGGTGCCGTGGATATATTTTTTCGTCGCCTCCGTGCCGATCACCCCGCGATTCCGGATCAGACGGGCCGTGACCACAGAGATATCACAGGCCTTTGCGATTCCCGCAAAATCCGCCTTCTTTGCCGCTACCATCCACTTTGCCATGTATGCCTGCCTTCCTGTGCAGACCGTCTGTTTTGGTCCGCACGTTTCTATCTTATCACGAAAAAGAAAAGCGGTGCCGGCCAAAACCGGAACCGCAGGGTTGTTTCACGAAGAGCAATTCAGTCTTCCGCGTCTATTCTGATGACAAGGAGATTGCTCGATCGGTGTTTTTGCTTCGGAAGCATTAGAGGGTTTCATCTCCAGGCTATAAAAAAGCGCAGA